>Ga0210406_10004021_pt1 | contig 15924 bp, 18 predicted proteins | sample IncBWC30MmetaG_FD_155454 | JGI IMG/M metagenome (GOLD analysis project Ga0210406, IMG submission 155454) | Forest soil microbial communities from Barre Woods Harvard Forest LTER site, Petersham, Massachusetts, United States - Inc-BW-C-30-M | ecosystem: Environmental > Terrestrial > Soil >... | reverse complement strand
CATTCCAAAGCCGCTTCACGGACTCATCATCTGAATCTGACGTCATTGATAAACACGACACGAAATCAAATAAACACGACACGAATTTAATTGCCGCTCGCGGTCTTGCCTTCCGCGATCGCACGATCAACTAACACTCAAATCGGCGTGAGAATCACCGGCGCTTAGAAAATCCATAGGCAAGGTTATTGCGCCGGCTCGCCCGGTTCTTTTTAGCCGCCGAGAACGCTAAACCTCGGCCCTTCGCTTACACTCCAGCGCTACCAGGTTGGCACGCCGAAGGGCAAAAGCCGAAACAGCGGATGGCCCAACTTGAGGCAATTGTGTTGCGGTTGAGGCTTGGCGCGTTTCCACATTGACGAGTTTGGGCATCTCGCCGATCACCATCCGCTTGTGGTCGATTTTGTCGGCCGCCTCTAAAAAGGCCGCCAAGAGGCGGTGGTGCTTGCGCAGGCCCAAGATCACTGCGCTCTTATCGTCGCAAGTCATCATGATGTGATGGTGTACCCGCACTGGTTAATGCGCGGTAAAACTCGCAATCCCGTTCGACGACAGACCCTCTCAGAATTTAGAGCAAGGAGCCGCGTGGGCCGTTGACCTGACGAGTTCTGGGCGGGGCTTCGGTCCCGCGCCCCCTCAAGAGGATAGGCGCCACCAAGAGAACGCTTCAAATCTACATGCGCGAGAGTAAAGTGGAGACCTCAACGTTGATCGTCGTCCAACATTGAGCATTTCCGAGGCTGTGCCAATTGGCGTACCCTCATCGTGCTGGTTAGCGCCAAGGTCGAAGGATCTGATCTCATGAAGAAACTACTTTTGATTGGAGCCATTCTTTTCACGTCGACATCTGCGCTCTTTGCGCAGGGAGCAAATATGCAAACGCTGGCGATTTCCGAGATCGTGAAAACCGCCGAGACGGAACCAGCGATTTTCGAGGTGACCGTGAAGCTGATCGACGGCTCAACAGCCGCTCTCCGAATGAATGTATTTACTGCGCAGACGCTTGCGGCTCAGCTTGGCTCGATAGGCCGCTAGCTGGCATCGTCTAGGAGTCACCAGAAGGATTGATCCGCGCCGCGCGGCGAGATTGGCATGCGCTGGCGCGGATCGACCGGCGCTTCGGGGCCCCGCCCATCCCGGACTCACCAGCGGCCTCCTGGAGTCGTGCAGGGGCCCCCGGGCCTTCGGTTCCGCGTCACCCGGGGCGCTATATGGTCATAGTTTGCGAGCAATGCTGGCGGCAGGTGTTCCAGAGCGCATAGGATCGGCGATGTCGCTGGATCGGAGATTCACAGCGTTGGCTGCGGCGGTGCTGCTGTCCATCCTCTCGCTTGGCGGATGCGTGACCTCAACACCAATGGACGCGCGAGCCGAAGTCCTGGGGCCTCCGAAACCAACCGCCTATCTGCCCGTGGAAGACGTGCCGCCAAGGCCCGAGAAGCCTGCCATGACGGCCGATGAACAGTCGAAGCTAAAGAAAGATCTGACCGCCGCGCGCGACCGCCAGGCGCCCAAGGGCAAAGCTAAAGGGGACGCTGCGCACGCGGAACCCGTGAAGCCCTGACAGCCCGCGGGGCTTCGCCCCGCGCTCACAGCGCATGACCGCCGCGCGGAGAACGGATCAATGCTCGACGAGATTCAGTCTTTTTTCGAAGGACTTCGAAGCAAGCCTTGGCCGAATCCGTCGACGATTGATCATCCGATCGCAAATGAGCTGCGAACCACAGCAGAAAAACACCGGCGCTTGGCCCTCGAAAATCTCGATCAACTGGAAGCCAGCTTGTTGGAAATTTACGAGGTTGGCGCAGATGATCCCGCCGCGATCGAGTTCTTTGACAATGTTATCTCCATAATCCGACGCAGAGACAAATCGGACGACGATCGGCTTCGCGAAATCGGGAAATTGCTGCTCAGCTCGAGGCCGTTGCCCAGGCGCGCCCAGTAAATACGGCCGCCACCGGGCCGCCTCGCTTCGTGCCGGGCGGCCCGACTCAAACCTATGAACATCGACCGAAAAAGGCAGCGCTTCTCCCAGACTTAACCATCCATTAACCGTTCCGGCGCACCCTCGTCATGACCTTCTGGCGGTCATGTTTGCGCTGATCATGACCTTCTGGTGGGTCACGGTGTCCGAGCAAGAGCCGTCGCTGACTCACCCCTTCCGATGCCCGCGGGTTCAGCCCGGGCATAGCTATCGAGCTGCTCGACAAGGTTGATATCAGCGACGGCTTTCTCGGACCGGGGTTCCGGTCCCGCGCCTCACGGACGCAGTTCTCCGGGGGCTCAGATTCAGCGTTCATTAGCGCATGAGAGCTACGCGGAGAACAGCAGGGCGCTCAGGTCCACCGTTTGCACGTTCGAACGGCGGCCAAATATTTTCTGCAAGAATGCTGGTAAATCAAACTGAGGATGAACGCCAACATGACCACACCTCGTTGTTTGGTCGACGGCATTGATGCAGATCATCGTTTCAGGCCGACTTCGCGGTCCAGGAAAAACGGCTTCGTCAGCTTGTTGACCACGTTTCGTCGGGAACCCGATTTTCCAGGTCCGGAACTAACGGCGCTGGCGGCCCCGGTTCGGGACTGGTTTTCAACGTCGGTTATTGTGGGTCCCACTCAAGCCGCATGCCAGCTTTTGGCGGCTGCTCATTTTTGCGGGATGGCCCTGCCGAACGCCATTCAGCCGTGCAGAGAATCCCCCGATCGCATTCATCTGCGAGCTTAAGAAGCAGGTCCGCATTGGCCTTGTCCTGCTCGGCGAGGGACAGTCTGCGATATCGGATCGCGCGGGCGCTGCTCATGGCATCTCAAATCCCAACGCAACAGAACGAGGATTCAAGTACAGGAAAAAAGATTTGGTTCGGGGCCGTCCGCTGGCGCGCTGTGCGACAGAAGGGATCGCCCGGCACCCTTTTAGCCCGCAATTCACGGACTCACCAGCGGCCTTCCTAGAGTCGTGCAGGGGCTATCCGGGAAAAGATCACGCCCAGCCAAACGCCGCCTTGGTCCGCGCTCGCCGCCCCCGGGGCCAGCCGAGCGCATACGCGTCAAGGTTTTCGCCGCCTTCACCTTGGCGTCCACGGCAACTCGGACTGACCGCCGTTGTGGGTGGGTTCGCGAACGAAGACAATGGGCTGACGCGGTTAGCCGCAGTGGTTTACGTTCCTCTTTCGTCATGTCGTGCTTGTAGCGTCGGTCTCGCCGAGCAGTCCGACGTCGATTATGCAAAGCGTCATAGCGGTGTGGCGAAGCGCGCAGCCATTTTTCGGTCGCTCCGGTGCCAATTAGGACCGGGCTTTCGGCTACGACCCCAAGTCCCAAGCCGGAGCGGGCGCAACTGGGAGTCGCTGCCTCCATCGAGGAGCAGGACACCTAAACGTCGCCGTATTGTGCCATCAGCGACGCGGGCGTGCCTCACTTTCGTTCAAGTCGGGGCAAATTTCAGGCCCCGAAGAAATAAAAGTCGTCTCCCCGAGTCGGGCAGTAGGGAGGATCGGACAATGCCTGAGGACTACGACTGGAAGGAGCGGCGCGATCGGGTGGAGCGCTACCGCATTCTAGAACAAGAAACTACAGACCCAATTGCGGTCCGTTTGCTCCACGATATCGTTCTGGACTTGGAAGCCGAGTTGAAGGGATCGCTGCAAAGTGTCGGACTCGATGCTGCATGAGCCAGAGACGCCCGATTGGAAGCAGCACGCTGCCGATCTCGAAGCCGAAATGATCACCCGCGGCATGATCTTTGACCTCATCGACTGGTCAGAGGGTTAGGCCAAGCTGTCCCGAGGGAGTCAGCCGGCGCACGAGCGCCGCGCGGAGAACAAATTTCGCCTTATGATTTGCCCGCGGCATCTTGTGGGGGGTCTGCTCCCGCAGCCAACTTGAGCAGCGCTGTCATCCGGTAAACTTTTCGCCGGCCTGACCTCGAAGTCGGGACCGGCATCCTCGAGCGTGATGAGCTCCTTGCCGCGTGGCAGCGGGATCGGTTCGACGAAGGGGCTGGACCAGCTCATGCGGCAGCCGCTTGATCCTCTTTTGCGTCGCCGCGCGCCACGATCTTCAGCGCATCGTCCAGCAACGGCCGCTGCAGCGCCTTGGCCTCGTCCCATGGCGCGCGCATCCAGACATCGCGCTCTTCATCAGTCGTCAGGATCACCGGCATCGCCTTGGAATGGATCGGCTCGACGATCGCGTTCGGCGAGGTAGTCAGGAAGCCGTAGACCAAGTGCGGCCCGGGAATGGGCTTCGACTTCGTACCCCGGTCACCTTTGAACTCGGACCAGATGCCGGCGAAGGCAAACAGCGGCCGATCCTCATTGAGCGCGAACCACACGACATCCTTTTTCTTCGTCTCTGGATTTGGGTCTGGCGCATATTCCGCGAAGCTGTTCGCCGGGACCAGGCCGCGGTTCTCTGGCCTCAGCCAGGCTCGCCAGTGCGGCGATGACGTGTTGCGGATGTTGGTGACGGGTGGCCCGCCAGTGCGAGGCGGTGGCGGCATCCCCCATCGCATCATCGCCAGTTCGGTGCCGTTGTCGGTGTTGCGGATTACTGGCGCTGGGTAATCGGGAAACACGCCGGGCATCGGCGCCAGATTGCCCACGTACCTGTTTACGACGCGAAAGAGCGCGATGATGGCGGCTTGGTTTGTGGTGATGGAATATAGGTTGCACATTAGCGGACTCTTTGCGGCTACCCGAGCAAATTCCAAATCAACACCAGTGCCGCGCGATCAGCAGCTTGGAGAAGATCGTCCGACGGCCGATCCGGTTCGTCGGTCTCTCGTTCCACGGGCGCAGCACTCCGGATTGGGCATAGCTCAGTCATCCGGAGATAACTCACTTACGAAAGCGATCATGTCTAGGAAGAGTTCATTAATTCGATTGTATTCTCGACGAAGGTCATCAACTGTGAAAATGATCGTCGTTTGCTCCGTTGCAACCTTATGGAGCTGCCAATTGCCAGCCTCAAATGGTTCTCGGGTTTGAATTTCAACAGTTCGTCCTTTTGAGGTTTGGACCTTGATCCGGCGCGTGGGTCCGTGCTGCACGGGTCTTGCGTGAGCAATTTTTCCGCGCACGTTAGAGACTTCCTTCACAGTCCTCAGAAGCGATGCAAGACGGTCCCCACGTTTGCCGCGTAGGCCTGTAGCAGCAGCTTTAATGATCTGAATCTTGTTATCGATGCCTCGAACCGATGCGAAGATCGCGTACGCGCGATCTCTTCTGCCTCTAAGCACCGCTGCAAAAAGTTCTTCAAGATAGTCCTCCACTTCTTGAAACCTTAGAATGCAATGGCCCACCCTCGCGTAGAAACGTCGTTCTTTCTCGCGCAACACCTGCTCATCGGATTTCAGAAGCCAATCCTCAACCATCGGTTACCTTCGAACTTTTGGCCCGCACCATCGGGCGCGAGATAGTCAGGAAACACGCCGGGCATCGGCCGCAGATTGCCGACGTAGCGATTGATGACGCGGAACAGCGCGATGATCGCAGCCTGGTTCGTGGTGATCGAATAGAGATTGCACATCGAGTAGATCACCCGACCGGTCCGGATGATCGTTCTCGGGCTGCGGGGTTCTGGATCAACCCAAGTCTGTCGAGCCCGATGCGAAAGCGATCATACATCATTCTCGTTTTTCCGCCCGCCAGAGGAGAACCAACCCAGTCGACGCTCGATTGGGCCGTGACAGAATTCGCAAACCGTCGCGCGGTCCGGGATCAGGTTGCGGCAGTTCGGGCATCGCATGACGAATAGTCCGCGATGCTTCGGCGCTCGGCCGCGCACGCCAAGCCAGATCAACGCAAGCACGATCAGGATCAAAATTAGGACAATCATCAAGTGCAACTCCAGGGAAGATCACCGCTCTCCCGGCCACCACGTGGACGGTGGGTCGCTCGCCGAAATCTTGCTCGGCCGCAGCGCCACTAGATGACTGCGCTTGTAGGGGTAGCCACGGACCTGCGAGCAATCCTTGCATCGCATGTAGCGCTCCAGCTCATGGATAGCTGCCGTTTTGGCCCGACGCACGATATTCAGCGCGACCGTTTGGTGCGTATTGCAACCAAGGCATTTGACTTCGAGATAGAGACCGCTGATAGCGAGTACCCGTTGGAGAGTGGCCCGTCCACCATATCGTCTGGTGTACCACCCGCCCGATGGCCGGAACGTCGGGCGAACAGTCTCGGGAATGTGGGGACTTTTGTGGGGACTGTTTGTCGGCAATTCGGGACTATTGCCCTGATTTGTTCAGTTTTCGTGCCCGTAACAGCGAAGCTGGGAATGCAAAAAGCCCTGCAATTGCAGGGCCTTTCTTGGTCGGAGCGAGAGGATTTGAACCTCCGACCCCTAGTCTCCCAGACTAGTGCGCTAACCGGGCTGCGCCACGCTCCGATGCCGTTCCCTTAGCTTCGATCGGGGTTTTGCGCAAGAAGCGGGTCGGCTCTGCTCGACTGGCCGCGCAGCGGTCCGGCGATTAGCCGTCTTTCAACGCCTGATCCAGCAAATGCCGGCAGGCGGTCAGATCCTGCAGCACGCGCTCAAGGCGCTCGCGATCCAGCGGAAGCCCCGCACCGCTTTCGCCTGGCTTCGCGCGGAAGGAGGTCAGGAGGCCGTCGTCATCGACGTCGGCAAAGCGGAAATCGATGCCTTCCCCCCCTTGATAGTCATCGTCGTCGGCGTCGACGCCGGGGGTGTCGGCTGTGTCCTCACTGTCATTTTCTTCCCGCAGGCTGTGTCCGACCGCCTCCTCGATCGCGCCGAACGAAACCGCCGCCGTGACATCCGCAAGACTCTGGACCGATTTGACCCCATGCTCTTTCAGGATGCGCTGGACCCCGCGGATGGTGTAGCCCTCGCTATAGAGCAGCCGCCGGATGCCCTTGAGCAGATCGACATCGTCGGGCCGATAATAGCGCCGGCCCCCGCTTCGCTTCATCGGCTTGATCTGGGCGAACCGGGTCTCCCAGAACCGCAGGACGTGCTGGGGAATATCGAGATCGTCAGCGACCTCGCTGATGGTTCGGAATGCATCCGGCGCCTTGTCCAAAGGGCTCGCTTCCTTCTCGATCGCCCGTTGAGAGACTTATCGGGTCAGGTTAGTTGGGTCGGGTCACTTGGGTCGGCTTAGTTGGGTCAGCTTTGCTTAGTCTTCCTTAGCCCCGCCGTTGGCCGGGCTGTGGCCGTTGATCCGCTGCTTGAGAATAGCGGACGGCTTGAATACCATGACACGGCGCGGGGAAATCGGCACCTCGGTGCCGGTCTTCGGATTACGGCCGATACGCTGACCCTTCTTGCGCACCATGAATGAGCCGAACGACGACAGCTTCACCGTCTCGCCCTTCTCAAGGCAGTCGGTGATTTCTTTCAGGACCAGTTCCACGAACGCGGACGACTCCGTGCGCGACAAGCCGACCTTCTGATAGACGGCCTCGCACAGATCCACGCGTGTGACTGTTTTTCCGGTTCCGGTCATCGCCTGCCCCAACTCACGGCGAACAATTCCTATCTGAAATTAGGAGGTTAACACACGACGGTCAACACCGCTCATCAATGTAATAACAGGAAGAAGGTTGCAATAAAGGCAAACATTTTAACACGCCGCTACCAGCGCAGCAGTGCCGACCCCCAGGTGAAGCCGCCACCCATGGCTTCCAGCAGCACCAGATCGCCCTTCTTGACGCGTCCGTCCTTGATTGCAATCGCGAGCGCGAGCGGTATGGAAGCGGCCGAGGTGTTGCCGTGCAAGTCGACGGTCAACACCACCTTCTGCGGTGCAATATGAAGCTTGTGCGCTGAAGCATCGATGATTCGCTTGTTGGCCTGATGCGGGACGAACCAGTCGACGTCCTCGGCCGTAAGCCCGGTGGCGTTGAACGCATCCACGATCACGTCGGTGATCATGCCCACGGCATGCTTGAAAACTTCGCGGCCTTCCATGCGGAGATGGCCGACCGTCTGGGTCGAGGACGGACCGCCGTCGACATATAATTTCGACTTGTGCCGCCCGTCGGAGCGCAGATGTGTGGTCAATATGCCGCGGTCTGAGGATTTGCCCGGCTGCACCTCGGCGTCGAGCACGACCGCGCCGGCGCCATCGCCGAACAGCACGCAGGTGCCGCGGTCGCTCCAGTCGAGAATACGCGAGAACGTCTCGGCGCCGATCACCAGCGCGCGTTTATAGGCGCCCGTGCGCAGGAAATTATCGGCGGTGGCGAGCGCAAAAATGAAACCCGAGCACACCGCCTGCAGATCGAAGGCCGCACCGCGGTTGATGCCGAGCCCGTCTTGTACCGCGACCGCGGTCGCAGGGAAGGTGTTATCGGGCGTCGAGGTCGCCAGCACGATCAGGTCGATCGACTGCGCGTCGACCTTGGCATGGGCAAGCGCCGCGCGCGCCGCATGGATGGCCAGATGTGACGTGAACTCACCTTCGGCGGCGATATGACGCTGCCGGATGCCGGTGCGCTGCACGATCCATTCGTCCGAGGTGTCGATCCGCGCCGCAAGTTCGGCATTGGTCAGGATCTGCCGCGGCAGATAGGAACCGCAGCCGAGCACGACCGAGCGTATTGCAGTCACGAGACAGCCTCCGGGGCGGCTGGCGCCGGAAACAGCGGGCCGCCATCGCGATTGAGCATTTGATTGATCTTGGTGAGGAGATCGTGGCGGACCATCTCATAGCCAAAATCGACCGCATAGGCAAAGCCTTCGGCGTCGGTTCCACCGTGGCTTTTGACCACGATGCCGTTCAGCCCGAGCAGCACGCTGCCATTGGACTTGTTCGGGTCCATCTTTTCGCGCAGCGCCCGGAAGGCGGCTCTGGCAAGCAGATAGCCGAGGCGGGAGCGCCAGGTGCGCGACATGGCGCCGCGCAGAAATTCAGCCAATTGCCGTGCGGTTCCCTCGGCGGCTTTCAAGGCGATGTTGCCGCAAAATCCCTCGGTCACCATGACGTCGGCCGCCCCCTTGCCGATGCCGTCGCCCTCGATGAAGCCGACATATTCGAGCTGCGGCAGACTCATCGCTCGCAGCGACTCCGCGGCCTCGCGAATTTCCTCGTGGCCCTTCATCTCTTCGACGCCGATATTGAGCAGGCCGACGGTCGGCCGTTCCAGATCAAGCAGTACGCTCGCCATCGCGCTGCCCATCACGGCCAGCGCAATCAGATGATGCGCGTCGCCGCCGATGGTGGCGCCAAGATCGAGCACGACCGAATCGCCGCGCATCGTCGGCCAGAGCGCCGCCAGCGCCGGACGGTCGATCCCCGGAAGCATGCGAAGGCAAAATCGCGCCATCGCCACCAACGCGCCGGTGTTGCCGGCGGAGATGGCAACGCCGGCCTCGCCTTTCTTGACGGCGTCGATCGCCAGCCACATCGACGATGTCCTGCGGCCGCGGCGCAACGCCTGGCTCGGCTTGTCGTTCATGCTGACGGCGACGTCGGTGTGGATGACGCGCGAGGCCGCCTTCAGCGCCGGATGTTTTGTCAGCTCCGGATCGATCAGCGTGCGATCGCCGAACAGCAAGAATTCGGTGCCGGGATGCCGGGTCAACGAAATCGCGGCGCCGGGAATGACGACCGATGCGCCGACATCGCCGCCCATGGCGTCAAGCGCGATTCGAACCTTTTGAGGCATGAACGTCCCGGAAACCCGATCCCCTACGATCTCACTACGCCCTGGTGCTCCGATCCTGAAATTCGCAACGATATGCGGCCCCACTGATGCGAACTTCGGAATTGAAGGAGCACTAGCAACTTATTGTTTCTAGTGCGGTCCTGTCGCCACGGACCTGGCGAACGGCGGAGCGCAACGGCGCACTCCGGCCGGGCGGCGACAATAGCGTGTCCCCGCCGCGACACAACCTCTTGACCCCTCTCTTTTGGTGCCCAGCGTCGAGTCGGGCAGAATCGGATTCGTCGACATAAGCTAAATTATCTCAATGCGTTATGACGAATTTCAGACTTGAACCAGATCCACCTCGACCAAGATGCAAGCTTGGCCCCAACTTCGACCGCCACTCACTTCCCTTTGGGCTTTTTCGCATTGACGTTGCCCTTGAGCGCTTTCAGCGCGGCAAACGGATGATCCTCAGGATCGGCGGCGGCGATCTGCGGCTCGAACACGACGCCTGGTTTGCGCGGATAGGGATCGACTCCCAAGAACAGCGCGTCAGTTGCGAGCCTGCCGAGATCGATCACGCCGCCAATGATCGGCTCCGGCGGATCGGATATTTCAGCTTCACTCTCGACGTCGTCATCGACCATGTCGGACAATGCAGGAATCTGCTCGGGCGGCGCGAACACCAGGTCGACCGGCTCGTCGATGTCGCTCTCGATCGGGTCGAGCGTGACGACGCAAGTCTGCACGATGCGCGCCCTGACGGTTCCGGTGACCTGAAAGCGGCCATCGCTTTTAGGGTTCACGTCGAACGACGCTCGCACTGAGAGAACTTCGCGCAGGCCCGCGACTTCAGCCATCGCCTTGCGCGCGGCCGCATCCGCTTCCAAGTCGCGGTGCAATCCCGTATCGGGTATTTGCGTCACGATAACGGGAGCGCGCCAGGGATCGATTTTGTTTGTCGTTGCCTTGTTCATGGCTGGGCGACCTGAGAGAACGGCGCGGGAAATCTGAATGACGCACCCCATAGCGTCGCGTCGTCGAACTTCGCTAGCGCGGCAATGGCCGCCATGGCATAGCTCGCGAGTTGCCGCGCCTGTTCGATTTTATCGCCGTTGAGGATGTTCTTGCAAAGCGCCTGCGCCAAGGCCGTCTCGCCTCCGGTCAAAGCCATGTCATAGGCCGCCATGCGGCCATAGAAGGCCTCGCCAAAGGCCTGCATCCGCTTCGGCACGGTGAGATCGCCAACGCCCATTTCGCGCAAATTGGCGTCCATGTCGTCACAGAAGCGGTCGAACAGCGCCTGCCCCAGCTCGGCACCGCCCTCGATCGACCTGATCCGGTGCAACACCAGCCACAAATGCAGCAGCAGGAGGTCAAAACGGCCGTTAACCGTGTCCGGTGCGCCCATGTCCCGATAAAACAACGGTTCTCGCGCTTGCGTCACGATCATGCCATAGATGGCTTCAATGGTGCCGCGCGGGGGCATCCGGGGTTTCCAGAAGTGATTGAACGGCCAAAGCATTGTGGGTTCCGCGAGCGCGCCCTTAGGATGGGCGCAGGTTGCAATCAAGCTGGCTCGCCGGTACGCCAACGCCTCGCACTCCGCAAGAGGACGGGACCACTCCCGCAATGAACGGGACGAACCAAATCCGCTCACGCGTCAGCTCGCCGCGCGGTTCGCTCGCGCGCTGGCGCGGCATGCGTGCGGCTGCGACCGTTGCGTTGCTGTGCGCGGTGCTTGGCGCCTGCACGGGCGAACAATTCCAAAAAGGCTACATCCTGCCGCCCGGCGCGCTCGAGCAGATCCCGATCGGAGCGAGCCAGGACCAGGTGCTGATCGTGATGGGAACGCCGTCGACGGTCGCAACCCTTGACGGCGAGGTCTTCTACTACATATCGCAGCGCTCGGAGCGGCCGGTCGCCTTCATGAACCAAAAGGTCGTCGACCAGCGGGTGATTGCGATCTATTTCGACAAAAATCGCCAGGTCCGCCGGCTCGCCAATTACGGAATGCAGGACGGCCGGATATTCGACTTCATCAGCCGCACCACGGCGACCTCCGGTCAGGAACTCAGCTACCTGACGCCGCTGTTCAAGCTACTCAGCTTCAACTAGGGCGTAGTGACACGCTCCCGTCTAACCACCGTCATTGCGAGCGGAGCGAAGCAATCCATAGCTCAGCAAGCGTAAGTATGGATTGCTTCGCTCCGCTCGCAATGACGTGGGAAAGGTCACGGCGCTCCAAGCAAAAACCCCGCGGGCTCGCACCCGCGGGGTTTTGTCTTGGTCCTATCGCCACTCAGTGCGCCAGCACGGCGAGCAGCAAGAGCGCCACGATGTTGGTGATCTTGATCATCGGGTTCACGGCGGGGCCAGCCGTATCCTTGTAGGGATCGCCGACGGTATCGCCGGTCACCGCCGCTTTGTGGGCGTCCGAGCCCTTGCCGCCGTAATGGCCGTCTTCGATGTACTTCTTGGCGTTGTCCCAGGCGCCGCCGCCCGAGGTCATGGAGATCGCGACGAACAGGCCGGTCACGATCACGCCCAAGAGCATCGCACCGACGGTCGAGAACGCCGCCGACTTGGCCGCGGCTACCTTGGCGGCATCACCGCCGATACCGCCCGCGATCGCGTAGATCGCGAAATAAACCACGATCGGCGACAGTACCGGCAAGAGCGAGGGAATGATCATCTCCTTGATCGCCGCCTTGGTCAGGAGGTCGACGGCCTTGCCGTAATCCGGCTTGTCGGTGCCCTGCATGATGCCGGGCTTTTCGCGGAACTGACGGCGAACCTCCTCGACGATCGCGCCGGCGGCGCGGCCGACCGCGGTCATGCCCATCGCGCCGAACAGATAGGGCAACAGGCCGCCGAACAGGAGACCAACAACCACGTAAGGGTTATTGAGCGAGAAGTCCGGCAACACACCCTGGAAGTAGGGAAACTTCGCGGCGTTGCCGATGAAGAATTTGAGGTCTTCGTTATAGGCCGCAAACAGCACCAGCGCGCCGAGACCGGCGGAGCCGATCGCATAGCCCTTGGTGACCGCCTTGGTGGTGTTGCCGACGGCATCAAGCGCGTCGGTCGATTTGCGCACTTCCTTCGGCAGGCCCGCCATTTCGGCGATGCCGCCGGCGTTGTCGGTGACGGGACCGAAGGCGTCGAGCGCGACGATCATGCCGGCCAGCGCCAGCATGGTCGCGGTCGCTATCGCGATACCGAACAGTCCGGCCAGGCTGTAGGTGACGAGGATGCCGGCGATGATAACGAGCGCCGGCAGCGCGGTGGCTTCCATCGAGATCGCGAGACCCTGGATCACGTTGGTGCCGTGGCCGGTAACCGAAGCGGCAGCAATCGACTTCACCGGACGATAGTCGGTGCCGGTGTAGTATTCGGTGATCCAGATGATCAGGCCGGTGACGACGAGGCCGACCACGCCGCACTCGAACAGCGCCATGCCGGTGAACTTCACGCCTGCCAGCGGACCGAACCCGATCAGCCAATAGATCACGCCGGCGACGCCCGCCAGCGACAGAATGCCGGTGGCGATCAGGCCCTTGTAGAGCGCACCCATGATCGACTGGTTGGCGCCGAGCTTGACGAAGAAGGTGCCAATGATCGAGGTGATGATGCAGACGCCGCCGATCGCAAGCGGCAGCGTCATCATGTTCACCAAGAGCGGCGAGGTCGCGAAGAAAATCGCGGCCAGCACCATGGTGGCGACCGCGGTCACCGCATAGGTCTCGAACAGGTCGGCCGCCATGCCCGCGCAGTCACCGACATTGTCGCCGACGTTGTCGGCGATGGTCGCGGGGTTGCGCGGATCGTCCTCAGGGATTCCGGCTTCGACCTTGCCGACGAGGTCGCCGCCGACGTCAGCGCCCTTGGTGAAGATGCCACCGCCGAGACGGGCGAAGATCGAGATCAGCGAGGCGCCGAAGCCGAGCGCAACCATCGCGTCGACCACCGTGCGGCTGTTGGCGGCAAGACCCATGAAGTGGGTGAGATAGGCGAAATAGATGGTGACGCCGAGCAGCGCGAGACCGGCGACCAGCATGCCGGTGATAGCACCGGCCTTGAATGCGAGCTCGAGACCGCCGGCGAGCGAGGTGGTCGCGGCCTGCGCCGTGCGCACGTTGGCGCGGACCGAGACGTTCATGCCGATGAAGCCGGCCGCGCCCGACAGGATCGCGCCGATCGCAAAGCCGACCGCAACCAGCGTGCCGAGGAAATAAGCGAGCAGCCCGAAGATGACGATGCCGACGAGGCCGATCGTGGTGTATTGGCGCCGCAGATAGGCCTGCGCGCCCTCGCGCACCGCGGCCGCGATTTCCTGCATCCTTGGATTGCCGGCGTCCGATTTCAAAACGGAAGCCGTCGCCCAGATGGCGTAAACGATGGAAAGCGCTCCGCAGAGCACAATCACCCATAATGCTGTCATTGAATTTGCCTCAGATGCTGGTGTCGTCCATCGCCATCACCGCGAGGAACGCGGCCGGGCGCATAAAAAGGAGGCCTGCCCTGCCCAAAAGGGCGGCCGAAATCGGCGGGACCATGCCAAAATCGCATCCCGGGCGCAACGCTGTGGCGGGCATAAACCACGGATTTGGGCAGCTATCTGAGCGGAAAATCGCATTCTCTGCCGGAATTCTAGAAATGGCTGTACGAGTGGCGGGGAAGCGTCAGTTCCGCGCCCTGGGCATCGAGGAATCGAGGATTGGCGGTCCCCGCGATCACCGTCCCGATCGTGGTCACGGCGACCCCGGCCTGATTCGCTTGCTGCGCGAAGCTCTCGTAGCAATCTTCTGATATCGCGCACAAAATCTCGTAGTCGTCGCCGCCGGAAACGATTGCCTCGATGCCGATCGCGCCGCCTGCGAGCAATTTTCGGCCCGTGGCGGAGAGTGGAACGCTCGCAACGTCAATCGCCGCCGAGACGCCGGAGGCGGCGCAGAGTTTTGCAAGGTCGCCCGCAAGACCGTCGGATACGTCCATCGCAGCGCTCGCGTGATCGCGCATCACGCGTGCCAGCGCGTTGCGCGGCTCGGGGATCCGGTAACGGGCGATCAGCATCTCCTTGCCGCCTAAGTCATCGGCGAGAGCCTTGTCGATCGGCCCGCCGTTGAGGATATCGAGACCAAGCGCGGCATCGCCGATCGTCCCCGTCACCACTACGCGATCGCCGACCTTAGCGCCGCTGCGGCGGACCATGCTGCCCGCGGGCAGCCGGCCGAACGCGGTGACGGCGATCATCAGCGGCCCGGGCGTCGACACCGTATCGCCGCCGAGCAGCGGACAGCCGAACCCTTTGGCGTCTTCGCCGAGCGCACGTGCAAATGGCTCAAGCCAGGCCTCGTCGGCGCTGCGCAGCGCCAGCGTCAGCACAAAGCCCGCGGGAACAGCGCCCTTGGCGGCGAGATCGGACAGGTTCACGCGCAGCGCTTTGCGCGCAACGGTATCCGGCGGATCATGGCGGAGAAAATGCACGCCTTCCACAATGGCGTCCGCCGTTACCACAACGTCCTCGCCCGGCACGTTCAGGATCGCCGCGTCGTCGACGAGATTGAACGCCCCCGGGTCGGTCGCGAGCGGTTTGAAATATCGCGCGATCAGCGTCTCCTCGCCGGATGGGCGCGCGCTAGCCATGCGAAAACTCTTCGCCGCGAAACTGCCGCGCGATCTGGTCCAGCACGGCATTCACCATTCCGGTCTCGTCGCCATCGACAAAGGCATGGGCGACGTCGACATATTCCGAGACCACGACGCGGCCGGGCACATCCTTGCGATGCTCCAGTTCGTAGGATCCCGCGCGCAACACCGCGCGCAAGATGGCGTCGATGCGTTTCAGCGGCCAGCCCTTCGACAGCGCGTCGTCGATCATGGGATCGAGTTTGGCCTGGTCGCGCACCACACCGGAGACGACATCGCGAAAGAACGCCGCTTCCGCCGGCAAATATTTGTCGCCTTCGACCTCGCCTCCGAGCCAATGGCTTTCGAACTCGGCAAAGATGTCGTTGATCCCGGCGCCGGCGATGTCCATTTGATAAAGCGCCTGAACGGCGGCGAGCCGCGCCGCCCCGCGCCGGTTGGCTTTGCGGTCTTTTGTCCTTTCCTGGCCCCTGGCCGGCTTTTTTTTGCCCTGGTTCTTGCTCTCGGCCATGTCTAGGCCTTTGCCAGCCGGCGCTTGATCCGCAGCATGGCGAGCGCGGCGCGGGCGGCGTCGCCGCCCTTGTTGAGCTCGCTGACGCGGGCCCTCGCCCAGGCCTGCGCTTCGGTGTCGACGGTGATGATGCCGTTGC
>Ga0210406_10004020_pt1 | contig 15924 bp, 11 predicted proteins | sample IncBWC30MmetaG_FD_155454 | JGI IMG/M metagenome (GOLD analysis project Ga0210406, IMG submission 155454) | Forest soil microbial communities from Barre Woods Harvard Forest LTER site, Petersham, Massachusetts, United States - Inc-BW-C-30-M | ecosystem: Environmental > Terrestrial > Soil >... | reverse complement strand
CGTACCGTTGTCGGAGAATCCGCCTCCGGCGCCGAGAGAGGGCGAGGTGCCCAGAAACCACGAGTAGAAGGCCAGTTCCTGCAAGCTATAGGTGACCCCATTGGTCGCGAGCACCGAGAAGGGATTGGTTGGCGTGGCAAAACCCGGACTCAGAGGGTCGCCCACTTCAAGATTGTTTTGGCAGTTGCCGGCGGTTACTTGGCCTTCTGCACCCCAGGCTGGAACAGGGTTGCCGGTATTCGGGTCGTCCAGCCATTCGGCGATTTCATGGCTCATGACGCTAGTGTCTCCACCGAACGCTCCCGAGGTGTCATACATGTTGACTGAGTAGGTCTGGAACACGCCGCCATTCATGAAAGAGTTGTGATAGCCGAGGGCGCAGCACTGAGTCGGATCTCCGTTCAAGTACAGGGCTACGCTGTCAAACACCATCTGCGGAAAGTTGGCAGGGCTGACCCCCTTCGACGCAAGACCGGGGATAAGTGTCGCTTGCACGTAGGCGTCCCACTTAATCTGGTCGATAAGTCCCACGGGCCCGCAAGGGCCAAACTGTGTGATCCCTACCGAAGCCGCAACCGTTACTGAAACGGGCAGAATCGTCGGACTGCCGCTGAACGCGGTGTGATAAGGCGTTCCACCTACCTTGCTCCAAAAGTTGCCGCGCTGAAATGCATCCACGTACTGCGCTGTGCCCACGTCGACCCCGTTAAAAATAAAGTCGACAGGCCGAAACAACGGCGATTGCAGCACCACCGTGTCCACGCTGTCTCCCTTGGGAGCGCAGGGATCCGGCTTGGTGGGATCGAAGACGGTTCCGGTGTCTTGAAACATAAAAATCACGGGAATGATAAAGGTGGGAATGGTCGTCACTCGGTGCCCATTTGCGAACGGGCTGCGCCCCACCATTGTCCCCAGGTAAGTGTGGCCGTCGTAGGCCACCTGCCTGTAATTCCACAATGCGATCGTCTGGCCAGCCGCGGCCTGCTGTTTGACTAACGACATGGCCGCAGGACCTGCATTCTTGCTGCGCGGCGTGATGTAAATGATCTTGAATTTCTCGGAGGACGTCATCGTGCTGTTTGTCTGCGACCATCCAGGCTCCACGGAAGTGCAGACCAGAGCCGCGGAGACCAAGAACAACAAAAGGAGCTTGCTCTTCATGGAGGTAACCTTTCAGAGGAGCCGAAAAAGCCGGGAGGACGGCGGCAAACGTACCACACAGTTAATCCTGAGTCAACCACAGTTCTCTTGATCACCACAGTTCTCTTGATCTTGAGTCTCTTGAGTAAGCCGGAAGTAATTCGCCTGGACGAAAGCTGGTTTTTACCGACGCTGGATGCGGTTAATTGACGTGGCTTTTGGAAAACTCCTGCCCCCGAAAGCCGCCAAGATAGAATCGCCGTTGGACGACCCTGCAAACGACTTTCTCAGATCAGAACCGGAGGCGCTAATCAGCGCCCGTCCGGGTCTGTACGGGGCAACCAGTGAGGGTTGTCCCTGCCGTGCTCAACGGCTAGCCCAGCAGTGCCGATACATGGCACGCGGGAGCTATTCACGAAGTTTGTTACGAGGACTAGGTTGCAATTGAGCAGAAACTCGGGGGAGGACTGCTCACGAAGCGTCCGAGACTCCTAAAAAAGTTTCGGGCGCTTTCTTCAGGGTGCATGTCCTCACTCTTACTCACGACCAATTGCCACTGAGTGAAATGAGATTTCACGACAATTATTAATAGGACAGATTAAGACAGCTAGACCGTCGCAATGACGACCTTTGCCCGGGCATGCCCTTCTTCTACGTAAGCAAGGGCATCGGCGGTTTCATCCAGCGGATAGCGTCGGTCGATCTGCGGGGTGAGTTTTCCGGCCTTGATCAGTCCGCAAAGGATCGTCAGGTCGTCTCTATTCATTTTCGCAATGAAGAATTTGAACTTCTGCCTTATAAACAGCGACCACCCGAATGCTTTGAGCAATCGGATAAATGCCGCCCGGAGTTCCTTAGGCGCTCCCGCCATGACACACTTCCCGGTCGGAGTCAAAACCCGCTTCATCGCTGACAAAGTGCGGTTCCCCACGTTATCTAGAAGCAGGTCGTAACGTTCGCTGTCATGAGTGAAGTCATCGCGGGTATAGTCAATGATCCGGTCGGCACCGAGCGAGCGCACCAATTCGACATTCTTCGTGCTGCACACGCCAGTTACGTTAGCCCCGAATGACTTCGCGATCTGCACAGCAAAGGTGCCGATTCCTCCCGCCGCGCCGTTAATCAAGACCTTCTGCCCCGGCTGAAGGTGTCCTTTGTCGCGAAGCCCCTGCAATGCGGTAAGCCCCGCAACCGGCACAGCAGCCGCTTGGTCGAAGCTCAGGTTTTCCGGCTTCTTGACTAACTTGGCTTCAGAAGCACACGCGTATTCGGCAAAGGCCCCTTTGCAGAGGCCGAACACGGCATCACCTAGATTGAACTGGGTCACAGCTCCTCCGACCGCTGCTACCTGACCAGCGACATCGACGCCGGGCCGTTGGCCCTTCATGCGCCAGTCCAGAGGATTGATGGAAGCGGCGCGAACCCGTATGACGACTTCGTTGTTCTTCGGAACTGGCTGTTCGAGGTCCTTCATTTCGAGGACCTTTCCGGTTTTGGCTTTGGTGTAAACGGCGGCCTTCATGTGCGCTGAGACGTAGCCTTCGATCTGCTCGATCCCAGTGTGACGAGTATCACAGAATCAGTCAATGAGTTCTATGGCGATGTTGCGTCAATTCACCCCCGCGCCTAGCGGCGAGCGTCGACTCCAAGAATGCGAGAACGCGTTCGTCAGTTCGGGAGCCGACCCAGTGCACAAAACGCTGGAACCCAACGGCGACGGGAATTAGCAATATGCTCAGCACCAAGCCAAGCTGCGGATCGTTTGTAAAATGAGTTCCACGAGTGAGGTCAAGGGCATTCAGCAATACTCCGAGGGCTGAGAATGCCAGCACGGCAACTAGAGTGATGCGAAGAGACAGTCGCTCGATTGGTCCTAAATCGAAGTATCCGTCAATTCGTATTCCACCAGACTGAGGCTCCCACGTGGCGTAGAAGTTCGGAGCATACACTCCTCCGCTGCTGCGTCTGAGTCGGAATTTCTGGGTTTCCACCACACCCCAAACTGGGCGAGTCTGATCGTCCCTGCGGTGCATTCGATAGAACCATGGTTCTAAGTAGGGCGGCACGCCCTGTGTGGAGATGCTCCGAAGCAGCGCATCTTTCACTGCCTCGGTCGCCAAAGCCGAATTAAACGTGACGCTTTTGCCGGACATGTTGACCAGAGCACTTTACTCCAGACAGCTTCACGGAATCCATAATTGTCGAAAACGGTTAGAAGTACTGTATCGCAGGTCCCGCCGAGCAGGAGTCCGGCGGGCAGTAGAGTTGCGCCCGCCGAAGTCCAGCGCCTTTTCACGGTGCACTGTCTCGCCACCAACGGTCCGAGTCTCTTGTGCAAAATTGACCCGTTTTTCTTCTGCGTATGGTTGCATCATTCGCAACCAAGGCCAAGAAATCTAGTGACTCCAGAACCGCAACGCGCTAGGTTTCACGTGAGTCCTTTCATACGGGTGCTTGCGATAGCAGATCGTGTATTCTCACGAGTTCTGCTCGCAAAACGATTGCGCCGGAAACCGCAACTTGGCGCGACCCGTCCCCTCATCGCACAACATTTGTGACAGTCGATAATGGCGTTAAGTTGGAAAAGTGGGTGCGGCATGCGATATTCGCAGGAATTCAAAAACCCGCGTACTCAAGTATTCACGTCCCGGTGCTCGCCATCCTTGCCGTTCCACTCCCTCTGGATGAGCAGTTCAAGAAGTACCCACCAAGAACTACCAGCTTCCATAACCCAACTGCTGGACAGGAAGCTTCCCGCATTGCCGAAGTCATAGTGGACGCAATCGGGCCATTTCCAAAGCCTTCAAAGGAACTAGTACCCGGCTGTTCGCAGGGAAATTCCCCGACAAACTGGGCTGTTCGTTGGCGAGAGGAACCCCTTTCGAGGTAACATCTCAGGACATGGCTCGGTCTACATTTCGGTCGGCCTGTTCAAGATGGACTTACGGAGGGTCGTCATGGGATTCATCGCATGGATTGTGGTTGGACTGATCGCAGGTTGGCTTGCCGGGAAGGTGATGAAGGGTGGCGGCTACGGCATAATCGTAGACATCATTCTCGGCATCCTCGGCGGGGTCGTGGGTGGCTGGGTCTTCGGGCTTTTGGGAATTTGGCCCGGAGGCGGCATGATCGGTTCGATCATAGTGGCATTTGTCGGTGCGGTAATCTTGGTCTGGATTACCCGGTTACTAAAAAAAGCCTGACCTAGCACGCGATTCAAGCCGACCAGCCCCGCCTCCGGCGCGGCTGCCACAACTTATACGTTAGGCCCACAAACAGGGGAGAGCATCTTGGCGGCAAGAATTCTCATGGTTCTTAGTGCGAGCATCGTCTTCACGCTCGGAGTTGTCCACCTCGTCTATACGTTCTGGGGGCGAATGCTTATGCCCCTTGACCCCGCGCTGCAAATCAGCATGAGCCAGATTTCACCTGTCATCACGAAGGAAACAAGCATGTGGCGGTGTTGGGTGGGCTTCAATGCCAGCCACAGCATGGGACTTATTTTGTTCGGATTGGTTTTCGGTTTTCTCGCATTGGCTCACCGCCAACTCCTCTTTCAATCACCGTTCCTGCTCACTGTCGGGCTGGCAATGCTTGGTGGTTTTGTTGTGCTCTGCAAGGTCTATTTTTTCAGTGCTCCTCTCGCAGGCATCAGCATTTCTTTGACCTGCTACGTCGCCAGCATGGCGTTATCGCGGGCCTAACTCAGAACCCGATCAAGCGAGAACGGGCGATTTGCACGTTGACCCGTTCCGGGTCTGCACAGGAGGCGTGGACCTACATTTCAAACGATTCGCTAAAAGGCCGAGAACTCGTTCAGCCCGAGCCTCTGCATTATCGACGGGTGGAACGAACCAGTTTACGGGGGAGTTTCACCCGCTGGAGTCCAGCGCCTTTTCTCGGCGCACTTTTTCGCCAGTTACCGGAATCGGTCGAACGAAATTGCGCAAACAGACACGATTATGAACAGGCCGGTTGCGACCATTCCTGCTCCAATCAACGCCGTTCTGACATCCGCGATGCGCTGAGCGTGGTAGGCAAGCAGTTGCTACCGACCGAGTCCGTGAACTGAAAAAAACTCAGTTTTCTTGGGAAAGTGGTGAGCGCGGAAGGAATCGAGCCTTCAACCTACGGATCAAGAGTAGGCAAGCCGGCTACGGCCTTCCAAGTCTTAATTAATAGGATCTTTAAGTTTAAGAGTCAACAGCTTAATCAAGCCCGCACCGAACCGACTGTGGTCTAGTAGCGGCGAAATAATACGGCGGTCGCCGGATGCGCCGCCCAGAATCCCCCGGAACAGCCTTCTCCAGAACTCGCTTTTCAAAATGTTTCTTAAACATAGGAGCTTAGCTTCCGTTCCTGACCTTCGCATTTGCCAAAAACTGGTAAATTGTTGCGCGCGATATGCCCAAGATTTCTGCGGCCTGCGTTTTGTTTCCACCAACATGTTCCAAAACACGCATCACGTGACGTTTTTGCAGTTCTTGTACGGAGATCAGAATGTCATCCTCTCCAGCCGCGTCGCCTGACTGACCTCGCACCGGCTCCGGCAGATCTCCGATGTCAATTACTGTTCCGTCTACCATCATGCAAGCGTTGCCAATGACATTCTCGAGCTCTCGGATGTTGCCGGGCCATGAATAGATCGCCATTCTGGCTTGCGCTCGGCGCGTGATGCCGGCCAGCGGTTTCTTGTACTCAGCAGCAAACTTTTCCAAGAAGTGCCTTTCCAGGAGAAGCAAATCCTCTCGTCTGTCCATCAGACGAGGCAGGGGAATCTCTACCATCGCCAAGCGGTAATACAGGTCTTCCCGAAACGTTCCCTCTCTCACCATTGATCGGAGGTTGCGGTTGGTCGCTGCGATTACGCGGATGTCAATCGATCGCGGAACCGGAGATCCGATTCTTTGTATCTCCTGGCTTTGCAAAACGCGGAGCAATTTACTCTGCGCGGTTAAGGAGAACTCGCCGACCTCATCCAAGAAGACCGTTCCATGATTCCCGTACTCAAACACACCAATCTTATCCTGGGTGGCGCCGGTAAACGCACCTCGCACGTAGCCGAACAACTCACTTTCAACTAAGCTTTCGACAATTGCCGAACAGTTGCAAACTGCGAACGGACCTGAAGCAACCGAACTGAGGTGGTGCAAGGCACGAGCTACGAGTTCTTTCCCGGTCCCAGTCGGTCCGGTCACAAGCACAGTCCGAAAATGCGGTGCGATCCTCCGAAGTTTCGAAAACACGTCCAGCATGAGTGGACTACGCCCAACAATCCCCGCAAATCGGCAAGCATCCAGTAGCTCGTGCTCGAGCTCTTGGGTTCTACGCCGATTCGCAGCCTCGGATAGCAGCTCAGCGATCCGACGCCGGAGTTTTTCCACACTGAGCGGCTTGTTGAGGTAACCACACGCCCCTTTCTGAATGGCCTCAACCGCTGATTCCGTGGAATAGTGCGCCGTCATGAGTATCACTTCAGCCCCTGGATCTGCGGCTAAAATCCACTCCAGCATTTCAAGCCCATGAATCCCGGGCATCATCAGATCAAGCAGGACGATTTGGGGACGGATCCGTTTGAACATCTCCAGGCCGAGGTTGGGATCGCCTGCGGTAAAAACTTCCACGCCAACATTCGACAGGGCGTCTGTGATTAGTTCTAGGCTCTGCACCTCGTCGTCAATCGCTAGGAGTTTGGGAGTCTTGGGGTCGGGCATATACGGAACCCTGATACGGAACCCTGACACGTTCGATGCCGTTCTGGCTGTTCGTGAGCGTATCAGACTCGATTCAGGTCTGTCACTTGCTCCTGAAGTGCCCGAAGTGCCCCACAGCCTGTGAACGCGGCCCCGTCAGGTGATATGATGGGTAAGGAGCTATTTGATTCTGGTTCGCTTTTACACAGTTTCAGCCGCTTCACATTGGTTTATCCCGGCGCACAAATGTCGCCATTGCACTCATGACCCACGGGTAAGACCGTAACTTTAGTTTCGGAGGCATACCGGGGTTAAAAGGTACACTTGAAGTTATGAGACATTACACCATCAAAATGATGAACGGACTTAGCCGATTTAAGTGTGTACTTTGCAAGCACTCGGTTACCACACGGGAGTTCAGCGCCCAGAACGGCAGCTGCCGCACCCAGGCTGCCAGGGCGATGAACGAGCACGCCGTTGCTGTACATGGAGGTCCCAGGCCCATGTCAGCGCATGGCACGCAGCCGTGGCACGCCCATTAAGGCGATTTCAACCGACGCAACCGCGGCAGCCCGCTACCTAGAAAGTACTTACAATCCCCACCTCATAGTACGTTCCGCATAGTACGTTCCGCGGCCTGCGCTTTTCGAGCTCACCTGCCCGGCGCTTTGGGCGCCCGCACCTTAGCGATAAAGGTCAATGGTGGGACTTATTGGTTGCACTGAAGGACGTTGGAGAATTTCGCCTTGGCGACTACCGAGGCTTTAGCTTTAGCCGCCGTTCCTCGGGCGATCGGCTGTCAGCTACGCGTGCGGCAGCTTTTCCCAATTGGAAACCGTTGTACTTTCAGACACCACTCCGAGTGAAGCGCTCGCTGTTTAGCGCGATCTCCCCCAGATCGACACGCCTCTGCGGTCGATACAAGAAATAGAAATAAGGTTGGACCGCCTGACTTCGTCGAGAATGCGCCGCAAAACGGCACTTTTACCACCGCCAGCATCGAAAAGTCGGAATTTGACGCGCGCGCCGGAGGTGAAGGTAGACATCTTGAAAATGATGACCCTGCTGGTATGGTAGAAGACAGTCGATTTCTGCGGCTCGCAAGCGAACGAGCAGCGGTGAAAGCTGGCTACGACGTAGTCAGCGTGGTGGACGGAGAAGCCGCCTTGCTGATGGGCCGAGAACGCATTCCCAGCCTCATCTTACTGGACATGATGCTGCCCAAGCTTGACGGCTTGGGGGTTCTTCGCGCTTTGAAACACGATGCTCAAACCGCCGACATTGCTGTCATCGTGCTCTCGGGCCTGGGTCAGCAAAACAAAGCGAAGCTCAAAAAGGAAGGCGCGGCAGCCTACTTTACAAAATCAGATTCGTTCTTTTAGAGAACGATTCCGGCACTTGCTCCAAGTTGTCGAGAGAGTAGTGGACAAGCGAAAGACCGCAGGACCGGTGGCTGCCACGTCAATCTCTTGCCATGAATCACCAATATTTCTGAGCGACGAGCGTCGGCGGGCGCCGGTGCGGCGCCTTTTGATCGCACTCTTATTCTTATTCTTCGACCCGCTTCTTAGGCCCGCTCGATTCGGCCCACGCAGCTAAGAACGCTGGCGAACTTCCCCAGCCAGGTTCCTTGCGTCGCTCGTGGCCGCGCTCCGCACGGGTAGCGGGTTCGCTGCGATTGGAGGACGGCGCTCGACCGTGCCGATCACCGGTGCCTCATCCATGCCGTCAGCATATGCCATGGAGGCGAAACGTTGCTCGCTGCACATTCGATCGATCATGCGTTGCTGTCGCCGGTTGAGCACTGCGTGAGGGAGAATAGGAAAATGGCGGAACATCCACACCAAATATACGCGCTGGAGGAATGAAGGCATCACATAACGCGGACCAATGGGTGTCTGTACCTGCACCACACCGGCCGCCAGTTTTTCGATAAACATACCTGGGCCCGCCTCGGAACTATAAATTTGGCCAGAGTAATTCTAGGGCCGCTATTATTGCAGGCGCGCAATGCAATGGGAAGCCTTTTTTTCCGGGGCCCCCAATGTATTCACCCAATCACGAGTTCCCGGTTACGCTGGGCAGTGCATTTCCTGAAATTCAGGCCGGCGGAGGCGTCCCTGAACCGGGACCGAACTCTGCCCCGTCGTCGCCCAACTTCAGGCTCAGATCGCGACTTCGGGGAGGATGTCGATGCGACGGATCTGGGCTGCCACCCCAAATTCCGAACCTTCTTCTTCCACACGGACGATGGTGGCCTGGCAGCACACCCAGCACTTCTCGCCCGATGTAAGTTCGGGAGGAAGAATCAACACCAGTTCGACCTCGGCGCCCTTTTCCATGCGGGATTTGGTGTAGAGGAAAACTCCGTTGGCGCTGACATCACGAGTCTGAGCGGTCTGATCCGCGCCCTGAGGGGTGCGCACGCGCGTGGAAACGCGTGCAGCGATTCGGGTCCCGGAGCGGCGCTCGGTGTCGATCTTCATGCGGGCGAAGTTGCCCACATACTGTACACCAAACGCGGCGAATTGGAGGAGAAGTTCCCGGCGTGACCGGCGTGACGGCTTGGCTTCGTCTTCGCTGACCGCCGAGGCGGCGGTCGCGGTCTGTTATGTGTTAAATCACTGGGCGCCTGGCGCGGGCTGCCGGGACTACCAGGGCCTGCTCCAGGGTCGGTACGTTCGTGCCGCGAAGCTTCGCTTCCAGTTCGTGCAGTTTCTCGGTCTGTTCGGTCTGGTAGTAGGCCTGGACCAAGAGCTCCATGGTGAAGGGATTGTCCTGATCCTCTTCGAGGTGCGCGATCGCGTCCGGATATTTCTTCTGGTCCATGAGCAACGAGCCGGCCGCGCCATGGTAAGAACTCTGAATGACGCGGTTGCGGCTGCCGTTGGCCAGTGCATCGAGTTGCCGCAGGGTTCGGTCGGCGAGCGCTTGATCGCCCGCGCGGGAGGCTCGTACGGCGCGAGTGCGGAGAATGCGCGACATCTCTTCGTCGCGGTCGGAAGGCGAAATCATGGTGTGGCGATGGAGTGCGTCTTCGGCCGCCTGCAGATTTCTTAAAGCAACATTGTCGTCCGTCTGATACTCCGCCAGACAACGAATGGACTGCGCCTCCTCTAAGCCCTGTTCCTTGGCGCGGGCGGTTGCCGCGATCACCGTGTATTCCCGATCGGCTTCGGCGATGTTGCCCTCGCGCACATACGTCATAGCCTTCTGCATGCCATAGGTGAGGCGGTCGGCTTCATTATGGGCAAAGCGGATCGCCTTGTCGTATTCGATGCGGGCCTGTTCCTGATTGCCCAGCAGAGCGTAGGTATCACCCAGGCCGAGTTGTGAGCTCACGAAGTCAGGATCGATTTTGAGCGCGGCACGATAGTGGGTGAGCGAGCCTTCGAAGTTCCCGGCCATGCGCAGCAGTTCTCCGTAGGAATCCTGCGGATTGGGTTCTTTGGGAAGCAGGGCGACATAGCGGTCCATGGCCGCGAACGCCTTGGCAAATTTCCGGTTGCGGGCATCGACGTAGGCAAGATCGTTCAGGGCCGCTGGGAAATTCTTGTCGATGGCGAGCGCTTTCTCCATTGCGCGTTGTGCCTGATCGGTGCCGTTTTCGCCCATCAGCCAATTACCCGCGAGATACAGCAAGTGCTTGTCGCGCGGATACATCTCCAGCATATCGTTCATGGCCGAGATGCCGCCGAGGAAGTCGCCTTCCTGCACTTTGGAAATCCAGGCAACCATCAACTGCTCGCCCGCCGTCGACTTGGGCGCGAACTCTTTGGCTTTGTCGCGGGCGCGACTCACTTCCTGCGGATTGCCGCTGTTGAAGGCGATCCAGGCCCAGGCAACAGCCAGGGTGGGATCTTCTTTAACGGCCGCTCGCCAGTCGTCATTGCAGCGCTCCAGATAAAGATTCTCGTAGTCGGCCATCCCCTTTTCGTAAAGCTCGCGAGCCTGAGCGGACGTGGTGGTGACCGGCAGCGCGGTGGTTTCACCTTTCTTCAGGTGGTGCGCATAAAGCGGGGCCGCTAGACACAGAGGGAGAACCAAAGCAGCGAGAGTTTTCGTGGGACGAGCCTGCATAAGAAAAGTGCGAATTTTCAGGGCAGCAATGCGGCGCATTGAGATCTCCGGAACAGAGCTTGTGGGGAGGAGATTACGAAGAAAAGGGTAACATCGGCGTAACCGGGCGAGGAGGTGACGAAAGACGTAAGTCGGATGCGGGAGTAGTGTTCGGTTTAGAACCGCGAAGCTTGAGGCTTGGCTCCGGAACTCGAGGACGAAATCCCAATAAAGCGGCCCTAATTGCCCAAGTCTGGTTCAAATCCGCTGCGACGATTACCAGCTAGTACCCCACCCCCTTCCCTTGGCGACTATTAGAATCATTGAGTTGCCAGAAATCCCCGGCAACGTCCGAGCTCCCATTGTTTGGGACAAGAGCTTGAAAACAAAGATTTTAACTGGATGCCGAATGTCGCATATCCGTGCCTCAAGCGCAGGATGAGCGATGAGCTATGAGCGATGAGCGATGAGCGATGAGCGATGATCCGCCAAACTTTGGGTGGGGGGGCAAGGTTGGATCTCACAAGCTTCTGTGGATTTGCCCAATCGAGCTCTCGCCTAAAATCGCGGGCCGAGGCCCGCGATTTATTGGACTTCAGTGGGCGCGGTCCAACGCAGAACGAAGCCCCTGCCTGTGACGGCGCAGGGGCTGCAAATGAGACTCCCTCAGAAGATAATCTTCGCGGCGAGTTGCAGGTTGAAGGCTTCACCGGGACCGATACCGGGAGCTCCGTTGAAATCGCCGATGGTATCGCTAACAATGCCGCCGCCGCTAGCTGCGCCAGGACCCGAGGCCAGGTTGATTCGGTTGAAGAGATTAAACATCTCGGCCCGGAGTTGCACTCTTACGCGTTCGGTAACGGGAATGTTCTTAAAGACCGACAAATCCACATCGGCGAAGCCTGGACCGTAAATTGCGTTCCGGGCTACGGTACCCAGCAGCGTATTCGGCAGGCAGGTGGGTGATGGCGAACAATACGCCGCAGGGTTGTACCAAGTCACGCCGCCTTTGGAGAATGCATGGGAGACTCCGGCAAATGGGTTTGCAATCTGATTCAAACCGGGACGTATCTCGCTCAGGGGTTGACCTCCATGGAACGTCATGAGTCCTGAGACCTGCCAGCCGTGAGTCAAGATTTTCGGGCCAAAGGAAGATCCCGGGATATCGTAAGTGAAAAACGCCGAGAAATTGTTGCGCGTATCGAAATCGCCATTGCCGTACTCGGCCTTAAGGAAGTTGCTGTCCAGCGGCAATGGTCCCCGATATTCGCTGACTTCATCCAGTTCGTGCGCCCAGGTATAGGCAAACTGCGAGGTAAATCCGTGCCAGGAGCGCATGCGCAGCGTGGCTTGCAGTGCATTGTAGTTGGAGGTCCCAACGCTGTTGAGTTGGTTGATGGAGCAGCTCGAACAGGAGAAATTCGGATACTGCGCAGCGAAGTTACCGTCGGTCAGCGTCCCGGGAATCTGGTTGACGTCCAGCATTACCGAGAGTTTTCGCGATGTGCTGCCGACGTAGCCCACCTGCGCCACGGCGGCATTACCCAGGCTCTTCTGCACATTCAGGTTGTAGTTAAAAAAGTAAGGTGTGCGGAAGTTTTGGTTGACGGAAAAGACGCTGAAGTCCAGGGGCAGGCCGGTCCCAGGGTTGAGACAATCGGTCGGATTGGCGGCGTTGTTTCCCGACACACAGGTTGCAACTCCGGGAAAAATGTAGGTATTCGGCTGCCACCGGTAGAAACTTTGGCCGGCTGTATTCGAGTTGTAAACAGAAACCGGCGAAGGTCCGGCCGGGTTGTCCTCTAAACCGTCCGAGCCCCCATTGGTGGGACGATAATCGAGGAAGGGATTCATGTTGATCTGATCGTAGAAGACGCCGATGCCCCCGCGAACGACCAGATCCTCTTTCTGAGTGGGTTGGTAGGCAAAGCCAAAGCGTGGCGCGAAATTATTCCGGTCAGGCTGGAAGATCGAACTGATGCCGTTGCCCTGCACCACCATGCCCTTGCCGGGGACAAAGACCGCCAGATCCTTGCTCCCGTTGTGGAGCGGACCATAGTAGTCCCAGCGTAGTCCCAAGTTCACGTTCAATCTGCGCGTGATCTGCCAGGCATCTTGCCCAAAGAAGTCGACGCCGTTAACTATAACTTTGCGTTCCGCATTGCCCACGGCAATCGAAGAACTTGCCACGTTCCCGGCAAGAAAATCGGCGAGAGCAATGGTATTGGCGCAAACCTGGTCGTTGGCGGCGCACTTATCAGCCCAAGGGCCTTTGGATCCGTCGAAACTGAAACTTCCCAAGGAGTGTCGGAAATAAAACTCGTCCACATGCCCCTGGCGGATTTCGCCGCCCAATCGAAACTGATGCCTGCCCACGTTGTAAGAAACGATGTCGGCCAGCATGCCGGTAATATCGTTTCGTCCTTCGGGAGGCGTGATTCCCACCTGTTCGAAGCCCCCGATTGTGATGTTGGGGGCGCCTAGTATCGGCTGCCCATGGATCAGCGTGTCGGGACTCAAGTACAGGCCGTAGGAGTGAGTGTCAAAGCTGTGGTTGGCGTCGTTAAAAACCTGGTTGAAGTAGTTGACTCCAAATAGAATCTGGTTTGTCATTTTCGGCGTCAACACGGAATTCAGAGTAAGGGCGTAGTTGTAGACGTGAATCGGCGCCTTTTCAAAGTAGTAGGACAGGTTCGAGCTTGCGGTTGCCAGCGCCGGACTGCCGCCGAGGGGAGCGGTCTGGCTTCCCTGACCTCCAAACCAGCGGCCCGACAAGTGGTGCTTCTGAGTGAAGTTGTGGTCCAGTTTGATCACGCCATTGTAGCTATAACCCGTGGATGCAACCGGGCTGAAAAAATTTCCGATTGTCGCCGGCAGATTGTTGATGGTACCGGGCCACAGGTTGGCGATGAGTTGTTTTGAAATGGGACTTTCCGGAATCTCAGCAGCGGACAGCAAGGCCAAGGCGTTGTTCTGATATGCGATTGAGGGTTCAGTGGCGATGCCGGACAGACCGATAATGTACTGCTGTTTCTCAAAAGCGACGAACCAGAAGGTTTTGTCCTTAATAATCGGGCCCCCCACGCTGAATCCATAGTTCTCGTTGCGTAGCTCTGGCTTCCTCACACCGGTCGGCGTGAAAGGAGAGGCAGATCCGAAGGCCTCGTTGCGATTGAAATAATACGCCGAGCCATGGAGTTGGTTCGTGCCCGCCTTCAGTACGACGTTAACAATGCCGCCGGCGTTGCGACCGCCTTCGGCGTTGGACTGAGTTTGGGCGGAAAACTCGTCGACCGCATCCAATGGCATGACGACGCCGGCGATTCCTGATACGCCACCCTGATTGACGGCGGGGATGTTGTGCCAGAAATCGTTGTTGTCGACGCCGTCGATCTGCCAATTCATCTGGTTCGCGCGAGTGCCATTGAGCGATCCGAAGCCACCCACGGAGTAGCCTCCATAACCGGGCTGTACCGCGATGAATTGCGTAAAGTCCCGCCCATTCATGGGTACGTCGGCAATTTCCTGGGTGGGAATTGTATTGTCCTGCGCCGCAGTCGTGGTATCAAGCGTCAAGGCTGCCGCTGACACTTCCACAAGGGTAGTGCCGGTCGCCCCGGGAGATAGCTTTACAGGCAGAGTGTAGGCACCTCCCGCCGTAACCGCGACATTATCGATAGCGGTTGCGCGAAATCCCGCCGCCGACACTTCAATCTTGTATGTTCCCAGCGGCAAATCCTGGAAGGCAAACTGCCCGTCGCTGGTGGAGACAGTATTCAGGGTTACGCCGGTTGCTGTGTTGGTGGCCTTGACACCAGCTCCCGTGACCACCGCGCCTGAGGGATCGCTCACAGTGCCGTTAATCGCGCCGCGGAAGGTCTGCCCGTACGCGCTAACTGCAATCAGTGTGGTGGCAAGAATAAGACCAAACCAACGTCGCATATGCGTCTCCATTGTCGTCCTCGTGGGCAGTCGATGTTCTGGCTGAACGGCTGCCCTTAGCTGAATTGTCGATGTCAGAGATGGCTGGGCACTTTTCCAGCCAAATGCTAGCTTGTTTAACTATATGTATTTCAATAACTTGCAAAACCGTGCGCGACATGGAGATACACAAATACGGACTTTCCTGTATTGAAATATGGAAAGCAGTATGAATTGTCCCGAGAGCGGCGTGGTTATGGAAGTACGGGCATCGATTTCTTAGATAGGTTCACGTAAAACTTTGAATATAAATGTTTTACAAACGCGCTCTCAGGACTTCGGGGGGCGAGTGCACTCGAACGGGTCGATGGGGACGAGCATTAGAAAGTGAATGAAACGCCGCCGCGAACCGAGCGCGCGGCTTGCACCAGATAGACGGTCTGACCGTCTTGTGCGAGGACCGGGACGTAGCCCTGGGCCAACAGGTTGCGGACATCGATGATGGCTTCCATGTGGCCGCCCAGGCTGGGGATGGGTTGGCGGATGAAGATGTTCAGGAAAGGATCGCTCTGTCCGAGGGAGGCGTTGAACATGTCAACCGGAGTGAGAGCCGGACCATTCACCCAGCGGTAGGAGGCGACCCAGCGAGTGTGGGTATGCGCCGTGGTTCCGCTTAATTTGGCGGCTAGGGCATGACGGCGTTGAGTGGTGAGATATTGCTGCGCCTGCTGCAAAGACACGTCAGGCTGAGAGAGATTCACCACGCCGCCGACAGCGTAGTCGACGATGGCCGAAAGATCGTCGGAGAACTTGTGCTGCAGCACGAGACGGAGGCCATCAGTATCAAGGTTCTTGCCGGCATAGGTAAAAGTGCCGGAAGAGATATCCGGCAAGAGGAATCCGCCCGCCGCGCTCGCTATGCCGGTTCCCAGGAGGGCGGGATCGACTACGTGATCGGAATAGGCGGCGACCTGAAGCTTATTTTTGCCGATTCGCCGCGACAGACTCACTTCGTTGTGATGGGCGCTCTCCATCTTGGGAGTGAAGTTGAGCAGGCTGACTCGCGGATTCGATTCGCTGAGATCGGCCGGGGCTGAATCAAAGCCTTTCT
>Ga0210406_10004019_pt1 | contig 15935 bp, 13 predicted proteins | sample IncBWC30MmetaG_FD_155454 | JGI IMG/M metagenome (GOLD analysis project Ga0210406, IMG submission 155454) | Forest soil microbial communities from Barre Woods Harvard Forest LTER site, Petersham, Massachusetts, United States - Inc-BW-C-30-M | ecosystem: Environmental > Terrestrial > Soil >... | reverse complement strand
CGACCAGCTTGTTCAGGATCGCGCGCCGGCCCTCGCGGGTGAAGCTGATTTCCTTGTCCGGCCCTTCGATGCGTTCCTGAATCCAGCTCTTCTGCGCGGCGTTGGAAATGTGCATGAACTCGACGCCGAGCGTCTGGCAGTAGGTGCGCTCGCAGATCGCGACGATTTCCTTCAGGCTGGCATATTCGAGACCCAGCACGTGATCGAGAAAGATCTTGCGGTCGAAATCGCCATCCACGAAGCCGTAGGTGCGCGGATCGAGCTCTTCGCGATCACGCGGCGGCTCGATGCCAAGCGGGTCGAGCTTGGCGTGGAAATGGCCGCGCATGCGGTAGGCGCGAATCAGCATCAAGGCGCGTACGGAATCGCGGGTGGCCTGATTGACATCGGCCGCCGACAGTTCCGCGCCCTTGGCTTGCGCCTTGGCCGCGAGCTTGGTGCCGACGGCCTTTTCGATTTGCGCCCAGTTGCCGTCGAGCGCGGAAGTCAGATCGTCGCGCGGCGCCAACGGCCAATTGTCCCGCCCCCAGGAGGCACCTTCGGCGTTTTTGCGGACGTCGTCCGGGGTGTCCTTCAGGCTCTTGAAGAATTCCTGCCACTCGGTGTCGACCGAGCCGGCGTCCTGTTCATAACGGGCATAGAGATCGTCGATATAGGCGGCGTTTGTGCCCTGCAAAAAGGAGGAGAGGGCAAAAGCGGCATTCGCGTCTTGGCGAGACATGATTGCGTCCTGGTGATTTTCGCTTCGCGCATGGAAAACGGCGCTATGGCCGATCCGGGGACCGGACCAGCGTGAGAGGGAGCTTTTACCCTATATGGCGCGAATCTTCTCGCCGAAAAGAACCAAAAATTGAATTAGGATTTCAATTTTTCGACAAGGGTCTTTCCGAGCCGTGCAGGCGACGGCGAGACGGTAATTCCGGCCGATTCCATCGCCGCGGTCTTGGAGCCGGCGTCGCCCTTGCCGCCGGAGATGATGGCACCAGCATGGCCCATGCGACGGCCGGGAGGGGCGGTGACGCCCGCGATGAAGCCAACCATCGGCTTCTTGCGGCCGCGCTTGGCCTCGTCTTTCAGGAACTGGGCGGCGTCTTCCTCGGCCGAACCGCCGATTTCGCCGATCATCACGATCGAAGTGGTCTTGGGATCGGCCAGGAACATCTCCAGCATGTCGATGAATTCGGTGCCCTTGACCGGGTCGCCGCCGATGCCGACCGCGGTGGTCTGGCCGAGGCCTTCCTGGGTGGTCTGGAACACCGCCTCATAGGTCAGCGTCCCCGAACGCGAGACGATGCCGACACTGCCGGGCTTGAAGATGTTGGCCGGCATGATGCCGATCTTGCACTCGCCGGCGGTCATCACGCCCGGGCAGTTCGGCCCGATCAGGCGGGATTTCGATCCGCTCAACGACCTTTTGACCCGCACCATGTCGAGCACCGGAATACCTTCGGTGATGCAGACGATCAGCGGGATTTCCGCGTCGATCGCTTCGCAGATCGCGTCGGCAGCGCCCGGCGGCGGCACGTAGATCACGCTCGCATCGGCGCCGGTCTTCTCGCGCGCCTCGGCGACCGTATCGAACACCGGCAGATTGAGATGCCTCGATCCGCCTTTGCCGGGCGAGGTGCCGCCGACCATCTTGGTGCCGTAGGCAATCGCGGCTTCCGAATGAAAGGTGCCGTTCTTGCCAGTGAAACCCTGGCAGATGACCTTGGTGTTCTTATCGATCAGGATGGACATGGGTTGAGACTGCTTTCGCGAGACGCCGAGACGGGGTTAGTGGACACGCCGATACACGCCGGTGAGCACGTCGGCCCATCCTTCCGCGTCAGGCGAGAACTGGATTTTCATGCTGTAGCTGTTGTCGTCGATGACTTCGTAGACGTGGCGCGCATTGCCGCGCAGCGACCCGCGCACCAGGATCAGCGACTTGCCGGTCCAGCCGCCAGAGGCCGGCGACGGCGCATAGTAGCCGAGCGAATCGTGCCAGAATAATTTGTAGAGCCGGTCGTCGCGATCGTAGGTGAACACGCCGTGGGTACGGAAGCTTTCCTTGCCGTCGCGAACCTGACGGGCGTCCTGAATCAAATAGAAGCCGTTGAGATCGATGCGTGCGGTGACCTGCGAGGTGGCGGGCCCACCCTCGGTCCAGCGCGACGGATAGACCATCTCCTCACCGCTCCACTCGCCCGCGAACACCGCGAGTTTGCGGTGCTCCTCGAGCGGTGTCGGTGCGGCGAGATGGTCCTTGGCCATCGGCTCAGCCTCCCTTGACGGCCTTGACGATCTTCTGCGCAGCGTCGTCGAGATCGTCGGCGGGCAGCACGTTGAGGCCGGATTCGCGGATGATCTTCTTGCCGGCATCGACATTGGTGCCTTCGAGCCGCACCACCAGCGGCACTTGCAAGCCGACCTGCTTCACCGCGGCGACCACGCCCTGGGCAATCACGTCGCATTTCATGATGCCGCCGAAGATGTTGACCAGGATGCCCTTCACGTTGGGATCGGCGGTGATGATCTTGAAGGCGGCCGCAACCTTGTCCACAGTGGCGCTGCCGCCGACATCGAGAAAATTCGCCGGCGCCATGCCGTAGAGCTTGATGATGTCCATGGTCGCCATGGCAAGGCCGGCGCCGTTGACCATGCAGCCGATGTTGCCGTCGAGCGTCACGTAGTTCAGGTCGTATTTCGACGCCTCGATTTCCTTGGCGTCTTCCTCGGTTTCATCGCGCAGCGCCAGCACGTCGGGATGCCGATAAAGCGCGTTGCTGTCGAACGAGACCTTGGCATCGAGCACGCGAAGCTGGCCCTGCTTGGTCACAACGAGCGGGTTGATTTCGAGCATCGCCATGTCCTTGGCGACGAACGCCGTATAGAGCTGCGCGACCAGCTTTTCGGCCTGCTTGGCCAGATCGCCGGTCAATTTGAGCGCGTTGGCAACGGTGCGGCCGTGGTGGCCCATGATGCCGGTGGCGGGATCGACCGAGAAGGTCACGATCTTCTCCGGCGTGTTGTGCGCGACGTCCTCGATGTTGACGCCGCCTTCGGTGGAAACCACGAATGACACTTCCGAGGTTTCGCGGTCGACCAGGATCGAGAGATAGAATTCCTTGTCGATCTCGGAGCCGTCCTCGATGTAGAGCCGGTTGACCTGCTTCCCGTGCGGTCCTGTCTGCACCGTGACCAGGGTCGCGCCCAGCATCTGCTTGGCGAATTCGTCGACCTCGGCGACCGACTTGGCGATGCGTACGCCGCCCTTGTCGCCGGCGGAAGCTTCCTTGAACTTGCCCTTGCCGCGGCCGCCGGCATGGATCTGGCTCTTCACCACCCAGACCGGCCCGGGCAGCGTTTTTGCGGCGACATCGGCATCGGATGCCCGCAGCACCGGCACGCCCTTCGAAATCGGCACGCCGAATTCATGCAGCAGCGCCTTGGCCTGGTATTCATGGATATTCATTTGGACGCTCTCCGGACCCCTGATGCGGCGAATTTGGAATTCGCTTCAACCTTTCTCGTGGTATACCATATACCAGAAGAAAGGCAAATCCAACCCGCCCGGGAATTTCATCGCTTTCGTGCTGCCTGGCTTCCGAAGCTCGCCGCAGTGCGAGCTTCGGTCTTGGACGTAAGACTCGATTATCGGCCGAGCAGATCGGGCGCGATCTTCTTGCAGGCGTCGACCAGGCCCTGCACCGCGCCGACCGACTTGTCGAACGCTTCGCGGTCCTTGCCGGCCAGTTCGATCTCGACAATGCGCTCGACACCCTTGGAGCCGATCACGACGGGCACGCCGACATACATGTCCTTCACGCCATATTCGCCGTTGAGATAGGCCGCGCAGGGCAGCACGCGCTTCTTGTCGCGCAGATAGCTCTCCGCCATCGCGACCGCCGAGGCGGCGGGGGCGTAGAAGGCCGATCCGGTCTTCAACAGATTGACGATCTCGGCGCCGCCATTGCGGGTGCGGTCGACGATCTCGTCGATCCGGGTCTGCGAGGTCCAACCCATTTTGACGAGGTCAGGCAGCGGAATGCCGGCCACCGTGGAGTATTTCACCAGCGGCACCATGGTGTCGCCATGGCCGCCGAGCACGAAGGCGGTGACGTCTTCGACCGAGACGTTGAATTCGTCGGCGAGGAAATAGCGGAAGCGCGAGGAATCCAGCACGCCCGCCATGCCCACCACCTTCTTGTGGGGCATGCCCGAGGCCTTCTGCAGCGCCCAGACCATCGCGTCCAGCGGGTTGGTGATGCAGACGACGAAGGCGTCCGGCGCGTACTTCTTGATGCCGGCGCCGACCTGCTCCATCACCTTGAGATTGATGCTGAGAAGATCGTCGCGGCTCATGCCCGGCTTGCGCGGCACGCCGGCGGTGACGATGCAAACCTTGGCGCCGTCGAGCGCTTCATAGGAATTGGCGCCGGTAAAATTGGCGTCGAAGCCGTCCACTGGGGACGATTGTGCGATATCGAGCGATTTGCCCTGCGGCACGCCCTCCGCGATGTCGAACATCACGACATCGCCGAGCTCCTTCAGGCCGATGAGGTGAGCCAGCGTTCCGCCGATCTGACCGGAGCCAATCAAGGCAATTTTGTCGCGCGCCATGGGAAATCTGTCCTTTGAACACGTAAGGAGGAGGGTGGATGGAAGCTTGAAAGCTGGTTATCCCTTTCAACAGAGACGTTCAAGTCGGAGCCTTGCCCAATTGTCAGCCGCGCCTTGATTTAGGTCAGCCCTGTTTCGGTATTTCCGGGACACGCAGGTGCGCGAACCCGAAAGCTTCGATCCGACAACCTCCGGATTCCGGGCTCGCTCGCAAAGAGCCCGCGCCCCCGGAATGACGGAAGTGCATCCTACGTCTCCACCAGCCCGGTGCTGGAGCCGCTGGCCTCGGAATCCTTGTGACCGTGAGGCAGCGCCAGATAGGATTCGGAGCTCATCTCGATCAGCCGCGACGAGGTGCGCTTGAACTCATTGGCCTCGTTGCCGTCGTTCGCCAGATACAGCGACACCGGATCGGCCGCCGCCGACGCCATCAACTTCACGGCATTGTCATAGAGCGTATCGATCAGGGAGATGAAGCGCTTGGCGGCGTTGCGCTCGGGGTAATCCATCACCGGAATATGGTCGATCAGGATGGTGTGATAGTCGTGCGCGAGCCGCAGATAATCGGACGCGGCGAGCGGCTTCTCGCAGATGTCGGCGAAGGAAAATCGCGCCACGCCGTGCGCCGAGCACGGCACATGAAGGATCCGGCCCTTGATCGAGATATCGCGCGCCTTGCACGGCGCGTTGCCGGTCATCTTGTCCCAGGCCTTGTCGAGCGCGGCATCGGCGTCGCGATCCGCCGGCACCAGCCACATCTTGACGCCCGCGAGCTTCTCCAGCCGAAAATCGGTGCGCGCATCGAGCCGCAGCACGTCCATGTGATCCGCGATCTGCGTGATGAACGGCAGGAACAGCGCCCGGTTCAGGCCGCCTTTGTAGAGATCTTCCGGCGCCACGTTGGAGGTCGCCACCACGACCGTTCCGAGTTCGAACAATTTTGAGAACAGCCGCCCCAGAATCATCGCGTCCGCGATGTCGGTGACGTGAAATTCGTCGAAACATAGCAGCCAGGCCTGATCGAAGATCGACGCCGCGGTCAGCCCGATCACATCGCCATCGGCGATTTCGCCGCGCGCGATGTTCTGGCGGAAGCCATAGATCCGTTCATGCACCTCAGCCATGAATTCGTGGAAATGGGCGCGGCGCTTGTGCCGGACCTGGCTCTGCTGAAAAAACATATCCATCAGCATGGTCTTGCCGCGGCCGACTTCGCCATGAACGTAAAGGCCGCGCGGCGGCGCCCCATTCTTGTCGGCGAAGAGCCGCCCCAGAAGGCCCTGCTTGCGGACAGGTCTGTAGCTCGACAGCCGCGCTTCGAGATCGGCGAACGCCTCGGCGGCCCGCGCCTGCGCCGCGTCGGGCTCGATCGCGCCGGAGGACACCAGGGACTGATAATGGGTGCGGAACGAGGTGGGCGGGGTGGACAACATGGCCCACCTTACGGCCCTAGCCTTACGGAAAATGCAAGCCGTGAATTGGTGTCAGGGGGCATGCGCCTGCGGTGTCCCGGACGCGGTGCAGCGCTCTCCCGGCGACGCGAAGCATCGTCCGGTACGCCGCTCCGCAGCGCCGGGACCACAAGCGCCGGACGATGGCCCCCGATCAGCAACTCATCATGCCGCACAAGCGGCGCCACAGCGCGTCGAAGACGCGCGTGAACGCGCTTAAGGGAGCATCCGGGGAACAAATCCCCCGCCGTCACGCGCTTAGCGCGTAGGAATCCTCGACCACATAGGGCCCACCGCCGGTGGAAGCCCGGGACGAAAACAGCACGAACCTTGAGGCCGTAAACACCCGGGTCGGGAAATATCCGCGCACCGACAGATAGTCCGCGACGTCCTGGTTGGAGGCATCGCGCAGCCTTGCAAGCGTCACATGTGGGGTGAATTTCCGCCCTTCCGGATCGAGCCCGATCCGCTGCATCAGCCGTTCCAGTTCGGCCTGTAGCTCGATCAACGGCCGGCTCGGAACTACCGAGGCCACCACCGCGCGCGGTTTTTTGCCGCCGAAGCTCGACAGCCCCTGCAGCGCCACCTCGAACGGCTTGCGGTTGACCCGAAACAGCATCGAAGCGATCTCGTTGGCCGCGATGCCATCGATATCGCCGATGAAGCGCAGGGTGACGTGATAATTTTCAGGATCGATCCAGCGCGCGCCCGGCAGGCCTCCGCGCAAATTGGAAAGCGTCTGACCGATCTCGGCCGGGATTTCCAGTCCAGTAAACAAACGCGGCATCGCAAGACCTCCGATGCTGAGGCATGATCCAAAACGCGGATGGCCCGTGTTCGGGTAGCACACCTTGGAAACCAAGCTTAGGCAACCAGCCCGGCGACGAATCACCGATACTTATTTTTACCGTAGTTATGTGACTCTGCGAAGGATGCGCTACCGGTTGCGGGGAAAACCCTGGCTTTAGGGCTACCGTTGCCCGTTTTTCAACTGCGTTGCCCGGATAATGCACCAACAAGGGCCTCCACGGTGGGCAGGATGTTTTTCACGATGACGTCGACTCCCTCCGGCGTCGGATGCATACCGTCCGCCTGATTGAGCTTGGCATCGGCGGCGACGCCTTCGAGGAAGAACGGGTAGAGCGGCACGCCGAACGACGCCGCGAGGTCCGGATAGATCGCGTTGAAGCGCGCCGCATAATCGCTGCCGTAGTTCGGCGGCGCCACCATCCCGCACAACAGGACCGCGATTTTGCGCGCCTTCAGCCGGGTCAGGATATCCGACAGCGCCTCGCGGGTGACCTTGGGATCGAGGCCGCGCAGGGCATCGTTGGCGCCGAGCTCGAGGATGACCACATTGGTGCCGTCGGGGACCGACCAATCGAGCCGGTCACGGCCACCCGAGCTGGTATCGCCGGACACCCCGGCGTTGGTCATATCGACATCTATCCCCTTGGCTTTCAAGGCTTTTTGTAAGCGCTCGGGGAACGCCGCGGAGGCCGACAGGCCCAGCCCGGCGCTGAGCGAATCACCGAGCACCACCATCCTGATCGGCCTGGTTCCAGCGGCCGATGGCGTCTGGGCGGAAACAGTTTGCGCCGTCATCAAGACGACGATCAACACGAGTATGTGCACGAACATCCGCATCCCACCCTCGACCGCAGCGGCGGAAGTGCCATATGACCGGAGCATGGACAGTCTCATCGAACCCTCGTCATTGGCCGGCCTCGAACCGGACACCATCGCCATCACAAACGTCAATCTCTCGCTCGGTACCGGCGCGGCTCGCGTTCATATCCTGAAGGATATCAGCCTGAGTGTGGCATCGGGTGAAGCGATCGGCCTGATCGGACCGTCAGGTTCGGGGAAATCCACACTGCTGATGGTTATGGCGGGGCTGGAACGTCCTGACAGCGGAGAGGTGGTGGTCAACGGCACCCCGTTCAATGCCCTTGACGAAGACGCGCTGGCGCGGTTTCGCGGCCGGCAGGTCGGCATCGTGTTCCAGTCGTTCCATCTGATCCCGACCATGACGGCGCTGGAAAACGTCGCGGTGCCGCTCGAGCTCGCCGGCAATGCCGACGCGTCAGCGCGCGCCGCGCAGGAACTTGCGGCCGTCGGTCTCGGCGACCGGCTGCATCATTATCCCACGCAATTGTCAGGCGGCGAGCAGCAGCGCGTGGCGCTGGCTCGCGCGCTGGCCCCGGATCCCGCCATTCTGGTGGCGGACGAGCCGACCGGGAATCTCGACGAAGCTACCGGCAAGCAGATCGTCGACCTGTTGTTCACCAAACACGCCGAGCGCGGCATGACCTTGGTGCTGGTGACCCACGACACCTCGCTGGCGCATCGCTGCGATCGCGTGGTGCGGCTGCGCTCGGGCCGCATCGACACCCAGGCCGTGGATCGCAAAGCCGCTTCATGAGCAGCGCGTCCGAATCCGTCCAAAAACCCGACCATACCGGCCGCGGTGCTTCGCTCGCACTGCGCTATGCGTTGCGCGAATTGCGCGGCGGCCTGCGCGGCTTCTACGTTTTCATCGCCTGCATCGCGCTCGGCGTGATGGCGATTGCCGGCGTCGGCTCGGTCGCGGCCAGCCTCGGCGAAGGGTTGGCGCGCGAAGGCCGTACCCTGCTCGGCGGCGATGTCGCGTTCTCGCTGATCCAGCGCGAAGCCAAGCCTGACGAGATCGCCTTTCTGCGTTCGCGCGGCCAGTTGTCGGTCGCCGCGACGCTGCGGGTCATGGCGCGTTCGGCCAAGGGCGACCTCGCTTTGGTCGAGCTCAAGGCGGTCGACGACAATTACCCGATGCTGGGCGAACTCACACTCGACCCGAAAATGCCGATCGCAGATCTCCTGGCCGAGCGCGACGGCGCGTTCGGCGCGGCGGTCGACACCACCTTGCTGGCGCGGCTTGGTCTCAAGGTCGGCGATCGTGTCAGCATCGGCAGTGCGACGTTTCAGATGCGCAGCGTCGTTGATGCCGAACCCGACAAACTGGCCGGCGGACTTGGCTTCGGCCCGCGCTTCCTGGTCAGCGAAACCGCCTTGCGCGCCACCGGCCTGTTGCAGCCCGGCAGCCTGGTGCGCTGGATCTACCGGGTCAAATTGCCCGACAACGCCGCCGACGATGCGGCCGCCACCGCGCTGATCGACAACGTGCGCGCCGCGTTGCCCCAAGCCGGCTGGGAAATCCGCTCCCGCAGCAACGCCTCGCCGCAGCTTGAGCGCACCATTAGCCGTTTCACGCAATTTCTCACTTTGGTCGGCCTCGCCGCGTTGCTGGTCGGCGGCGTCGGCGTCGCCAACGCGGTCAAAAGCCACATCGATCGCCGCCGCGACGTCATTGCGGTTTTCAAGGCGCTTGGCGCCACCGGCCGCGACGTGTTCGCAATCTATCTGACGCAAGTGACCGCTCTTGCCGCGATCGGCTCGCTGATCGGGCTTGTGGCCGGCGGGGCACTGCCTTTCATCATCGTCGGCCTGTTCGGCAAATTGCTGCCGCTGCCGGTGGTGCCGGCGCTGCATCCAGGCGAACTGGCGCTGTCCTTTATTTACGGGCTGCTCACCGCGCTGGCGTTCGGGCTGTGGCCGCTCGGCCGGGTGCATGACGTGCCGGTCGCGGCATTGTTTCGCGACATCTCGACCGGTGAGGGAAATCGACCACGCTGGCGTTATCTCGCATTCATGGCGGTGGTGGTCGCGCTGCTGATCGCGGTCGCGGTCGGGCTTGCCTATGACAAACGGGTCGCGGCGGTGTTCGTCGTGTCCTCGATCGCGGTGTTCGGCATCCTGCGCGGCATTGCCGGCGGCCTGATGGCGCTGGCGCGCGGTTTGCCCAGAACCAGCATCACCATGCTGCGGCTCGCGATCACCAATATCTACCGGCCCGGCGCCCTGACACCGTCGGTGGTGCTGTCGCTGGGGCTGGGACTGACCGTGCTGGTCACCATCACCCAGATCGACGGCAATTTACGGCGGCAATTCCTGGCGGCGCTGCCGGACCGCGCACCGTCGTTTTATTTCATCGATATTCCTACCAGCGACGCCGACCGTTTCGGCGCTTTTCTGAAACAGACAGCACCGGAATCGAGCGTCGAGGATGTGCCGATGCTGCGCGGGCGCATCGTTGCCGCCCGCGGTGTCCAGGCGGAGGACCTGAAAGCCTCCGCCGATTCCGAATGGGTACTGCAGAGCGACCGGGGCCTGACCTATACCGGCGAAATCCCGAAGGGCTCGAAGATTGTCGAGGGACAATGGTGGGGCGCGAACTATAGCGGGCCGCCGCTGGTCTCGATCGAGAAGAAGATCGCGGACGGATTGGGGCTCAAGCTCGGCGACCCCATCGTTGTCAACGTGCTGGGCCGCGACATCACCGCCACCATCGGCAACATGCGCACGGTGGACTGGCAGAGCCTCGGCATCAATTTCGTGCTGGTGTTCTCGCCAAACGCCTTCAAGGGCGCGCCGCACACCCACATCGCGACCTTGACCGAAACCCATCCGGATCCGTCCGGCGACGCCCGGATCATCAAATCGGTGGCCGATGTATTTCCGATGGTGACGAGCGTGCGGGTTCGCGAGGCGTTGGAAACCATCGGCACGGTCGTGACCAATCTGGTGCTGGCGATCCGCGGCGCCAGCGCGGTCACGTTGATCTCGGCCATTCTGGTCCTGGGCGGCGCGCTCGCCGCCGGCCATCGCCATCGCGTCTATGACGCGGTCATTCTCAAAACCCTCGGCGCCACCCGCGCGCGGCTGCTCGGCGCCTATGCGCTGGAATATCTGATGATCGGTTTTGCCACCGCCGTCTTCGGCGTGATCGCGGGTTCGATCGCGGCCTGGCTGATCGTGACGCGGCTGATGACCCTGAGTTTCGTCTGGCAGGCCGGCAGCGCCGCAGGCGTGGTGGCGGCGGCGCTGGTCGTCACGGTCGGGCTGGGGCTGGCCGGCACGCTGCTGGCGCTGAACCAGAAGCCGGCCACCGTGTTGCGCAATTTGTGACAAAGTGAAGCGGCAGCCCGGTTAACGCCCTTTTATGGCAAATCGCGCCGCAGGGCGACATTCAGCCGCGCGTGGAAGCTTGCAGCGAATGTGTTAGTTTCCCACATACCAGCTTGGGTCGGAAGCCGGTTTGATGACAAAAAAGTAATGTCCGCAAACGCCGGTATCTGGGATAGCTTCTAGCCAGCGCCGCAAACCCTTGCGCTCCGCCGGACAACCAATGGGAATTCGACCATGTCGGACCTAGACCGCAATTACACCTCTCCTTTCGGCCGGGCCGCCGGGCGTGCTGACGCCGCGACCGTCGATGCCGGTCTGCGCGCCTACATGCTGCGCATCTACAATTACATGAGCATCGGTTTGGCCCTCACCGGCCTTGCGGCGCTCGGCGTCTATATGGCGGCCGTCACCGCCGATCCCGCGGGCGATGCCGTACGCGTCGGCAAGATCTATCTGACGCCGTTCGGCTACGCGATGTTCGTGAGCCCGCTGAAGTGGCTGTTCATGCTGGCACCGCTCGCGATGGTGTTCGTGATCTCGGCCGGTATCAACCGGCTGCGGCCCGCGACCGCCCAGATGCTGTTCTGGGTATTCTCGGCGCTGATGGGCATTTCGTTGTCCTCGATCTTCCTGGTGTACACGCACACCTCGATCGTACGGGTGTTCTTCATCACTGCAGCCACCTTTGGCGCGCTCAGCCTCTATGGCTACACGACCAGGCGTGACATGAGCGGCATGGGCTCGTTCCTGTTCATGGGCCTGGTCGGTATCATCATCGCCAGCCTGGTGAACCTGTTCCTCGCCAGTTCGGCGCTGCAGTTCTTCGTTTCCGTGATCGGCGTTCTGGTGTTCGCCGGCCTTACCGCCTATGACACCCAGCGGCTGAAGAACGACTACATCTACGGCTATGCCTCACAGGGCGGTGACGTGGCGGAACGTGCGGCGATCTCGGGTGCGCTGTCGCTGTATTTGAACTTCATCAACCTGTTCACACTGCTGCTGCAGTTGCTCGGACAGCGCGACTGATCCGCTCCGCCTCGCGGAACAAATCAAGCCCCGGCCTTGCGGCCGGGGCTTTTCTTTTGCCGCCAGCAAAAATAACCTTGCCCCATGTCTACTCCCGAGATCAGGCCCGCGAACGAGGCCGACCTTCCCTTTGTGACCGAAATCTACGAACACGCGGTCCGTTACGGCACCGCAACATTCGAGCTGATCCCGCCTGACCTCGCCGAGATGACGCTCCGCTACAAGGCGTTGGTGGATGGCGGCTTTCCCTATTTTGTCGCAGCACTCGACGGCCGCGTGATCGGATATGCCTATGCCGGGCCCTACCGGCCGCGGCCGGCCTATCGCTTTACCGTTGAAAATTCAGTCTATCTGCAGCCTGCGATCCACCGCCGCGGCATCGGCCTGCAATTGCTGCAACGGCTGATCGCCGAATGCGAACCGCGCGGCTATCGGCAGATGATCGCGGTGATCGGCGATTCCGCCAATGCCGGCTCGATCGGCGTGCACACCAAATGCGGGTTCCAGATGATCGGAACCCATCCCAATGTCGGCTTCAAATTCGGCCGCTGGCTTGACACCGTGATGATGCAGCTCGCGCTGGGCGACGGCGGCCGCACGGTGCCCGCTAATGCCGATACTTGAGACCTCATGTTGAGAGGGAGCTCTCTCGGCAGAATTGCAGCAGGTGGGCAAAGGCGCTCTTTGCGCCGTGCCCACCGTGTAGATCATTAACCTGAATTGGCGGGCAAGCGGAGCCTGTCATCGGGCACGCATTTGCGCGACCCGTTGGCTTTGCCCGCGCTGCAATTTCCACATTGGGCGCGCCCTACACCACCGCCAGCTTGCGGTCGATCACCAGCAGCACGCGATCGAGTTCGTGGCCGCGGCGCAGGATCAGCCCGGTCGCGGAAATCACGCTGTACATGCCCTGCTTCCGGGCCAGTCGCGGATCTTTTTCGATGCGATAGATCGGCACTTCCGAAGCGCGGCGAAACACCGAGAACACCGCGCGTTCCTTCAGGAAATCAATCGCATAGTCGCGCCATTCGCCGTCGGCGACCATGCGCCCATACAGATTCAAGATGCGATTGAGTTCAAGCCGATTGAAAGTCACCCGGTTCGGTAGAGCAGCGGCAACACCATTACGCGCCGCCGCGCGATTCTCGCTTGGATCGGTATCCTCCGACATCGAACTCATGCGCCATCTCCTGTCATCCCCATGACATGATTGCGCCGACTGCCGCCCTCTGCAAGGGGGCAGCGTCGACCGCTGCGAAATTCGCGCACGGCCGATCGCCGGCGGATTTCGCGTTTCGGGCGAGAAATATGCCGTCACGGGATCGTTAGCGGAATCATAATACCGCCCAACTTCCGCCCAGCGCCCGCCGTGCTGGATTGCGAGAAGATACTCCTGCGTTGACCCGGTCCTTTCGACACCGGATTCCTCAGCCCCCAGCCCCCCGGGGTTGTCAGGATCGGGTCTGTTCGCGGATAGTTTATCCCCATACTGGGCCAACGAGAGTTGGTCCTTTTTCTTTTTGGGCTACCGGTATTGCAGCCAACGCGTGGCCCCCAGGCCTCCGGCGACGCCGACAGCCGATCGACCAGCGCTATCGGTCACCCGCCGCACAACCAGGTGCAGCACGATCAAAGAACAACCAATATCGACTGGGATCGTTCGGAGAACTTAGTGCAGCAGCGTGTAGGCAGCGCCTAACATCGGGCCGGGCTTGTCGCGATTGCCGTCCTGGACGAAGACCGCCGCAGCGTCGACGCCATCACGCGAGATGTTTTCCAGCGGCACGCTCCAGCTGCCGGGCGTCCCGTTCCAGTCACCAACCTTGAGCACGTTACGCACCACATTGTGGTAGGTGATTTCGCGGCCGCGATTTTCACCGCGGCCGATCGAGATCGGCACGGCTTTCGAGACCGAGCAGATCCACACTTCGCCGTGCATCGGCCCAGGCCCGCCGTTGCGGGACTCGGCTACCGACACGTTGATTTGTCTGCCGGTTACCGTCATCGAAACCGGCACCGACATCACGTTGCTGGTCCTGTCGGTTTCGCCAATCGCGCCTTCGATGCTGGCGCGATCGCTTCCGACCACATGCACCGATCCGTTGACGATCGCCTGCGGCGTGTAGACGTCACGATCGCCGCGCATCTGCGAATAGGCTTTCTGGCGTGCGCTGAAGCGCGAGTCGGCCAGCGTGTCCTTCCAGCCGAGATAATCCCAATAATCGATCGGCATGCTCAACGCGATGATCGACGGATCCTTGGCCAGCTCACCCATCAGCTTGTCTGCGGGCGGACAGGACGAGCAGCCTTGCGACGTGAACAATTCCACCACCGCACGCGGATCGGCATGAGCGGGACGAATGATCGCAACAATCGCGCAGATGCCGAGTGCACCCGACCATCGCGAAATGCAATTATTCCTTGCTGTCGTTGTCATGTTGGGAACCGGGAAACATCCGCGCCGCCGTCGTTGCCAAAGCCGCCGTTAACTCATTTACGTTAACCGCGGCTGATCTGCCTTGTGCCTTGCGGCAGCCGAGCTGCCCTACGGCACTTGATCGTATTGGCCTTCCTAACGCAAGAAGGCGGCCCTTTCATAGGCCGCCTCCTGTTCACCCGCTACTCACTTCGCGGTGAGGCGCCGATCACGATTTACGTTACGCGGCCAGCTTGCGCAGCACATACTGCAAAATCCCGCCGTTTCGATAGTATTCAAGCTCGTCAAGCGTATCGATCCTGCACAGCAGCGATACGCGCTGCAATGCGCCGTTGCCCGACACGATCTCCGCCGTCAGCTTCTGGCGCGGCTTCAGGTCACCCTGCAAACCCCGTATTGTTACGGTCTCGTCGCCCTTCAATCCGATCGACGACCAGGACGCCCCATCCTCGAAGGTCAGCGGCAACACGCCCATGCCGACGAGATTGGAGCGATGGATGCGCTCGAAGCTCTGGCAGATCACGGCGCGAACGCCGAGCAGCCGCGTGCCCTTGGCCGCCCAGTCGCGCGACGAGCCATTGCCGTATTCCGCGCCGGCGAACACCACCAGCGGCACGTGCTCCTGCTGGTACTTCATCGCGGCATCGTAGATCGACATCTGCTCGCCGTCGGGCCAATGCTTGGTCAGGCCGCCTTCCGGGATATTGCCGTCGGCGCCCTTCAACATGAAGTTCTTGATGCGGATGTTGGCGAAAGTGCCGCGCATCATGATTTCATGATTGCCGCGCCGTGTACCGTATTGGTTGAAATCGGCCGGACGCACCTGGTGCTCCGACAGATATTTTCCGGCAGGCGAAGTCAGCTTGATCGAACCGGCGGGCGAGATGTGGTCGGTGGTGATCTTGTCGCCGAACATCGCGAGGATCCGGGCATCGACGACGTCGGCGATCGGCTCCGGCTCCATCTTCATGCCTTCGAAGTAAGGCGGGTTCTGCACATAGGTCGAGCTCATGTTCCAGCGGTAGGTCTCGCTCTCGACGGTCTTGATCTTGCGCCAGTTGGTGTCGCCCTTGAAGACGTCGCCGTAGCGCTTCTTGAAAATCGTGGCGGTGACGAATTTCTTCATCACGGCGTTGATCTCCTTGGTCGTCGGCCAGATGTCCTTCAGGTAAACCGGCTTGCCGTCCTTGCCTTCGCCGATCGGCTCGACCGCGAGATCCTTGGTCACCGTTCCAGCCAGCGCATAGGCCACGACCAGCGGCGGCGAGGCCAGATAGTTGGCCTGCACGTCCGGGCTGACGCGGCCTTCGAAGTTGCGGTTACCCGACAATACGGCCGCGCCGACGATGCCGTTGTCGTTGATCGATTTGGAAATGTCTTCCTGCAGCGGACCCGAGTTGCCGATGCAGGTG
>Ga0210406_10004017_pt1 | contig 15939 bp, 9 predicted proteins | sample IncBWC30MmetaG_FD_155454 | JGI IMG/M metagenome (GOLD analysis project Ga0210406, IMG submission 155454) | Forest soil microbial communities from Barre Woods Harvard Forest LTER site, Petersham, Massachusetts, United States - Inc-BW-C-30-M | ecosystem: Environmental > Terrestrial > Soil >... | reverse complement strand
GTGAGAACTGGATTCTGGGCGAAGATGTGGAACGGAAGCAACCACATCCCAGCACGTTCAGTGCGGCATTCATTCGCCCCGGACGTGAGTCCGGGGTGCGAGTGGGACAACGACGGCAACCGATCTCATGCACACTCTTCAGCCCGCGTCGACTAACAACATCCCATCTTCACCTCGCCCGCTGTGGTGAGCGGAGGCCCAAACGCCTCCTGCGGCGCCGGCGCTCCGTTCAGCACCGCAATCCAACGTCGCACCGCATCAAACACAACCAGAATTACACCCGTGATAAAAATCGTCATCAGAGTTGTATCCAGATAGCCGGTAAATACCTGACCCGGCTTCGAGGTCAAAGGCCAGAAAATGTTCTTGATCGACAACACTCCCGCCGTAACCGTCGTCACCCCCACAAAGCACATCGGAACCGCCGTAATCCAGGCATATTTCTGCTTGCCCATGTTAATGAGGAAGGTCGTCGCCACCGCCAGCGCGATGGTCGCCAGCAACTGGTTCCCGGTGCCGAACAACGGCCATATCGTGGAGATATTTCCCGTATAGATCAAGTATCCCCAGCCCAGCACCACAAAGAAGCTGGTGATGAGATTCCCCGGCAGCCAGGCGGTGTTGTGGAATGGCTTGTGCACTTTGCCCATGAGTTCCTGCAGCACGTAGCGAGCCACGCGCGTTCCCGTGTCTATCGTGGTCAGGATGAAAAGAGCTTCAAACATGATGGCGTAGTGATACCAGTACCCCATCAGGCGATCCATTCCGGGCATGCCCCGAAAGATTTGCGCCATGCCGATTGCCAGCGACACTGCGCCCCCGGTACGCCCGGCCAGGTTCTCGCCGACTTCACGCGAGAACATATCCAGGTTGACCGTCGTCAAGCCCAGGTGGCTGAACACCGCAGGAGTAGTGTTGATGGCAAAGTAGTCGCCCGGATACATGGAGCAGGCCGCAATCAGGGCCAGCACCCCCACCAGCGATTCTCCGATCATGGCGCCGTATCCGATGAAGCGGGCATCACTTTCTTTGTCCAGCATCTTGGGCGTGGTGCCGGAAGACACCAGCGCGTGAAAACCAGAGATCGCCCCGCAAGCGATCGTGATGAAGAGAAATGGGAACAGAGTTCCTTTGATGATCGGACCGCCACCATGAACGAATGGCGTGAAATTCGGAAATTGAATGTTGGGATGCACCACGAACACCCCGACCACCAGCACCGCGACGGTGCCCAGCTTGACGTAAGTCGAGAGGTAGTCGCGTGGTTCCAGCACCAGCCACACGGGAAGAACCGAAGCCACCAGACCATAGATCGCCATGAGGATCGTGATCTGATGGGCCGTGAAACTAAGCGCTCCTGCAAATCCGCTCTGCGCCACCCAGTGTCCCGCGATTACGCTGCCGATCAAAAGCGCGACCCCGAAAATGCTGGGCCCGACGACCGAAATCTTTCCCACATGGCTCTTGAACATCCACCATCCCATGACGACCGCGATGGGGATCGTCATGCCGATGGTGAAAACTCCCCACGGGCTGTTCGAAAGCGCATTCACCACTACAATGCCCAGTCCAGCCAGCGAGACCAAAAGAATAAAGAGCACGGCGATCATCGCCACCAATCCGGCGAACGGACTGATTTCAGTGCGCGCAACGTCCGCCAACGACCGCCCGCGATGGCGTACCGAAGCCACCAGCACGATGAAGTCTTGCACACACCCGCACAGCACCGCGCCGATCAGTATCCACAGGAAGCCCGGAGCAAACCCGAACTGTGCTGCCAGCGTCGGCCCAATCAGCGGCCCTGCTCCCGCGATCGCCGCGAAGTGATGTCCGAACAGCACCCACCGCGGCGATGCCACATAGTTATGCCCGTCCGCGTATGTGTGCGCCGGAGTCGTGCGGCGATCGTCGAGCGCCAGAGCCTTCGCCGCGATGAAGGCACTGTAGTAACGGTAAGCCAGGGCGTACACGCACAGCGCACCCAACAAAACCGGAAACGTATTCATGACTCGCTCCAAATCAAGCAGGACTGAGATCCTGCCGGCCCAATCGACCGCATCCTACACTCATTGTAGAATCCGGCACAACCTCCCTTCCACGAAACACACGCTACAATGTCGGGCATGTTTCGGACAAAGTCCGGCAAGCGCGCCTGTATTCGGTGACGCTAAGAACCTTTTACTTCGCAGAATGCAGCTGCCGGATCGAGGAGGATCGAGTATGCACATGCCACCAGAGAAGCAGGCGCCAACCCAGGAACAAGGCCTTGTCCGCTTCGGCCTGCGTCTCGCGAACTGGAGCGAGCGCTGGTTCCCCGATCCCCTGGTCTTTGCGCTGCTCGGAATCGTGGTGGTCTTTGTCGTAGGTCTGTTGCTTCACCAAAGCCCCGCCAAACTAGCCATCCAGGGGGGCAAGAACTTCTGGACTCTGGTCCCGTTCACCATGCAGATGGTGATGATCATCGTCGGTGGCTATGTCGTCGCCTCGACGCCACTGGTTTATCGCGCCATCCGGGCCTTGGCAGGAATTCCAAAAACGCCTCGGCAAGCAGTCGCCCTGGTGGCTTTGTTCTCCATGCTGACCTCGCTGATCTCCTGGGGCCTGAGCCTGATTTTCAGCGGACTCTTCGTTCGCGAACTCGCCCATCGCGTCAAAGGACTGGACTACCGCGCCGCCGGTGCCGCCGGGTATTTGGGGCTGGGCGCCGTCTGGGCTATGGGTCTCTCTTCTTCCGCCGCCATGCTCATGGCCACCAAGTCCGCCATGCCGCCGTCATTGTTCAGCATCAGTGGTCTAATCCCGCTCACCCAAACTCTCTTCTTGTGGCAAAGCATCGCGACCACGGTCATCCTGATCACGCTGTCGGTCCTGATCGCCTACCTTTCCACGCCGTCGCCGGAAAATGCCAGAACCGCCGAATCCTACGGCATCGAATACGCACCGATTCGCTCCAGCCTCGAACTCAGAAGCAAACCCGGCGAATGGCTCGAATACAGTCCGCTGCTCACCGTTCTAGTCGCCGCGCTGCTCTGCTGGTATCTGATTGACGTATTCCGCACCTCACCGCAGGGCGCATTGGCAGCGCTCGACCTCAACACCTACAACCTCATCTTCATCGCGGTGGGGCTTTTACTGCACTGGCGTCCGAAGCGTTTTACGCGCGCCGTGTCGGAGTGCATTCCCGCCACCGGCGGCGTCCTGATCCAGTTCCCGTTCTACGCCGTGATCTTTGGAATGATCGTTGGCACGGGCATCGCCGACGCGCTGGCGAACCTCTTCGCCTCCGTCAGCACTCACAACACCTACCCCTTGCTGGTGGCGATGTATTCCGCGGTGCTCGGCGTTTTCATTCCCTCCGGCGGCAGCAAATGGGTCATCGAAGCCCCCTACGTCCTGCAGGCGGCGAACCTGCACCAGGTTCATCTAGGCTGGGTAGTGCAGATCTACAACGCCTCGGAAGCCCTCCCCAACCTGGTCAATCCCTTCTGGATGCTGCCTCTGCTCGGCATTCTGAAATTGAAAGCCAGAGACATTGTCGGATACGGCGTCCTTCAGTTGATGGTTCACATCCCAGTAGTGTTCTTCCTGTGCTGGCTCTTCGCCCGCTATATCCCGTACCTGCCCCCAGTCAGATGAGACCGTGTGGCGCGGGCACGCGCGCCCCGATGAGTTCGCCGTCTCCCGCTGCTGACGGTAAATCACGACCTTACGCGCGAATCAATTTGCCCAAAGAACTTGGACGTGCGTCTCGGGAATTGCACTGAACAGCAGAACTGGGCTCACCGGGCCAATGTTGGCAAGCCGACGCGACGCAGGAGGTCGTCGAAACGCGGATCCCCGCGCAGCGGGTCGAGTCGGGGATCCACCCCGACGAAGGGCATTCAATCCGAGCGATCTCGATAAGCCTTCTCAAGCCAGGCAAAGGCTTGTTCCTTTTCTCCAAGTCCTGCATAGACGCAAGCCACATTAAATCCGCAAACGTAGCGCTGACGGACCTGAGCTTCGAGACGGGTGAGAAGGGCCTTGGCTTTATCTTTATTACCGGCCAGGGCGTAAGCAGACGCGATTTGAGCCACCAATAGCGGATTCTTTGTCCTTGTCACAGCGCGATCAGCAGCAGCGATGGCTTCTTCCGAGCGGCCTAACTCAGCACTCGCTAGTGCGACTACACGATCGTCTCCCGTTGACGTCGCGGCCTGGATCGCTTCCTCAAAGCGGCTCGCGTTAAACAGTAACCATGCCCTGTCCATGTGGGACTGCCCCGTGAACGGATCTAGGGCATCTGCGCGGCTGAATTCTTCGCTGGCTTCATCAGGGCGGCGAAGAGTGAGCAGGAAGATAGCGTACCCTATGTGTACACGAGGCAGGTTTGGGTTGAGCTCAAGCGCGCGCCGGAATTCATGCTCCGCGCCCGGCCAATCCCAGTCAAAAAGAAGCTTAACGTAGCCCAACGATCCATGAGCTTCTGCTAGCGAGTCATCAAGTTCGAGGGCCCTTATGGCAGCCGCCTTCGCTTTGGGCATCACTTCGAGGGGAGCCCTCAGGACTGTGCTCTGGTCGTAATATGCACTCGCCAACTCAGCATAGGCGTGCGCCTCGTTCGGATCTATTGCGATTGCCTGCTGAAATTCCCCGATGGCTTCATCGATGCTCGCAGCCGTTCCCTTCCGCAAATCATAGAGGCCCCTTAAGTACAGCTCCTGGGCCTGGGGGATCACTTGGCGTGCTCTTGCAAGCTGCTTTTGTTCCTGCGGGGTGAGGTTGACCCTGACCTCGCTCGCGATAGCCTGGGCCACATCGTCCTGCAAGGTCAAAATGCCACGCAAATCGCGCTCATAGCTCCTTGCCCAAAGATGCCGGTCCGTAGCTGCTTCGATTAACTGGGCCGTGATCCGCACCTGATTGCCCACTCGTTCCACCGATCCTTCTACGACGGCATCCACGTGCAATTCGCCTGCAATCTCCGGCAGCGTCTTTTGGCTGTTCTTGTAGTGCATTGCCGACGTCCGCGAAATCACTCGCAGGGCACTGATTTGGCCGAGGGTCGTTGTGAGCTGTTCTGTCATGCCATCGGCAAAATAATCCTGCTCGCGATCACCGGACAGATTCGTAAGCGGAAGGACCGCCAATGATCGAATGCCTGAAGCATCGGCAGCGGCACGCTTGGATTGCCACCTCCGCGCAACCCACAGTGAACTGAGGACCAGCAAGGCTGCCAGAAGGGCGACGCCAGCGGCCAAAGCAGTATATTGTGTCCGCGCACTCTCGCCTTTCGTCAGCCCTTTGTTGATGATGTCTTGTGCGTCGGTGAGCGCCGCCAACGCGAATGCCAGGTCCGACGCCGACTGGAATCGTTGCTCCGGATTTTTCTCCAGACAGCGACGCACGATCCGCTGCATTGCAGGGGAGAGGCCGGGAGTGATCTGCGAAATCGCCGGCGGGTCCTCATTCAGGATCGCGGCCATCGTCTCCGGCGAAGTCGGCTTCTGAAAGGCGCGCTTGCCCGTCAACATTTCGTACAGAATCGCGCCGAAGGCAAAAATGTCGGCGCGATGATCCGCATTCTGTCCCCGCACCTGCTCCGGCGACATATAGCCGACCGTGCCCATCACCAAGCCCGGCTCGGTTTCGCTGCCAATCGTCGGCGCACTGCGTTCAGAGCCGGGTTGCGGCTGCATCAGCTTCGCTAATCCGAAGTCGAGAATCTTGATGCGTCCATCCTTGGTGAGAAACAGGTTCTCTGGCTTCAGGTCGCGATGCACAATCCCTTTTTCATGCGCTGCCGCCAAGCCGTGCGCGATCTGCACCCCGTAATCGATGACTCGCCGCTGCGCAACACGGCCTCGTCGGATCTGCTCGCGCAGCGTTTCTCCTTCCAGCAGCTCCGAAACCAGGTACGGCGTTCCCGCATACGTGCCCAGTTGGTGCACGGCGAGAATGTTGGGATGATTCAGGGCGGCCGCGGCCGTGGCCTCCTGCTCGAAACGCCGCAAGCGTTCCGGATCAGAGGAAACGACTGCGGGCAATACTTTTACGGCGACATCGCGGCGCAGGCGTAGATCGCGCGCCCGGTAAACCTCACCCATGCCCCCAGCCCCGAGCAGGGATTGAATTTCGTAGTCCCCGAGCCGCGTACCTTTTTCGAGCCTGATGGCCAGTGGTGGAGATTGCAAGAAATTGGTTTGTGCTTGCTTATCTGCCGCCAACAGCGACTCCACTTCGCGCAGCAAGGACTGATCCGAGGCACAGGCCTGATCCAGATACGCGCGCCGCTTCTCAGAATCCATTTGCAGCGTGGCTTCCAGGACGTTTTTGATTTCCTGCCAGCGTTCCCCAGTCATGAGGCAGCGTTCCTGTTCATTTGCCGGTACAACCACGCCCGCGCCGAAGCCCACGAGCGTTCCACCGTCGCTGCCGAGAGCGACAACACCTCAGCCGTCTCCTCAATCGATAACCCGCCAAAGAAGCGCAACTCTACGATCCGACCTTGCCGGGCATCCATGCGGGCAAGGTCTTTGAGGGCATCATCGAGGTCGACGAGATCGACTTCCTTCGACGGAAGTTTCAAGGCCTCGTCGAGCGCAAGTTTGTAGCCGCCATCGCGTTTGAGCGAACGATGTCTTCTGGCATAATCCACCAGGATTTGCCGCATGAGCTGAGAGGCCACGGCGAAAAAGTGTTCCCGGTTTTGAAATTCAACCGCACCCTCGACCAGCCGGAGATAGGCCTCATGTACGACCGCGGTGCTTTGCAGCGTGTGCTCGACCCGCTCCCTCTGCAAGTAATTGTGTGCCACCCGGCGAAGTTCGTCGTAGACCAGCGGCATCAGCGAGTCGAGCGCCGCTTGGTCGCCCTCCCTCCACTTACGTAGTAGCTCGGTAACCTGGTTGGATGTGGTGTCCGGCAAATGCTGGCCCCCAGTCTGCTGGCCCGGACTAGCAGAATTTCGCCCGACGATACCCCAATTTCGAACCTAAGTCAACGCCATGAAAACAGAGGGTTTTCGGCACCTTGACCGAACCCTGAAAAACTAATTTCGCGTCCCGTGAGGGAGTCGACCTCTGGTTTGCGCTTCTTCTCAATAGCAAAGGAACGTGTCTATGGATGACGACTCGGAAAAGTCGGTTCTTAATTCACGGTGGAGGCCGGTCATGCGCGCCAGAAACTTTATCCTTCAGATGTTGCTTCTCGCTGTCTTCTCCGCGTTCGCTCAAGCCCAGGTGGTGGTCACCGATGACGCCAACACTTCGTCGTTTTTCCCAACCACGAATTTCGGCAGCAGCATCGCCCTGATCGTCGGCTCGGGATCGAACACCTACATCAAGTTCAGCACGGCCAACCTGGGCTCCGGAGTGACCGGCTCGAACGTTTCGAAAGCATCGCTCACTCTCTATGTCGATGCCGTGCTCACCTCCGGCACCATGGACGTGTATCAAGTCAATGGATCCTGGTCCGAGGGCAAGGTAACTTACAACAGCGCTCCCGCGCTGGGCACCAAACTGTTCAGCGCCGTGTCGGTCAGCAGCACCGGGTACTTGTCCCTGGATATGACTTCGACGGTGCAAGCCTGGCTCAATGGCACGCTAACCAACAACGGGATTGCGCTGGTGCCAAGTTCCGGCAGCAAGATCTCCGTCTCCTTCGACAGCAAAGAGAACGTCTTCACCAGCCACACCGCACAGCTGCCGCTGGTGCTGGTGTCGGCGGGTCCCCAGGGACAACAAGGGCCTCAGGGACAACAAGGACCGCAAGGCTCAGCCGGACCAGCAGGGCCGCAGGGAGTCGCTGGGCCCCCGGGACCGGCGGGCGCGACAGGATCTGCCGGCCCAGCGGGGCAACAGGGTCCGCAGGGGTCGATTGGGTTGACGGGAATGACAGGTGCAACCGGTGCGGCGGGGTCGGCTGGACCGGCAGGTGCGAACGGAACCGGATTCAACTTCCGCAATGCGTTTGACAACTCCGCGTCCTATGCGGCGAACGACGTGGTCACGTTTCAGGGCGCAAGCTATGTGGCGACCGCGGCCAATCAAGGACCAAACAATCCCACTCCGGATCAGAATTCTTCGGCGTGGAGCGTCATGGCCGCGCAGGGCGCCGCGGGAGCCGCCGGCGCCCAGGGGCCAAGTGGGTCAGCAGGTCCAGTCGGGCCGCCCGGACCGGTGGGATCCGTTGGCCCTGTCGGCCCACCAGGACCCATCGGACCGATGCCCATTGGTGCCGCGCTTACCACAGCGTCCAATAACTTTTCCGGAAGCCAGACGGTGAACGGCAACTTGATTCTAGGGGGAAGCGGCGCCGGGGTTCAGTTCGCCGACGGAACCTTCCAAGCGACGGCAGCCTCGAGCAGTGGAGGTGGCGGCACCTCCTGCTTCGAGACCTCCAGCGTGTCCCCAGTCGTACCCTCCGGCTACACGCCGCTCGGCACCGTGAGCGCGGGCAATGCCTGGTTCTCAGTGGCGCCGATGCCCACCGCGAGACTTGGTCTGGCTGCGGCAACCGTGAACGGGCTGATCTACGCGATTGGAGGATCGAACGGCGTGGGCTCCCCCCTGAATACTGTGGAGGTCTACAACCCAGCCAGCAACTCTTGGAGCACAGCGGCAAGCATGCCCACCGCGAGATTTGGTCTGGCTGCGGCAACCGTGAACGGGCTGATCTACGCGATTGGAGGATCGAACGGCGTCAGCTCCTACCTGAATACTGTGGAGGTCTACAACCCAGCCAGCAACTCTTGGAGCACAGCGGCAAGCATGCCCACCGCGAGATCGCAGCTGGCTGCGGCAACCGTGAACGGGCTGATCTACGCGGTAGGGGGATACAACGGCTCCCCTTCCGGCCTGTTCGCTGCGGAGGTCTACAACCCGTCGAGCAATTCCTGGACCTCAGTCTTCGGCTTGACCCCGAGATATGGGCTGGCTGCGGTAGCGATGAACGGGTTCATCTACGCGATGGGGGGATTCAACCCCAACGCTGTGAGCACTGTGGAGGTCTACAACCCGTCGAGCAACTCCTGGAGCCCAGCAGCAAACATGCCCACCCCGAGCGGCGGTCTGGCAGCAGATGCGACGAACGGGCTGATCTACGCGATGGGGGGATTCCCTATCCTCGGTCTCGGAGCCAATTTCCTGAATACCGTCCAAGTCTACAACCCATCGAGCAACGCTTGGAGCACAGCTGCGGCCATGCTCACCCCGAGAGACAATCTGGCTGCGGCGGACGTCAACGGTCTCATTTATGCCATCGGCGGTTACAACAATAATCCGCTTAATGCAGTCGAACAATACTGGCCGCCGGTCACGGTCTACACCTTCATCAAGAACTGACTTCGTTAGGCGGGTGAGGGACCCTGCTCCTCCGAAAATTGTTTTCTTTTCCGTGAGGGAGCTGACGCCTGGTTTGCGCTTCTTCTCAGTAGCAAAGGCAGGAACACATAGGTTCGGGCGCGGAGGATGAGAAAAAGCGCACGGCACAAATCGCCTTAGCGATTTCAATTCGGCGACTTAACCAGACGAAAAGGAGGAGATATGAGGAAAACAAAACGATCGTGGAGATCTTGGTTTCTGGGTGTGACGGGGATTGCTCTCACTTGCTTCAGTCCTGCGGTTGCACAAACAACTTACAGAGTTACTGATCTGGGCGCCTTGCATGACGGCGTCTTCGGTTGCGCCATGGGACTGAACAACAAGGGCTGGACGGAGTCCATGGATGGGTTCCTGGATGGGTCGGGAAATTTTCGAGGACGCGCGGTCATCAACGTCAGCGGACTGAAGATCGACCTGGGCACGCTGGGAGGACCCGACAGCTGGATCAACTGGGGCGGGATCAATGAACAAGGGGAGGCAGTTGGTTTGGCCGAAACGTCGGTCCCGGATCCAGACGGTGAGGACTTTTGCGCCTTCGGCACAGGACTCACCTGTCGTCCGTTCATTTGGCAAAATGGCGACATGACCACTCTGCCCACTCTTGGTGGAAATAACGGCCAGGCCAGCGCGATTAACAACCGAGGACAAATCGTGGGCCAGGCGCAAACCAAGGTGACCGACTCTGGTTGCCCGCCTTACCAGACTGCGCTGCCGGCGTTATGGGAAAAAGGCAATGTCCAGCAGCTTTCTACAGTGGAGGGCGACCCGGACGGCTACGCCTTTGGAATCAACGACAGTGGCCAGGCCGTCGGCGCGTCGGGAATCTGCAGCGCGCCCTTTACCGTCCCGCTTCACGCCGTGCTGTGGGACAACGGTACTCCGGTCGAACTTCCAAATCTGGGGAATTCGTCCAACAACCAGGCTGTCGCTATTAACAATCAGGGCCAGATCGTTGGCCAGTCCAGCAGCCCTGACGGCACGACGTTCTACGCCGTTCTTTGGCAGAACGGAACCATCACCAACCTGGGTACGCTGCCTGGAGATTTTGCGTCCTACGCGACCGGCATCAACGACAAAGGCCAGGTTGTCGGAACCACTACAGACTCCAACTTCAACCCGTCCCATGCTTTCATCTGGGAGAACGGGGTGATGACCGACCTCAACACACTGCTCCCCGCGAATTCCAACTTGTACGCAACCATGGCGGACAAGATCAACTCTCGCGGACAAATCTCGGGGATGGCAACAGTGCTCGGCGGCGAAGATGCTGGCAACATCCATGCTTTCCTGGCAACGCCGGTGAACGCGAGCATTGCTTCGTCGGTTGCGTCGGTCGCAACCACGCATCCGCAGTCCACAATGCCGGAGAGTGTTCGCAAGCGGCTTCTTCAGAGATTGGGACTCAGCCGGCCCGGTCGATGATATTGTTCGCTTCTGGATGCAGAGCGCCGAGCCACCAGAGCTCGGCGCTCTGACATCGCATTTTTTGCAAATGAGGCCCGCCGTTCAATGCCACTCTCACCGACGCCTTCGCCATCAACTCAGCAGGGTCGATTGTCGGCCTCACGTGGGGTTCTGTGTCCTGCTCACCCCCTCCGCTCGCCGCCGGAATCCCTCCGTCCACCTCCGCAATTCCGCAATTGAATTCATCCTCCGGCACTTAGGCCTAAAACCATTGCGCACCCAGCAACCGTCTGTTAGCCTTTTTACTGTTCATTATTATCAGGCTCAACAGTTGCGACCGCGTGCCGCGCCCGCGTCTCTCGCCACAAGTTCAAGTTAAGGTCCGAAGCAATTTTCTAAGGAGAACAAATTTTGCCCCCAAAGAATCGTATTCTGTTCACTTCCGAATCCGTAACCGAAGGCCATCCCGATAAGATCGCCGACCAGATTTCCGACGCCATCCTCGACGCCTGCCTCGCCGAAGATTCCACCAGCCGCGTCGCCTGCGAAACCCTCACCGCCACCGGCCTCGTAGTCATCGCCGGAGAAATCACCACCAAAGCCTACGTCGATTTCCAGAACGTAGTCCGCGGCACCGTCCAGGCCATCGGCTACGACAACGCCGTCTACGGCTTCGACTGCAACACCTGCGCCGTCATCTCCAGCATCAACAAACAGTCCGGCGACATCGCCATGGGCGTAGACACCGGCGGCGCCGGCGACCAGGGAATGATGTTTGGCTATGCTTGCAACGAGAATGAGGAGTTGATGCCGACTCCCATCTCGTTGGCGCACAAACTCACCATGCGGCTCTCGCAGATGCGCAAGAACGGAACCCTTCCCTTCCTTCGTCCCGATGGAAAATCCCAAGTTACAGTTGAATATGATGCGAACGGCAAAGTGCTCCGCGTGGATGCGGTGGTAATTTCCACGCAGCATGCCGAGACCGTCAGCAACGAAGAGTTGCGCGCCGGCATTCTCAAGCATGTGATTCAGGCGGTCATTCCCGCTCACTTGCTTGATGAGTACACCAAATACCACATCAATCCCACGGGACGGTTTGTGATTGGCGGCCCTATGGGCGACACCGGGCTGACCGGGCGCAAGATCATCGTCGACACCTACGGCGGCATGGGACGTCACGGCGGCGGAGCGTTCAGCGGCAAGGATCCGACCAAGGTGGATCGCTCGGCAGCCTATATGGCGCGGCACATTGCCAAGAATATTGTCGCGGCCAAGCTCGCCGACCGTTGCGAAGTGCAGCTCGCCTACGCCATCGGCGTGGCCGATCCGGTGAGCGTGCGGGTGGATACGTTTGGAACAGAGAAAGTGGATCCCGCAATCCTTCCGGACCTGATACGCTCGCACTTCAAGCTCACGCCGCGCGGCATCATCGAGTATCTGGATTTGCGGCGGCCCATCTACAAGAAGACGGCGGCTTACGGCCACTTCGGGCGCAACGATCCCGACTTCACCTGGGAAGCAACCGGCAAGGCGGCGGCGCTGGCCAGCGACGCCGGTGTGCGTGAGCCGGTGGCGCACGCCGTGCGCAAGTAACCGGCGAGTTCCAGCATGATTTGTCATCCCGAGCGAAGCGAGGGATCTTGGTTCTTGAAGGCGGCCGGTTAACAAGCGTCAGCTGAAACCAAGGTCCCTCGCTACGCTCGGGATGACAGCGTTCGGTGAGGTCGAGCGGGCTAACCAAAGTTCAACTCCGGTGGTAGGCCGAAAGTGCCACTCCCTAAGGAGCGTTTGGGCATGCTGATCTTTCCCCCGATTCGTGTATTCTGACAGAGCAATCAAAATCAATCTCTCGCGTCAAACAGAGTAACCAGGGAACCAAAACAATTTTTTCGCAGCAAGCGCCACAGGAGGAGTATGTCGACAGCAGCACAGATCAATAGCGATATCAAGAGCCTGGAACTGGCCGAACTGGGCAAGAAACGCATCGAGTGGGCGAACCAGTCCATGAAGGTGTTGCAAATTATCCGCAAGGAGTTCATCAAGAACCAGCCGCTGAAAGGCATTCGCATCTCGGCCTGCCTGCACGTCACTGCCGAGACCGCGAACCTCGCCATCTGCCTGCGCGACGGCGGCGCCGACGTGGTGCTCTGCGCCTCGAATCCGCTTTCCACACAGGACGACGTTTCCGCCAGCCTGGTCCGCGATCAGAGCATTCCCGTGTACGCCATCAAGGGTGAAGATAACGACACTTACTACAACCACATCCTCGCCGCTATCGATCACAAGCCGCACATCACCATGGACGATGGCGCCGACCTGGTCACCATTCTCCACACCAAGCGCACCGACGCGCTCGAAGGCGTGATCGGCGGCACCGAAGAAACCACCACAGGCGTGATTCGGCTGCGCGCCATGGCGAAGGAAGGCGTGCTGAAGTTCCCTATCGTTGCCGTGAACGACGCCGACACCAAGCATCTTTTCGATAACCGCTACGGCACCGGACAGTCGACCATCGACGGCATCATCCGCGCCACCAACTTCCTGCTCGCCGGTTCAAAGTTCGTAGTAGCCGGCTACGGCTGGTGCGGCCGCGGACTGGCCAGCCGCGCCCGTGGCAACGGCGCCGAAGTCATCATCACCGAAGTCGATCCCACCAAGGCGCTCGAAGCCGTGATGGATGGCTTCCGCGTGATGTCGATGCCCGAAGCCGCCAAAATTGGCGACGTCTTCTGCACCGTCACCGGTAACAAGAACGTCCTCGTCAAAGAGCACTTCGCCTTGATGAAAGACGGCGCGATCATTTCGAACTCCGGCCACTTCAACGTGGAGATCGATATTCCTGCGCTCGAGAATATGTCGTCCTCCAAGCGCACCACGCGCACTTACGTCGATGAATATTCGTTAAAAGACGGCCGCAAGATCAACCTCCTCGGCGAAGGCCGCCTCATCAACCTGGCCGCCGCCGAAGGCCATCCCGCTTCGGTAATGGACATGAGCTTCGCCGACCAGGCCCTGTCGGTCGAGTACATGGTCAAGAATTTCAAGACGCTCGAGAAGAAGGTCTACCGCGTTCCGGACGAACTCGATAAGCGCGTCGCTAAGCTGAAGCTGGAGTCGATGGGAATCAAAATCGACCGGCTGACGCCGGAGCAGGAAGAGTATCTGGCGGGGTGGTCGGAAGGAACTTAAAGGCAGTGGTCAGTGGTCAGTGGCTAGTGGTCAGTTTTTGGCGGGGCGGCGCAAGCCGCCCTGCTTTGTTTTTCCCGCCTGCGGCGAGCGGAAATGAATACTAAGGCCCCGGTCGGCCGAGGTCAATGAGTTGTAAAGGCGATTTTTCGCCAAGTGTCGGCACTTCGCTACTCGCAGTTGGTGATGATCTCGTACATTATTCTGGTTCTCACCAGAACCGCTGTCTGGGCTGTTGACACAATCTTCGCGTGGAGAGCCCCTTATCTCGCAAGTGGCCGGAGATCTTTCGTTTTGGGATCAGGATGCAACAGCTTTTCGTAGCATTGCTGTTTCTCTTCGAGCGAGCGCAGAGCTGAGCAGTACCCCGGGAAGATTTGCCTCAGACTTTGTTCGGCTTTTCCTGCGCTTAGACATTCCGAATCTAGTGAGCGGACCAGATTGTGAGCCGCAGGCACGTAGTTGCAGCGCCCAAAGGCTTCTACGGCGTCAGCCCAAGCGGGTTCTACAGGGCCGCTTAGATACGAGCAGCCCAGCACAGCGTATTTCTTGAAAACGTCACGGTTGAGGCGTGAGAGCGCGTTCAAGTCACAACGTTGGGCAAGGTAATCGAGCGCGAAGACGGAAGAGCCGTCGTCGATTCCCTCGTGCGGGTGTTCGAAAGCGATGGAACGCATGAAGGTTTCGACGAGAGGGTCATCAATGTACCAGAGAGTCTCGACGAGACGGTAGCGGTCCATTTCGTCTGCCTTTTTGTAGGCGGCAATTATCAGGTCGGGGTGTTTGCGGTCGGCAAGTGTCCACACAACGTCGTTGACATAGTAGTAGTGGGTGTCAACAGGGCAGCTTGTCGGGCCTCTCAAGCAGTCGATTAGTTGCTGGTCGGTGAGGAGTGTAACTTTTGCCCGCTCATCCCAGTAGGTTCGAGGGTCCTGCGCGCGACAATGCGAGGCAAGAAAAAAAACGACGAAGGGGACAAGCCATCTCATAGAGCTAAAAGGAATTTAGCACAGGACGGCACATCGGGAAGCAGGAGAACTTTAGCCCCTAACCTGAATCTTGTTCCTGCCGCCCATTGGAATCGCAAAAAAGACGGCTGAAAACAAGCCATTTACACTCATTGAGATTTAGCCGATCTGCAATGAGTGATATGGCCGGGTCCTTCGCGCTTCTTGCGAAGGGTTGGGATTCCACGGTCGCATGCCGCTGGAGATTTCTTGCTGGGTCCCGCATCACGAACAAAACAGCAGGTCCCTCCATTACGCCGTCGCTTGCGCTCCGGCTCCGGTCGGGATGACAAAGTGTTTTCGAGGAGCGCACCTCGACGGCTGAAGCCGCGTCGTCGGTGCGGCACGAGTGGAACTCGTGCCCTTCCCGATCAAAGTCCTCCAAGGGCCAGCGATGCGAGAAGAACTCCCTGACGCAGTTGGGCGCGGATAAGGGGGTAGGGATCCTTCGACTGCGCATGCGGATTCATAAAGCGAATCCGCATGCTCCGCTCAGGATGACAGTGCGTTGGTGGCGTCGTCGAAATCCCCACTTCTCGCAAAGAACGCGAGAAATGGGCACCCGGCGGCTCTCGCCCTTAGCATTTTCATATTATGATAGCCGTTTCGTACAAGCCATTCTCTACTCCTGCCAGGTATTTTGAGAGAAATGCCAGGAGGAAGAATGGCCGGGAAGGTCAAAGGGAGGATCGTTACACTGGCAAAGAGAAAAGGAGGGATAGAAGATGACAGCTGCAGAACTGATGCACCACAACTTCGATGAGATCTTCATCGAGCTTGATCCAGTGAAGCGCGAAGCCATGATGCGCAATGCTTATACGGAAGATTGCGTATGGATACACCCCGGTGGCCGCCTGGTGGGCATTGCGGCGGTCAATGAGGCAGCGTCGGAAATTCGTAAGCGCATCCCGGAGTACCGCTACAAGGTGGTTGGCGATATTCGCACGATGCACAATGTCGGGATGTGCCGTTGGGGG
>Ga0210406_10004016_pt1 | contig 15944 bp, 22 predicted proteins | sample IncBWC30MmetaG_FD_155454 | JGI IMG/M metagenome (GOLD analysis project Ga0210406, IMG submission 155454) | Forest soil microbial communities from Barre Woods Harvard Forest LTER site, Petersham, Massachusetts, United States - Inc-BW-C-30-M | ecosystem: Environmental > Terrestrial > Soil >... | reverse complement strand
GAGACGACTATATGTGTACTAACGACCCTGTCGGCGGATACAGGTGGGGCTGCAGTCGCAATGATCGCGGAGTATTTCTGCCAACGCACCCATACAATACGGATGGTTGCTACGACCGGGATCGAAAGATACACGCCCAGTACTCCGCCAAGTTCGCCTCCCATCAGCACAGCCGCGATTGATGCCAGAGGATGTAATTCCAGCGTCCCGCCCATCACTCGCGGAGATACGAAATAATCCTGGACTACCCGCCAAAAGGCAAAGAACAAGATCAGCGCCCACAGATGAGAGTAGGTCGTCAGAAATCCGACGAAGACGATCACCAGCGCAGCCACCAGCGGACCAACGACGGGAATAAACTCCATTGCTCCGGCCGCGAACCCCAGTGCCAACGCATATGGAAACCGCAGTGCCGTCAACACCACGCTGTATACCACCAGCGATATGCCAGCGAGTGTGAGCTGCGCGCGAATAAAATGAGCCAGCATCACGTCAAGATCGGTCATGATCAACCGCAGAAATCGCCGCTGTTTGACCTCGCCAAAGGTGTGCAGCAAGATTGTGGAGAACTGTCGTCTGTCGCGCAAGAAAAAGATGGCGAGAATGGGGATCAGAACAACCCAAATCAAACTCTGCAACGCCTTCGCGGCCGCTGTACCTGCCTGACCACTCCACGCGAGAATCTCTGTCTGATGCGCCGCAATAAACTGCTCGATCTTAAGCTGAGTGTCGTAGCTCCAGCCGTACCGATTACCAAATTGCCAAACGATCTTTCCGGTTGTAACCTTCTCCACCAATCCGGGCAGCGACTGGCTCAGCAGCCGAGTGTCGTCCACCAGCTTCGGTCCAAACAGAATGCCGAGCACCGCGACAATCGCGCCAATTGCCACATAGGTTTCGAGGATTGCCAGCCATCGCGAGCCGCTCGCAAGCCTCGACCCTTCAATTCGGTGAACAACCGGTTTTAATAAGTAAGCGAAGAAAACCGCAAAAAGAATGACAATGAGGGTGTGGCGCACTCCGTAGAGAAAGGCCCCGATGGCGACAAAGGCACAAATTGTCGCCAGCGCCTTGGCCGTACGCTGATCGAAGATAGACATTGAGTAGTTTGACTGTATTTAGGTCTCAGCCGGGATCTCCGTTATCAGAATCCGAGTAGGCCAAATCGTCCCCTTCGTTGCTTCGTCTCGAAGCCCTCTCAATCCTCGCGGCTGCTGAAAAGGTCCACACGGCGAGTTTCGATTGCCGGCATGCCGCAATTCGGCAGGCACACCGGCAGACTTCAACTACTTGGCTTCGGCATGCCCATGCACGTTCGCCTTTTCGACAGCTGCACTTACCGCGGCGAGAAACGAATCAGCACTCGCCGGGGCGTGCACATCGCCGGAAAGCGTTTCGCGGAAGGAAACATTCTTGCCATAGAACGCAACCGTGGAGTCATCGTCCTGCTGGATCTTGGCGCCATCCACTGCGACTCCGACGAACAGGCCTTTGGTACGCGAGTAACTTAAGGCCTCCGTGTTCATCTTCCAGTCGGTGCCTGCCGAAGCATGCCTTCCAACCGGACCGGCTGTCGCCGCTGCCTCGCCGCTGAGTTCAAACTTGCTTGAGAGCAGCCCCTGCACACCCTTGTCGTTCATGAATAAAATGACGAGATCGACTGACTGACCGCCGGCCTGGAAGCCAAAATTACCTCCACCGATCGAAATGAATGCCGGCGCGCTCCATCCATGGGCCGTGCGGCAGGTAACCACACCGCGTCCATGCTCACCGCCGACGATGAATGCGCCTTTCGCCATGTCCGGCACCACGGCGATACACTTGGCGCCATGCAGCACTTCTTCCGGAATGCCTTTATCAGGCGCAGCCATGATCTCGTCTATGACCTGGCCGGCTGCTTGTAAGCGCGCCGTCGGGTCTTGCTGCCCCGGACCAGCGAACGCGAAGGTGGACAACCACATCGTCAACAAAGCAATTGCGTATTTCTTCATAAAACACTTCCTTTTCATTCCACTGAGTTCTTTGTGGAGGAACTCGTGAATGGCGATATTCGCCGGAAAGGTCAGGCTATTCTGCGGCCGCTTATCAGGTTGATGATCAGCACCACAACAGCAACGACCAGCAATAGGTGGATCAGACCGCCTGCGACGTGGAAACTGAAGCCGAGAAGCCACAGAATCAAGAGAATTACAAAGACTGTCCAAAGCATATGTTCCTCCTTAGGCCTGGTTGAGGGCGTTCGAAGTTGAGTCGAGGCATCAGGGCCGTTCTGCCCTTACTTCCACCGGGGTTCACCGGCGAGGCCGCCGCTTTGCCATGCCCCCACGGCTTGGAGGAGGGCGTCAAACGCTGCCGCAACTTTCAGCTAGATCCGGCCAAGCGGCAGCAAAACCACCACTACTACAAGCAGTAGACCTAATCCACCGCTCGGGCAGTAACCCCAGGAACGGCTGTGATTCCACGTCGGGAGGGCGCACACGAGAAACCAAAACCAGAAGAACAATCAAGACGGTTCCAAGCATACTTTCCTCCTTGTTTCTAAGAATCCAGCGCCGGCTGATTGCGACTTTCGTGAGCACTGCGATGCGCCGTGCCGGTCGCGATCAGGCTCGCGATGGTGGCTAACAGATGCTCGAGATTCTGTCCTTTGGGATAGAATCGGTCGGCGAGCACGCGGGCTGGCACGGCGTCCCCTTGGTAGTCGTCGCTCATCGCGACAATCGAGACCGAAGGGTGGGAGCTGCGCACGTGCGAGATCAATTCGACTCCTGACATGTGCCGCATGTTTAGATCGGTTACAATCAGATCGGGGAGCACTCGGTTCACGTGCAACAAAGCACTGGCGCCATTCTCTGCCGTGGCTACGTCGTACCCAGCGAACATCAGCAACATCGCCAAACCTTCCCTGACGCCCGGGTCGTCGTCGACTACAAGAATCTGGGCCTTCGATCGGTTCGACATGTGCGTTCCTCAACGTGACAGATTGAACTGCATTTCAGCTAACGATGTCACGCCCACGCCTCCCCGTATGGTCAATACAGAACACATCACTTGCGGATTGGACCGAGCCCTTCAAGGCTGCTGAAAACCACGCAGCCGCCCCGTCAGCAAGCAAAGCGGTTCCTGGCCCGGCGACTGCGGCCCATGTGCAGCCTGCTCTCGGTGCCTGCGGCACACATCAGTAAGGGCACCGTTTTTAGGCCGTCGATTTGCGTGATCCAGCGACCACCAGCACGACTCCGGCGGCGCAAAGTACGCCACCAACGATCGGAGAGAGCTTCTCATTATCATGAGTGGTGACGCCTATTGAAGCATCTCCGACCTTGACGCCATGAGAATGGCTGCTGGGAACGGGCACGACGAACGCAAGAATCCCTAATACGAGTAAGACAATGCCGATCCATGCTAATGGTCGCATTTACGCCTCCCTGAGCTTAACTGCGTTATCCGATGCCTCACCCACTATGATTCTGCCTGGCTGGAGATTTTCGGTATGCAATTCTCGCTTCCTGATAACTGCGTCCTCGGTGGAGAGGGCATGCCCTACTGATGAAGCGCGATCTAAGCAACCGATGTATTGCACAAGCGAAACGATGCCAGCCAGGCAACATGCTCGCGGCAGAGCCCGTCTAATCTATTTCTCGAACACTTTCTTGATTTGCCCGACCTTTTTTTCGACTTTGCCGGCCCTGTGTTCGGCTTTGCCTTCAGCCTCTAAGTCGGGATTGTTCGTGAACTGGCCTACCTTCTCTTTGATTTCGCCTTTCACTTCATGAAAAGTGCCTTTGATCTCATCCGTTGTACTCGTGCTCATCGCATTTCTCCTTATGGTTGAGACTTGTTTAACTGAGGAGCCGGGCTTTTGTTACCCGCCCAGGAAACAGTAGATTGTTCGCCGGGCCGAATACAAGGTTGGGTCTTCGCGTGTGGCCCGGCGCAGGGCTCAAGCCACCTTAAGACCAGGAACTATGGTCGCGGGCTCAGCCGCCCACCCAGTGCGGGGCTTAGAGGCGAGCATCTTCATTTGCGACCAGTCGTACGGGAACTCGCGGCCGCAATCTAGGCAGACGACATAAGTCCCGGTTACGGAGGCTGCTGCTGTGCTGCGGCGCAGCTCGCCGCGCACAGACATGGGGAAGCTGCATCGTTTGTGCCAACAACCGAAGACCAGACCGAACAGACTCATAAGCCCTCCTCGATTTAACCTATAATCCGCGCCTCTAGCAGGGACTTTAGCCCGTCTCCAAAAGGGAGAGGACGGTTTCGGCTACTTAGCTTCTGTATGGGGCCCAAGCCGGTCGCGTCAAGCGCGGCCGCGCCCCCAGTACCAACCGCCTCCACCAAGTAGAAACACAAGCAAGACGATTACTAAAATGGTTTCTAGGCTCATTGAAGTCCTCCGGGAAGAGTCTGGCAGGGTGAGGCTTACGCGGTCTGGTCAAAAAAGAACACGCGCAGGCTCAATAGTTGCACGAACAGCTTTCTCCGGACAGAGGCAGATGCCCGTGCTCATCGCAGTTTCGTGTTCCCGGCGATCGCAGTGCAAATAGTGATGGCACGTGTCGTCCCAACCACACTTCCCAATGAAATGATCACATCTGCTCGGCGTTGTTTGCGTAGATGAGCGAATCTGCTGATGTCTTAAACGAGTAGTCTGATGCCCAATCTAGCGGCCTGCGTGCCTGGCGACGCAACGATTCATCCGGAGGACTGCTCGATATCCTGAAGGCGGTACAGGCTCCCTAAGGCAGGAAGAACCCTACCGCGGATTTCCGGGGCAGAGTATTTCCAGGTTGCAGGCACTGGACTCGCTAACCGGATGGAACTCCGCGTGGGAATCTTTCGGGACCGGAATTCGCCGCGGCAACAGAGTGTTCAGCGATCGTTATCGTAAAGTAGGAAAGTAGGCGAGTGTCCACGAATATGCGAATATGTCCATTCGTGCCGATGTTGGCCAGAAACCTTAGTGTTAAACCGGCTTCGGGAAAGTGTCGGCGTTTTCATCTTATGCGTCAATTTGTGGCGATGGCCACCGCCGCGATTGGAGATTATTTACCCGCCCAGCAGTTCCATCAGTTCCGTTTGGGCCTGGCTCCAGTCTTCGTCAGCCTGGTTGCCGTTTCTGTCGCGAAACTCGTAGATCTGGTAAGCGCGGACTCGGATCTCCTCATCAGAGAATGTACCCGCTGACTCTTTCTTGAAAGGTTCTGCCTGTTTCGGAGAGATAGCCTTCGGACGAACTTGTACTCTGGGTTTAGACACTTCAACTCCTGCAATGCAACAACTAAGAGGAGGGAACTCCAGAACGGCTGACCTAGTTCAGGGGGTCTGAATGAGAGGTAGGGCACCGTCTCAGATTCAATCATACGCTGATTCAACAGCCTTGTGAAAGTTCTCAACCTCCAGGTGGTGCACTGAAACCAGCTTTGCCGCACGAAATAGTCGAAACTTGATCTTGCGAGCCAAGCCCGCAAACTATCACCAGCGCTATCGCTTTTCTCGACTTGACAAGTCTTAAATGTTCCGATAGAGTTATAGGTGAGGCAGTGTAGATCTTCCCCTCATTCAGGTTCCCTGAATATAAGTCAGCCCATCTGAAGTTTCCTCCATCTTATAATATGCGGCACAACCTTTAGGAGGTTGAATATGTACGCACGCAATGTCTCTTTCCGTTTGAAATCCAACATGCAGTCTGATTACGCGCGCACGTTCGAGAACCAGATCCTTCCTTTGCTGCGCAAGCAGAAGGGCTTCAAGGAAGAAATCAGCCTATGCGACACCGGCTCGGCGGACGCGGTCTCAATCAGTCTGTGGGAAAGCAAGAGCAACGCAGACGATTACAACACCAACACCTACCCGGAAGTGTTGAAGACCCTGGCGAAGGTAATCGATGGAACGCCGCGGGTTCAGACGTTTGAGTCGGTCATCTCGACCTTCCATCACGTCGCCGTAGCCGTGTAGTTTCGGCAACCATGTCGAACGGGAAGGCGGCCAATCCTGCCTTCCCGGGCTACCTGATCTGATGTAGCCAATAACCTGGCGCCACCAGGAAGCATTGTTGATTGGGCAAGCCTTGGTGGCAATCGCGTGATCGATCTCAACAGGAAATCGATTGCGCAAAGGATGACAACCATGCAGCTTATAGCGAACGCAGAAACTATCGATCGTCTCGTCGAGCAGGGCGTCGACTTCTCAAAAGCTTTTCATGCTGAGTACGAGAAAGACCCCACCGGACCAGAGGCCCAGTTCCTGCGTGGCGAATTCAGTGGTTGGCGCAGTACATTGCATACCGAGTACCACGATGGCGCTGAAGAAATCGTTGACCGCGTTCTCGCCGAAACGTGCTTGCCCATCCCAGCGGGCGAGATTGGAACCGATGTCGCTCGCGCCTCTTGAAGGCGGCGCACCCAACGGTAGATTCTGCTGGGCTGTGCCACCCGAGCAGGGTTATGAGGGTTGATATGCAGATATCCGATTGTGAGAAGCGAAAGATCAATATCTGGGAACAAATGCGGGAGATCGAAGACGAACTCTTTCTCCTGTCCGCACGATCGGGAGAATTAGACTTCACGGACCGCCACCGTTTCCAATGCTTGTGCGGAGACCGCACCCAGCTAGCAAGCGAGCTGCTGCTCAGCGAGCTTGGTTAGGCGTTTCCAAGCAGCTACCTGAAATCCGCCCAGAGTGGTTCTGCGGGCGGATCTCCAGATAAGTCAAGCTCCTATATCGCCTGTATGACAGATTCCACCCCCTTATTGGGTGAGAGCAGGCCGAAGGTCAACAGCACAGATTGGCCGCCAACTCTAAATCGGTCCTTGCAAAAATTCGGATCGACAAACACCAGTTTGGGACTCCATTCGGTTCGCGCAGAACGTATGAAGGGTGGTCACGATCGGCATGCGGAGTTTCCGCAACAACTCCAGGATGTAGCTCCCAGCCGGCCCGCCGAAAATGCCGTACTCGTGCTGCACGCAAACCAGATCGACATTGGTGAAATTGAGGAATTCGGCAGCACGGCCGCTAGGATGCCAGCTCCTCTTCGGTGAGCTCGAATCGAACCCGCTCTGGAGCTATATTCGGACTCCGGATCATTCACGGGAGTGCGAACAACCGTTCCGTGCCGAACTCGCTCGAAACCGCATCACATAAGTCGGTGGAACGTGGCGGTCCCGCACTGGCGCGGAAGGTAATTTCCTATGATGGCGATTCGGCCGTGAAGTGAAAGATTCACGGCCGAATCGAAATTGTTTCGTGAGTATGAGCTCAGGTTCTTAGTTGATGCACAATCCAATCGCTCGTCGGGTGCGTCGTGACGTTGAAGTGCAGGACTCGCCGCCGACCGTGCGCGATGACCAAAAAGCAGTAGATGACCTCACGGTGGTTGTTGAGGAAGGCCAGCCGCTGCGGGGCCTTGCCCTCGTCAGGATGACGCTTCAGCTGTTGAAGATAGCGCGACACGGTGGGTTCGGCAATCGTGAATCCGAGCTGGAGCAATTCGCCGTGGATGCGAGGCGCACCCCCATGTCGGATTCTCTGCCTTGATACGCCGGATCAACTGGCGGATCTCGCCGCTAACCTTCGGACGTCCGGACCGACGTTGCCGGGACCGCCAGCGCCCCTGATCTCTTGCCAGAATGAACGAATGAGCCCAAGTAGAACCCGTTTGATTCTTATCGCGAATGGCATTTTGATGACTACAGGTATTGAAATGCGCATGCCGGGTCGTGATAAAGGGGATGCCGTACGCAAATCCTGGATGAAATCGGCTCGGAGGTTGCCGTCGCCTTACCTGGGGGATGACGCGACCGACGAGCGGGCTATCCTCGCTCTTGGGACCCGAGGCCTAAGCGTGCTGTTCCGCCCCGAATGGGGCACAACTGCGGCCGCCCTACGGATCAGGCCGCCAGAAGTTTTATGGGAGTTTCTGACACGGTGGCTACAAGCTTGTCGCGAGCCGCACCGTCGCGCGGGAGACAGACTCTTGTGGCTTTAAATGAGTACAGGTGCGACTAACATATCGGCGGCGCCCTCGATTACCCTGGGAGATGCGCGGGCGTGTCTGAGCCAGGCGCGGGCTTCTCTTAGGATGCTCACGCAGCATTCTTTCGATCTGCGCTTGTAATTCAGTTGCCATGTTCTTTTTGGCATCTTCGAAACTGCGGCCACGGACCGTTGCCGACGGACTTTTACTGAGCCAGCCATCACCTTGCGACCAGAAATCGCAATCTATCGCTATGTTAGTGGTCACCTTCAAGCTCACTATTCCGGAAGTCATAATTACTCCACTCGCATCTTGGTTGTTGGGGTCGATGATCGTGACGACCCACGGAGCCAGGCCTCGCATGTATACCAAGCGCTGGCAATCCTTTAGGAAGTCTCGACCGGACCAATACTGCATCAGCAGCTGAGAATTGGCCGTCGACTGGTTCTTATTAATCTCCGCGCATGTCGCCTCTTGACTACCAAAGTTCAAGAATCGTCACTCCACGTTCAGACTAGGCAGCCTTGGGCGCCACCGGCCTGTGGATCTCGCCTTGGTCGGAGCTCACTTCATTAGAAAACGAGAGATTTTGTTCGCTCGCCTGCTCCAGAAGTCTGCGTTTTCTCCACTTGCTGAGGAAAGTTGCCAGTGTGCCAATGACAATTACCTCCGCGGCAAACGGGATGAAGAGCCATGAGGTCCAGCCCTTGGCCGTCGCAGTGGGTACCGGGGCGACTGGAGCAGCTGCGCTGACAGTCTCCGAGGACGAACCGGCAGACTTAGCCGGTGAAGCGGCGGCTGGAGCAGGCGAGTTGGCGGTCTCCGAGGGCGTGCTGGCAGTCACCTGGGGTGTAGTGGCGGCTGCAGCATGCGTTGCTGGCCGTTTCCCGGGACTTGCCGCCAGTCGCGCCGAGTGTGGGGCGGCTGCAGCGGCAGGCTCCGCAGGCGCACCGACAGTCGCCGCGGCCGCAGTGGGCGGGACGGCAGCCGTCGCAGGCGGAGTAGCGGGGGCAGCCGGTGTGACGACAGGTTCCGCAGGCGTGCTGACAGTCGCCGCGGGTGCAACCGGCGGGACAGCAGTTTGGGCTGGTGGAGTAGCGGATGCAGCGGCAGGCGCAGCGGGTGGGACAGCAGTTTGCGCCGGTGGAGCCGCGGGTGCAGCGGTAGGTGCAGCCGGCGGGACAGCAGTCTCCACAGGTGCTGGAGCAGCCGCAGTGGGAGTGTTGATCTGGTCGGGAGTGGGAGTTGCCGCGGGAGTCTGTGCAAACCCCAGCACGCCCAGCAGTGCCGTTACAACGATTAGCAGGAATACTCTCTTCATGGAATCCTCCGAGGAGCCTCGCCTTGCGGCGGTGTGAAATTCAGGTTTGGAGTTGATCGGACCTCCGATTCTCGTATCGAAACTCTTGGGCCCTTCCGGGGCTCCCCGGCCAGAGAACTTGAAGCATCCAGAAGAAACAACTCAACTTTATTCGGTAAGAATCTGACCGTCTGTCCCAAACCGCTCACAGTTAGAGAGAAGCGAACCACACATCGATCAGACTCGTCCCGACTACGCCACTTTTCGAGCCAGTGGCCAGCGGAAGCAGGCCACAATTCGAACCCAGTCTGTCAAGGTCAGGTTGGGCGGCATTCGTGTCAGTGATGGAGACGGCCGACTCAGGCAACTCCACCGCTCTTCCCGACTCGGGAAACAGCTCAGTCTAGCGGCCATCCGTCAGTGACTAGTCCCCGATTCATTTGGGACAACGCCAGCCTCCGCCACAAATTGCCCCAAGTTGTAAGGGGCCGGTCTTTCACGCCGAGGCCCGCACCAAAACGGCAGCGCCGTTATTCCTGCAGGAAGATATTGAGGAGGGAGTTGTGAACCCGAATCTCGCCGTCATATTCGATAAAGCCAAGTTTTCTGAAGCGATTCATGAAAAAACTCACTCGGGATCGGGTGGTGCCAATCATCTCCGCCAATATCTCCTGGCTGATCTTAGGAACAACCGTCTCGGGTTTACTTTCCTTGCCGAACTGGGCGAGCAACAGCAGAATCCTCGCCAGCCGCTTTTCGCTTGAATTGAAAAGCTGATCCACCAGGTCCGCCTGTATACGAGCGTTCCGGGCGAGAAGAAACAAGACAAACATCTCCGACAACTCTGGTTCCTGGTGAAGCACGCGGGTCATTTCGGTTTTGCTAATCCGGAGCAGCGGACAATCGGTCATTGCGGTGGCAGTCGACAGGTGAAGTGGATGCGCTGAAAGCATGCAATTCTCGCCCATGAATTCGCCCGGACCAACCAGAGTAATCGTGGCTTCTTTTCCATTCGCCGAGGTAACAGTTACTCTTAGCCGGCCCTTCTGCACGTAGAAAATCGCGTCGGCAGGGTCGCCTTGCGCGAATGCCGTCTCGCTCTTTTTCAGATTGACAATTGTTTTCCCGAATCCAGCTCTCGCGAGAAAGGCTTTGGCATCGAAAGCCGTGTCGCCGTTGGTTGGTTGCGGCTTGGGCATCAGAAGCCGATGGGACTTTGTCCTTATGCGTGTGGCTGGTTTCGCAGATCGCACCGAATCGACTGACAAAACCCCTTGGGCCGGACGGGCTTGGCTTGCATTTGGCATGCCCCTCGCGCTCATTTCGCACCTCGGAAGGAGCAATATTTACACTTCAACACGGTAGATCTTAAAATGCGCCCGTCAACCCTGTCCGTTCAATATTGCACACTTTCTGATTACTCGCCTTGATGATTGCAAGCTACAGTAATCAAGTTTGAGGTTACCTTAGTTTACAAGACTGTCATTACGTACTATCCCTCACTGCCCTAGCTACGCCACTATCACTACCGGAGCTTTTCAATCTCAAGGACTCTGGTTTGCGCAAACCCATGCGAAGCGGCACACACTCGTCGTGCGATCCAAGCCCTCTTCCGGACGGCCCTTGGGAAATCCCCCATTCAAAGGAGGTACGAGTGATGTTCACAACCCATGTTTCGTGCCGGCTAACGACCACCGGCAAACGTCGATGGCGGGTACTCTGGTGCAGCGTACTCGTAATTACGTGCTTAGTTACCGTTGCCGTGGCTCAAAAACCCCAAGCTGCACTTCCGCGGGTCTTCATTAACACCGCGTCGAATCCGCCCACAGGCGGAACGACGTGGGCGGCTCACACCTCAGCACAGCTAGCCAGTGAGTTGCAATCGGCCCGCGAGGAAATGGCACCAGAGTTAAGCGCGACGTATTTCACGGATGTAGTGACCTACCACAACGACAACTCTCGTAGCGGCGCGGCGGTTCACGAGCAGATCCTGACACTCGCGAATGTTAATTCCCCGATATTTGGAAGGATTGGTTTCTTCTCCACGGACGGCCGTGTGGACGCCGAGCCTCTCTACCTGACGAAAGTTGCCATCGGGACTGTGACCCACAACGTGCTTTACGTGGTTACGGAGCACGCCAGTGCATATGCCTTCGACGCCGATACCGGCGCGCGGTTGTGGAAGGTGTCGGGCCTTGCGTCGGGAGAGACCCCCAGTGACGATCATGGCTGCGGGCAGATCTCGCCGGAGATCGGCATCACGGATACTCCGGTGATTGATCGCAGCGTGGGGCCGCAAGGGGCAATTTACTTTGTAGTCATGTCAAAGGACTCGGCAGGGCGCTACCATCAGCGGCTGCACGCGCGTGATGTTGCGACTGGCGCAGAGTTGTTCGGAGGTCCAAGGGAGATTCAAGCCAGGTATCCGGGCACGGGCGACGGCAGCAAGGGTGGGTACGTAGTCTTCAATCCTGGGCAGTACGCCGAACGAGTTGGGTTGCTGGAGTTAAAAGGGAGCATTGTTCTCGGTTGGACATCGCACTGCGATCATCGCCCCTACACCGGCTGGCTGATGGAATATGGTGCTAAGAATCTGGCGCAAATATCGGTCCTGAACCTGACGCCGAATGGCAGTGAGGGTTCCATATGGATGTCGGGAGCGGGACTAGCGGCCGACGCGGCGGGAAACGTCTTCTTCCTTGACGCAAACGGAACGTTCGACACGACCCTGAATGCCGGTGGTTTTCCGATCAAGGGGGATTACGGTAACGCGTTTGTGAAAGTCGGTACTTTGACTCGGCTCATGGTCGCTGATTATTTCAACATGTACAACACCGTGGCCGAATCAAATGCCGACGAAGATCTGGGGTCCGGCGGTGCGCTGCTGTTGCCCGATTTCAAGGACGCAGGCGGCCATATCCGGCACCTCGCAGTCGGGGCAGGCAAAGACAAGAACATCTATGTTGTGGACCGCGACAATATGGGAAAGTTCAATCCCACGAGAAACAACATCTGGGAGGAGATTGACTCGGCTTTGCCGGGTGGTGTGTGGTCAATGCCCGCCTATTACAACAACACTGTGTACTATGGAGGAGTAGGCGATCACATCAAGGCTTTTGCCGTTTCACAGGCGCTGCTTTCCAAGTTTCCGGCTAGTGAAAGCGGCCACACGTTCCCCTATCCCGGAGCCACACCCAGCATCTCTGGGAACGGCAATCTTAACGGAATCGTGTGGGCTGTGGAGAATTCGAATCCTGCGGTATTGCACGCCTACAAGGCATCGGACCTGTCGCAAGAGCTGTACAACAGCAATCAGCAAGGCTCGCGCGACCACTTCGGCCCGGGAAACAAATTCATTACACCCATGATCACCAATGGAAAGGTGTTCGTCGGCACACCGACTGGCGTGGCGGTGTTTGGAGAACTGCATTGAGATCGCCGGAGAGTGGGTAGGGCTTCCCTGGCGGGCAGCGCGAGTTCGTTGTAAATGGAATCCAGGTATGTTGAGTACATCCAGTTCCTTCGCGCGAGTAAACGAACCTCAGATCAATTGTGCAATCTTCGACCGTTCCGACAGGCGTCTTGATAGCGGGCGGCTCGTCCATTCTGAAGAATTTCCGCTGTTTCCCTTTGATGAAGAATTGGAACGGACCATTAGTCCCAACCGTCTACTCCGACAAATAGAGCGGGCGCTTTGCCGTTCGTCTTTCCGTCGCCAGACCGGCAAGGCGCCGACGCTGTAGCGGCTATGGGGCCGGAGGTACGTTCCGGACGCCAAGACAGAGTTGCTCGCCTCGATTACGCCGAGACTCCTGTACGGACTAGGATTTCCACTCGGGATACGATTGCGAACGACAAACGATAACGCATTATGAAAGGGCGCCCCTTCGGGTAGGTTGTGAGTGTGAACCTCATCGCCTACGGAAGGAGCACCCTAGTGACTAGCGAAAAGTATATTGGGCTCGATGTTCATCAAGCAACGATCTCGGTGGCCGTCATGGATGCCAGCGGCAAGCTGGTGATGGAATCCATTCTGGAGGCCAAAGCCTCAACCCTGCTGCAGTTCCTGGCCGGACTGGGCGGCAACTTGTCGGTGACCTTGGAAGAAGGCACCTGGGCGGCATGGCTGTACGATGTGATCAAACCTCACGTCACTCATATGGTGGTGTGCACCCGCGTAAGAACGCTCTATTGAAAGCGGGAAGCAAGAGCGATCGCATCGATGCCCGCAAGCTGGCTGAGTTGTTGCGCGGCAACCATCTGAAGTCGGTTTACCACGGCGAGACGGGCGTGCGAATGCTGCGCGAATTGGCGCGGAGCTATCTAACTATCGTGGAAGATCAGATCCGGGTGATGAGCCGGCTGAAGGCCCTCTATCGCAGCTGGGGGGTGCGTGTGCGGGACGCGACGTCTACTACCTCCGCCATCGGGCGCAGTGGTTGGAGAAGCTCAGGGAACCGGGTGTTCGCCACCGCGCCGAACGGCTCTATCAGCAACTGGATGAGATGCAACGCCTGCGCCGGCTGGCTCGGCACGATCTATTAGTTTAATGGAAGCGATCCACTCGGCTCCGAGTTTTGCGTTGTGGCACCGCGAGGTTCACAGCGAAGCGTAAACTGGGCAATAGGTGGGCTGGGTATTGAGCTGCGAAAACTGGCAATCAGGGCGCCGACGCAGTCGACATGTGCGGAAGGGCTGAAACACAGATTCGGCCACTTCGCCAACTCCAGCCGGCGGCAGCTTTCACGAAGGTTGGTACGCATCGTCACCCCATGGCACTAAGGTGTAAATCGTAGAAAGCCTAGGGCCCCGAGAGGTGGGGATGCGGAGCCACCACTATCACCCAATTGTCTTTTCGTGCAATTACACAAATAATCCATTCGCCAATTGCAGACCGAACACAAGCTAGTGAACTCAGAATAGTCGGGATCGACAAAACGCCGCAATGAGGTGTTCCATGAACCGTCGCCTCGACTTTTCTGGTTTATGCCATGTTCTCATCTTCTTGCTCTTACTCACCTTAATGGTGCCCATAACGATGGGTCAGGTCAACGTGCAGGGGCAGTGGAGCACGTTGCCCAATACCATGCCTATCAATCCGATACACGCTGTCCTCCTAAGTAATGGCACGGTGCTGGTGATTGCCGGCTCAGGAAACTGCCAGCCGACGCAGTCAGGCTGTCCATCGGGTCCGCCTTATGGACCGTCAAACAACTCAGGGGCATTGCTGTGGGATCCGCAGACCCAAGCAATCACTCAGTTTTCGCTATCGTGGGACATGTTCTGCAATGGTATGGTGCTTTTGCCGGACGGACGCGCGCTGATCGATGGCGGCAATCTCCAATACGGTCCATTCTACGGAGAGAAGCAGGTAGCGATTTTCGATCCTGCCACGAACACTTTCACCAACGTTCAAAACATGGCACACGGGCGCTGGTACCCCACGTTACTGACACTCGGAGATGGGCGAGTGATGACGTTCTCCGGGCTGAACGAGACTGGCGGCACTAACACCGCTGTCGAGTTCTACACGGTCGGCTCAGGCTGGAGCCAGCAGTATTTTGCATCTTGGACGCCGGACCTTTACCCGCGCCTGCACCTTCTGCCCAATGGAAAGGTGTTCTACTCTGGTGCGCAAACAACTTCGAAGCTTTTCGACCCATCGACGACGACCTGGAACACAAACGTCGCCACCACGCTTTACGGTAATACTCGAAAATACGGCACCTCTGTCCTGCTCCCGTTGACGCCAGCCGACAACTACGATCCCAAGGTGATCATAATGGGCGGCAACAGTCCCGCGACCAACACCACCGAGACCATCGACATGGGAGCGTCCACGCCAGCATGGCAGTCGGGACCTAATATGAGCCAGCCCCGCATCGAAATGAATGCGGTGATTTTGCCCGATGGCCGAGTTTTGGCCGTTGGTGGTTCGTTAAATGACGAAGACGCAACCACCGCCAGCCGCAACGCGGACCTGCTTGGCCCTGATCCTAACAACGCTGGCAAATATATCTTTTCTTCAGCCGGTTCGAACGCCTATGCGCGTTTGTATCACTCGGTAGCGCTGCTGCTTCCTGATGCAACGGTATGGTTGGCCGGGGGTAATCCTTCGGGCGGCAACTACGTGCCCCAAATGGAGATTTATGAACCAGCGTACCTGTTCAATCCGGACGGTACGTACGCCACTCGGCCTTCGATCACGAGCGCACCGAACTCCATCTCCTGTGGCGATATGTTCACGGTTCAAACTCCGGACGCCGCAAATGTCTCCCATGTCGTTTTGGTGCGTAACGGAGCCTCGACCCACGCTTTCGCCATGGACCAGCGCGAGGTAGAGATGTCTTTCACTGCCGGAAGCGGAGCCTTGACCGTCACGGCCCCCCCAGATGGCAATATCGCCCCACCAGGCTATTACATGTTATTTATCTTGAACGATTCCGGCGTACCTTCAGTGGCGGCGTTCGTTCAGGTTATTGCCCAGATCCCTGCGGCTACCCCGGTCTTCTCGCCGACGGCTGGAACCTATACCTCTGCGAAGTCGGTCACCATCACGGATACAACCACCGGAGCCGCAATTTACTACACCACCGACGGCACAGCCCCGACGACTTCATCCAACTTGTACAGCGGCGCAATCACAGCATCAGCCAGCCAAGC
>Ga0210406_10004014_pt1 | contig 15953 bp, 18 predicted proteins | sample IncBWC30MmetaG_FD_155454 | JGI IMG/M metagenome (GOLD analysis project Ga0210406, IMG submission 155454) | Forest soil microbial communities from Barre Woods Harvard Forest LTER site, Petersham, Massachusetts, United States - Inc-BW-C-30-M | ecosystem: Environmental > Terrestrial > Soil >... | reverse complement strand
ACCCCGTTCTAGTTTGGTAAGGTAGCGTTCCATGCACTTTCGCCCGACGCAGTAGCGGTAGGAAACATTCTTCAGGCTGCCCTGGGGGCCCAAAGAATGGTAAGTCACGAAGTCACAGGCAAGGCAGGGCTAAGTGTGGTCCATTTGTCCGACACACCTTTAGTCCAACTCCCGGCACCTCAATGCTTCAAGTGACTGTCAAGAAAATCGTCGATGAGCACCCACGTAGTATGAACAGCCTCAGGGTTGTAGTTCTTTCCTTCATTGAACAGTGGTTGCGCATAACCGTGGTCAGCACCAGGATAGATGAGCATCTCGTACGGTCGTTTTGCTTCCTTCATTTTGGAGAGAAAATTAATGGCTGCCGGCGTTGCGCCAGCGTCCTCGCCGCCGGTAATCACCAGGACAGGACTCGTGAGTCTCTCGAGTCGCTTTGTACCAATCTTGTCAAAGCCGGACCCGTAAATCATTAGGGTTGCACTCACCGCTTCCGGGTCGTTCAAATTTGCATTGAGCGATTCCTGTCCGCCCATGCTAAATCCAATGGTCGCCAGTTTTCTGCCCAGTTGCTTAAGATAGTCGAGTCCTCCCTGCAATATCTGGTCGCTTGCCTTTCGGTCTAAGGACTGCATCAACTTCGCAGCCTCCTGGTGGCTGGTCGCTGATTTATCCCCATAAAGGTCGACAGCAAGCGAGCGATATCCAAGAGCGCCGAGGTGTTTCACAGCCGCTTTAGTGGCATCGGAGATCCCGAAATAATCATGAACGATCAAAACTGCAGCCCTTGCATCTGGAGGTCCAGCAACGAAGGCACGGAAGTCACTTCCGTCGCTCTGCTTCAGTGTCACGAAACTCCCCGACTTCGCGGCAGAACTGTCGTTTCCACTGGCCATAGCGGCGAAAGTCGACACCAATAGCAGGCACGAAGAGACTTATATATTGAGTTACTCCTCCTCCATTTGGCTTAGGATCTTCAATTCACTCCGATTCCGAACTCTCGAATCTCGTCGAGAGTCGGTGTGCAGTTTCTCACTGCCGGCACCGCGAACTCAGGAAGCGTCTATGCGCCGAAGTAGCTAATTCCTTACGGGCTCAATAACATTTTCCTCGTCACGGAGAGGTGTCGGGGTCTTACTTAGATCGCGGTCTCCCATGGGGGAATGGCAAACCATGCACGATCGCTGCGTGCTATTTCCTTCTCGGGAGACAAGGGCATAAGTCAGCCCGTGCACCGACCAGGTAACAACCTTGTAACCTTCGACCATGCTGTAGTGAAAAGTCACCTTCGTAAAATCGACTTCAACTCCTCCTGAAGCGACGGCCACCGAGTTCGGGACTACCACCAGGCTGGCAAGGCCCGTTTGTACCTGGTAAGCGATGTAGGCGGCGGTCTTGCCGCCGACTGGCACCAGTCGCGCGCCCTCCAGACGAAAAGGGCGATCCTCGCCAGGGACCGCAGGCGACGTCGGCAGAGCCAGGGAGAACGGTGACTTCTCCTTAAGCCATTCATTGAGGGTCTGTTGCGAGTCAGAGTGGACATCGAGCGGGAGATTTCCTTGGGCGTGCTGCTCGTGAGCCCTGACAGCGAATTTGGCAAACTTCGGACCAGACAGTGGAGCCGGTGACACCAACGATATCGTGGCTACCGCTCCGATAATCACCAGCGCCACTGCCGGGATCAACCACCGCTTGAACTGCCCACGTGGTAGCACCACGCGCACAGGTAGCGGGATGGGATCGGGGCGCGACGGTGCCTTCAGTTCCGCCAGCAGTCTTTCCTCCCGAGGAGTTGGCTCGGGGTCAGACATAGCAACGCGAAGCAGGGGGCCACAATGGTCGCAGAGTGCGGCATGCATGATCAATTGAGTCGCCTTCAACTCCGGCCATAGGCCGGCGGCCACTTCATGCCAGTCGACATCTTCATCTTTGGGACAGTCAGTTCCCGGCAGTGCGACTTCCGCAACCACCACATTCAAGGATCGTTGCACGATTCGCCGGTATTTCGACAGCTTCCCGCTGCAATCCTCACACGATCGGATGTGACGCTCGGCCTCGCGAACCGCGTCCGGAGAAAGCCCATACAGCCCTTGCCCGGTCTCCGAAGACGAGGGGGCGAGAGCATCAAGCTCCTCGTTACTGATATGTCTATCGAACGGACGTCCCAAATTCTGACTCTCCATGTAACCAATACGAGTTTCCCTGGCAGTTTGCCTTTGGCTTTACCCCTCGTCGCCAGGGTCGGAACGGTTCGCAAGAATCTGCTCCCGAATGCCGTGCTTAAGCCGTTCTACGACGCTCCCGACTCCCTTGGCGCCCAGTCCGATGGTCGGCAGGGAGGCAATCTCTCTGGTACTCATTCCTTGGCGGAAGTAGAGCCAGAAAATAGTACGGTCGCGCTCCTGGTCGGGGCCGGTCAAGCATCGCTTCAAGTGTTCATCGATCTCATGCAAGAAGACCCCGAAGGCGATTCGTTCCTGGCTCCCATGAATCTCTTTTCCCGCCTCGGGGTCGACAGCGCTGGTGGAGACATGAGGTCTGTCACCGCCGGATGATTGACTATGGCCATGCTTGAAATAGTCGTGAGTAGCATTGGCGGCAGTTTTCTTCAAATATCCCAAAATGGCTTCGGGACGCTGGATAGCAAAGTCTCGCAGGAGCCGGCTGCCGCCCTCCCAGAGTTTGAGGTAGGTGATTTGGATCAGGTCCTCCACAAGAGGCCGCGAAGGCTTGCCCCACAGGGAGGCCGTGCGCATTATGGTGAGGCTGATGGGCTTTCCGACCCGGGAAACGAACTCCTCCCAAGCCTCATCATCACCCGGCCCGGCGCAGAGACAGACGACCTCTTTCAGTGACAGTGCCGAATATCGCGTCGGTGGAGGGGTGTTCGACATCGTGTTAGGCCTATTCGGAGTTGTGGGGGCGCTCGGTGCGAGGCACAGTACCGGCGACCGTTAGTGTGGCTGGGACGCTCGCGGGAGTGTGTGTCGTGAACAGTGGTACAAAAATGACAGGTGATGCTATTGCGAATCTCAATTTGGGACGCCTCTGGGTCGCCAGCAGATTGGATGTTGGTGAATGTCCTCTGCTTGTAAAGACGCTGTTATCGTTTTGCCAACAGTTTGCAACTTCCACTCCACCTAGTGTTGCCAAGTTTGGTTGATAGACCGTCCGACACTGCTCTTCCGATTCCGCCATCTTCCGGATGGTGCGGATGTCGGGATGGGTTGAACTTCCCAAGCGATTGGTCTACTTCTTCTTTCCTCATTCACTCGCGGCATGCCCTAACTTGCGGCGCGGAACGGGTGTGAGCCCCACTATGGTGCGCTCTTGAAAGCGATGCAATGGACCGGCGGTTCCTTACCGCTGGAATTAAGGTCCCCTGCTAACCGTCACTCGACAAAAGACTTACAGAGAACCATCCTCGCCTCGAGCTCCAGTAAACTCTGACCGGCGGTGCACTCACTCTCGATTGAGGCCCGCTTCTCTTTGGGAAAGACCATTAGGTTAGAGGATGGCTCTATTGCTCTATTTGGGGCTGCGGATTCTGAAACCGCTTCTGACACTACTGGCGTTAAGCCTTTCTCTGTTAGATCAGCCTGTAGCCGCTGTGCCAGGTTCGCGGCATCCTGGCGGGCGTAAGAGATGAAGATCCGGTTTGGTTCCGGCGGTGGCATTCAGGCGGTGAGGTCACTATCAGTCCAGACCGTCGGGCCGCCAACAGACCCAGTCTCATCCGGTACGGCTGTTTGCCTCTCATCTTCGTGCTGGCGGAGACGTAGTCGCTGTCTTGGGCATAAGGAGCCTCACGACGCTAAGCCATCAATCCTTCGATCAGCACATCATCCAGTAGGAATGCTCTTTTTCGAAGCCTCCGTCTTGACCTTACCCATGCGCTGTTTCACGATTGAGCGCTTTGGGATCAAAACCTTATGGTCGAAGCAGATGTCTTCCCAGCGCACGCCGCTCAGTTCTGCTGCTCAAGGCGCAGCGATTGGCCTCCATCAAGACCCCAGTTCATTGTTTTTCAGAGCGCCGCCAAAATGCGCCCTTCGTCAGATTGTTGTGAAGAGCCGCAAAGGCTGTTTTCCCTCTATCACTGTTGGTTGGGACTAGCGGCTATCGCGGGGCGGTACACCGTGAGTGGGCCGTATTCTTCCCCCGGCTCGTAATTCTCCTTAATCGCACGCGCAACTGCGGGAGAATACCGGTCCGGGTCCTCGACAGCGCGGATGATCATAACCGAGAAAGCTCTCCTGTGGATCATGTCAATGAGCGGCGTTTCATCCCACATTCCCGTCGCGGCCAGCTGGGTGACAATAGCGGGTTCGAACGGCACCTGCTTCCCGGCTTGGTAGAGCAGAGTCATGTTCTCCGACATCACTGGTTCTTGACTGGATCGGAGAATGCGCAGGAGTGCTTCTGAATTTTGCACGTTGTCGGCGTATTCCTGGCGGCGAGAGGTGCTGGACGCGACAAGTTGAAAGGCCGATTCGGCCTGCTGAGCCATCATCAGAAGAGGGAGAAGGTATGCCGCCGCGGCTGCGGAAGAAACCCGCCGCGTAGTCCGCCAGCCCCAGATGAGGCGTGTCAGCACCAACCCGGCGAGTGTACAGGCGCTCAGGTTCCATTCCAGGAGGTAGTTGCTGTTGGCGCCTGCCTTGCCGACCGTGAGGGACATGATCCCGGAAAACAGGAAGTGAATGGCGAATGTGAACAACGCGCGCCGGTAGGTACTTTTCAGGAGACGCGCGCGGAGTGGCCCCAATCTACGCCGTGAAAATGCTCTCGCAGCATCGGCCAGCGGAATCAGCACGCCAGCGCAGGCCAGCGCAAGCAGGGGGAGCGTCACTTGAATACTTTCATTTATGAGACGAATCGCGCGCCGAAGAGAAAACGTGTTCTGGTTGTACAGAAAGAGGTGCCGAATCACCTGTCCGTGCGTCGCGAGCGCGAGCAGCGTCATAACGGAGACGCCCAGAGCCGCTGTAAATGACAGCAGTTTGATGGCCTGCCTGATGTTCAGAATGGCGGCGACAACTAAGCACGCAAGCGCGCCGGCGATTAGCGTCTGCTTCGTATACATTGCCGCAACGAACAATACGAAGGCGGCGTAACGCATGGCGGCGTTCCTGCCGAAGATGAAAAGAGCCAGCCCAGCGAAGGTCAGCCAAAGTCCGAGCATATCGACTCGCATCAACAGCGCCCAGTCCATGTTGTCGAGGCCGCACGGCAATGCGCCTGCGAAAAATGCACCTCCGATCGCCGCCAATTTCGGCGCCCGCACGGGAACGGACCGGTAAACGGTCCAGCCCAACGTAAGGCACAACGCAAACGTCGAAACCAGCGACACCAACCGCCCAGCAAACAGTAGATCGCCCGTGAGTCTGGATACCGCCCAGGAAACTGCATGATAGAGCGGCGGGTAATGAAAAACGATGTACGGATATTGTGCGATAGGCGCGTAGGCCGATGCGAGCCTCGTAACGTGCGCGGCCTGCCAGAGGACGATGCCCTCTCCGTAATCGAGCTCGTATGGAATTACAGTCGACTTCGCAACCCAGTAAAAATAAGAGGCTGCGGCGAAGATCGCCGGAAAGCAGAGGACTACGACATATTGGAATGCGGTGAGGAAGAACCAGCGGGACTCCCTGTTCGGGTTGGCCGCGCGATGATCATCATTTGCTTTCCCATCGGTTTCACGGGAGAGTGCAAATATAGCCATATTAGGAAGGAGTATATCTTTAGCCGACTCTTTACCGTCAGCGGCATGAACCTGGGTCTGCAGTCGACAATTTCGTAACCGTGCGCGCCAAGGAAATCGCACATCGTGATATGCGAATACACAGTTATGTGTGTGTAGTCATCGAAGTACTCCCGGTATGCATATCGATAGTTGGGTTGCAACAGGCAGAGCAGGCCGCGGACGGAGAACTTGTCTTCCAGTTGACGCAGAACCTGCGCTAGTTCGTCTTGAGTGATGTGCTCGGAGAGGTTGCTGGCGAACGCGAAATCCACCGAGGCATCCTGAAGAAACGACAGGTCGGTTACGTTTCCTATCTGGCACTCGACACCTGGTTGAAGATATTTAGACATATCAGGCCAGGCGTCTATCGCAATGCGACGGCGCGCTATGACGTTGTTGATAAAGTGGCCGTATCCGGCTCCGAGCTCGACCACGCAGTCTTCTTCCCGAATCCAGCGCTTGAAGAAGAAACCGTACAGAGACCGCCACAGTGTCTCTCGGCGCGCGTCGTATTCGAAGCGAGTCTGATGATAACCCGGGTCTACGCTCACGACAGCCAGCCCCATCCAAACGTAAGTCCCCAGATCACCCGCAACCCGACTTTCAGTGCACGCAGGTTGTTTACATTTCCTCCCTTGCTCACGCCGACGCGTGGGTGAAACGTTACTGGACATTCCACGACCGAAAAATCGTGTCGCAGGGCGGTGTCGAGGAAATGGGCATTGAATTCAAGGTTGATGGCGGGTTGCACAAGCCGAAGAAGGTTGGTAACGGTATCACGCCGCATCACCTTGTATGTGGTTCCCACGTCTGTGAACGTCCCTCTTCCGAGATGCTTCGCCTCAAGCAATTTACCCGCGAAAAAGTTTCCGTAATACATGAAAGTGCTCAATTGGGTGTCGTAGTCCCGTAACTGTTCGACAATGCGGGTGCCGTTGACAATGTCCGCGTGCGGAATGTAGGCGGCAAACTTGTCCAGGTCGGCCGCCCGATAGGTCATATCGCCTTCGCAAAGCGCAATTAAGTCGGTGTCTTCCCACTGCGCCGCCTCCATCAAGCAGCGATACACGCAGTGGCCGTATCCCTGGCGCTCTTCATTCACCGTAATTGCGCCAGCCTCCATAGCGCGCTCCATCGTACAGTCTTTGCTGTTATTACTAACGACGATGACACGCTTGACCAGGGGCTGGCAGAGAAAATCACGAACCGCAGCCCCGATGCTCAACTCATCGTTGTATGCCGTTAGCGCAATGGTAATTAGCGGCTTGCAGCGAAGAGGAGGGGAAACATGGTGGATACCTCGCCGCTGTCGCGGGAAATAAGCTGCGAGGTCGACGGTAATGAGTAGGATGCCGATTGTCGTTGGAAATCCGCTGATCCACAGCAGCTTTGTAATCAAGCCAACAAACAGGTTTTGTTGAAGAAGCGCCAGGCGCACGATTGACAGGAGAATCGCCCCGAAGTATATCCCAAGGCCAATCAAAAGCGACCACAGCCCCCAGTAGAACAAGGGAAGTGGCGCCACACCCGGCTCCCGATGAGTGCGCAAGCTGGATTCGTCGGGTTGGGTTGACCTCTCCGGCGCGGTAGAGCTCTGACGCACTCGTCGCGACTGAAAACCCATTCAAAACCCGAGTCGTTAACGTAGTCACATTGTATATCGTGGAGGTATTTGAATTTGTGGGAGTCGCCTGAACAGGCAGCAGGTCGGCGCGTACGCGGAATGCTTTGTGAAGATGGAACTGACGTTGCGTGGATTTGAGGTCTATTCCCCCGTGATTCCAGCGTCGGCCTTCCCATAACTTCAGGCTTGTCCGTGATCCAGGACCTGGAGAATCGTGCTACCCTGCGACACGTTCCACGTCAAGGTTGCTCAACCCGCATCAGCACAGGATTACTACGATCCTCGTTCTCGGATATGGTTAGTGGTTCGATGAGGTCGAGCCGGACGGGGTGCACTCCGGATTTCGTCATATCCAGCATTTTGGCCGCATTGTAGGATAGGTCAATGATGCGGTTCTTCGGTACTGGCCCACGATCATTGATGCGGACGATTACCGACCGGTCATTCTTCAGGTCTGTGACTTTGACCCAAGAACCGAGGGGCAACGTGCGGTGCGCCGCGGTAAATTGATACATGTCGTACGGTTCGCCACTGGCAGTTTGCTTATGTTGGAACAGCCGGCCGTACCACGAAGCCTTCCCGACTTGAGATTTCCGAGTCTTGAATGGAGACATGGTTTTCTGCGCGTGCCCTGGGGTCCCTGGCTGCGATTCCGCCGTTCTATTACTGGATAGAGCACCAAGCGCGGTGGTGAACACTAATCCTGCCGCAACCTGGCTGAGTACTCGTAACATTAAACGCCTCTCATCGTTAAGTTGGTCCCCTTTAACAATCTCCTCTGAGTGCCCGCCCGCTCTCGTAGCCACGGTTCTCAATTGCTCCGTGCAGCTATGGCCCGTACGCTGGCGAGCTCCAAAAAAAAGCTTCGTCTCGCGACGAAGTTGCGAACGGATGCCGTCACTCGGTTTAAGCACCAGGCATGCCACATCGGTAAGTAGTTGAAATAACGACTGGAATCGAAGATGAAGAGAGGATTGGGTGTGTAATTTCTTCCGGCTGAGCTGAAACCTCTGGTGCGGGAAGACGCATTTGTCGCGTGCGGTTTTGCGGCCGACGAAGCATTGCCTTGGGCGCCTGGGCGCAGTGCGCGCGGGCTCGACGCCAGTTTGTTCGCCTGACTGGTTCGCTGTCACTGCTGGTCGAGCCGCGACGACTCAGGGTTTTGGGCGTTGTGATTGTTGCTGGACGCCCCTGATTCACCGGTGCAAGTTGGGCGCGGTCACCTCGAATTCCATGCTCATGCTGCATCTGGGAAGAGGTTGCGACCAAGCGCGGCGTATGCACATTACTTGACGGCCTCAGCACAAGCAGATCAAGTGTGTCTACGGCCGAACCGATCTCCCAACTTTCATGAAATTCTGTGCAGCACCAGGGGCAATTACAACCTGAGTGCCTGGATGTTTGGTTTCCACAATCCTGCCGAACACCGTTAGATAGTTGGAGGCCAGAAGAACCAAACCGTTACATCCGGATCCAAGGGGCGGCGGCCTTGATTTTCCTGGGGCACTGACGACCATCACCAACAAGATGAACGACATATGGCGGCTCGCTCACGGGGCGCATTTTTTTGTACCGAGGGTTACCGTGTCAGGCTTTCACACCGCGGGTAAAAGTTTCACGAAAGTGGGGAGTCCTACCGGACAAACCCTTGTGTTTTCTGCCTCCAGAGTCTTTGGTACGCCCCTTGCACTGGTATTTGACGGTACGGTTGACAAGTGTCGCTGCTTCGGCCAAGGCAACCCCATGAGGGCATTCTCGGAAATCATCTTCGACTGGATATTCCGCTGCCATCTTAGGCACTTGAGTCGAGTGTTCACAATTGGCCGCCAAACCTACCAAGTGTGTCTTGCTTGCGTCACTAGACTGCGATATTCGTGGTGAATGACGTCACGGATGAAGACAGAGGCCATAATCGCTGGGGTCGTTTGCAGCAGCGTTGACACAGGCAGTAAACAATTTGCGGGATCAGTCACCCGGAACTTGATTTGGCACTTCGGCGGCTTGATGGCTGGATGCTTGAGTGAACAACAGGAGGAGCACCTGCCGGGCGCACTTTCCATAGCCGACTTGCAGCAGCTTCATCCACAATTTTTTCTGACACACTGTAAAGGAGCAATATGCGAAGCCGCTATGTATTGGCGTTGGCGTTTCTTGCGCTGACAGTCACACTAAGTGCGACCCTTGCCGCACAAACATCCCCGAATTCTTCTCCATCACAAACTGCTCCCCGAAACCAGACTGGCTCGACGGGCGACGCCCAGCAAAAGCAGTCGAGCGCGCAGGGACCAGCCATCGATGACGAGTTACAACTGACCCAGGACCAGAGGCAGAAGGTCGCAGCCGTAGTTGACGATGAGAAAAAGCAGCTTGTAGCGGTGGGTGACGATACCTCGCTCACGATGGAGCAAAAGCAGCAAAAGGCTATGCAAATCCGCCAGGCAGGAGCGACCCGGATCAGATCGTACCTTACCCCGGAACAATTGCAGAAACTCGCAACCATTCAGGAAAGAGAGAGACAAAAACAGGAGAACAATACAGGGGCGCCTCCACCGCAGCAGCGTTGAATAGCTAGGATTCGGCGCTCGCCAACACCGGCGTTGACGCCAAAGTGGACGAAGATTCGGTTGTCGATGGAGAATCGCGTCCCTCCAGCACCAAGGAGTAGTGCTGTCTCGTAATTTCGAACGCTTGGACCACCTCGAAGGCTTGGTACCGGGCACCAGTCAGCTCAACGAATGCTTTGTGCCCTGCGAGCCATAGAAAGCACATACCTGACCCGTTGAAAGAAATCACCGGCCGTTCGCCCCCTCGTCTTTGTAATGGCTCACGAAGTGGTTCGTACCTTCTCGAATCATGCACACTTTCGCTTGCCACCAGAGGGGCTAGATGAGACAAAACTACTGCCGCTCGTGGTAAACGCAATTCGCAGCCGGGGCATCGCTGGCCGGAAGCAAGTTCCTAATTCACGCCTTTGTAGTCTTCGAGTTTTTGACCTGCCGCATCTGGGTTGAATCCGATTTTTTGCAGCATCGGTTTGATCTCCGGATTCGACATGAATAGCTTCCACACTAACCCGGTCCTGTAGTTCTCGATCATGACCGTGATGGGTGCCTGGTTCAGTCCCATGAAGATGGGCGACACCCAGTCCTGGCTCAGGTTTACCGCATCGCGCGGACCATAGGGTGCCCACACGCTCGCGCCCAGGTCGCGATAGACGTGCTTGAGCATGGTCATCGAAGGTTCCGGTGTGTAGGGGAACGAAGAGAAGGCGCCGGTGAACGTCATGGTGCCGTCGTCGACTTGGCGCCTCGGTTCGTGCGGCAGATAACCGTCAGGTCCGTCACTGGCCGTCAGGCCCCAGAAGTTTGCGCCGTAACCAACGTAGTGACCGGGATTCTGAATGCAATAAGCCAGGTTGATGTGAGCGATGTCTCGGTTGTTCTGAAAATAATCCGTAAAGCGATCATGAATGCCGCGCGGGTCGAAACCCATATAGGAATAGTGGATGAAAAAAAGCGGGCCGCCGGTACCCACCCCGACCGGCAGCTTGATTCCGTAATAGGTGTTGCCATTGGTGTAGTGCTCCCCTGCTTGCGTACCTGACCAGCCGCGCCGGTATTTTGCTCCCGCCTCACCTTGATTGGCCCATCCGGAATAGTACAGTTCGGGCGGCACGGCGTGAGTGGGAGAGGCAATCGCCAGTATGTAAACGATCATGGCCTCGTTGAATCCGGTAAGCCGATGATTGATATGCCACGACCACTCCGGCGACCAGTGCCAGAACAGAGCATCGCTCTGTGGCGAACGGCGGTACCAGTCCCACTCCACGGTCTCCCAAAGCCGTGAGATTCGGGCGTGCAACTCGCGCTCCGGTTCGCTCGTGCCATTGAAGTACTGGCGCGCGACGAGCAGGCCCTGCATCAGAAATGCGGTTTCGACCAGATCGCCGGCGTTATCGAACATGCCAAACACGGGCAAGGACTGGCCCGTGTCGCCATCCATGAAGTGCGACCAGACGCCGTGGTAACGAGGCGCTTTTTCCAGGAAGGTGACGATCTTCGTTAGCCGCTCCAGCCCTTGATCGCGAGTGATGAAACCGCGATCAACGCCGACGATCATCGCCATGATGCCGAAACCGCTGGCGCCCGTGGCCACGATCCGGTCATCGCCGGGAATGTTCTCCAGCGTCATCCCGGCGTTGGGGTGTGCGCCTTCCCAGTAGTAGCGAAAACATGCCTCCTGCAACATGGTGAGCAACTCTTCGTCGCTCGTCGGCTTGGTCGTGGCGCCAGACTCGCTCGAGAACGCCGATACCCGATATTCTCGATCGGAGGAGGCCACCTTGTAGCGCGCGGTCACTCCAGGCTTGCCGAGATAATCCGTAAACCGATTCATGCCTGGAGCCTCGATTCCAACCGGCTTGAATTCGCCGCCTTGAAGGGAGCGGTAGATGACATAGCGCCGCAACTCAGGAGAAACGACCGCGTCCCAGCGCACGTCAACATGACGCTCGTAACCTTTTGCCGACACGTTCCGCGGCGCTGGCAGCGCCGTGGCCTCGGATACGCCGGCTGCTGCAGCCGTAGCATCGTCGATTGTGATTTCGTCGATGAGCAGGACGTGCTCGATTCCGTCGGCCAGGCCCTGGCTGAAAACGATTCTTTCGGTCCGTTCCGGTTCAAACGCATGGATCGAACCAGTCTTGAATTTGTCCAATGGAATGCGGACCTGGATCCATTTCCTGCTAGGAACATCCTTCACAAATTTGCCGAGATCCCAGGGAGCAGAGAAGTTTCTGCCGGTATCTTGCAGTTGAATCGCTGGAAGGTTCTGACCCGCGATGCCTTCTGGGGAGTAGCACCAGAAATACAACGTATCTCCACGAAAGGCGAGCTGGCGGTTTCTAAAGTCAATGGCGCGAACATCCGCCTCCCAACCTCCGCGAGGAACCGATCGCCACTTCAATCGAAGCGCATTCGGGGGAGTGAAGAATACTTCGCGGCTTACCGGAAGCTTGTTGCGATCGAGTTCGAGCGTCGAAGGTGCGGAGGCTTTGCCCTCACTGTAAAAGTACGCATCCAATTCGAGGCTGTTGTCGAAAACCACATGCCGGTAGTACTCGGTATCCCCGTAGGCAACGGCGGCAAGAAGAAAAAGGCAGAACGCTCCCTGCAAAAAACGCAAGAAATTTACAGACCGATGCCCTTGGGTGGTCATGGCCCTGAATGCTACGAGGATTGAAAAGGGATCGCAAGCTCCAGAGGAGACGCGGCGAATGGCAACACCTGCGTGCTGGGTAGTGAATCGGTGGTCCGTTTATCGACGGCCTGGACATGATGATTGCTGTACATGCGCTTACTTGGGGGCGATCCTAGTCACCAACGATCGCGCTTTCTCCCTCATCAGGAAACTAAAAATTCGGGATTGGACAAAGAAATAGGCACGGCCAAGAAACTTTTCGAGACGGCAAAGTCCACGTCGTTGGGAGGAACACAAGCCAAACCGGCGAAATTCGTCGTGTTCTTCGTGAAGGACAAAGGCGCTCCGCTGCTGGTGGCCGCTAACTAAAACCAGAAACTGCGAGTGGTTCGCTCGCACCAGGGATGCCGGCAAGGGTTTGGTGAGCGGTAAGTGCGTCGATGTCGCAGCGTGGATGAAGGAAGCAGGATTCCGTGAGGCCCGGGTCGAGCACTTGATCGGACCGGACTCGATGGTCATCGGCATAAAGTAATGATGCTGCTGCTTGAAAAGTCCCTGCGCTTTTAAGTGGGTACGGCTTACGATTTTCCAGAGCCTTCTCTACCATCGTGTATTCGCGTCCTAACGGTCACGCGGACTTCTCAACCAAGGCTCGAAACTCTCCCATCCCGTGATGCCTGCGTACACGTCATTCCTGCAAAAGAGGCCGCCCAGCGGCGCATCCGGGAAGCTCCACTCCCCAGCGTTGAAGCAGTAACCTTGGTCAATGAAGCTGGCTGTGAATTTGCGTTCGCTGCGGCGCTTCCAGAACGCTGCCTGGCAACCATCTGCGTTACGAGTCCAGTTGTCGAAGGCCAGTATTAGCGCAAGGTTGGACAGATTGCTGACTCGCCTTGTGATGGCTTTCTGCGATCTGATCGAACTACTCCGCGCGCAGATCGACAACTTCATGTCCCGTATCCCTGAATTCATGCTGAGTCGGTTACGCGAGGCGTCAGCGTGATAACAGATTCAGCTTTTCACGAGCGGCATCGAACGCAAACGTTCGCCGCTCGCAGCAAATATGGCATTCGCTATCGCAGGTGCAACACCGACGATCGGAGTTTCACCCGCGCCCGCAGAGGGTTGATCCTTACGATCGACGAGCACAACTTCGATATTGGGCGTATCGCTGAATCGTGGCACGCGATACTCCGAGAACTGCGCATTCAAGATACGACCGTTCCCAAAGCGCACCTGTTCTAACAGAGCGCCGCCGATGCCCATCATGATTGAACCTTCAATCTGATTTCTCAGGCCGCTCGGATTGACTATCGCGCCGCACTCGAAGGCTTCCACGATTCGAACAACTCGCACTGTCTTCTGTGGTCCAAGCTCGACCTCGGCAATCGTTGCCAGGTGTCCGCCCTTCTCGAATCCACCGGCCATTCCGAAGCCGTGCTTTGCACTGGACTTCTGCTTGCCCCAACCGGCCTTCTCTGCGACAGCCTCAAATACGGCACGCAGCCGGTCATCCGTCGTGTTCTTGAGGCGGAATTGCAGCGGGTCCATATTCACGGAGTGTGCTACCTCGTCCATGTGAGACTCTCGGGCAAAGTGATTGGCCGTGGCTGCCAGTCCCCGATACGAACCCTGCCGTAGCGGCGGTGCGTCCACGGGGTGAAACTGAATGAGCTTGTTTGGGACGTTGTAAGGAACGCCGATTGCCGCTGGGCCCGAGTTGTAGTTGTGACATTCCCATGCCGTCAAAGTTCCGTCGCGTTTGGTCCCGCTTGCAATCTCGATCACCCCGGCTGGCCGGAAGTAGGCCCAGGTGAACTCTTCTTCGCGGGTCCACACTACCTTGACCGGCTTAGCTGCTGCCTTAGCCAGCCTTGCTGCTTCAACAGCGGCGTCGCCAGTATGCTTCCCGCCATAAGCTGAGCCGGTATCCGGCATCAGCACATGGACGTTCTGTGGCGAGATGCGGAACGCCGCTGCAAGTTCATCGCGGACGGCAAAGGGTCTCTGTGTCCCGGTCCATACTGTCAGTCTGTCGCCCTGCCATTCCGCCACAGCGGCGCGTGGTTCAAGTGGTGCGTGTTGAATATAGGCCACGGCGTAGGTCTGCGAAACCCTGACGTCAGCCGCTGCCATGGCGTGAGTAACGGAACCGGAGACTTCGGAAGACTCCTCCTTCTGCTTGTCGGCATTCGTTTTGAGGTAAGAGAACAACTCGCGGTTCGAGACTTGCGACGGCACTTTCCACTCTGCCTTCAGACCGTCAAGCGCCTGCTTGGCCGACCGGAGATCCGCTGCTGCCACTCCAACGAAATTGCCGTCACGCACCACCGTGACGCCCGTCAATTTCTTGGTGACAGAATCGTCCAGTGAGGTCAATGTTGCATTGAATCCCGCTGGTCTCAGCACCTTTCCGTAAAGCATGCCCGGGAGGTTGATGTCGGACGCGTACTGATGCCTGCCAGTTACGAAGCTCTCGCCATCAACTTTGGGAACTGACTGGCCAGCGACCTTCCATTCCGATGCTGGACTAAACGGAGGATCGGCGTCGATAACCTTCACAAGTTCCTGACCGTTCGCCAACTCGCCATAGCTGCGCGACTGTCGCGTCTTCGGATTCGCAACTTTGCCATCCGCTGCTATGAGAGTGGACGGATCGACCTGCCACTCCTTTGCGGCCAAGTTCACCATCAGGTCGCGGGCCGCGACCGCCATAGTACGCAACTGCGGACCCATGGTTGGAGTGGTGCGGCTGCCAAACGTGCCCGCATCCCACGGAACCCGGTCCGTATCGCCCATAACCAGAGAAATGGATTTCAAGGGAGTGGGCAGCTCTTCAGCCACCTGCTGTGCCAGCGAGGTACGAATGTTCTGGCCCACCTCGACTTTGCCAGTGAACACAGTAATGTGGCCGTCTTCCGCGATATGTAGCCAGGATGCGATGTCCTTGGGCAACTCGTGTGGACCGCGTATCCGACCTGACTCTTGTGCGAGTGAATGCCCAGCGCATGCGAAGATGAGTACTCCACCGCCAAACAGCTTTAGAAAAATACGGCGGTCCAGCTCAAATAAAGGCAGGCTTCCACTGACCTCTTGCTGCTGAATTTCGTGCTCAAGATGTAAATCGCGATTTGAATGCATGGCATTACTTCTTCGGGCTAGTCTGCGCCGCTTCGCGCACGGCAGCCAGAATGCGTGGGTAGGTTCCGCAACGACAGATGTTGCCGTTCAACGCGTGAGAAATTTCATCGTCGCTGGGATGCTTGTTGGTCCTGAGTAGCGCGACTGCGGAGAGAATCATTCCGGATGTGCAATAGCCGCACTGAAACGCTTCTTCATGAAGAAAGGCATGCTGCACCGCGTGCAATGCGTCCTTGTCCGCCAAGC
>Ga0210406_10004012_pt1 | contig 15955 bp, 14 predicted proteins | sample IncBWC30MmetaG_FD_155454 | JGI IMG/M metagenome (GOLD analysis project Ga0210406, IMG submission 155454) | Forest soil microbial communities from Barre Woods Harvard Forest LTER site, Petersham, Massachusetts, United States - Inc-BW-C-30-M | ecosystem: Environmental > Terrestrial > Soil >... | reverse complement strand
TGAGCGCGATCAATGAATCCCAATCGATCGAGGAGATACGTTCGGCTCCCGCGGGAAACTGATGCCAGGCGTTCAAGAACACCGACTCATTGGGGATCCCGGGCAGATAACTCCATGCCTCTTCGGCCGTGAAGCTCAAGATCGGCGCCAGCCAGCGCACCATGGCCTGTGCCACATGGTTGAGCGCCGTCTGCGCCGAGCGTCGCGGCGCGCTGTTGCCGCGGGCGGTGTAGAGCCGATCCTTGATGATGTCGAGGTAGAAACCGCCGAGTTCGACCACGCAGAAGTTATGAATCTCTTGATAAATCTTGTGAAACTCGTAGTTCCGATACGCCGTGACCACGTCGTTCTGCAGGTTGAAGGTTTTGGAAATGATCCATTGATCGATGGCGACCAAATCATCGAACGCCAGTGCATGCTCTTTCGGATCGAAGCCGCTCAGATTACCCAAGAGGAAGCGCAGCGTATTGCGCATGCGCCGATAAGAATCGCCGATGCGCTTGAAAATCTCTTCCGAGACGCTCATTTCATTGGCGTAGTCGGTTGCCGCCACCCAGAGCCGGATGACGTCGGCGCCCAAGGTGCTGGTCAATTTCTGCGGCGCGAGAATATTGCCGAGCGACTTGGACATTTTGCGTCCGTTCTCATCGACGGTGAATCCGTGCGTGAGCACACCGCGATAGGGAGCACGGCCATGCATGGCCACTGAAGTCAGCAACGAGCTGTGAAACCACCCCCGGTGCTGATCCGAGCCCTCAAGGTACAGGTCGGCCGGCGCGGTTATTTCAGGGCGAAGTACCGACACACAGTGGTGCACGACGCCCGAATCGAACCATACGTCCATGACATCGGTGGCCTTGTCGTACTGATCCACCTCGGCACCCAGCAGCGTGGCAGGATCCAAATCGAACCACGCATCGATACCGTCGCGCTCGACCAGCTTGGCGACCTCGGCGATCAGCTCATGGGTGCGCGGATGCAGCTCGCCGGATACCTTGTCGACGAATAACGGAATGGGCACTCCCCAGGTTCGCTGCCGGGACACGCACCAATCCGGCCGCGCGGCGATCATGCTGGTGATCCGCTGCTCGCCCCAGGCCGGCATCCAATCGACATGCGAAATCGCCTCCAAGGTCGCCTTGCGCAATCCCGCTTGTTCCATGCCGATAAACCACTGCGGCGTGGCGCGAAAAATCACCGGCGTCTTATGACGCCAACAATGCGGATAGGAGTGATGATACGGTTCATCCTTTAACAGACGGCCGTTCTCGATCAGCACTTTGATCACGTGCGCATTGGCATCGAATACTTGTTCACCGGCAAACAACGGCGTCGAAGGCAGAAAGCGACCGTCGCCGCCGACTGGGTTATCGACCTCCAGGTTGTAGCGCTGGCCCACGATGTAGTCATCGAGCCCGTGTCCGGGCGAGGTATGCACGGCACCGGTGCCCGCATCGAGCGTTACGTGCTCTCCCAGGATCACCGGCACTTGGCGATCATAGAAAGGGTGCTGCAAAGCCAGCAGCTCGAGTGCCTCGCCCTTGGCCTGCGCGATCAGCACCCATGTTGTCACGCCCAAGGCGCTCATCACCGATGCCACGAGTTCGTCCGCCAACAGCAGCCGCTCACGTCCCGCACCCAAGTCGAATTCAACCAGGGAATAAGTGAATTGTGGATGAAGTGCCACCGCTCGATTGGCCGGCAGCGTCCATGGCGTTGTCGTCCAGATCGCCAGCGAGGTTGGTTCGTCAAATAAGGCGGGCTGTTGTTCGGGCGAAATACCCATGCGTCCGGCGAGATCCGCGTGATCCAGGACCTGGAATCGCACGTAAACGCTGGGCGAGGTCTTGTCCTCGTACTCCACTTCGGCCTCAGCCAGCGCCGAGCGGCAGTTCAAGCACCAATGCACCGGCTTGAAGCCTTTGTACAGGTGTCCGTTCTTGATGATGAGCGAGAAGGCGCGCAACTGTTCTGCCTCAAAGCGCGGCGCCATGGTGAGATAGGGATGATCCCAATCGCCTAAGACGCCGAGACGCTTGAATTCGCCGCGCTGCAAATCGATTTGCTTGATCGCATATTCGCGGCATGCGGTGCGAAAAGCCTTGGCGGTAATTTTCTGGCCGACGCGACCATGGGTTTTCTCCACTTGCATCTCGATGGGCAGGCCATGGCAGTCCCATCCGGGCACGTAGGGTGCGTCGTAGCCATCCAGCGTGCGCGACTTGACGATGATGTCTTTGAGAATCTTGTTGAGCGAATGGCCCAAGTGCAGTGCGCCATTCGCGTACGGTGGACCATCGGTAAGAATGAACGTCGGGCGGCCTTTCGCAACCTTGCGGATCTTGCCGTAGATGTCATCGCGCTCCCACGCTGCCAGCATCTCGGGCTCGCGCTTCGCCAAATCGGCCTTCATCGGGAAGCCGGTGACGGGGAGATTGATCGTACTTTTGTAATCAGTCACAAATTCACCTTCGAGAGCAGGTCGCGCGCCTGCGCAGCATCGACCTTCATTTGCGCGGTGAGCGCGTCCAAGGAGTCGAATTTGACCTCATCGCGCAGCTTGGCAACGAATTCAACCTCGATCTCTCGTCCATACAGCTCACCGGCGAAATCAAACACGTGAACCTCGAGCAACATTTCGGTTCCATCGACGGTGGGCCGCGTCCCAAGACTCGCCACCGCCGTCAACGCCTTGGGCTCAATGCCAAAAACACGCACCGCCATCACGCCTTGCACCGGCGACTTGCGGCGCATGAGCCGCAGGTTTGCCGTCGGAAAGCCCAGCTTGCGGCCCAATTCCCGTCCATGTACTACACGGCCGAGCATTCGATATGGACGGCCCAGCAGGCGTCTGGCGCTTTTAAAGTCGCTTTCTGCCAAGCGTTCGCGTACGACCGTGCTGCTCACCCGTACGCCGTCGAAAACGAACGGCGCGATCTGCTCGACGCCGAAACCGCGCGCCTCGCCTGCCGCGCGCAGGCTGTCGATCGTGCCGCCCGCGTTGCAGCCGTAACGAAAATCATTTCCTACGACGATATGCCGCGTACCCAAAGCTGCGACGATCAATTCATCGACAAAGCATTCGGGCGTCATCGCTCGTATGTACTCATCGAATCGCAAGGTCACCAGACGATCGACACCCTGCGCGGCCAGCGCAAGGAACTTCTCTCGCCAGCGCGTCAGGCGTGGCGGCGCACCTTCTGGATCGATGAATTCTTTGGAGCTCGGCTCAAATACCAGCACCGTTGCCGCCGAGCGCAGTTCCGTGGCGCGCGATTTCAGCGCACCGATCATCTTTTGGTGCCCTAAATGCACACCATCGTAATTGCCCACGGTCAGTACGCAGCCCCGATGGCGCCGCGAGATATTATGAAGGCCGCGAACTAGTTCCATGGCGAAAGGCTGTGATTATACTCAGGTTTCCCGCCCTTTGAGTGGCCCGGTTATCGCAAGGCCCCGAGGTCTCGGCCGGGCGCCAATTGACAAGCGCGGGGCCAATCGGCAAGCTACGCGGCTCTTTTAAAGGAGTCTCTCGCTTGGCGAATACGAAATCTGCTGAAAAAGCTGCCCGACAGTCGACGGTGCATCGCGCCCGCAACGACGCGCTTACTTCGCAGCTGCGCAGTGCCATCCGCAAGGCGACCTTGGCGCTCAAGGCGGGCAAGCATACGGAAGCCGCCACGGCGCTCGATGAAGCGACGCCGGTGATCGACAGCATGGTCAATAAGGGCATCATTCACCGCAACAAGGCCGCCCGTCATAAGAGTCGCCTGACCAAGCAGGTTCGCGCACTCGCGAAATAGTCTTTCCGGAGCGTCGCTGCAGAGAAAAGCCGGCATGCCGGCTTTTTTATTGCGCCTCTCCTGCCATTGCCGCCGTTTTCGCGGGCGTGCGCGGGTGTTCTTCGAGATAACGCATCACGGCTTGCTTCAATTCGTCCGTGCCCTCGCCGGTTACCCCCGATATGAGCATAACCGGGCCTTTCCAGCGTAAACGGCGGACAATTTCCTTGGCGCGTCGCTGCGCTTCCTGCGGTTCCAATAGATCAATCTTATTGATGAGCAGCCAGCGCTCTTTCGCCGCCAGATCGGCTGCGAACTTCTTCAGTTCCCCCACGATGGTACGTGCATCCTTGACGGGATCCGCATCTGGATCAGGCGGTGCGATATCGATTAGGTGCAAGAGAACACGCGTGCGCTGCAGATGCTTCAGAAACCGAATCCCAAGTCCTGCACCATCAGCCGCGCCCTCAATCAGTCCGGGTATGTCCGCCATCACGAAACTGCGCCCCAGTCCGACAGAAACCACGCCCAGGTTCGGGTGCAAAGTGGTGAAGGGATAGTCAGCCACTTTCGGCCGTGCAGCCGATACCGCGCGAATCAGCGTTGACTTGCCCGCGTTCGGCAACCCTAACAACCCGACGTCGGCGATCAGTTTCAGCTCGAGCTGCAGCTCGCGCTTCTCCCCGGGCAGTCCCAGGCCCGACTTGCGCGGGGTGCGATTGGTGCTGGATTTAAAGCGGGTATTGCCCCACCCGCCTTTGCCGCCCTTGGCGACCAACAAGGTCTGGCCCTCGACCGTAAGATCTCCGAGGGTCTCGCCGGTATCTTTGTCGACAATGACGGTGCCGATCGGAATAGAGACATAGGTGTCATCACCGCCGTGGCCGGTGCAATCGTTGCCGCTACCGCTCTCGCCGTTCTGACCCTTGTAGGTGCGCGAAATGCGAAAATCCGCCAGCGTGTTCATGCCTTCGACCGCTTTGAGATAGACACTGCCGCCGAGGCCACCGTCGCCGCCATCCGGTCCGCCAAAGGGTACGAACTTTTCGCGGCGGAAACTCACACAGCCGCGGCCGCCGTTGCCGGCCTGCACCTTGAGTTTGGCTTCATCGACGAATTTCATATTGGATTCACAAATAATTAAGGGGGCTCGGTTACCCGGCCCCCTCTTATTTATTGGCGCGCTTTAAGCCCGCCCGAGTTCGTTACTTCGGAACGACGTTGACGTACGTGTGCTGCTCGGCGCCCTTGACCCGAAATTCCACGACGCCGTGAGCTTTCGCAAACAAGGTGTGATCGGTACCGATGCCGACGTTCACGCCGGGGCGATACACGGTGCCGCGCTGACGGATCAAAATGTTTCCGGCGAGCACGTCCTCACCGCCGAATTTCTTGACGCCCAGGCGCTTGGAATGCGAATCGCGGCCGTTGCGAGTACTGCCGCCAGCTTTCTTGTGTGCCATTTAATTTATCTCCAGATCTTAAGCGACAATCGAAGTGATCTTCACATCGGTATAAGGCTGCCGATGCGTCTTCTCGCGCTTGTAATGCTTGCGGCGGCGAAATTTGACGATTCGCACCTTGTCGCCCTTGCCATGACCTTCCACCGTGGCGACCACCTTGGCCGTGCCCACGTAGGGCGCGCCGATGGTGACGGAAGAGCCGGCACCCACCAGCAGAACCTGATTAAATTCGACGCTGGCGCCCTGGTCTGCGTCGAGCTTCTCGATACGCACCACGGCACCTTCTTGGACGCGGTATTGTTTACCGCCCGTGGCTATCACGGCATACATTGTTGCAACTCCGAGGACGGCCGGTGGGGCCGCAAAAGAGCCGCGGATTGTATCGGTTGCAGACCCGCGGGTCAAACCAGCCGGCAGGTGCCGGCATCCGTGCTCGCCACGGGCCTTCGGCGGGCCTCCCAGCGCGCCGCGCCAGTCAGACCGATCTTAGGTACCATGGCGCATTCCTTTGAGCGTTGCATGACACTAGAACAGATTCGTGGATTGGTAACCGCAGATTTTGAGGCCGTCGACAAGGTCGTCAAACTGCGTTTGCACAGCAAAGTAGCTCTGGTCGACCAAGTCGCCACCTACATCATCTACGCCGGCGGCAAGCGCCTGCGCCCCCTTTTGGTGCTCCTGGCGGCACGTGCTTGTGGCCATTCGGGAGAACGGCATATCGATGCCGCCGCCATTATCGAGTTCATCCACACCGCCACCCTGCTGCACGACGATGTCGTCGATGAGTCCTCCTTGCGCCGGGGCCGTGATACCGCCAACGAGGTGTTTGGTAACGCCACGAGCGTGCTGGTCGGTGATTTTCTATACTCCCGCGCGTTTCAGATGATGGTGAGCTTGAATCGCATGCGCATCATGCAAATTCTCGCGGATGCCACCAATGCCATCGCCGAAGGCGAGGTACTTCAGCTGATGAATGCCCACGACCCAAATACCACCGAAGCGCGTTACATCGACGTGATCCGGCGCAAGACCGCGCGGCTGTTCGAGGCCGGCGCACAGATTGCCGCCGTTTTGAGCGATGCGCCGCCTGCGATGGAGGAATCGCTGGCACTGTACGGACGGCATATCGGGACTGCCTTCCAGTTGGTCGACGACGCGCTCGACTATCAGGCCGACGAAGCCAGTCTGGGCAAGCACTTAGGCGCCGACCTAGCGGAGGGCAAACCCACTCTCCCCCTGATTTATGCGATGCAGCATGGCAGCGATGCACAGCGGGCCATGATCCGCCATTCCATCGAAAATGGCGGATTGGATCACTTAGAGGAAATCACGCGCGCCGTTGCAAGCCTCGGGGGCCTTGCGTACACTGCGCGCCTCGCCCAAAGCGAGGCCGATCAGGCGCTTGCGGCCCTGGCGCCCCTTCCCGAGAGTGCTTTCAAAGAAGGCTTGAGTGAACTGGCGAAGTTCGCAGTCGCGCGCAAGAATTGATTTCGCTGTCGATTCGGGGTGTAGCTCAGCCTGGTAGAGCACTACGTTCGGGACGTAGGAGTCGCAGGTTCAAATCCTGTCACCCCGACCACTGATTTTAATATATTTTTTCCGACTGATACCCTTGCTGGGTGTGAGTTTCAACTGCCGCTGGTTACCATTTCGATTGCGGCGAGCGCACAGCCAGGCAATTACTGCGAGTATCTCGATTTCCCACCACTCGAACGCTCCACCGCCACCGCCGCTCGAACCGGGGGTAGAACTCGGCGGCGGCGCTTGAGAGCCCGTGACGGTTATGGTCATCGACGCCGGTGCAGATCGGTTGGCACCATCGAGGACGCCAAGCGTCACGTTGACCGAACTCCCCTGACCGCTCGCCGCGGTCACCGAGATCGTGCAGGTCATTGTGGTTACGCCACAACTGGAGGGCGCGATCGTTACGCCTGGCGAACCGGCCGCCACAATCGAGGGCGGAATCAGCGCCGCATTGCTGCTGGTCACAGAAAAATGCAGGTTTCCCGTGCCGCTGACGGTGAACGGATAATTTGACGAGCTTGAGTTCGCCGCGATGGTGCTGTTGGGCAGCGAAGTGATCGTGGGTGCGGGCAATGTCCCGAGGGCGCCAAGAGCATCGATGCGTCCGTATCCGAAGGTCCCATCAGGCGGACTGCTTCCAAGTTGGGTTGCGCCGCCCTGCAGGGCCGCGACGAGTTGGGATATGGTCAGACTCGGAAATGCGCTGCGGATAAGCGCCGCGACGGCGCCGGCGTTCGGCGCGGAGGCGGATGTACCGTAGAAATTGCCGTCAGGGAAAAGAAACCCGGCAAAGTAGGTTCCGGCGGCATCGACGTTGATTCCATCGGGCGCTACCAGCACGGGCGCTTGAATCGACTTCATGGCCGGGAAAGCAATCTTGACCGGTCCAAGGCTGCTGAACGGCTCGATGTGGGTGCCAACGCCATCCGAACCATTGACTGCGCCCACGGTAATCGCGCCTGTGGCGAATGCTTGAGGCGTGACGACGCTGCCCGTGGTTGGATTGGAAAGTGATGTAAGGCCGTCTCCGCCGATCCACAGTTTGAGAAACTTACCCGTGAGCGACGCGTCAGGTGTTGCAATGTACAAAGTGTAGGTGCCTGCCGCGAGACCGACCTGTTCAGAGATCTGCGGGTCGGTCGACGACGTGGTCGAGAAGCATCCCGAATGCGTACTGTCCTGGCTGTCGATCCAGTACACATCGAAGTTACTGGCAGAGTGGCCGGATGGATCTGCCCACGCGAAAGTGATGGGGATGTATGACGATTGGGTAACTGTCAGAAGCTGGGTTGGATTGCCGTCAAATTCCGCGACGTAGTTGTCGGTCTGCGTTGTACCACTCGACGGGCAGCTCAGTGCCGCCAGGCCCAAAGACGACAATGAGGCGGGAGAGTACTGTCCCTCCCAATAGCTGCCGTTGTAGTTTCCGGCGGCCGTGAACAGCGCTACGGTGGGGTTTTGCGTCAGGATCTGCTCGATGGCCTGCACTTCGGAGCCGTCCGATGCCATCAAATCCTGGTCCGAAAAGACCACGTCGTCGACAAGAATCGTGGCGCCGGCGTTGATCAACTGTCCCAGGCAGGAGGTGTACTCGACAAAAGTATTCGGTCCGCAGAATGCAAGGCCGGCGCCGGGAGCGACCGCATGCACTTCTTCAAGCAACGCCGTCCCCTCATCCGCCGGTGCGGAGCTCGATCCACCACTCGGGTCGAGGACCCGCACCGCGGGCAGCTCACCACGCCCTTGAATGACACCAAGGCTCGCGACACCGGTTGACTGTACCCCTACGGTAATGCCCACGCCGGTGGTACGGGTCTGCGCAACGAATTGATCGGCACGCATGATCGCTGAACCGTTGTGGTCAATTCCATTACCGGAGCTGGCCGCAGGCTGTGCCAGGACGCTGCGCGACGGCTGCGGTGGCCGGCTCCAGTCCGGCTCTCGGGAATGCGTTCTGGGATGTATTTGCGCGGTGTAGCTAGGTACGGTCACGCGGGTGACACCCACGAGCGCTGCGATACGGGAAAGTGACTCGGGCGCAACCCAACCCTCCTCAACACACAGGGTCGCGACCTTCACAGAAGCACCGCGTGAAAGTCCAGCAGAAATGAGGGCTTTTATCGGGGGCAGTTGTCGACAATCGTAGTGGACGTCCACCTGGACCCAGCCTTTGTCGTCGAGGCGCGGCCCCGTCGTTGGCGAGTCTGCAACAGGCACGCTGAACCTATTGGTTGCGGCGCCGGGTGCGTGTGCTTGTACGCTCGCGGCGGTGTCGTAGATCGAAAGCAGCTTCGCCGAGACCCGCGATCTCCAAGCGCCGGGCACGTCGGCGTCGGCACCCTCCGCCACATCGGCCATATCGGCCGCCTCAACCCGAGATGCGCTGCCCCAAGCGCCGGCAGCTACTGAGAAGCCCAGCAGCAACCCCAGGAATCTATGCTCCCCTCCCATGGGGTCTATTCTGCCTCAAGCCCCGCTTCCTTCGCGAACAGCAATAGTAAGGAAGCGATAACCACCCTAGCACAGCCGGCCGCAGACACTCAGTCTCTTCGGCAAACCCTCGACGCGCTTTTTTTGGATGCTACTCCAAATTACTCGCGAGTTTTTTGGACCACACTCCAAATTACTCGTATACTGCACATATATGGAACGGTACCTAAAAAAGCAGGTTGCGGCCGATTTGGCGCGCAAAATGGTCTTCCTGGGCGGGCCACGCCAGGTTGGCAAGACCACTCTCGCAAAGCAATTTCTGAAAAGCGAGGCCGGTTATTTAAATTGGGACTATCCGGAGCATCGCCAAAAAATCCTGCAGATGGAATTTCCGAAACAGTCGATGCTAGTGCTCGACGAGCTGCACAAATATCGCAAATGGCGGAACTATCTGAAAGGACTCTACGACGTTAAACGCGATCAGTACAAGATTCTGGTCACAGGAAGCGCGCAACTGGATTTCTACCGATTCGGCGGCGACTCTCTGCAAGGACGCTATCACTACTTGAGACTTCATCCGCTGTCCGCAGCCGAGCTACAAGCCAATACGCCGGCGGACTTGAAAGCACTGATCGAACTGGGTGGTTTTCCTGAGCCATTTTTTTCCGGTTCCGCGGACGAGGCGCGACGCTGGTCGCGAGAACACCGTGAGTTCCTGCTGCAAGAAGAATTGCAGGGTCTCGAGCGGGTACAAGACATCGGCCAGTTGGAATTGATGATGCTGCGACTCCCGGAACTGGTCGGATCTCCCCTTTCCATTAATTCGTTGACCGAGGATCTTCAGATCAGCCACAAGACGCTCGCGCGATGGCTGCTGATCATGGAACGCATCTACGCGCTGTTCCGCGTCCCGCCGTTCAGCACCCCGAAGCTTCGGGCGGTGAGAAAGATGCTCAAACACTATCATTTTGATTGGAATGTGGTGCCCGATCCCGGCGCTCGCTTCGAGAACCTCGTGGCATCGCACCTCCTAAAATGGGTTCATTTTCAGATTGACACCAGGGGGCGTGAATTGGAGCTGCGCTATTTTCGCGACATTGACGGCCGCGAAGTGGACTTTGTCGTCACTGAGAACCGCAAACCCATTTTATTCATCGAGGCCAAATGGGCGGATGATGACATTGTTCGTGGCCTCAAATATTTGAAGGAACGCTTTCCCAATGTAGACTCTTGGCAGATATCGGCTGTCGGAACCAAAGATTTTGTATCGCGTGAAGGCATCCGCGTCGCACCGGCGTTGGAGTTGCTCCGCACGCTCGCGTAATTCGGGCCAAGATTTTGTGGTCGCTACGAAGGCGACCGATCATTACCAAAGACCCTAGACTTGAACCCGTAGCACCTAAGTTCGGGACGTAGGAGTCGCAGGTTCAAATCCTGTCACCCGACCACTTCCAGGTCGTCCCTCAGTACGATGAGCTGCGACCTTTTGCGGCCCACTGCGAACGCACCCGCTCAGCGCTGTTCGTGATTGTTAGGGTCAACGTGCTGTCGCAAATTCCCGAGTTCACCCAAGCCTCAAGATCCGCAAGCCTGCCGGCTCATCCACCCCTCGTGGAGCAGGGCTAGTCACCGAGTCGTGACTTGACTAGTCGTAACTCGGTGAATAAGCTATGCAGCATGCGCTACGTTCACAACGATTTCCCGTTCATTGCTCGCGAGAAAGAACTGGCGGCGCTACAGGACGCTTACCAAGGGCCACACAGCGCCTTCTGGCCAATCTACGGACGTCGCCGCGTCGGTAAAAGCGAGCTGATCCTTCAGTTCGGCAAGAATCATCCCACACTGTACCTAGTCGGCAAGCGCGCACCTGCCGACCAGATGATGCGTGAATTCCTTGAAGGGGCCGCAATCTTTCTCGAAGAACCTCTCCTCGCCTCCATGCCGGTCGAGAGCTGGAAAAAGACCATCGAGGCCGTAGTCCAGCGTTGGGGGAAGAAGGACAAACTCATCCTGGTATTCGATGAATTCCAGTGGCTCGTCGAGAAGAGCCCCGAACTTCCGTCGGTGCTGCAGGAGCTCTGGGACAGGAACTGGTCGAAGAGTGGACGCATGTTCCTGATCCTCTGCGGTTCATATATCGGTTTCATGGAGAGGGAGGTCCTGGGGAAAAAGAGCCCGTTATATGGGCGGCGGACCGGTCAGATTTTTCTCCAGCCCTTCGGCTATCGCGATGCCGCCCTTTTTCATCCACACGTGTCGCTAGCACAGCGGGCCACGACTTATTTCATCTGCGGCGGTATTCCACTGTATCTGCGCTACTTCGATTCCGGACGTTCAGTGCTGCAGAACATCGAGCACGTGATACTCGGTGAGCAGGCAGCACTTTACCGCGAGCCGGACTTTCTCCTTCGCGAAGAACTTCGCGAAGTGGAGAAGTACTACATGATTCTGATGGTGCTGGCCGGCGGCGCAATGCCCAGCCGCGACATTGCGCGGCGGGCCGGCATAGGTGATCGGAGCCTCCACTACTATCTCGACCAATTGGCAAGTCTGGGATACATCGGCAAGCACTTTCCGCTGACCTCGCTGCGGCCGAAAGTGCGCGAAGTGCGCTATCGTCTGCTCGATCCTTTTCTGCGATTCTGGTTTCGCTTCATTTATCCGCATACCAGTCTGATCGCTCAAGTCGGTGCGCGCCGCGCCGTCACACAAATCATCCAGCCGGAACTCGAAGCCTATTTTGGGCTGTGTTACGAATCGCTGTGTCGGGAAGCGCTGCCGCTGCTTTATGAGAAGGAAAATGTCTCGGCCCTGTATGAAGTGGGTTCTTATTGGGATTCGCAGGTGCAGATCGATGTCGTTGGACTACGGCGGGACGGGTGGATTGATCTCGGCGAGTGCAAATGGGGCGCCGTCAAGTCCTTGGTGTCTGCGGCAGCTGAGTTGGAAGAGAAGGTCCGGCACTATCCGAACGCCGAAGACGCCACCGTCGGTCGCCATCTATTCGTTCGGTCGCTCAAGGAGGGCCGGAAAAAACAGCCCGAAAACGTACGGATTCATACTCTGGATGAGCTTTATGAGTAAGCATTTGCGGTTCCGCGCGCCGCGCGTCCCGCACCAGATGATGTCCCCAATGATGCCGACACAGACGTCTCCTGTTCCCGGGCCTGATGGGACTCTACCGCCGCGTCTTGCACCTGCCGCAGCCATCAAAACGGACTTCACCTGATTTTCATTTAAAACCATGGCAAATCGCTGACACCAAAACCCGTGTTTACTTGCGTCTAGTGGTGTCTTGAGGAGTCCTATGGTGTGCTAACCTATTGGCGGATCAAGTAATTCAGTCACGTGGCAGGCCAACGGGCTACGTTCGGGACGTAGGAGTCGCAGGTTCAAATCCTGTCACCCCGACCACTGATTTTCATCATATTTTTCTCCTACAAAAGACGCTGGGTGCGAGTTCCGGCGCTTACCGGGTGTGAGGCTGGGTGCGAGTTTTCATCGCCCATTCGCGCGTCCGTGTCCCGCACTGAGTGGGCCAGCGTTGATTTTGCCGAGCGCCGCGGCTCAATAATGCTTACCGGCTCCGATCATCGCCCGCAACACCGTGAACCTGGATTTCCAACGGTGCAGGACGGGGCTGTCCTCCCGGTCTATATCTAATTCGGTTCTCTCTGGTAATTTGAGCAACCTGCGGCTTCTCCAAATTGCGTCTTCGACATAACGCCGAAAATCGTCTGACTTGTCCAAAGTTTCAGTGAAACCCCGGGCACTCTCCCGGAGCCTGACCTCCCAATCGTGGACCGGCTTTTGACGTTCGATACTTTTGAACAGCCATCGTGCCCTGAATGTCTTTCCGACGAATCCGAGAGCAATCGCGGCGGACAATTTGGTCCAGGCGCTATCGTCACGCGCTGCCTTGCCCGGTAAGTAACGAGCGACATCGTGGATCGAGACAAGCTTGCTGCGCAGCTTGAGTACCTCATCCCTCGCTAAGTACGCCAGCCTAAAAGCCTCCGGAGTGAACTGATTTTCATCGACATATTCGACAAAACTCGCAATTCGACACCCAACATCATTCCCAAAATCAAAAGTGAAATGGTCCTTCTCGTGCCATAGCCACATTGCTCCAACATTGAGATAGCTACCTTTGCCAAATCCGGAGGGCTGGAATTCAATAACGACGACCCACCACCCGCGATCGTCAATCCAGGTCCGTGAGGAGCCCTTTTGGAAGAGCCCAAGAGGCGCCAGTGTTTCCTTTGCCACCCTGGTAATTATTTTCGAGTGCTCCCTACCGGACGGCGCGGTTTGATTTTCATTCATAAGGTGATGCCGACGTTGCGGTTGCGCCAGATCGTCAAATGTGCGTCCCGCCATCGTTGATCAGTTGGGTCTCGAAGCCGTCTGCCTCTTCCGCCTTCTCCTGAGCTTCGACAACGCGTCGTCGTTCTTGGCCGCCCAGGCATAAAGCATTTCGATCGGCTGGATGAAGAGCCGGCCCATGGGCGTCAGGGAGTATTCGACCATGGGCGGGACAACCGGATAGACCTTCCGATCGATCAGTCTGTCCCGCTCCATCTCGCGTAGCGTCTGCGTGAGCATCTTCTTCGAGCACCCCGGCAGGCTGCGCGCGAGGACGCCGGTCCGGCACGTTCCGCCGTTGAAGTGCAACGAGTGGAGCACCATCGTGGTCCATTTGACGCTGAACAACTCGAGCACGCGGCGGGGCGCGCAATCCTCATCGAGGATGATCGGCTTACACTTTGGCATCCTTATGGTTCCCAAATGGTGACTACGTCCCTAATTGGTACCTTCTTGCCGCAAGTGTACCAAGGCTCTAGATTTCTGGTAGCGCATCGGCGTTCAGGCATAGAGAGCCCACTTAAGGAAAATCTTCATGTCGACAGAAAGAATCCGTGTTGGCATTGTTGGAGCAAATATGCGCAACGGCTGGGCGCGTGATGCCCACATTCCGGCCTTGAGCGCGCTTCCTGAGTTCGAGATCACTGCGGTCAGCACGAGCCGCCAGGAAACTGCGGAGGAAACGGCCAAGCATTTCAAAATTTCCCACGCATTTTCCGACCCTTACAAAATGGTTCAGCATCCAGACATCGACCTCGTCTCGATCTGCGTGCGAGTGCCTTTTCACCATCAGCTGGGCATGGCTGCTTTGCGTGCCGGAAAGCATCTGTATTGCGAATGGCCGCTTGCAGCCACCGCCGAGCAGGCTCAACAAATGCGCGATTTGGCGCGCCGTAACCGGGTCCACCATATGGCGGGACTACAAGCGCGCGCGGCCCCCGCGTTCAACCGCGTCAGGGATATGGTCGCCGAGGGCTACGTGGGCAAGGTGCTCTCCTGCACGATGATTATCACGACGCCAACATGGGGCACCGAATTCACGCGTGACTGGGCCTATATGGCAGATCGCTTGAGCGGCAATACCCTAATGACCAGTCCCGGGGGACATTCCATTGACGCCTTGTGCTACTGCCTCGGCGAGTTCAAAGAGCTGTCCAGCGTCGTGGCAAACCAGCGCAAGCAAATTAAGATCGTCGAGACGGGTGAAATGATCCCAATGACCGCAGCCGACCAGGTGAGTATAAGCGGTGTCCTCCAATGCGGCGCGGTCGCGTCGGTTCAACTCAAGGCGGGCATCTCCAACGGGACCGGGTTCTTGTTCGAAATCCACGGCACCGAAGGCTCCCTGGCTATCGTGCCAACAGACCCTCATCAGGCGACTTACATACAGGTCGCCGAGTTCGCTGTACGTGGTGCGCGGGCGGGCAAACCGCTCGCCCATGTTCCGATACCGGAGAGCTATCGTTGGGTTCCCGCCGCGGTCCCGGCCGGGCTTCCTTTTAACGTGGCCCAGCTGTACATGCGGATGGCTGATGGCATTCGCGAAGGGAAGTCCGTCAGCCCGGACTTTGATGTGGCCGTCAAACGCCACCAATTGCTTGACGTGATCCAAAAGGCATCGGACACGGGAATCCGCCAGATTCTTTAGCGACCAACGTCTGAGTGTCGCAGAGCGCTCATGAATCGTGTGACCCTCACTTCGCCTCGGCCACCCACTTCAAAGTCGCCAGCCAGAGATCGTGTCCGCGGTGCATGAGCGTCTCATCACTCTGGCGAAGGCCCGCCGCATCCTTTCCAATACCGGCCTCATCCATCGCAACGTGGCACAGGGCACCACGAGGCTCCAGATACCAGGAGTGATAGAAGCTCGGCTTGGCTCCCGGCACATAGCCGTACCATCCCAGGCGCTGATTCGATACATACTCGTGCACTTTGCTTTCGATCGCCAAGCCAAAGGTCGTCCAGCGGAAAACCGTGCCGTCCCGGAGCACCGGATCCCCGCGCTGGATTTCGACATCCTTGGAGTTGGGGTACCAGGTTGGCCACCGGGTCGCTTCGATGATATGTGTCCAGACCCGCTCACAAGACGCATTGATGATCAGATCATTGTGGGCGAACAGGTCGGCCTTCTCTGGCTCGAAGCCGGCAGGCCAGTGGATGTCCGGGGAGCGGTGGGCAAGATCGTCTTTCATTGACATGGCTTTGTATTCCTGTGGGTGATCAACGGCACGGGAGGCCTGCGCGCCCGCACTCGCGAGCCCGAAGACCAGTAGGGAGGCTGCAAGAATGCGGCCGCTTTGCTTGGCGATTGATGCGCCGATTCCGCGCGATGAGCCGGTGATGATGGCGACTCTGGCGGCTTGGGTTGTCATATGCGTCTCCTTGGGGCCC
>Ga0210406_10004011_pt1 | contig 15959 bp, 12 predicted proteins | sample IncBWC30MmetaG_FD_155454 | JGI IMG/M metagenome (GOLD analysis project Ga0210406, IMG submission 155454) | Forest soil microbial communities from Barre Woods Harvard Forest LTER site, Petersham, Massachusetts, United States - Inc-BW-C-30-M | ecosystem: Environmental > Terrestrial > Soil >... | reverse complement strand
GGGTGTCGGTGGCGCTGGCGGCTACCTAGAGATGAATGTCTACAAACCTCTGATCATTTACAACGTTACGCACTCCATTACGCTTATGACCGACAGCTGCACGAACTTCCGCAAATTCCTGGTGGAAGGGACAAAGCCGAATTTGAAGAAGATCAACGAATACGTTGAGCGTTCGCTGATGCTTGTGACGGCGCTATCGCCGGTGATTGGCTACGACAAGGCTTCGAAGATTGCGCATTTCGCCATGGACAACGACCTGACGCTTAAGCAAGCCGCACTCAAGCTCGGCTTTGTGACGGAGGCTGAGTTCGATCGCGTTGTCGATCCGAGAAAAATGGTCAAGCCGTATGTGGCAGCGGCAGCCGGCAAGTAGCAACGGACGATAGTCGTTCGGCGTGGAATCCCAGCGTTGATCCGCGCCGGCTTGGGCACTGAAGATTTTCGGAGCGCGCCGAGAGCTGTTCGGGATGCGTGCCGCCAATAGTCGGCGATGCCTCACCCGACCCTCGAGAGCATCACAGAGGCCTCCACAAGGAGGACGAGAATTGTTCGCGACGATCCTTCAAGCTTTGGTCCCGGTGGTTTTCGTTGCCGGCCTAGGTTGGCTGGTCGGCCGGCTCGGGGTGCTCGATCCTCAACGCATACGTTCCATCACCACATTTATCGTCACCGTTGCTCTACCGGCGGCTTTGTTCGTGGGAGTGTTCAGCTTCTCGCCAAGTCAACTCGAGAATGGGCGTTACCTTTTGACCTTGGCGGTTGCACTGATGGGGACGTGGGCCGTGGGCTTTGGTGTTGCTCGCATAGCCTTCCGTCGCACTACGCCATCCGCCGGCATGCTTGCGATGAATGCCAGCTTTCCGGACTTGGCATACTTTGGCTTGCCCGTACTGACCGCCGTAATCGGCTCACAGGGTTTGCTTCCAATCATCGTCGGCAATCTCGTCGTCAGCGTGCTGATGGTTCCAATAACGATTGTCCTCCTTGGAGAGATGAGCGGAACAAAACATGAGTCCCTACTGGACAATTTGAAATCGACGGTGACGAAACCGCTGGTGTGGGCGCCGATCCTAGGTGCCGTGTTGGTGCTTTTCGGAGTGAAATTGCCGCCGCTCGCAGAAGCGTCAATCAAGTTAGTGGGCGGAACGGCGGGCGGCACAGCACTGTTTGCCCTGGGCATCATGCTGAGCGGCTTAACGCCGCGCCTGGATGAAATGGCCATCAGTGTCCTTGTACTGAAGAATTTCGTGCAACCCGCGGTGGCGCTCGCGCTGGTCCTCGCGTTCCACTTTTCAGGAGTGCTTTCCAAGGGCGTGGTTCTCGCGGCTGCTTGCCCGTGTGCCACGGCGAGCGCCATGTTGGCGTCCACCTACGGGATCGATGAGCAGCCCACGACTTCGGCCGTCGTTCTTAGCAATATCGCAGGCGTTCTCACGATGGCGATGTGGATCTATGTCGCACAGAAGATTTGGGCGTGAGCCACGGCATGGAGAGCGACATCAGGCGGAAACAGGTCGAGCGGCTCGACTCTGTGACGGAGAACAAGTTTGACCGTTCGTTTACCCAACGAATGGCAAAGCGCAGACCACAGGAAATACAGTAAAGGAAGGTAATAAATTATGACTAGCACCAGTAAACGTGGAATCGAATTGCTGCATGATCCATCGCTCAATAAGTCGACCGCCTTCACCGAGGCTGAAAAGCAGGCACTCGGCCTTGTGGGCCTCGTTCCCGACGTAACGGAAACGCAAGAACTGCAGTTGCAACGGGTGATGATGCAGCTCAGCAAGAAGGACACAGATCTCGAGCGCTATATCTATCTCATGAATCTGCTCGACCACGACGAGACGCTCTTCTATGCAACCGTCATGTCGGCGCCCGCGCGCTTTCTCCCGATTGTGTACGACCCGACCATCGGCGAAGCGTGCCTGAAGTTCGGCCATATCTACCGCCAGACGCGTGGCATGTACCTGTCGATTACGCGGCGCGGCAAGGTGAAAGATATTCTGAGGAACTGGCCGCAGAAAGATGTTCGCTTCATTTGCGTTACGGACGGCGGCCGAATCCTTGGACTTGGTGATCTGGGCGCAAACGGCACAGGCATCCCCATCGGCAAGCTGCAGCTCTACACCGCCTGTGCTGGAGTGCCACCGCAATACCTGCTGCCGATGTACCTCGACGCAGGCACCAACAACGAGCAATACCTGAGTGATCCTTTGTATCTGGGCATGCGAAAGACGCGCCCGGCAACCGCGGACCTGTATTCTTTCGTCGACGAATTCGTGGAAGCAGTGCAGGAAGTGTTCCCGAAATGCTGCATTCACTTCGAAGATTGGACGGGAACGGACGCGGTGCACTTGCTCGAGCGCTACCGCGACAAGTACTGCGTCTACAACGACGACGTGCAAGGAACGGCGGGGATCACACTTGCGGGGATGATCAATGCGGCCAAGATCAAAGGTACGAAACTGAAGGATGAAAAGTATCTGTTCCTCGGCGCCGGCTCGGCCGGTATTGGCCTTGCCAACCTGCTCTGTTCGGCGCTCGTTGGACAGGGCATGAGCCTCAAGGAAGCGCAGTCCCGTGTCTACATGTTCGATATCAACGGTCTGCTGGAAGCGTCCCGCAAGGACCTCGTCGATTTCCAGAAGCCGTATGCACACGAGCACGCGCCGACACGCGATTTCGTGGCTGCGATCGAGAGCATCAAGCCAACAACGATCATTGGCGTCAGCACGATTGGCGGCGCCTTCAATCAAAGAGTGATCGAGGCGATGGCCAGAATTAACGCCCGCCCAGTGATCCTTGCACTATCGAACCCGACCGAGCATGCCGAATGCACACCGGAGCAAGCCTACACGTGGTCGAAGGGCAAGGCGATTTACGCCGCCGGCGTGCAGTTCCCACCGGTCCACTACAATGGCCAGACATTTCTGCCCGGGCAGGCCAATAACTTCTACATATTCCCGGCGGTCGGTATGGCGATCTTCGCTACGCAAGCGAAACGAGTCACGGACGAGATGTTCATTGAGGCTGGGCAGGCCGTGGCGGATCAGGTGCCATCCGAGTTGCTCAAGCAGGGTCTCCTGTATCCGTTGCAGTCGAATATTCTCGAGGCCGAGATTCAGACAGCGGCGCGAGTAGCGAAACTCGTCTTCGACTCTGGCCTGGCGCGGGTAGCTCGTCCGGCTGACATGGTGGCGTTTATCCGCGAGCACGTCTACAAGCCGGAATACAGAACCGAGGAAGCGCGGGTAGGCGCGGTTGCTTGAGAAGCCACTTTGAGTAAATGAAGTGAGACCAGTGGGCGGTGGACGGCAAGGGCACCGTCCACAGCGCTACCATCGTCGTTCTGTACGCTTACTTGGTCAATGCGAAACAGGCGCGGACCCTGAATCGCACAACTTGCAGCTAAACCGTTGTCATGACGGAAAATCATTCGAGTGATTCCTGGCTTTCGTTCGGGCTTGCTTTTGTGGGCGGGTATTGCGATGCCGCGGGCTACGTCCTTGCCAAGACCTTTACAGGCCACGTCACGGGCACGCTTGTGTTGGCGGCGATTAGCTTAGCCGGCCACGATTGGCGAACTCTTCTACGGCACGTCTTAGCAATCGCTCTCTTCTTGACAGGAGTTACTTCGATCCTAATCTCGGAACGATTCGTTGCGAGAGTGCCGTCTCGGTTTCTACTTCCGATCGTGATGGGCGTGGAAATCGTTCTGATTTCAAGCGCGTATTTCGCTTTGTCGTCTCATCTGACCGCTAGGGTTGGGCTGTTTGTCGGCTGTATGTCGCTCGCACTCGGCCTTCAAAATGGGGCTTTCAGTCAAGCGGGGGGTATCAGCGTTCACACCACGTATCTCACGGGGATGATCACCTCCCTGCTCAAAGCCGAAGCGCAGAGGCACAGTTCTGAAGCGACAGCGCACGACAAGTTAGCGTCCGGGCAGAAGGTTAGCGTTCTCGGCGGAATATGGTCGGTTTTCATCGTCGGCGCTACGGTGGGAGCCGCTATGGTGTTTTGGCTTGGAGAGCTGGGAGTGTTCGGAGCCGCGATCCTGCTACTCGCAATGGTGATTGGTCTCTGGGCGTCTAGATTGCGCCCCGAAACGCGAAAAGACGATCGCAGGACTTGTGTAGAAGATCGCCCTCGAGGAAATAGACACGAGGCCGATGCACAACAGAGCCAGTCTCAAGAGCCAGTTAGAAGACCATCGGAAGAAAGTATCGATAACAAGGCGCCACGAAAAAAGTTTTGCGGGTACGGCCAAAAGGTCCGCTTCCTGTTTCGATTGTCGTGGGGGCTTTGTGTATTTGCGTTTCCGGTCGGCTCCCAGACTGTGAAAGTGGAACCGCAGGAACCGCTCCCTGGCCCGGACAGTCACGAGACGGGGCAGGGCCCGCACGGGCACCTTTTCGGGGACTGGGGCGGCGAGCGGACACGTTTGGCAGAGCACGGATTGAACTTTGATTTCCAGTACGTTAGCGATTCGCTCTGGAATCTCAAGAGCGAGCAGAAAGAGCGATTAGCGAGTTGGAATCGATTCCGGGGAACAGTGGACATCGATTTAGGCGCGTTGATTGGTCAGCAAGGATTGTATTTCCATGCGACAGCGCTCTGGCAGGGTGGTGGCAATCTCGGAGCATATCTGGGGCTCCTGACCAGTCCCAGTGGGATGTCCAGCGCGAATACATGTCGACTCGATTCATGGTGGATCGAGAAGCGATGGCTGGATGAACGCATCACCGCGCGCGTGGGCCAGTTCGCAGGCCAAGATTTCTACGGAGCCCAGCATTACGCAGCGTCCTTCATCTTCGAGCCGATGGGCTACGCGTTGGGCAATTTATTTACGACATTAGAGTCCTTCGATCCTCCCTCGACGCCGGCGATGGAAGTCCGCGTCGTACCGCTCCACAACCTTTATGTGAAATCGATGGTGCTGGCCGCGGTCCGCTCGCCTTTTTCACAAAACCCAACCGGTCTGGTTCCGCAGTTCAATGGAACTCCCTTCAGCGTTTCGGAGATCGGCTTCACTCCTGGCAAGAAGGCGTCTTCGGTGCGGGCCTTTGACAACGTCGAGAACCGAAAAGGATATTCCGGGTTGTATCAGTTTGGCGCCTCCTACAATCCTGGAAAGTTCACGTCGCCGACGAGCGCGACGCCGGTGTCGGGAAACTATCTGTTGTACTGGATGGCGAGCCAGGCCCTCTGGCGCGTGGATCCGAAAGGGGCAAAGGGTTTGGATGCAACGTTTGCATACGACTGGAGTCCGCCTAGCCTCAACCGCAACAACAGGGAGCTAATCGCGGGGCTGCGGTTCAATGAGCCGTTGCCTGTGCACTTTCACAACACCATGTCGCTCGGTTATGTGCGAAACATGCTTAGCCCACAGTTCTTCCCGCCCGGCATGCCTGCGAAGACCGAGCAGGCCGTGGAGTTCAACACTCTGCTGGACGTCTTACCAATGCTCCTTCTGCAGCCTGTGGTGCAGTACTACGCGAATGTGGGAGGTGGCGCGCATCGCGCTGTCGTTTTCGGATTCAGGACAAAGGTGGAGTTTTAGAGATTGGAGCCAACGATGTCGGCGGCGTCCCATGCGACCACCTACATGATTCAACGGATTGTTTTGAATAGACGAGGAGTCCAGGTTTCAGCGAGGGTGGGAGCCACCGCTCTTCTTTTTTAGCAAAGCCTCACCCTCTTCTACGTCCTTTTTCGAGATCGCCCTCGAACGGAGTGCTGCCGGCGTTTGCATCGCGAGAACAATGAACAAAGGCGATAAATAGACAATCAAGGTCACAAGTGCGGTGCGTCCAGCCTGTGACAGCTCCGTGGAATTATACGTGCCACCACAAACCCGGTCTTCAAAAGTGAACGCATCGGAGAAGCGAACGAGGTGAATCGATTATGGCTAAGAAAAAAGTAGCTGATGTGCTCGTAGACGTCTTGGTGGATGCGGGGGTTGAGCGAATGTACGGGGTCGCTGGCGACTCCCTCAACGGTATTACCGATTCGATTCGCACTCGTAAGCAGATCCGCTGGATTCATGTGCGACACGAGGAGGTGGCCGCGTTTGCGGCCGGTGCCGAGGCGCATATTACGGGAAAGCTGGCGGTGTGTGCCGGGAGTTGCGGCCCCGGGAACACGCATTTGATCAATGGCCTCTACGACTGTCATCGCAGCCGCGTTCCAGTCCTGGCAATAGCCGCCCAGATTCCAAGTCGTGAAATCGGGAGCGGATATTTTCAGGAGACTCATCCTGAGCATGTCTTTGCGCAGTGCAGTCATTATTGTGAGCTGATTTCTCAGCCTGAGCAGATGCCCCGCGTACTCGAGATCGCCATGCAAACCGCGCTGTCACGTCGCGGTGTTTCGGTAGTTGCTTTGCCGGGCGATATCGCGCTACGGGAGGCCATCGAACAGGGCCCGCGGCTGCACTTCCCCGAGCCGAAGCCCATTGTTTGTCCCTCGGAAGAGGAGATTAAAGTACTCGCGGAGGTTTTGAATCGCTCGAAGAAGATAACCATCCTTGGCGGCGCGGGTTGCGCCGGAGCTCACGCCGAGCTCATTGAGCTCGCGGGCAAGCTAAACGCTCCCATTGTGCACGCCATGCGGGGGAAAGAATTCATCGAGTACGACAACCCATTTGACGTGGGGATGACCGGCTTGCTCGGATTCTCTTCCGGCTATCACGCCATGTTGGATTGCGACACGTTACTCATGATCGGTACAGATTTCCCCTACGAACAGTTCTTCCCCAAGGATGCGACGGTGGTGCAGATCGACCTGCGCGGGGAGCAGATCGGGCGCCGCACCAAAGTAGACTTCGGCTTTGTCGGAGATACCAAGACGACGCTCCGAGCGCTTTTGCCCAGGCTGGAGCAAAACCAGGCCGAAGGCCATTTGAAGGCCTCACTTGAGCATTATCGCAAGGCGCGTGCGGGGCTGGATGAGCTGGCGAGCGGCGAGTCGAAGGAAAAAATCATTCATCCGCAATACGTTGTTCGCGTGCTCGACGAGCTTGCTGCCCAAGACGCTGTCTTTTCCTGCGACGTGGGCACTCCGACCATCTGGGCAGCCCGCTATCTCAAGATGAATGGCAGACGACGGCTCCTCGGCTCCTTCACTCACGGATCGATGGCCAACGCGCTGCCCCAAGCCATTGGTGTACAGGCGAGCCATCCAGGCCGGCAAGTGATTTCGATGTCGGGCGACGGAGGGCTCGCAATGCTCCTTGGCGATCTGCTCACGCTTCGGCAACACGAGTTGCCCGTAAAGCTGATCGTGTTCAAGAACAATTCACTGGCGTTTGTTGAACTGGAGATGAAGTCCGCCGGCTTTGTCGATTTTGCAACCGACCTTCACAATCCGAATTTCGCAAAGCTCGCGGAGGCCGCGGGTCTTCTAGGGCTGTCCGCCGAAACTCCCGGTCAAGTAGCGCCCATGATTGCGCAAGCTCTCAAATATGACGGCCCAGCGCTGGTCGAGATCCCAGTGTCACGCCAGGAACTTTCGATGCCTCCGACAATCACATACGAAGAGGCCAAGGGCTTCAGTCTCTTCGTGCTGAAAGCCGTGCTCAGCGGACGAGGTGACGAGGTCATCGATCTCGCCAAGGTCAACCTGTTTCGGTAAGGGCCTGACCGTTAAGGTGTCCAGGTGACTACGAAACCAATCGCGGCTTCTCTGACTCCGGAAGCGGCCAGCGGATCGCGAATTCGGGCATTCCAGATCGCTTGGGGACTCGCTCTGTGCTTCTACTTCCTCGAATATGCCTCGCGATCGGCCCCCGCGGTCATGATCCAGCAACTCTCGGTGGCGTTTGGCACGACAGCCATCGGGGTTAGTGCAATTCTCGGAACCTACTATTACACCTATTCGACTGCCAGCCTTATCGCTGGTGCGGCGCTGGACCGTGTGGGTGCAAGAAAGGCTGTGCCGGTTGGCATTTTTATTTTGGCTGTAGGTTGCCTGCTCTTCAGCATGCCAACTGCCACAGCGGGGTATGCCGGCAGGCTACTTCAGGGAGCGGGTTCCGCCTTTGCCTTCACTGGCGCCGTTTATCTTGCGGCGCACGGCTTTTCGGCCCGCTGGCTAGCGACCGCCATCGGCGTAACGCAATGCCTCGGGATGCTGGGAGGATCGGCCGGGCAATTCGTGGTGGGACCTTTACTCGAACATGGTGTCGGGTGGCAATCGATCTGGCGTTGGCTGGGCACCGCGTGTATCGCGGTGGGTGTGTTGCTGTTTGCAATCACTCCCCGCGAACCCCGGTCGCAATCGTCGAGTTCGTCGTGGGCGGCCGTGCTGAATCCTTATCTCATCGTATTTCGCAACCCGCAGTCGTACCTATGCGGCGCCGTCGCGGGACTCCTGTTTGTGCCAACGACCATCGGCGACATGACTTGGGGCGTGGCCTTCTTTCAACGCGACCGGATGTTCAGCTTCCACGATGCGGTGGTAACAGGTTCTTTAGTTCCACTGGGATGGGTAATCGGTTGTCCGCTGGTCGGCTGGCTCGCGGATCGGCTCGGCCGTCGCAAGCCCGTGCTGATCGGAGGCGCGATCGCCATGTTGTTGTCGGCTGCGGTGATCGCTTTCAGTACCGGCCACCGTGTCGCGGAGGTAGGCTGCTTGATTTTTGGAATAGCCTCCGGCGCAGCGATGATTCCGTACACGATCGTCAAGGAAGTCAATCCAGACGAGGTTAAGGGGAGTGCCACAGGCGCGATTAACTTCCTGACCTTCGGAGTAACCGCACTGATTGGACCCATCTTCGCCAATTTGCTCGGCAAAGGCTTCGCCGGCACGCAAAACCATATCGCACACTTTCGAGCGAGCGGCATCTTCTGGATGGTCGGAATAGCCATCGCGATTGTGCTGAGCGTCTTCTTACGCGAGACCGGACACGCGCACAAAAGGGCATAGACAAGAGGTACCTGAGATGAAGCCGATCTATATATTGTTGGCGTGCCTACTTTCTCCAGAAGCGATGCTGGCACAGACCGATGGTCAGGAACCCGATCCTTCGACGAACAATACGAAGCTGGCTGCCGAAGTCAAGGCTCTGCGCGAAGCTCTCTCGCAAACCCAACAGCAGTTGGCCGCACAGCAGCGAGAAATTGAAATATTGAAAGCACAGTCGAAGCCCAGCCCGACGACATCCGCTACGAACGACCTACGAACTGCAGGATCCGAAGCTACGCACGATTCGGCCTCGCCCTCGCTTGCGCCGACAGCCGCATATGCTGCTACAAATACAAAGGTCGAACGGCAACCGCCCGCGGAGCAAGGTCAAGAAAAGCAAAAACCAGAAGAGCCGCAGTTCCCGTCTTTCAAGATTGGCGAAGCAGTTTTGAGTTTCGGCGGCTTCGCGGATTTCGAGAATATCTTTCGCACGACGAACACTCAGAGCAACATCGCCACCGATTTCGGCGCTATACCCTACAACAACACGGCCCAGGGACGTGTCACCGAATGGCGTACCACGGCGCAGTTCTCCCGCTTGAACGCGACAATCACAGGCAGTTTTAGCGGCAACGACGTCACCGCCTACGTTGAAAGCGATTTCAGCGGCAACGACGCTCCGAACGTCTATCAAAGCGTGAACGGCCACACCCATCGGCTGCGACTGTACTTCGCGGACCTAAAACGCGGCAAATGGGAGTTCCTGGCCGGACAAACGTGGAGCTGGCTGATGCCCAACCGGAACGGCACCGGGCCAATGCCTGTCGATTTGGCCCTTACCTACAATGAGGATCAGAACCTGGCCGTCGGAGTGCCTTATACGCGGGCTGCCGAGTTCCGCGTCGCCTATCACCCGAACGAGCATTGGTCCGCTGGAGTAGGCATTGAGGATCCGAATCAATATATCGGCACCTTCGTCGCACTCCCAGCGGCTTTCAATTCCATTGGTTCGCAGTTCGATAACGGCGCGCAAATCGGTGCGGCGAACGCATTCCCCGATATTCTCTCCAAGGTTACCTATGACGGAAAGTTTGCAGGCAGGCACTTCCATGGGGAAGTCAGCGGTTTGCTTACGGGCGCGCATGCCACAGTCACGCCGCTTGGATCAACTTCCTTCCAAACGCACACCGTTGTCGGCGGTGGCGGCCAGATCGCCGCGAACTATGAGCTCGTGCCGCGTAAGCTCGTCCTGCTAGCCAACGCGTTTTGGAGCGACGGCGGCGCTCATTACCTGGTAGCAACGGGACCGCAACTGGTGGTTCGCCCAAACCCTGCCGGTACCAACGTCAGCCTCTCCATGGTGCATGCCGGCGCGGGCTCTGCGGGTTTCGAATGGCGAGCGTCCCCGAAGCAGGCCTTTGCCATCTATTATGGCGCGGATTACTACGGACGGAATTTCTTCCCCGACACGACGGATACCGCACATCCTGGGACCATTATCGGGTTCGGCGGACCTGGCTCCCCCAACACGAACAACCGGGTTATCCAGCAGGCCTCGTTCGATTGGATCCACACTTTCTGGCAGGAGGAGCGGCACGGAGCGCTCCAGTCTTACGCCCAGTATTCCTATCTGAGCCGCGCACCCTGGTTTGTAGCTCGAGACACTCCCAAAAATGCGCATCTCAGCATGGTCTATTTCGGCTTCCGGTACGTTTTGCCCTCAACTGCAGTCAACCTACCCCGCGTGCCTAAACCAGAGTAGAGAGGAGGCGTGTGGGGATTCACGAAATTACATTTCAGCTCTCCCGGGAGCAACTTTGCTCATTGTCCTACAGTGCGCGCCTTGCGCAATTTCCAGCCGTCGCTCCGTAGGAGTTGGCGGTACCGGACCGATAGGTCACGGGCATCAAACACGGAGAGTATCGACAGAACACTTATGGAGAAAACCATGGCGCGTACGAAGCGGAAACTGGGAAAGTCGGGACTGGAAATTGCACCGATTGTTTTTGGCGGAAACGTATTCGGATGGACGGCGGATGAAGCAACATCGTTCCAGTTACTGGATGCGTTTGTTGCGGCAGGATTCAACGCTGTGGATACGGCTGACGTTTATTCCAAATGGGTGCCTGGAAATAGGGGCGGGGAGTCCGAGACGATTATCGGCAAATGGCTGAAGCGCAGCGGGAAGCGGCAGGGAGTGATCATCGCAACGAAAGTTGGATCGGAAATGGAGCCAGGAAAGAAAGGACTTTCGAAAGGATACATTCTGGAGGCGGTGGAAGACTCGCTGCAACGCTTGCAGACCGACTACGTCGATCTATATCAGTCGCATGTCGATGACGCCGAGACTCCGCTGGATGAAACGCTCGAAGCGTACGCGCAACTGATCCGGCAGGGAAAGGTGCGCGCAATTGGCGCATCCAACTACAGCGCCAAGAGACTGGGAGAAGCGCTGCAGGTCAGTAAGAAAAAAGGTCTGCCGCGGTACGAGGGTCTGCAACCGCTCTACAACCTTTATGACCGGGCAGAGTTCGAAACAGAGTTGGCGCCTCTTTGCCTGCGCGAAAACATCGGCGTGATTCCTTACTTTTCGCTGGCCAGCGGATTTCTTGCGGGCAAGTACCGTTCCGAAGCGGATTTGGCCAACAGAGCCAGAGGGAACTTCGTGAAGAAATATTTAAACGAGCGCGGGTTGAGAATCCTGGGCGCGCTCGATGAGGCGGCGAAAACTCACAGCTCGACGCCAGCTCAAGTGGCCCTGGCCTGGCTGCTGTCGCAGCCGAGTGTTACCGCTCCGATTGCCAGCGCGACAAATCTCGCTCAGCTCCGTGAGTTGCTAAGTGCCGCTGATCTGAAGCTAGATCGCGAATCTCTGGAGAAACTCAACCAGGCCAGCGCATCTGCCGCGGGCGTGGGCGCCGCTAACTGAGCAGGCGGGGCTCCATTGAGGGTGTAGAAATGGATTCAAAACCCTGCTGGTGTGTATAAACTCACGCGTTTGGTTCACGGGTCGCAATCCCTGTCACAAAAACAAGAAAGCTCACACGTTAAAAACGAAGCTGGGGCAAGCTGCGTTCTTGTGTCGGCCATATTATTGTTTTCTTATATGTGCTGTATGGAACATAAATCGCGGCGAAAGGCGTACATAGTTGTGGTTACCGGGGTTCTGGATCCAGGTATCTCGGCTTGGAGGACTGCTTCATGCAACGTCTAAATCGCTACATCAGTTCACTACTTTTGGCTGCCGCCATTGTTGTACCAACGGCAATCATGGCCGGCCCCCGACCTCAAGAGGCCAGGGTACAGATCCGAGTCTACGATCGGAACCATCGTGATTACCATAACTGGGACGACCACGAAGACCACGCCTATAGGGGTTACCTGCAAGAACGGCACAAAGCCTATCGTGAGTACGATAAGCAGAACAGCAGAGAGCAGAAACGCTACTGGCAGTATCGCCACAGTCATCCAGACCGCGATAACGAAGGCAGATAAAGAGCCGAGGGTCTGATGCTTGCATTCAGATGGATACGTAAGCGGCTAACCGAGTCGCTGCTGTGAAAGGTGGCTCGGTACAGGCTGCAGGCCAAGTGAATACCAAATGAAATTGCTCCGCCTTTCGTAGTTCTTTGTTGCGAAACGTGCACTATCGCACAGTATTCAGGCTCGCAAAGCCTAATACTGGTGCCTCGAAGATTCTAAGAAGGAGACTCATGTTCAAGATTTCAAGCATCACGCTGTCCGTGGTAATGGCGCTTGGCGCATCGGCGCAAGCGGGGGCCCAGACGCAAGTGCCGGCCGATTCCGGCAATCCAACACCGACATACAGGATTAATGTGGTAAGCCGTACAACCCGAGCGGTGAGCTACAGACACCGCAGTGGGGCAACAAAGGTCAATTTTCAAGGAACCGATTTGATGCCTGGCGCAGCCGGCGAGGCCAAAGTCGAGAGCAAGCGCGGGGCGCTTGAAGTTGAAGTCGAATTTTCGGGGCTAGACAGGCCGACGAGCTTTGGCAACGAGTATTTGACGTATGTGTTGTGGGCCATTTCGCCGGAAGGCCGGCCCGTGAACATCGGCGAAGTATTGGTGGGGGATAACCACCGCAGCAAGCTGGACGTAACCACAGACCTGCAGGCTTTCGCGCTAATCGTAACGGCGGAACCTTATTATGCGGTGCGCCGTCCCAGCAACGTGGTGGTACTCGAGAACGCCATTCGCTCGGACACTGTCGGCGCCAGCGAAGCCGTAGACGCCAAGTTTGAACTTATCGATCGTGGCGGATACATCCCCACGGGCTATAAGTTTGACCCAGTGATCCTGAACGCGAAATTGCCGCTTGAATTTTTTGAGGCACGCAATGCTCTGCGGATTGCAAAATCTGCCGGCGCGGAAAGATACGCCACCACAAGTTACGAAAAGGCCGTTGGCCAGATGAACGAAGCCGATGCGCTTGCCACTCGGAAGCATGAAAACAAGAAGTCGCTGATTGCGTTATCGCGCGAAACCGTGCAGACGTCGGAAGACGCTCGCGAAATCGCCGTGAAGCACATTGACGAAGAACGCGCCGAGTCTGAACGCGCCGCGGGAGCGGGCCGTGAAGCCCACGCCAACAACCGTGCGAGCGAGGAATCAGAACGCCGACGGAATGCCGAAGCGCTAACCGCCGACGCCAATCGCGGCCGCGATGATGCGGACCGCAAGAACCTCGATGCACAGGCCGCCGCTCAACAAGCTGCAGGCGCGCAAGCCGACGCAGAAAGAGACCGCAACAACGCTCAACAGCAACAACACGCCGCCGAGGCAGATTCCGAACGGAATCGCGCTGCAGCGGCCTCATCCGACATGCAGCTCAAAGACGCGGTTCGCGACCGCGAAGAGCTTCGCGCGCGTCTGCTGCAACAATTCAGCTTGATTCTGGAAACGCGTGACACCGCTCGCGGCCTGGTCGTAAATATGTCGGACGTGCTGTTTGACTCCGGCAAATTCACCCTTCGTCCGCTGGCACGCGAGAAGCTGGCGAAGATATCGGGCATCGTGCTCGCTTATCCGTCGCTCAGGCTGGCTGTAGAAGGCAATACCGACAGCGTCGGCACCGAAGCATTCAATCAGGAACTCTCGGAGCATCGCGCCGAAGGCGTCCGCAGCTATCTAACGCAGCAAGGCATCCCGGAATCTTCAACCACCGCAACGGGCTTTGGTAAGACTCGGCCCATCGCGTCAAACGATACTTCCGAAGGCCGTCAGCAAAACCGGCGCGTCGAATTGGTAGTCTCAGGCGAAGTGATCGGCACCAAGATCATTTCAATGAGCCTGCAACCCGTCGCCGCAGTCACACCTCAGTAAGCGAAAGAAAAAAGAGAGAGCCGGCTCCCCTCGGGAGCCGGCTCTTTTTTTGCTCATGGCTGGTTGACGGCTAAACAGGTCTGAGACGTTCCGCTTCTGTCAGCCAGCGTTAGTCGTGGTCTGGATGACTATGGCGCCAATTCCAGTAGTGCCTCTGCGCTTTGTAATGCTGCCGATGGTACTCACGATACGTCCGGTGCCGTTCCGCCAGATAGCGCCTGTAGGCGCGGTCTTCGTGGTCATCCCAGTTGTGGTAATCACGATGGTCCCGGTCGTAGACGCGCACCTGAACGCCGGCTTCTTGAGGTCTGGAGCCGGCTACGATCGCAGTTGGCGCAGCGACGGCCCCCGCTAATAGCAGCGAACTGATGTAGCGATTCAAATGGCGCATGAAGAACCCTCCCGCCCAAGGTACGTAGTGAAGACCTCGGTGGGCGTTACTATGAACTCCCGCATTTACCGCGTATGTCTCGTATAGGACGTATTAAAAAACAATAATCGACCTCGAAACGAACGGACGGCTTACTGAATTGGTTGATTCTAATAATAAATATCTGTTATAACCCGCCGCTCGGGTGCGAATGAGCCCATACTGGAAGGAAGATGGAAAAACTTCAGGCACTTCAGGCGGCGGCTCGCGAAGGCGGCTTTGTCCAAGTGGAAGAATGCGACGAGGGGACGGTGCTGTGGCTTAGGAAAAAGACGTCGGATGCGGCTACTAACACGCACCAGCGTATGTGCATCGACAGCCAATCAAATATTTTGACGGTTTATTGGATGAATGCTCTCGGAAAGATAGAGTCGAAGACGTTCCGCAACGTGCCCAGCTTGCAAGAGTGGTTTGCGTTACCCACGGTCAAATGACAAATCGTGAGGCCATCTTGCGACTCTCCATCAACACAGGCGATACGCTGGCGATCACGTCGCTTCACAGGAACAACGCTGACGTCATCCGCGGTGCAGTCACGCGTTACTTTGGAGAAGGGCCTGTGGCGGAGAAGGCAGAAGGCCTGCTTATGCAGCGAATGGCAAACCAAGCTCGTTCCTACCAGCAGCAAGAAAATCCGGACGTATGGTTTGCGAACTGTGCCAACCAGGAATGCGATCGGATGCGTAACGAAGCGATTCACGACAGGGCGAACAGCGAGTAGCTTCGATCACTTCTTCCGCGGTCGCGCACATATTTTTCACAACGAGAAATCTGGCGTGAAGGTAGTTCTTTGAACTGGAAGAAGTGGCGGCCCAGTTAGAGAGGGCGCAGAAAGCCTAACGCTTGATGCGCCCTCATTTTTTCGTGCCTCGCAGATGACTTATGCGGCCGGGCTAATTGTCATTGCTCTTTTGGCAGCGCTTATCGATCTCGATCTGCCCGCTTTTCAGGTGGCCCGAGGCGCTGTAGCCGTTTGATAGGCGTATAGCAAAGCTGTCTGAACCCGATTCATCGTCGCTGACATCCAGTTGGTACGTGCCTTCGTGCCCGTTAATTTCGGCGGTGCCTTGGATGCGCCGCGAATTCGGTCCCTTCTCAAGATAAGCGGTGACGCTTGTGCTCTTCATCCTAAGTAGGCATTCGAAGCCGTGGTCACTGTAAGTTACGTCGCCGTGCGGCGAGCCGTTCTTGTCGTCGCCGCTTTTGAACCCAGCCTCAAGCTCGAACTTTGCGTTGCTGCCGGATGGTCCGGTGAAGGATCCACGGCCGGTCGTAAA
>Ga0210406_10004010_pt1 | contig 15959 bp, 11 predicted proteins | sample IncBWC30MmetaG_FD_155454 | JGI IMG/M metagenome (GOLD analysis project Ga0210406, IMG submission 155454) | Forest soil microbial communities from Barre Woods Harvard Forest LTER site, Petersham, Massachusetts, United States - Inc-BW-C-30-M | ecosystem: Environmental > Terrestrial > Soil >... | reverse complement strand
TGACCAACGGCACCAGCGGGACAGTCAGCAAACTGCGGGCTAGCGACGGCACTCTTTTGGGTACGTTCAATGTAACCACGGCACCCTACGGAATTGCCTTTGACGGGGAGCACATCTGGGTAACGGGGGCAAACAATGTCGTCGAGCTTCGGGCCAGCGACGGTACTCAAATCGGCGTTCTTAGATCAGCGGCGGCCAGCATTGGGGTAGCTTTCGATGGTGCGAATGTCTGGGTCTCCCTGCTCAAGTTCAATGCGGTCGGGAAGCTCTAGAACAACGCGGACCGCCCAGAGGAGTAGAAAGACATGAAAACTCGAATCGTGATTAGCGTGTCTCTGATAGTCGTAGCTCTGGCGATGGCGAACTTGCTGCCGATCCAGGCGCAGAAGCCTCAACCGGCACACGCTGGGCCTCAGTTGCAGACGCAGCCCCCCATCCTGGACGCGGGAGCGCGACGTAACCCGCTGAAGATCGCGCTGCTGCACTGGTATCTGGCCGACACTGCGACTTCGGTGACTGTGGGCAGCCAGCCGTACGGCGTGTGCTTCGATGGCGCGAACATCTGGACTGCGAACTTTGGCGACGCGACCGTGACCAAGGTCAGGGCGAGCGATGGCCAAGTCTTAGGCACCTTTAATGCGGGGAGTGGACCTTTCGGTGTGACCTTCGACGGAGCCAACATCTGGGTGTCTGACACTAATTTTCATACCGTCACCAAGCTGCGCGCGAGCGACGGCAAGACCTTGGGGACCTTCACCGTGGGGAACGCCCCAGAGTGGATGACTTTTGACGGGCAGGCCATCTGGGTATCGAACGGAGGGGACAACACGGTAACCAAGTTGCGGGCGTTTGACGGCGCGAATCTGGGAACATTCCCGGTGGGCAACGCCCCGATTGCGATGGCGTTTGACGGCAGCGCCGTCTGGTCGTCCAACTATGGGGGCAACACGGTAACCAAGTTACGCGCTTCGGACGGGGCCGTTCTGGGTACGTTTGGGGTCGGCAATAACCCGCTGGGAATCGCTTTTGACGGTGCGAATATGTGGGTAGCGAACCGGAACAGCGACACCGTGACCAAGCTGCGGGCCAGCGATGGCAAAGTCCTTGGTACGTTCCCCACGCCCCCGTCTGCCGGGCCCTATGGGATCGCATTTGATGGCACGTACGTCTGGGTGTCGGGAGACTCCTACACTCTGGTTCTGCGGGCAAGCGATGGTGCCCAGGTGGCATCGTACAATCTGCAAACCTCAGGGGTCGCGTTTGACGGAGCCTATGTTTGGATGGGCGAGACGAGCTTCAACGCGTTGTACAAGTTCTAGAAAGAATAACAACCCGCCGCCCAGCTCCCGCCCGCCTCCAAATGCGCTACCCTTTCTGGCATGCCCCTCCGCTCGCTGGCCGGCTACCTGCCCCACTTTCTCAGCCGCGCGCAGGAGACTGCCTATATCCAGCCTCATGGATACCGCACTCAGCGCCGTTCCTACCAGCAAGTCGCTGAAACTGCTTTCCGTTTCGCCCGCGAACTCGAAGCCCGCGACATCGGCAAAGGCGACCGAGTTTTCCTGTGGGGCCCGAATTCCGCCGAATGGGTCGCAGCGTTCTGGGGATGCGCCCTGCGCGGAGCCGTCGTCGTCCCCCTCGACGACATCGCCACGCCCGACTTCTTCCTCCGCGTCCACCAGCAGGTCCAAGCCAGGCTGCTAGTCGCTTCCCACGCGCACGAACACGATTCGATTCCAACCCTCGCACTGGAAGACTTTCCAGAAATCCTGGCCCCGCGGTCATCTTCCCCCTACGCATCAGCCGAACTCGCCCCCACCGACACTCTGGAGATCGTCTTCACCTCCGGCACCACCGCCGAACCCAAAGGCGTCGTCATCTCCCACGGCAACGTCCTGGCCAACCTCGCACCGCTCGAAGCCGAGATTCGCAACTACCTCAAATACGAGCGCTTCGTCCATCCCGTGCGCTTCCTAAATCTGCTGCCCCTGAGCCACGTCTTCGGACAATTCCTCGGAATGTTCCTTCCTCCTTTATTAGGAGGCACCGTCGTCTTTCAGGAAACCCTCAAACCCTCTGACATAATTCGCACCATCCGCCGCGAACGTGTCTCGGTTCTCGTCACCGTCCCCCGCGTGCTGCAATCGCTAAAGGAGAAGATCGAACGCGACCTCTCTGACGACAACTACCTCGCACAGTTTCAAACAAACTTCCGGACATCCAAAAACAAAAACTTCCTCCACCGCTGGTGGATCTTTCGCCACATCCGCCGCCGCTTCGGCTGGAAGTTCTGGGCTTTCATTTCCGGCGGCGCAGCACTCGACCGCACCACCGAAGAATTTTGGGACCGCCTCGGCTACGCCGTCATTCAGGGCTATGGCCTGACCGAAACCACCTCACTGATCAGCGTCAACCACCCCTTCCGCCTGGGAAAAGGCTCCATCGGAAAAGTGCTAGATGGCCGCGAGGTCAAACTCGCCGAAGACGGTGAAATCCTGGTTCGCGGCGGAGGAGTCGCCGCCAGCTACTGGAACGGCGCCCATCTAGGCGACGCCGACGGCTGGTACCGCACCGGCGACGTCGGAGAACTCGACCTCGCCGGCAACCTCTATTTCAAAGGCCGGAAAAAAGAAGTCATCGTCACCCCCGCCGGCATGAACATCTATCCCGAAGACCTCGAAGCCGCCCTACGCCGTCAACCCCAAGTGAAAGACGCCCTCGTCGTCGCCTTACCCCGCGACGGAAATGCCGAACCCTGCGCAGTACTCATCCTGAAGCCCGGAGAAAACAATCCCGAAGCCATCATCGCAGCCGCCAACCAATCCCTCGCCGAATACCAGCGCATGCGCTCGTGGTTCGTCTGGCCCGAAGACGACTTCCCCCGCACCTCCACGCAAAAGCCCCGCAGAAATCTGGTGCAACAAGCCGTCCAAGCTCAAGCACCGGATCAGAAAACGTCTTCACTAGCCGAACTAATCAGTCGCATCACCGGCCGCGCTCCCGCTAATTTCTCAGCCAACACCAATCTCGAATCCGACTTAAACCTCAGCTCCCTTGATCGCGTGGAGCTGCTCAGCGCCCTCGAAGACCGCTATCAATCCGATCTCAGCGAGACCCGCTTCGCCGCCCTCAAAACCGTCGGCGACGTGCAACGCATGTTGCAAGGCGAAGCCGCTCCCCGCACCGAGTTTCACTACCCGCGCTGGGCACTGCGCTGGCCCGTAACTTGGATTCGCCTTACCGTCCACTATCTCCTGCTACGTCCCGCCGTCTTCCTGCTGGGATGGCCGCACATTGAAAGCCGCGAAAATCTCCGCGGAGTTCGCGGGCCCGTGCTCGTAATCTGCAATCACATCGACGACGTCGATCCCGGCTTCGTTCTGACCGCCTTGCCCGCCCGCTTCCGCCACAAGCTCGCCGTAGCCACCGGAGGCGAAGCCCTCGAAATCCTGCACACTCCTTCCGCCACTCGCAGCTTCGCGGCTCGCGCTTACGATCGCGTGAAATGGGTCCTCGGCGTCGGGCTACTCAACTTGTTTCCCCTCCCTCGCGAGGCTGGTTTCCGCCAGAGTTTCGCCTACGCCGGGGAATGTGTCGACCGCGGCTACAGCATCCTGGTATTCCCCGAAGGCCATCACACCACCGACGGCAAACTGCGCCCGTTCCGCGCCGGCATCGGCCTGCTCGCCAACAATCTGAGCATCCCCATAATTCCCGCACGCATAGATGGATTATTTGCGGTCAAACACGCGGGAAGAAGATTCGCATGGCCGGGTGAAGTGCGCATCAAGCTCGGCGCACCCGTTCAACTCTCATCAGCCGATCCCCAGGAGATTGCTCGTGAACTGCAAAAGCTAGTCGAGACCCTATAAACCGATCCCAGACTCCGCGCTGATCAGTTCCCCGCCGCCGCGCCTTTTCCCACTTCCGGCCCCAGCGTCGTGATCTGCGTCGCTCGCAACTGTTCAGGTGAGACCTTCGTCGTGCCGGCGTCGAGATCCGCGTCCCGCGGCAGCATGCCCACCGCGCGGTTCCGGCCCAGCTGCTTGGCGGCGTAGAGCGCCTGGTCCGCGAGTTCAACCACCGCCTCATAGTCCACCGCGTCCGGCGCGGCACAAAACCACGGAAACGCCGCCCATCCCACCGAGCACGTCCTTCGCACCGATACGCCGGCGTGCTTCAATTGGAAAGGTTCGTTCCCTACCATGTGAAGAATCCGCGACGCCAGCGTCGTAGCTTCACTGCGCTCGGTGTAGCGTGAGACCACCAGAAACTCCTCGCCGCCCCAGCGCACCAGCACATCCGACATGCGAATCGCCGACTGGATCCGCCGCGTCATTTCCCCCAGCATCTCGTCTCCCGCGGCGTGCCCATAAACATCATTTACCTCTTTAAACAAATCCGCGTCCACAATGTAGAAAATCAAATCCCGATTCCGTCCCCCAACCTTGTCCGTGAGATACGACCGGATCGCCTGCCGCGTGTCCCCCTCAATAGTGACCTGGAAAAAGCGCCGGTTCCGCGTCCCCGTCAGCGGATCGGTAAGTGATGCCTCTCGCAATTCCTGATTCAGCCGTTCAAGTTCCGCGCTGCGCTCGGCAACCGCTTGCTCCAGGCGGCGCCGGTCCTTCTCCAATGAATACGTCCGAAAGCGCAGGACCCCATACAGCATGAAGGCAAGGCCAATCACCCCCAGAGAACGCGCCCACCACGTCTGCCACCATGCCGGCAACACCGTGAACGAAAAGCTTGCGGGCAGGCTTTTGATCCCGGTTCCAGTTTCACATGAAATCTCCAGCGTGTAACTTCCTGGTGCCAGCGAAGCATAGCGGACTTCCCTCGCCGGAGTCTCCGTGAACTCGTTCTCCAGGCCCGCCAACCGCGACCGGCAGCGCAGTGCCGTAGGGTCCCGGTATGACAGCACAGAAAACTGCGCTCGCAGCGTGTTCTCTTTGTGAGTCGCCTCCGCGTCGCTGTCCCCGAGATGTTCCTGTCCTCCCAGTTGCGCGGAGGTAATCACCACATTGAAAGCCGGCGCCGCGAAGGCCTTTTCCGCATACGGATCGTAACGGGCCAGCCCGCCGCTGGTCCCGAACAGAATCGTACCGTCCTGCTCTGCGTAAAACCCGCCTTCGCTTTGGTCATCCCAGATCAAACCATCGTCGTGACGATAACGTTGTGGGCTACGTCCGACAGCGATCCGCGTGACTCCCTGCGAACCCCCGGCCCAAATCCTGCCGTCGCGGTCCCGCCCCAGCATAAAGACTTCATTCGCCAGCAAACCATCCTGCTGGCTGAAATGCTCCACCTCGCTCTTCTGATTGTCCAGTCGAAACCGGGTCACACCGGGAGCGTCCGCATAGTGGATCCACACCTCGTTCCCGTCCGCGGGTGCGACACCCAGCACACGATCAGAAAGCAATCCGTCCTTTCGCGTGTACAGCGACCACGATTTGCCATCGTATCTCCCAAGTCCGTTGTGTCCACTGGTCCAGACCACTCCCCCGGCGGCCATGGCAAAACTGCTCACCCCATTCACAATTTCGCGCGGCGCGCCGGCATCTCTAAACACAAAAGAAGCAGCGGAGTTCTCCAGCAACTGCAACAAGTGCGGACCCGATAACCAGAGTCGCCCGTCCGGTCCCGGCCCGATCCATGTGATCTCAGGCCACGGCGTGGCTACTTTCACGGGGCGCAAACTGCGGGGATCGAACCGCGTAAGACCACCCGGATGGCACAACACCCACACCGAACCGTCCGCCGCCACCGCCAGCGTCCGCGCCATGGAACCATTCAGGCCATCCGTCTGTTTCCACACCCGGAAGCGATGTCGCACCGCATCCCACATCGCCACTCCATCATTCGTTCCCACCCATAGCCGCTGCTGGTAGTCACGCACTTCTGCCCACACCACGTTGTCTGGCAATCCTTCCGCATCCGTCCACCCCGACCAGCGTCCCTCACCCTGCCAGCGCTCGACTCCATTGCCTCCCAGTCCCAGCCAGTAGGTGCCCTCGCGATCCTGTATCGCCGAAAACATCGCGTTGGCGGCCGTGCCTCTCCGCTTGTCGATTACATCCCAGTGGTCATCGCGGTGCAGAAACAAGCCGGATATCGTAGGGATCATCAGCCGCCCGTGTCCATCGATCGCGGGCACGCCCACATCATTTGCCGGAGGCAGGTTGGGCGCATCCAACACGAACTGCTCCGCTCCTGGGTCCAGCCGCAGCAAGTGCCGGGACGTCCGCAACCAAACCCGCCGCTTTCCATCTTGCAGCAGCGCGATCATTGGCTCCTTGGGAACGTCCTTTTGTGCCGCGAGAAAGTGCGGTCGGAGCCCGTGGTCCAGCCACCCCACGCGGCTGCCCAGCGTAAACCAGATTCTGCCGTCATTTCCGCCCTGCACCAGTCCGACTTCCCGCCCCGGAAAGACCTGCTGTTTGACCGCCAGCGTGGCGTTGCCATCAGCGGTAAATATCCATAGCCCGCTGTCACTCGCCAGATAAATGCCCTCCGGCTTTATGACGATAGGTTGATAGGTCGCCACTGAATGGATCCCAGCCGGCAACGCCACTGGAAGAAACCGCATGCCGCTCTGTACCGCCAGCCCATCTCGGCTCACTATCCAAATCCGGCCGTCCGCGCTTTCGGCGATTTCCTCAATCACCGCCCTTGAGATTCCCTGCTCGGAACCAAACTTCACCACCCGCGCTCCGTCGTAGCGCAGCAGGCCGCTCATGCTTGCAATCCATATGAAGCCCTGGTGGTCCTGGAACAGGCATACCGGTGTGATCGTGCCCAGCCCCAGTTCTTCTCCTACTTTTTCGAAAACATAGCGGGCCTGGTCCGGAAGGGGCAACGCGTGAGATGGCACATTGGAGGCGTGGAGGGGCGTCAGCAACAAACTTGCTGCAACCGTCAAACTCAGCCACTGCTGCTTGATTACGTTCTTCAAACCTGCCATGCCGCCATCGCCGCCCAAAAATGCTGGCTTCTGCTGCGAAAGGAATCCAGGGGAACGGTCTAAGCCCACTGCGCAATACTGGCTTCGGAGCCGTTAGGGACGGCCCGCGGTGCTCTAGATCTCAGTCTAGTGAGAGGAAACCGCCTCCAATAGATGACGCTCAGACATGTACGTCCGGGCAACTATGGCTCCCTGGCGCCCGGTGCCTCGCCGGCTGTCCAAAGCCACGGAGAGCACGACCAAGTTCCCTTGGCGGGAACACCCCATAAATACTTAGTACCAATTCGGCATCTGGCGGAAAGCACAGGCCTTTCCGCCCTCCCCGCATCATTCTTATACACAGAAAGAGTTGAAGTTTTCCTCGCTTCGCGGTAAGTTCTGAGCCATCGGTAAATCCCATGCGCAACCGCAGTAGTGTGGGCGCAGTTCAATTCCAACTCAACCTTTAGGAGGCTGTATGAAGAAGCTGATTGCCAGATTGATGGCCATGTGTTTCCTGGCAGTGTCCCTGGTCGCGTTCGCACAGACTGACGCCAGCAAAGACACTATGAAGCAGGACACCACCAAGAAAGACACCATGAAGCAAGACAGTATGGCGAAAGATAAGAAATCCGCCAAAGTAAAGAAGACCAGCGCCAAGAAAGACAGCATGAAGAAAGACACGATGAAGAAAGACGACACCGCCGCCCCTAAGCAATAGTCGAGGACGGCTCTCAGTCAGACGTTTTCGGGGTAGTGGCGGCCATGTGCAACCTGACCGCGACTACCCCGATGTCTTTCTCGCCTCGTCGCCCCTCGCGACGTCACCCTACGCCAGTGCATACCAAGCTCCGCGCCCCCCGCCATGCAGCACCAGGTGCCCCTTTGCCAGTAGTTGTCGGAAGTGCGGCTTGAGCGTGTTCCGGCTCGCGCTGGTCACGGCAACTATTTCGCCGATGGTGACTCGCCCATGTTCGCGCGCATACTCGACAATCTGCAGGGATAATTCCGGCATGGCCGAAAGAAAAATTCTCTCCCTCTCGACCTTCTGGCCTAATGCTTTCATCTGCTGCTGAAGAGCATGCAGAAAAAACAGCAGCCAGGGCTGCCAGTCGGGCGCATTGCTTCGAATCGCTCCCTGTGTCTGCCGCAGCGCCAGATAATAGCCCTCCTTGTTCTGCTCAATCACGCCTTCCAGTGAACTGTAGGGTACATAGGCATATCCGGCGCGCAGCAACAGCAGCGTGGTCAGGATGCGGCTCAGCCGTCCGTTCCCATCCTGAAAAGGATGAACTTCCAGGAACACAACAATAAAGATCGCCGTAACCAGCAGTGGATGTAGTTGCCGGTCCTCCATCCCCTCCCTCAGCCAGCCGACTGCTTCCGTCATCAGGCGCGGTGTGTCGAACGGCGTCGCCGTTTCAAAAACCACGCCGATCTCCTTCCCGGCCTCGTCAAATGCAGCCACGCTGTTAGGCTGGGTCTTGTATTCGCCGCGATGATGTGCATCCTTTTCGCTGAATCGCAGCAGGTCGCGGTGCAACTGCTTCACGTGGTTTTCCGTTAGCGTGATCTCTTTCCACGACCGGAAAACCAGCTCCATGGTTTCGGCATAGCCGGCCACTTCCTGCTCGTCCCGCGTATCGAACGATTTGACCTCAACCTTCGACAACAGCTTTTCGACCTCCCGATCAGAAAGCTTGCTGCCTTCAATGCGCGTTGATGATCCAATGCTCTCGATACTGGCCACTCGTCGAAGCGAGGACAATCGCTCAGGGGCCAGTCTCCCCAACGCCTGCCATGCTCCTTTAAATTCATCGAGTTCAGCGATGATATTGAGGATTTCCGGAGTGATTTCGAGGGTGTCAATGTTGATCACGACACCCAATAATATACCCATTTACACCCATTAATCAAGCAAGTAATACAGCCATTTACACCCATTAAATCGGCGCCTCTTGTGTGGGGCGGACACTCCTGTCCGCCGCCGTTGACCTTCTGTTGATCTTGAAGCCGCGAAGCGGCGAAAGAATAAAACCCACGGCGTAAGCCGTGGGCGTGTGAATGTTAATTGATCGAGCCCCAGAGGGCGAAAGAGCCACTCCGAACTCGTAGCAGTTGCCTAGCCAGCCTAAGGCGTGACTTCAAACACCGTTCCGCACCCATTCTGCCCACAAGTGGCTCCGACGCCGCCGTACTGGGTAACGCCGAAGATAGGCCCAGCGGCGTCGACCACAAGCCCGCCGTAGGGGTACTCACCGTCTCCGTGCGCTGTAAATGTATGCAGGACTTCAAGTGTTTGCGAAGTTGCGATAGTTGAGCGGAGCTGATATAACGTCCCGGCCCCGCCATTTCCGGCGAGGGCTGCTGTTCCATATAGCTCTCCCTTCGGATCGAGAACTACCACCCCTCTCGGCTGGCCTCCGTCGCTGCCTTCCGAAAAGCTATAAACAAGGTTCTCTGTCCAGCCTGCGGCAGTGCCTTGCGGCGCAAGCCTAAACACCGTGCCAGATGGAAACTTACTGTCCCCGCCGCCCGCGGTTGTCCCAAAGAGGTCGCCTTTCCCGTCGAAGATGACGCCCGCGGCTGGACCACTTCCATCAGGAACACCTTTGAAGATGTACAGCAACGTCTCCGTCCAGATCGCGCGCTTGACACTCTGCGACGCCAGCTTGAACACGGTCCCACAGCCCTGTTCAGAATTGTGCGGGCAGTTGAAGCCTCCTGCGTACGTCGTGCCGTACAGCACGCCCGTTTCATCGATAACCAGCTCTCCGTTAGGATTGGCACCGTCGCAGGTAGTACCGGCTGGCCCAACACCGGCGAAACTGTGCACCACCATTTCTGTCCACGCTCCACCCGGTTGCGCAGGCGGACTCAGCTCGAAAATCGTGCCGCAGTTTCCGCCGTAAAGACTGTTGCAATTCGTGCCTTTACCTCCGCCAAACAAGGTCGCTCCGTATAGGTTACCGGCCTTATCAAACACCAGGTCGCCGGTGGGAACGTAGCCGTCGTTGCCCCCTTGGAAGCTGTAAAGCACCTTTTCCGTCCATGCCCCGCCCCGCTGTGCCGGAGGCGACAGTTCGTAGACTACGCCGCAGCCAACGACACCTCCCAGCAACTTGCAAGTTCCAGTACCGTCATAACCCGTCGTGCCATACAGGTTGCCGGACGCATCCCTGATCAAGCCACCTCCGGGTGTCGCACCATCGTTATTGGCGCGGCCTTTGAAAACGTAAAGCACCGTCTCTGTCCACGGATCACCATGCTTCGCCGGTGGGGCTAGTTGAAACACCGTTCCGCATTGACCCGGACCCGAGCAAGACGACGAACCTCCATTCGCTGTTGCTCCATAGAGATTGCCCTCCTTATCAAAGACCATCCCGCCGACTGGCGTGGCGCCATCCGGCAAGCCTTGGAAGCTGTACAACACCTGCTCGTTCCACTGGGCAGACGCTGTCGAGACGAACGCGAGAATCACCGCAATACAAAACAGCAGGAAGCACGAGCGAAGGGTTTTGAATCTTCGGGTCATCGCGGAAAACGACCTCCTACGGCACTGTCCCTGGGGAGGACAGGAACCACGCAGGTTCCCGCGATAATACTGCTGATTTCGGGCCGTGTCCATATCTTCGCGGTGCCCGTTCCGCACAGTCTATTCCGGGTCTTCCAGCTCCAGCCTCGCCATTTCGGCTTCGCTCGGCACAACACCCCGGCTCTCACTCAAATACTCCCTCAAACACCGCACGCAAGGCGCGTACCCTTGCCGCAGAGCCTCACTGGCGGTCATCGTCTGTAGCTTGTCTTTATCGTGGATGAACTTGCACCCCGGCACATGAAATATCTTGCCATCGCTGACCGCAACCACCACCAGGTCCGCGGGAATGTGAATGCGAGATCGAGCCTGCTCCGAGCGAATTTGCAGCGTGGTGCTTTGCGCAACATTTCCCACCTCGAAACTCAGCAGCATCAAAGCCGCAAATCCCAGCGCCATCATCCATCCGAACGCATTGCCTCGCCGCCCAGGCATGCCTTCTTCCAGTCTCCGATGAAGGCGCTGGCTGAATCCCAGCGGCACTTCCAGCATGCGCTCGTCGCCATACAGTTGGATCACATTTCTCGCCCCGTCCAACACCGCCGTGCAGTGCCGGCATCCCCGAAAGTGTTCTTCCATGCCTGCGCGCAACCCCGGATCAACCTCGCCATCCAAGTAGTTCGACACTTCGCGCCACACCTCTGCGCACTGCACTACCATGGCTTGCTCCCCTTCTGAAAAGACAGCGCCTTGCTCCAACTCCCGCCTAATCCCGGCGCCAGCAAATCGCGGAGCATTAACCTCGCCCTCAGCAATCGCGTCTTTACCGACGGCACCGAGATCCCCAACGCCTTCGCCGTCTCCTCAATGCTCAGTTGCTGCATATCCCGCAAAATGAAAACCTCGCGATACTTCTGCCCCAGCGAACTCAGTGCCTCCGCCAGTTTCTGCCGGACTTCAGCCCGCTCCAGCGTCTCCGAAGGAATCTCCCTCCAGTCCGCGAAATCCCGCGGCGTGTATGGACCTTCCTCGTCCCGCTGCTCCACCATCGGCTCCACCACCACCGTCTGCTGCTTGCGCCTTCGCATGCGCGCTTCATTCACCGCGATCTGAATCAGCCACGTGCTGAACCGCGCCTCCGCCCGAAATTGCCGGATGTGCTTGAACGCCTTGAGCACCGCTTCCTGTGCGGCATCCTCGGCGTCGGCCTCATTCCGCAGAATCGCCAGCGCCGCCGCGTACACTCGCCTCTCATACGGCCGGATGAGTTCGTAAAAAAGCTCCGCCTCGCCCTCCCGGATTCGCCGGATCAGCGCCTCTTCATCTCGTGATTCGCCAGTCTGGCCCAGCGAAGCTGTCGTCTCCGGCATTTCCCCTCACCGCAAATGAACCGCCCCCGCACCCGCCTACTCCACCGGGTATTCCGGATCTTTCTTCCATCCCGTCAGCATCGAGACGAAATTGTTCCAGCCATGCAGCACCACCATCACCAGATGCCCAAATACAAACGCCAACATCGCCCACATGATCGCGAAATGCCAGACTCGCGCCCAGTGAAATCCCCCCATCATCCACGCCAGCCAGGAAAACTGCACCGGCTTCCACACTGCCAAACCCGTCACTACCGACAACACTCCCAACCCGATCACCGTCGTGTAAGCGTGCTTCTGCAGCGGGTTGTACGCTTCTTTCACCGCCGGCTTAGCTCCAAAGAAAAAGTAATGCCGCACCATCGGCCAAACCCCCGGCAAATCGCGCCGCACAAACAAAACCTGTTTGTAGTTGCCGCTAAAAACCTGGTACCCCAGATACACCAAACCCGTGCCCATGTAGATCCACATAAACGTCAGGTGCCACTGCAACGCTCCGCCCAACCACCCGCCCAGCGCGAACGCCTTCGGCCAGTTCAGCAAATCCTTCTGCGGAATCTTCGCCCCAAAGCTCGGAAACGCCCGAAAAATCTGCAACCCGCTGCCCACCATCACAAACAATGCCACCGCATTCAGCCAGTGACACAATCGCACCACCAGCGGATGCTCATACACCGCCTCCGTCACTTCCCCCGTCTTCACATCCTCAACTGCAATGGCACGTGTCGCCATGTTTCCTCATAGCCCGTAAAAACTCGAATATCCCTGATCTTCCCAGTACCCCACGCGCTCCAACACATTCGTGACTTTCAGATCAGTCAAATACTTTGCCTGCTTGTATCCAATCTTCGTCGGCAGCGTCAGCCGCAGCGGCGCTCCATGCTCCCGCGTCAGCGGCTGCCCGTACATTTCATAGCAAAGCAGCGACTGCGGATGCAGCGCCGTAGCCATATCCAGCGACTCATAATAATCATCGGCGCATTCCACGTAGACGAAGCGCGCCGTCGTATCCGCGCCAATCATCTTCAAGAAGTCCGAAAGCCGCGCTCCGCCAAAACGGCCAATCACATCCCACCCCTCGACGCAAACATGTTTCGTGTTCTGCGTGACCTTCGGCAGTTGGCCGATCTTTGCCAGCGTGTACTCTCCCGGCTTCTCGACCGCGCCGCTTACCGTCAGCGTCCAACGATCGAAGTCCACCTGCGGATCGTCCACGTCATAGTCATTGATGGGGAATTTATTGAACGGCGTGAGCTCCGAGTCCGCAAACGTCGGCGCCAGGTGACCGCCACGAAACAGCCTCGCCGACGCCCAATCGCTGAACCCAAGCCCGGCCCCGAGCAACCGCGTTTGCAGCTTCGGAATGGCAAACGCACCCAGCGCAACCAGCGGCGTCAACTTCAACAATTCTCGCCGGTTCATTGCCCGGAACTTGCGGCTATCAGTACGTGAACTCATCGGCTAAGCCCTTTCCCGCTCCCCACCTCAAACATAGGATTCCCCAACTGCCATCAGGTTACACCCATCCTTTTCTCGCCCTCGACCCATCCCAAAATGCTGTCAACTCGGATGCCCCCACTTTCGGGCCATAGACATGGCACCTCGGTTTCGAGACCATATTACCTGTAGTCGTTCGGCGCGTTACATTGGTTGCTTGACGCGGATTGGAATGCTTGATCTCGCCCCTGTGCACTTCCCCCCAGGGCGGCATTCTAGAGCCGGACTTTGTGATCGGCAGCTAAATCAGTGCAGTTAAATAAGTGAAGAAACTAGACATCTACGGGTTCAGTGGAAAACTCTTCCGCTCCGAACAGGGGCAGGGACTGGCCGAATACGCCGTCATGCTCGGAGTTCTGCTTGGTCTCCTGGTCTTCGTCAGGGTCGTCGGAATCAACGCCAACCGCCTCTTCGGCTGGGTCATACACGCCTTCCAGTAAACCCATAAACGTGTGGGGCGGACACTCTTGTCCGCCGCCGTTGATCTTGAATCGAAGTCCGGCGCGGGATATTCCTAGCCGACCGTCCTCCACACTTGTCATCCTGCGACGAGCGCTTTTTGCGAGACGAAGGACCTATGCAACTTGCCGGCAGGGGCCGTGCCCACGCCCGGGAACGATTCGTATCAGGGCACGAGTCACTCGTGCCACAATGCCACCAGAAGCCAGGGCTTCAATCCTGAGGTAGAGCAGCCCGTGTGGGAAGGACACTCTTGTCCGTCGCCTTTGATTTTTGATTGAAGATAATTCGGACTCGCGTACCGCAGGCGTTCCCAATCGAGGATTCAGCCGCGGAGCGGCGCAAGAATGCAGCCCACGGCGTAAGCCGTGGGTAGCGACGAAAACGACTCAGCCAGCCCCGGAGGGGCGAAAGAATCGGCATCAACGCTACCGCCCAAGAGAAATGGCTGATCTTCCGATACAAAGTCAGCTTTTGATCGCCGTGAGGGACGACAAAACGGTTCGCGGGGAGCGCGTCAAGGCCGACTCCGAAACTACAGAGATCGCGGCTCAAGTTCTTATCGCCTAGGTCGCCCTCCGCCCTTTGCTCTAACAAATTCAACGAAAGCCGAAACTGTCCAAAGCTGCGGCCTCTGCTCGCCGGTGCGCCTGCCCCCCGCCTCAACTTCGTAAACAACCCCTTGCAATCTTTCCCTGCCTCATGCTATAAACAATGAACCGTCGAGAGTAGTGTGGCTAGCCGGACGTTTTATCGAATCTCTCGCGTCTCGTCCGGCATCTGGTTTAACAGCAATTTCGCCCCGGCCACGGGGTCATATTCGGGGACAGAGTTCTTCGAAGGGTTTGCGCGTAGGTCGCAAGAACCTCCTTTAGGATCTTTAATTTAAACAAGCATCTTCCGTGTCGGCTCGTGCCGAAAATCAGGCATTTGGAGCGTTCGCATATGGAAGATGAGTTCTGTTGCGTGCACGCGTTCTGGCCAAGAGCCAATAGCTAAAGGTCAAGAGCCGCATGTGGAAAACCTGTGAAGTACCCAGGTTGACAACGCCCAACAGAACCAGTAGCTTGTACAGGTTTCGAGGACAGGCAGAGTCGCACTTGTGTGTCTCTGCTCTGAACTGAAAGCGCGCCGCCTCGGCGGAAGGCGAATCGGTTCTTTGACAACTAGGTTGAACGTGCCAGTCGTGAGATGGAAGTCTCGGGTTCGAATCCGAGCGATCTCACAAGATAGATCCACTCTCGCTCTTCGAGGCGAGGGTGGGCGAGCCGGCTTGGGTTCTTCGCTCTTAGCCAAAAGCTAGAAGCCAGGAGCTAGAAGCTGGTTCAGTCTGCCAACTACCCGTCGGCAGACAACAGGTTCCAAACGAGAGTTTGATCCTGGCTCAGAATCAACGCTGGCGGCGTGCCTAACACATGCAAGTCGAACGAGAAAGTGGAGCAATCCATGAGTAAAGTGGCGACCGGGTGAGTAACACGTGACTAACCTACCTTCGAGTGGGGGATAACTCCGGGAAACCGGGGCTAATACCGCATAACATCTTCGGATCGGAAGATCTGATGATCAAAGGAGCAATTCGCTTGAAGAGGGAGTCGCGGCTGATTAGCTTGTTGGCGGGGTAATGGCCCACCAAGGCGATGATCGGTATCCGGCCTGAGAGGGCGCACGGACACACTGGAACTGAAACACGGTCCAGACTCCTACGGGAGGCAGCAGTGGGGAATTTTGCGCAATGGGGGAAACCCTGACGCAGCAACGCCGCGTGGAGGATGAAGTCCCTTGGGACGTAAACTCCTTTCGACCGGGACGATTATGACGGTACCGGTGGAAGAAGCCCCGGCTAACTTCGTGCCAGCAGCCGCGGTAATACGAGGGGGGCAAGCGTTGTTCGGAATTATTGGGCGTAAAGGGCGCGTAGGCGGTGCGGTAAGTCACCTGTGAAATCTCCGGGCTTAACTCGGAGTCTGCAGGCGAAACTGCCGTGCTGGAGTATGGGAGAGGTGCGTGGAATTCCCGGTGTAGCGGTGAAATGCGTAGATATCGGGAGGAACACCTGTGGCGAAAGCGGCGCACTGGACCATAACTGACGCTGAGGCGCGAAAGCTAGGGGAGCAAACAGGATTAGATACCCTGGTAGTCCTAGCCCTAAACGATG
>Ga0210406_10004009_pt1 | contig 15963 bp, 10 predicted proteins | sample IncBWC30MmetaG_FD_155454 | JGI IMG/M metagenome (GOLD analysis project Ga0210406, IMG submission 155454) | Forest soil microbial communities from Barre Woods Harvard Forest LTER site, Petersham, Massachusetts, United States - Inc-BW-C-30-M | ecosystem: Environmental > Terrestrial > Soil >... | reverse complement strand
TTATCCCCTTTAACGATCCGGAAACCGGCACGGCGCTCTGCGGCAGTTCGGCCACGTTGAAAGCCTGCAACGCAAGCGTCAGCGCGGGGCAGAATCAACCATACTGGATCGACATTTCCATTCCGCACGGCGTGGCGAACAGCCCGGCGGGAACCTACACCGGCAGCGTCTCGATCTCTTCCTCTCAGGGAACGGCGACGATTCCGGTCACGCTGACCGTGTGGAATTTCGAACTTCCCATGCAGCCTTCGGAACTCTCTCTGTGGACGCTTTGGCCGCCCGCACCGGGAAACACCACCACCACGTTGGCGCGCGCGCTCATGCGTAACAAAGTGATGAGCTGGTACGATGATGCGGGCAACTCCTCTTCGGACGTGACCAGCATGGGCCTGAATCGCTCCGGCCTGGACAACTACTACTACATCGGCATCCAGTGCAACGGCGCCTACAGCAGCATTCCTTCGACCAGCCAAATCAATTCCGCCGCGGCTAATTTTCCCGCCGGGCTTGGTCTGGATTTCTACATGGCCGACGAGTTGAATGGCTGCACCGGCGACTACTCCGACATCAGGACCCTCGGCGCAAATGCGCACGCGGCCAATCGCAGCGTGAAGACCATGATGACCCTCAACGCGACGGACCCGAATCTGTACGGTTCTGTCGATCATTGGGTGCTGCTCGATTCCCTGCAACAGTGGCCCGCCTTGCCGTTCACCGCGGGCGGCGACCTCTGGAGCTACACGACCTGCAACGCCGGCTACGGCAACACTCCGGAATGGATGGTGGACTATCCTCCAATCAACGAACGCATCCAGGCGGGATTCCTCAACTTCACGCAGGGCGCAACCGGGCTGCTCTATTATCGCGCTGACGGTTGGACTGCCGGCAACGCCATCGGCAGCTGGGACAACGTGGATACGACCGCTTGCGGCGGAGGATTGGGCAGGCCGGGCGACGGAATCTTTCTGTATCCGCCGGCGCCGATCGCTTCGACCGAGTCCGCTCCGGGAATTCGCTTGAAGGCCATCCGCGACGGTATTCAAGACTACGAATACGCGCAGATACTCAAGAACCTGGGACAACTCGGCCTGGTGGACACCACTCTTCTTCCGATTGCGACGAGCTGGAGCAATTGGAATCACGACCCGAACGCGCTCGAAAACGCACGGACACAACTGGGGCAACTGCTTCATCAGCTCGCCCCGTGAGCAATTGGTTTCCTGTAATTCGAATCCAGTTCCAGATGTTTTCTGATCGGGCTGAAGAGTCTGTGCGGCGAAACTGCTGAAAAGCGGGGCGCGCCACACAGACTCCAACGCCCGATTCCTCGTTTCTGGAGGTGGGCGGACTCCGCACGTGCTCAGGTCGGGTCCGGTCAAGTTGAAATCGCTGAGCCTGCGCCATGGTGGCTACTCGAAACGCGTGAATTCATCTGCACAGCCGGCGTATATACCGCAGGCGGATTAGAATATTGTTTCAGAGCTGAACTGGATCGGAATTCCTCGGCCAGCTGCCCCATCGTCAAACAGCGCACGTCCCCATTCCGCACCAGCACGCCAAGCTCCTCAAGAAAACGCGCGACCACGTTTTCCACTCGCGGCCACTCCGCATAAAGATTTTCCGGATGAAACCATATGTGAAATACTCCACGTCTTTGGCGCACGCGTTCCAGCCCTTTTCTCAATCGCCGCAACCTGCTGGAATCGGGAATGTACTTGCGCCAACCCGCCGCGTAACGGATCAGCAGCGATCCCGGAATGGACACAATTCCCTCCCTGAGCATTGGTTCGATCATGCACGGCGCGCTGCCGGCAAAGTCCGCCCAGATCATAGCGAGTGAGTTGAGCGTGCCGTTCGCAAACCGCATCGGCAGCCGATCAACATCTCGAAAACAGGTGAACCCTGCGTCGCGGAGCTCGGCGAGGAACGCAACGGAATTGCGCGGGAAAACGAAGGATGATTTCGGAATGCCGAGTTCTTTTGCGGTCTGCGTGCAATAACGATACTCGGCTATCGCACGTTCCCGCGTCATGCCGCGCTCTCCAAAAGGGACATGCGAAAACGAATGGAAGCCGATTTCCTGTTCGGGCGTTGCGTTCCGAATCATTTCCACCAGGCTCGCGCCGAACCACTCGGGGTGAGTCTGTTCATCGCCATCTTTCGGAATATAACTGAACCACGGTTTTGCGAAGTGAGGATAGCGCACCTCTGGAAGTCCGGAGACGTCAGGCAGGGAGCGGCGCATCATCGCGCCGACGATGGCCCAGGTTGCGGAAAGACTGTTGCGCGTGAGGTACTTCAGCAAATTGGGCACGCCAACGTCGTGGGTCCACTGGCCCATTTTGAGCAACTCGTCGCCATAGGAAAGATCAAAGCTCCCCCAACTGAGCTCCAGATCTAGGCTGATGACAACCGTCGGTCGGGTCATTTACCCTCCAATTTTGATTGCGGGCGCTTCGCGGGTAATCCGCCAATTGTGTTTCCTGAACGCGCGCTGCGCCTGGCAGAAAGCCTGATTCGCCGAACGTTCCTTTCCCCACGGTTCACGGCGCGGGATTTTGTGGTGCATCGCCTGGGGAAGTTTTGCGTTCGAGTATGGCTGCCGGCACATGGTGGCTTCCTTTCTATGGGGAATCTGGCGCGGGGTCTCGTTAAGACCTTCAAGTCTTGGCGGCCCATCTTCCAGCAGCCGGGTCACTCTTTCGCAGGCCCGCGTACGCTTTGTAAATGTGCTTGAACGCGAAGAGAGGCAGATCCATCAGTCCGGGCAACGGGTCGTCAGCGGTGACCAGAGCGAATTGCAGCGGACCACGCAGAGAGTGCACGTACTCCCGCAAATTCAAGCGGCCGCGAAGAATTTCCTGAAATGCCGCAGGAACATCCGTGCTCATGCGAACCCATCGCACGCCTGGTGGCGCCGTCTGCTCCCGCACTCGCTTGCCCTGCAGCATTTTCCAGAGCAGGTACGGGAAGTCCATCCCCGCGCGGCCGCCCAGCGGTGCCCACGTCCAAAGCCTGGGATTGATATCGAGCAGTTTGAATCGTCCATCGCGGAAATCGAATTTGTATTCGACCTCCACAATCCCGGTGTACCCCATCATGGCCAGCAATCGTTGCGAAGGCGCGACAATCTCCGGAACATCCATCGTTTCGACAAACGAACTCGAATACCCGAAATCAATCGGGTACTGCCTGGTGCGGCGCGCGGTCAGAAAGGCAATCGTTTTTCCCTCGCGGCAGAGCGCCGCAAAAGAAAATTGCGACCCGCCGCTCCCGGGAATCATTTCCTGGACCAGAATCAAATCCGGTGGCATCAGCTCCCGGGCTTCGCGATACTTTGCAAAGAGCTCTTCGTGATTCGCTACGCGCCACGCCTTGTCCTCGGTAAGGCGGTTGATCGATGCATGCGTAGCGGGTTTCAGAATCGCCGGAAATTCGCAGTTCACGCCCTCAAGATCGGCATCCGTGAGTGGATAGAAAGTTGCAGGGTAATCAACATGTTGCTCGGCGGCCAGCAGATAAGTAAGCCGCTTGTCGTAGGCCCACCGCAAGACGTTCCACGTCGGAGTCGACACGCGGAATCGCCCCGAAAGCCTGGAGTGAAATCGAGACAGCAATGCGGCCGTTTCATCGCTGGTTGGAAAAAGCACCCACTGGTCAAGATTGTTGCGCGCGGCAACCTCCAACAGATATTCCACTTGCGTTTCGTCGTCTCCGCCTGGCCACGGCAATGTCCGCCGCGTGTACCGAGAGAAGCTGGCCAACCGGATGTTGGGCGGAGATGCCACCCAAACCGGCACGCCATGGCGTCCCAGGCTCCTCGCGATCGAAAGACCGTTCAGGTTTCCGCCGACAATTAATGCTCCCGTTGTTTCAGTCATGGAAGGCATGTCCTTGAATCACTTTTCGCGGGACACCTTTGAGCTGCCGTGCGCTAATCATGCGGACGGGATAATTCAAGTTCGCGGACGAGCGGTTCGCCTACTCGGACGCGATTGCCAGCGGCCCTCACGGCGACAAAATTCATCAGTGCGCGCGAAGAATAGTGCGTGCCGACAACGAATTGCATCAACGGGCCAAAGCTCCAGACGGCCGGTGCCCCAAGAATGTGCAACCCCGGTACCGATGTTTCGAACCCGTTGGTGAGCCGCGGGTACCCCTGGTGCCGGCTGATGGAACCCGCAAGTTTGGGAGCGAGGAAATCGTATTTGGAAACGTCCACGCGATATCCGGTTCCCAGGAAAACGTGGTCGAAGTCTCTCTCGCTTCCCTCATCGAGGCGTACTTTGACGCGCTCACCCTTCACACTGGCGGAGACCGCCGTGCGCCCGAGGTGCATCGGCACATCCTTAAGCCGCTCCACCAGCCATCGCGCGCCGGCCGGCCGGATCGATCTCTTCCGCAGCCAGTCCTGGATCGGCCGCGAGAATCGCCGGACCAGGTCAGGCCGCGCCACGATCTGGCTGATACCGGCGGGACCTACGTCCGTCGGTGCGTAAAGAAGTTTTGAAATTTTCGGCCCGAAGCCGCGGTGAATCGTCCGGGACACCACTCCACCCAGCCAGCGAATCTCGCGGGCGCGTGCGACGATTTCGACTCCCGCACCGGTTTCGTGCAACAGCGCGGCGGATTCCAGCGCGCTCTGTCCGCCTCCGATCACCAGCACTCCTTTTCCGGCAAACCTTTCAAAATCTCGATGCTCCGAAGTATGCGTCGCCAGCGAAGCAGGAAGGTCCGCAAATTCCGGCGGGCGCCATGTAAACGAAGAAATGCCGGCGGCAACAACCACGCGGTTGGCCAGGACGGACTCGCCTCCTTCGAGAATGAGCCGGAAGCCGCGGGCGGATGGTTCGACACGGACTATCCTTCGCCGGTCGAGATCCGGAATGGAATGTTGCTGATGCCACAGTCCGTAGTTCACGAAGCGGTCGAGCGGCACGGGGCTTGAAAAGTGATTGCCGCTCTCCTTTCGGAAAATATCCAGCGTCAGGGACTGGTTCGGGTCGGCAATATGGCTGGCCTCCCAACCCGAACGGAGCAGCATTCCCTTCGGCATATTGCGTTGCCAAAAAACCATGGGTTCGCCGAATGTGTGCACGTCCAGGCCTCTGATCGTGCGCAAGTGCGCCGCCGCGGAAAGTCCGTACGGGCCCGCACCAATAATTGCAATGTCACACCCTGTCATTTTTCTGCTCCTGTGATTGATTTGGTTTCGTGGATCCTGCGGTGGTCCTTGCCGTCTTGAGGAAGCTTCTCGAAAAAGTTTCGTACTTCAGTGCATGGAAAAAAAACGCTAGGGATGCGCAAGTTGATGAAGTTGCTGCCCGAATTTCAGCCGCACCGTCTCGATGTCGCTCGGGTCGTGGCTCCACTTGGTCCAACTCGCCGCGATCGGCTTAAGCAAGAACTCCACGTACGAGGTCTGCCCCTGATTGTTGAGCAGTTGCGCGTATTCGTAATCCTGAATCCCGTCGCGGATGGCCTTCAAGCGTATTCCCGGAGCGGGTTCGGTCGATCCAATCGGCCCCGGCGGATACAGAAAGATTCCGTCACCCGGCCTTCCCAGGCCGCCGCCGCAAGCGTTTGTATCCACATTGCTCCAACTTCCGATGGAATTTCCCGCGGTCCATCCGTCAGCCCGGTAGTAAAGAATTCCAGTCGCTCCCTGCGTCCAGTTCAGGAATCCCGCCTGGATGCGCTCGTTGATCGGCGGATAGTCCACCAGCCATTCCGGCGCGTTACCGTTCCCGGTATTGCAGCTCGTGTAGCTCCACAGGTCACCTCCGCCGGCAAACGGCAGCGAGGGCCACTTTTCCATGGAATCCAGCAGCGCCCAATGGTCGATGGCGCTCCGGCCGTGGCCGTCATCGAAAAGTTTTGCGTCGGGCGTGTTGACTGTCAGTATCGTTTTCACACTGCGATTTGCTGCATGCACGCGGGCGCCGATGGCTTTCAGCGCCGGGTAATCATTGGGGCAGTCGTTCAGTTCATCTCCGACGTAAAGATCGAGCGCCAGGGTCACCGGAAAATTTGTCGCCGCCGCTTCGATTTGATCGGTCGAAGGGATGCTGGTGTGAGAGCCGTCGCACTTGACCTGGAAATGGTAATACCCGTCCAGGCCGGCGCGATTCAATCCGGAATTGGTCATGTCCGAGGTGGCGTCTGTCGCCGCATCCACCCAGCTCATCACTTTGTTGCGCATCAAAGCCCGCGCCAAGCTGGTGGTCGTGTCCCCCGCCGCAGGCGGCCATAGCGTCCAGAGAGAAAGTTCCGAAGGCTGCATGGGAAGTTCGAAATTCCACACTGTCAGAGAAACCGGGATCGTCACCGTGCCCTGAGTGGCGGTGACCAAAATATTGCCCGTATAAGTCCCCGACGGGCTGGTCGCGGTTCCATGCGGAATGGTGATGTCGATCCAGTAAGGCTGATTCTCCCCTGCGCCGATGCTCGCGTTGCAGGCTTTGAGCGCGGCCGAGCTTCCGCACAAGGGCGCGCTCGTCTCCGGATCATTGAAGGGGATGAGCGGCTCCGGATAAGTTCCCGCGCCGAGCGGCGGATTGTTGCCGCCGCCGTAATTCGCAGTGCCCGCCACCGTCACATAGGTTTCACGGTACAACGTTATGTTCGACGCGGGAATCGTCCCGCCGTCGGGAGCGCTGAGATCAGTGGGGTTCACATTCACATTGGTCAAACCGCTGGCAGGCGCATGCACGATGATCTGGGCGTCCACGATTTCTCCGCGCGCGCCGGATATGTCGATGGAAGAAACCATTCCCGGGGCTTCCGTCTTCCCTACCCTGACCAGCCCGGAAGCCACCCAGACGGGAAACGCCGCAGCCGATGATTTATTTGCCTTTATGAAAATCACAACTACGACTAACGCTCCTGCTAGTAACAGTGGCGCCTTCCCGGCTTGGAAAATCTGTTGCCCGTAACCCCATCTCCGCGGCACAAAACTTGAGTTGGTATTCATGAGTGTTTTTCCCGCGTCTAATTCCCGTGCTGGGGAAGAACGGAGGAATGCGGCGCTTCTCTCCCTTGCAGAACTTTGAGATATTCCCGGCGCAAAGCAGCCCAGATCAATTCCTGTCGAAACTTGCGTTTCACTTGCTCCTGGCCCGCAAGGGCGAGCTTCATGGCCAATGGTTTATCGTTAATCAGCCTGGCTACCGCATCAGCAAGCGCTGACGCGTCGCCCACTGGAAAAAGCAGGCCGGTTTCCCCATCCGCCAGCAGATCGACGATCCCGGTTGCCGCGGCACCTATCACGGGTTTGCCAGCCGCGTGCCCTTCCAGGACGACAGTGGGCAGCCCTTCGCGGTGGCTGGGCAGGACCAGAACGTCTGCAATCGCGTAGTACGGGGCGGTGTCGTTTACAGGCCCGGCCAGAATCACGCGCTCGTGTGTCTCGAGGCGTTTGCGAACGTCCTCGGGAAGAGGGTCGCCGTCCTCAAAGCTCCCCACCAAAAGCAAGCGAAGCTCTGGGAATCGATCCTCGAGTTGCAAAAAGGCTTCCATGAGTTCGGTGATGCCTTTGTCGCAGGTCAGCCGCCCGACGAATAGAGCGACCGGCGCATTTTCGGGGATTCCGAACTGACGCCGCAACTCCGCCGCCCGCCTCATCCGTTGCGGCGTGGGCGCGAAGCGCGAGACATCCACTCCATTGCAACTTCCGGCTCCGAAAACGAGCGCCCGCTCTCGATCTACGAGCCCGCAAGCGATGGCCTTCTCTCGCACGCTGTGGCTGACGCAAACCACGCGATGCGCAAAACGGCACGCCAGCCGTTCGGCAAAGATAAGGAGTTTGCGCCTGAATCCCGTGGTGGTCTCGAAGCGCAAACCGTGCAATGTATAGAAGCGGCAAGGGACGCGCGTCAACCAGGCGGCGAATCCGCCAAGGAGTCCTGCTTTGGGCGTTCCCACATTGGTGACGGTTGGGCGCAGCGCGCGCAGGATGCTCCACAAATGCCACGCGGAGTGAAGGTCCCGCACGGGTGAAATTTCCCGCTCCATGGGAACTTCCAGTATCCGAACGCCGTCGGGTCGCGACACTTCCCACTCGCCAGAACGCCTTTCCGGGCAGAGGACCGTCACGTCGAAGCCCGAGCTCTGGAAATATTCCGGTTGCCCCTGCAGGAATCCGATGGCGATGGACGAATTCACCGCAAGCACCAGGCGAGGCCGATTTGAATTTGTTTTCATGTTTTCGTTGCGACTGGCAATTTTACCGGGCGAATTGCGAAATACCTGCCGACGGCGCTTCTCGCTGCGGCCGAGCCGCGACTTGCGCGTAAATCTTCTGATAGCTTTCCACGATTGCCGGTAACGCAAAATGCCGTTGCACTCGAGACCTGGCCGCGATACCGAGGCGCCGCCGTACGGCTGGGCCGGCGTCAATCAGCGCTCGCCACGCTTCGGCCAGTGCGTGCGGGTCTTCGGGCGCAACGACGCTCCCAGTGTTCTCCACGATTAAGGCGGAGTCTCCCACGTCGGTAACGACGCACGGCGTTCCGCAAGCCATCGCCTCGCCGACCACAATTGGAAAAGCCTCACTGCGAGACGCCGTGGTGGCAATATCCATTCCAGAAAAGAGCCGGGAAATATCGTCGCGCAACCCGAGGAGATGGCAGCGTTCGCGAATCCCCGCAGAATCAATCCATCCCGCCAATTGCGCGTTCTCCCAGGTAATTCCCATTCCGAAAAGCAGGAAGTGAACCTCCGGCATAATTTTGTGTAAACGAGCCGCGGCCTGAATGAAGTTGTGATGATCCTTGTGTGGATGGAAGCGCGCGGCAATTCCGATCACGATTGCATCCGCAGGGATTCCCAGCTCTGCGCGTAAGGACGCGTGGGCGCTCGAATCAGGCTTTACTTGCTCCAGGTCGAAACCGTTCGGAATCACTTCCAGCTTTTCCGCGGCATAGCTGAGCTTCTTGTGCGTGCGCAGCGACGCCTCCGAACAAAATACGATTCGGGCCGCGAATTTTCGCGATAGCAGAGCGCAAGCTCGATTGACTAGCATCGTGCGCTGCTTGTCAACGCGAGGGTCAAATGCATTGTGGTGAATCGCCCAAACAACGGGCACATTCCCCGCCAGGCTTGCCGCCAGCGTGCCGATCAGGTTCGCGTGATACATCCAGGTGTGAATCACGTCCGGCTTCGATTCGCGGATCCATTGCGCCAGGCGCATCACCAGCAGCGGATTGGGTATGCCCTTGTTCATGCCGAGTGTGCGCACGCGCACTCCAATGGAATGCATTTTTCCCGCCAGGTCCAGGATTCCGGTCAGCGAAACAATTTCGTTTTCAAAGCGCGTCCCGTCCATCCCGGCCGCGATCCGGCACAACATATTTTCAGCCCCCGCCGGACCGAGCGTCGTAATGATGTGCATCACTTTGATCATTTTCGTTTTCATTCTTCGGTCAGAAAGCTCAGTGGTGGTGGCTCCCCAATCCTTCTTCGGCCGGAATCGCCGGCCCCCGGAGCACGCTCTGCGCGTTCCTGCGTTGCGAATGAACAAGGAGGTCCTCATAGACCTGTTCATAAGAGCGCACCATGTTCGACACGTCGAAGTTTTCCTTCGCGCGGCTCGCGGCTGCCGCTCCCATGGACTCCCGCGCCGCTTGATATTTGAGGAGAGTGTTCATCGACTTGGCGAGGCCCTGAAGATCTCCCGGCGCCACCAGGAAACCCTCCTTGCCGTTTTCGAAGAGATTCGGCACGCCGCCTGCCGCTGTGCTCACAGTTGGCAGGCCGGAGGCCATAGCCTCAAGAACCGAGAGCGGATTCCCCTCGTAGTCCGAACCCAGAACAAACACATCCATCGCGCCCAACACTTCCGGAATATCGCTCCGCAGTCCGAGAAAGTGAGCTTTGCCGGCCAAGCCGAGATTTCCAGCTTGTTTTTCCAGTTCTGCCTGCAAGTCTCCCGCTCCCACCAGCACCAGGTGCGCCCGGGGATCCGATGCCGGGCCTTGCGCGAATGCTTTCAAGAGCAGCGCGTGGTTTTTCTGCGGAGCAAATCGCGCCACGCAGACAAAAAGAACATCACTGTCTTTGAAGCCCTCCTTCGCACGCCACTCCTTCCGCGCGATTTGGGGATTCGCGTAAACGTCCGTAGGAATGCAGTTCGAAATCACCCGGCAGTTTTGAATTCCATAGAGGCTCTTGAGGCTGGCTGCCACTTCTTCCGCGACGGCGATCGGTTTCACTCCGTGAGTGAGCGCATAACGCTGAATCAAACGCCCGCGGGGTTCAATTTCGCGTTCGGCCAGGTTGTGGACGGTGTGCACCATGGAAACGCCCTTCATCAGCAACATCGAGGGCAACGCGTAGCGAAGCACGTGCAAGTGCGTGTGGATCACATCCGGTTCGTATTCTTTGAGTGCGCTGTCCAATCGGCTGTAGACGCGGTAATCGAACCCGGGATGCTTGCCGAGGTAGCGAACTTCTATCTCGGCCTCTTCCAGCATGTGGTCGAGGTCGCAGCCGACTCGCCCCGTGAACGAAATGACGATTGGTTCGTATCGCCTGCGGTTCAATCCCCGTGCGATGTGAACCGCCACGCGTTCGGCGCCACCTGGGCTTAGCATCGGAACGATTTGGACTGCTTTGATTTTACTCATGATTTTCGTTCGCCAGTCTGGGCTGGACTTTTTCTCGTAAGGGCTGAGTGCAATTCGCAAAGTGGTGCCCAGGATCTCAGAAAGTTTCAGGTTCACGCCCTGAAGAAATTTCCAGGGAAAAATCTCAATCGAGCACTCGGTGCGGAAATTCCCATGCCCATGATGCGCGTGGAAGAGGGAGTTGAACCTTTGCGAGGCCGGGCGAATGCGCGCGAGTCGCGCTGCATTTGAGAAATGCTTCCGCATTGCGCCATCAAAAGTCCGAAAAAGAACCAGGTTGGTTTGCGCATCTCCCAGGTCAAACTGGAGACTCCTACCACCCAAGCGGCGAGCGATACAATCCACAACCGTTGCGGGAAAGGCGGCATGCCCCTCAATGACACGGCCAGGGCGCCCAGCAAGCCGCAAAAAACAGCGAAGCCAAGCACGCCCTGCTCGACGAGCACCGATAAAAACGTATTGTGCGCGGGCGGCGCGGGATCCGCTTCACCCATTCGAATCGGTTCCGCCAATTCACGGCTGACGATAACGCGGAACGCATTCGCCCCAATCCCCACGAAAGGATGCGCGCGGAAAATCTCCCAGCCCGCTTTCCAGATGATCGTGCGACCCGTGAACGTCCCTTGCTCGAATTCGGTGGGCACGGTGGAAAGGCGTTCCCACGACGTTTCGGGAACGAAGAAAAGAACGCCGCCGATCAGCAATATCACTGTCAGCAGAAGTGCGACTCTCTGTCGCCCGCCCAGGCGCGCTTGTGTCAGCGGCACGATCGTCAGCGCCACAACGGTCGCCAACGTGGCGCCTCTCGATGCGGTCAGCAGGATGGTCGTTCCCGCAAGAATCAAATGTACCCTGTACACCCACACCATCCGCCCATGTTTCTGAATCAGCAGGTAGTAGGACATCGGGATGCTCAACGCCATAATCAAGCCCAAGTCATTGGCATCTAATTTCGCCCCGGCATACCGCTGATACACCGATTCCTGGTGAGAAAGAAAAAGGTAGAAGGTATCAATCCCGGAGACAAATGTTCCCAATACATACGCCCGCATCAGATGCATCTGCTCTTGTACTCCGGGAGCCAGCTCCCAGATCAGCCACACCATGGTCAGCAGCTGGACGTAAGAAAATGCTTCGATCAAAGTTCCTTCCGGATAAAGGCTCCAGAGGTAACTCAACGCCGCCAGCGCAACAAACAACGCCATGACGATGTGACCGAGCGCGGGCCGCCTTACTCTCCCATGCTCGACGACTGCCAGCACACCCAGCCCCAGGGTCACCATGCCGATCAGGCGCACGCTGGTGCCAAAACCTGAAATCGTGATCGCGTCTTCCCACGGCATAGCGAACACCAGCAGCCACAGCGAACCAAACGCGATTTTGCCGAGAGTCGAAAGTTGTTCGGTCCCCGCGAAGAGGCGCGCGAATCCGCCGCTCACGGAACTCAGCGGCTTCGACGGCCGACGCAAACCCCGCCCAACCACTCGTTCCTGCCCCGCCGCAAACCCTGGCATCGCTTCCGGAACGATTACCCCCCGATGTCCAGGGAATGCGCTGAATTGTCCCTGCTCAGTCACAAGTCACCTTCTCCGAAGTTCAAACGGATCTGCATCAAAGGCGTCACGCCGCTTCCAGCGATTCCGCGCGCACGTTTGCTTTCGTTCGCATGCCGGCGGCAAGAATGATGGCGCTCGCCGCAAGCTGCACAATTGCGGCAATCAGCATCGCGAGGATCGCGCCGAGCAAGCCCTTGCCGGCAACCAGCCAGTAGCACGCCGCCACCAAGCTCGCGTTGGCCAAAATATTCAGGTATACCTGCGAATGGTAAAAACCCGCCGCGGTCATTCCAAATCCCAAAAATTGCGCCATAAACAAGACGGCGCCGGCCGCCATGATCCACGGGAGAAGATCCGCCCGCTCCGCATATTCGGGCCTGAAGAGGATGGTAAGGATCTCGCGTCCTGCAAATTTGGAAATAATCATTCCGCACACGCCGATGGCCGCGCCGCAGGCCAAAAGCATGCCGAGAAGCGAGCCGAAGGCTCCCATATTTCCGGTTGCGTAGGCTCTGGACAAGCGGGTGAACGCAGACTGCCCAAGCGAAACCACGGCCATGTTCCCGGCAGAGATCGTCAATCCGAGCGCGGAGAAAATGCCCAGATCGCGCTCTCCAATCCCATGCTTGATGAAGAAACTGGGGATGCTGGAATTTAGCGTGGTCAAAAGCACAACGATTCCCAGCGGAAGACTCCGCCACAATAGTTCGCGTTGCTCGCTGGCATCGAACCGCGGCGCGAGTTCCCCATCCAGCGAAAACCATCTGGTTTGCCCCGATAGAGTGTGCGTCCGTTCACGAGTGTCGTAAGCAATGAGGACGATGGCGCGCGCCACGGCGACGCTGGCAATTCCCCACACCACACTTCTGGTCACGTAAGTTGCCGCTGCCAGCCCCAGCACGGACAGAGCCGCCCGGGCCATCAAGGATTTGGAAATCTCGGCCATTCTGTCGTGCAGCTGCAGACGCGCATGATACACATCGCTGATCGTTTCGATTCCGTATGCGATTCCCACCATCAAGACCACTTCCGTCAGCTCCCGGTCATACCGCAGGACTTGTGTGATCCCAAAGATAGTCACGAATGCCGCTGAAGTGGTCAGAAGTCGAAGGCTCAAATAATGGCCGAACTGCGCCTGCTCGCTCCCGCTTGAGTTCATCACGGACCGCAGCTGCATGTTCGTAAGCATCATCACGGGATAAACCAGCGCGAGACCCAGTGCGTACTGCCCGACCAGTTCAGGCCTCACCAGCTTCGTTAGCAGCATCAGCATGGCAAGCTGGCCAGCCGCATAAATGGCGTTTCCAACGAACGTCCAGCTGAAGTCCGCGCACAGGGAGGAACGCTCGCTTTGTTCCAGTGCAAGTACGTTGGTAGCTTCAGTACTCACGGGTGTGACTCGCTTTGCTCTTTGTGATTCCCACAGAATTTCTTCCGGTCCTTTGAGTGAATTCGCTTGTCTTGACAAGCCCTACTTTCGTGCGGCAAGCGTTTCGTGCGCCATCACTTTTTCAGGAAGATCCTTGGCCAGCGCCGATGTAAAGAGCACAGCCCCATCCCGATTGAGGTGCATCCCGTCCGGCTGGTAAAACTTCGCCGAAAGTGTCGCCGGGTCAATCGGCACCGAAACCTCCACTCCCGCGGCTTGTGCAGCGGCGGCCATCTGGCTGACCGCATTCTCGGAAGCCAAAGTCGGCGGAACAAGAAGAATCAACCTGGCTCCGTTCGCTTGGCACAATTCCCGCAACCTCTGCAGCCGGGGAAACGTCAACTCCGCGAATTCCCGGCCTCCCGGAATCGCCGGCTTCTGATTCACTAGCGAAAAAAGTTCTTCCAGATGCGGAATCATGTGGTTCATCACTTGCATTCGCATCGCGCTGCGCGTATCCCAGAACGTGCTGGAATGCGCCAGCAGCAGATTGCTGGTTGCGGTGCGGTCCAGTTTCAAATCGGAAGCCACGGCGAGCGTGTCTCGCGCGTTGAAAAACATCATCGGCGCATAATCCTGCCGCACCCCGTTCTCCAAAAAATAATTCACTCCGACACCCACGACGACCACCTGCGGCCTCGCTCCCCGCAGAAACAGTCCGTGCACCGCGTACAGCCAGTCGTAGTAGCCCGTCGCCTCCAGAAAAATCGGGTAGAGGCGCATACTGGAAGAAGTCAATGCCTGCAGGCGGTTCACTTCCACTCCATGCAGCAGCAGCGAATTGCCCACCATCAGCACGCTCGGCGGTTCACCGGCGCCGGCAGGGCGTATCTTCAACGCTCCATCGTATTGTCTGGAAATCCGCGCGTACGTGACCGAATGATGGTTCAGCAGATAAACCGACGCAACTTCGAACACAAGAATTAGCAGCGCGCAGATCGCCGCGAGGGCCTTCGCATAGGCCATGGCCTTGGACTTAGAACCGGAAGTAGACGAAGGCATTGAGATTGCTCCCCGAAAAAAGTGCCAGCACAACGAAGGCGGCAGTGGCCAGCGCGGTTCGAAATGCATAGGAAGTATTTGCGAACGGGTATTCCTGATTTCCCGCTTCCATCAACAGATCCACTACGAACAACGGAATGGAGAAAAGGCTTAGCATAAGGAATGCCGTCGCATATTCGCTGCGCCAGGCGAGATCGGAAAGTCCACCCAGAAACTGCGTCGCTGCCGCAAGCGACGTCGCGCGGAAAAACGCCAAGCTCAGGCAAAACACGTTGAACGTCAAAATGCGTTCCCCCCAGGTGGAAAGGAAGCGGCCAAAGCCCCGGGACTGGACCGCACCGGCAGACTCCTTTGCCACTGGAAAAATGAGCCTTTCAATGGAAAGTACGACGCCGTGAATCGCCCCGAAAATGACGAAGGTCCAGTTTGCGCCGTGCCAAAGCCCGGCCAACACCATCGTCGTCACCAGGTTCACCGAAGTCTTCCACTTCCCGCCCGCGCTGCCTCCCAACGGAATGTAGAGATAATCGCGCAGCCAGCTGCTCAAGCTGATGTGCCAGCGCCGCCAGAATTCCTGCAGCCGGCGCGAAAGATACGGCTGCTGGAAGTTGACCATGAAATGGAAGCCCATCAATTGGGCGCTGCCTCGCGCGATGTCGCTGTAGCCGCTGAAATCTCCATACACCTGCCACGCGAACGCGTAAGTCCCTAGCAGAACCACCCACAGAGTCGGTTTCCCGAATTGCCCGCCAAACGCCGCATTCGCCAGCAGCGCGCAATTGTCCGCGACCACGCACTTCCGCACCAGCCCGGAGAAAATCAGCATGATGCCGTCGAAAAACCGGTCTGCGTCGAACAAGCGCTCCCGCTCCACCTGCGGAAGCAAATGCGCCGGCCTTTGAATCGGCCCGGCGATCAAGTGGGGAAACAAACTGACGAAAAGGCCGTATTCGACAAACGACTTCGCCGGCTTCAGCCGTCCCTTGTATACATCCACGATGTAGGCCACTTCCTGGAACGTATAAAACGAAATCCCCGGTGGAAGAAGGATGCGGATCAGCGGCATCGGAATATTGTGAAAGCCCAGCGTGTCCAGGGTGGCCGAGAAAGAGTCCACGAAGAAATTAAAGTACTTGAACGTTCCGAGAATGGAAAAATTCAAAAGCAGCGAGAAAATGAACCACTTCTTCCGGTTCGCGTCGCCCCGCTCGGGGTCGATTTTCAGGGCGATCAGAAAATCCGCCGTGGTGCTGCAAATCATCAGCGCAAGGAATCGCCAATCCCACCACCCATAAAAGAAATAGCTCGCGACCAGCAGGAAAATATTTTGCTCGCGGCGATTCAGGCGCCA
>Ga0210406_10004008_pt1 | contig 15964 bp, 5 predicted proteins | sample IncBWC30MmetaG_FD_155454 | JGI IMG/M metagenome (GOLD analysis project Ga0210406, IMG submission 155454) | Forest soil microbial communities from Barre Woods Harvard Forest LTER site, Petersham, Massachusetts, United States - Inc-BW-C-30-M | ecosystem: Environmental > Terrestrial > Soil >... | reverse complement strand
CCACTCCCGATGCCACTCCGCTGGCGCTCACCGCCGCCACCGTGCTGTTCGACGAAGCCCAGGCTACGCTCGCACTCAGGTTCTGCGTGGTTCCGTCACTGTAGGTTCCCGTCGCCGTCAACTGCTCCGTCGCGCCCTTCACCAGCGAACTGCCGCCGCTGATAGCGATCGACTGCAAGGTCGCCGCCGTCACCGTCAGGCTGAAGCCCGGCGAGGCGATCGTGTTCAGCGTTGCCGTGATCGTGCTCGTCCCCGTCCCTGTTCCCGATGCCACTCCGCTGGCGCTCACCGCCGCCACCGTGCTGTTCGACGAAGCCCAGGCTACGCTCGCACTCAGGTTCTGCGTCGTCCCGTCACTGTAGCTTCCCGTCGCCGTCAACTGCTCCGTCGCGCCCTTCGCCAGCGAACTGCCGCCGCTGATCGCAATCGACTGCAGGGTGGGTGCCGCACCGGTTCCTGTCAGGGAAACGGTCTGAGTTCCGGTACCGGCGTTGTCCGTGATTGTGACTTGGCCACTGGCGAGGCCTGCCACCGTAGGCGTGAAAGTCACCGAAACGGTACAGACACCCGCGACTGCAAGGGAACTTCCGCAGGTGTTGGACTTGATAGCGAACGGCGCAACAGTCGTAATTCCACTACCGCCGAATGTCAGAGTCTGATTGCCACTGTTGGTGACAGTGAAACTCTGAGTCGCTGAAGCCACGTTAAGAGGCTGCGTGGCGAAAATCATTGAACCGGGATTTAGCGTTGCCAACGCTCCCAAGCCGGTGCCAGTTAAAGGAATTGAACCGAACAAGCTCGCTGCGGCTGTTACGTTAAGGTTCGCATTCCGGGTTCCCACAGTATTGGGGTCGAAAGAGAGAGAGATCGTGCAAGTTGCACCCGAAGTCAAAGTGGTGCCACAGGTGGTCGACGATACTGCGAATTCAGACGGATCGCTCGTTCCGATGACTATGCTGGTCAACGAAATATTGCCGTTGTTCGTGAGTGTGGCACTTTGCGCAACGCTGGTCGTCCCCAGACTTTGGCCGGCAAAGGTCAGACCTGCGGCCGGGGTCAGCGTGGCGCTTGCGCCCAGTCCGGTTCCGGAGACCGGAATATTTTGAGTGCCGGTTCCGGCATTGTCCGTCAGAACGTCTGAGCCTGAGCGTGCCCCGTAAGTAGACGGAGTGAAGGTTACGCTTATGGTGCAACTCGCACCTGCCGCAAGAGTCGGGCCGCAAGTGTTGGTCGAGCTGAATTCGGGAGAATCGTTCGACGCGATGCTCGCGATTGCCAGCGAACTGGTCCCGGTATTCTTAAGAGTGACGGGGAGCACAGCGGATGTCGTTCCCACATTCGTGCTGGGGAAGCTCAGGCTAGTGGGCGTTAACTGCGCAGCTGGCGCGCTCACGCCTGTTCCCGTTAAAGAGACGCTTTGGCTCGCACCATTGGAGGCGTTATCGCTTATGTTTAGCGTGCCCGTTCTAGATCCTGCCGCGGTCGGCGTAAAGGTGATTGAGAGAGTGCAGGCAGTTTGGGGCGCTACCGTCGTGCAATTGCCCTGACTCGAAATCGCATAGTCGGTGCTGCTTTGCGTAATGCCGATACTGGTGATGGTCAGATTGGCGGTGCCGATGTTGGTTAACGTGACCTGATTCGCAGGGCTGGTGACACCCACATTTGTGTTGGGGAAGTTCAGCGTGGTTGTGCTCAATTGGTAGGTCGGAACAGCCTGTCCGGCTCCGCTCAAGCTGACGACTTGCGGGCTATTGAGAGCGTTGTCGTTGAACGTCAAACTGCCGCTGAGTGAACCTACGATCGTCGGAGCGAAAGCGACACTTACGCTGCACGAGTTGCTGGGTGTGACCGGTCCAACCGAGCAGGTATCGGCAGTCTTGGTGAAGTTTGTGGAGACAGTAATGCTCGTAAACGTCAGATTCGCAGTTCCATTGTTGGTAACGGTGACTGACTGAGATGCGGAAGTGCTACCCGTATTAGTCGGACTGAAGCCCAGCGAGCCAGTGTTGAGATCCGCGGTCGGTTCTGGACCCGTTGCTATTCCGCTCAGCGGAATGTTGAGCGCGCCTCCATTCTGCGAACTCGCAGAATCCGTAATCCGCAAGGTCCCAGACTTCGAGCCGGTAGTCGCTGGCCCGAACGTGACAGAAATCGTGCAACCTTGATTCGGAGTAAGGCTGGTGCCACTGCATCCGTTCGAGGGTATCAGGAAATCGCTCCCCGCCTGCGAAATTACAAATGCGCTGAATGCCAGGTCTGAGGTGCCGGTATTGGTGATCGTGACGCTCTCGGCCGAGCTCGTCGTATTAATGGTCTGGCTCGCGAACACTAATTGCGCCGGGGACGGCGACGCAATCGGGAACGGATTCAAGCCGGTTCCATTTAAGTTCACCACCTTTGGAGTGCCGGTTGAATCGGTGATGGTGATTGTGCCACTGCGCGTTCCCGCAGCTGCGGGATTAAAGTACACCGAGAAGGTGCAGTTCAGAGTTGAAGAGACGGTGAGACCGGTGTAACAACCGTTCGATTCCAACACGAACTCTGAGGGTACGCTGCTAACTACGCTAGAAATAATCACCGATGCGGTGGTCTGGTTAACGTAGTAGACGGTGACCGGCTGGCTGTTTGTGCCAATCGACCAGCTTCCGAAATCGATGTTGGTTTGCGAGAGTGCGACTTGATCGGCGATTCCGGTCGCAGTGACCGTAATAATATGCGGCGAACCTGTAGCCGAATCGTTGAGGGTGATTGTCCCTGATATCGGCCCGGTCTTGCTTGGTTGAAGGTTCACATAGAGATAGCAGTTTTGGTTTACCAGTAGGGTCGTTCCGCATTGGCTATTAGCTGTCGTGATTTCTGGGTCGGAGATTACAGGCGTGCCGAGAGTGATCGGCAGGTTCCCCGTATTTGTCAGGTACAGGTACTGGGATGGTTGCACTCCGACCGGAACCTGGCCGAAATCCACCTGAGTCACGGGCACGTTCAAGGTATTGTTATCGGTAATCGCGTTGCCCTGCATCGCAATGCTCAGAGTATTCGCGCTCGTGGGAATCGCCAGCGTGGCCGTCTGCACGCCCGGGCTGGGTGTGGGACTGAAAGTCACGTAGAAATAGCACAGCGCGCCTACCGGCAGCGGATTCGTAATAGTGAAACCCACGCATTCGTTGGTGGAAATCTGGAATTCGGTAGACGAAGAAGCTATTGCACCAAAAGCGACGGGCAGGTTCCCGTTGTTCGTGATGTAGATATATTCGGAATTCGAGCTGGCGCCCACTGGAGTGTCGGGGAAATTCCAGTTAGTCCGGTCCGCAACCACTGCGTTGACTACCGTAACGCCGTTTCCGGAAAGAGTGGCATAGTGCGGACTTCCAGTACCGGTGTCGTTGAAGCGTAGCACCGCGGTCCGCGCTCCGGCCGATTGCGGCGTGAAGTCAATGGTCTCGTAGCAGTAGCTCCCCGCGCCTACAGTAGCTGCGGCGGTGCAAACTCCGGAATTAATTGTGAAGTCGGCGCTGGCAGTGCAGGGATTGCCGGTCGTGGTGCAAATTTGCGGGGCCGTGTTAATGCTTATGCTGGTGTTACCAGTATTAATAAGGTAAACAGACTGCGCGGATGCGTTCTGCTGGCCGATGGGCGTATCAGTAAACGAAATGCCCGCGGGTTGCAACTCTACCGAGGTCGTAGGAGCAAGACCCTTTCCTGACAGCGAGACCCTATGTGGGCCAGTTGGGGTATTGTCGTTGATAGTCAAGGTGGAACTAAGACTGCCCGCCAATCCCGGCGTGAAGTTGACTTGCACAGAACAGTAGGAATTCGGCAGCACTCCAGATGTCTGGAAACTGCCACAGTTATCAGACGTGATACTGAAATCGGCGGCGTCACTCAGGGTTGATGCTGTAAAGATAACTGGTTCGTTACCCGTATTAGACACGTAAATAATCTGGCTGCCGGCTGCTGTCCCCTGCACCGTGTCGGGGAACGATATTCCAGTGGCGCTCAAAATCACTTGCGCACTCGGTGTGACCGCATAACCCAGCAAATTCGCCTTGTAATTGGTGATAATCGGACCGGGGGTGGTGACTGGAACCGTGATAGCGCCGCTCACTAATCCGGGAGCGCCGGTCGGGGCGAATTGAATGAAGTAGTCACATCCGCCTCCTACTCCGATAGTTTCGCCGCCTGTACAACTACTTGAGCCCAAAGTGAAGCCAGTGCTCACGGCGGGTGTACCGTAAGTCGCGGCCGCGCCTGTCTCGTTGTACAGAAATACGATAACGCTGTTAAGTGGGCTGCTGGACCCAGTGGGCACCTGATCAAACTGTAAGCTGTTCGGTACGTATTCCGCACCTGTCAGAGTGGTCACTGCCGTTCCGGTGAGACTTACCGTTTGGGCGGTTGCGCTTGCATCGCTGCTGATACTCAACGTTCCGCTGCTGGCGCCGGCGGTAGTCGGAGCATAGGTGATGTACAGAATGCAGGAGGTGTTCACTGCCAGCGTTGTGCCCGACCCGCCGCAGCCATTTGACAACGTGATCAACGCAGGGCTAACGCTAATGTCCCCGAAGGTAATCGTCTCGGTGCCGACGTTGCGCAGGATAATCTGCTGCTGATTGCTGCTACTCACCGCGACTGTGCCAAAATCTAGAGGCGCGGGAGAAATCACCAACAGCGTTTTGGCCGCAGCCACACCTGTTCCAGTAAGGCTTACTCCCTGGCTGGGCGCGTCGGAGCTCGCGATGGTTATTGTTCCCGTCCGAGCGCCGACGGCGCTGGGGCTAAATGCAACATACATATAACACGTGCCAGTCGCCGCGAGCGGGGTAACGCAACTGTTGACACTGATCACGAAATCAGCCGATGACGAGGTCACGCTGGTGATGTTGACGGTCGAATCGCCGGGATTGGTTACTACAATTTGCTGAGTGGCTGTCGGGACACCGATGGCTTCGGTGCCGAAGGGAATCGCCGTTGGATTCATCTCCAGAGAGCCGGTAGCATTCAGTCCCAGCCCGGTAAGCAGGGCCACGTGCGGCGAACCGGGCGCGCTATCGGTGAAGCTCAGGTGCGAGCTGCGGGTTCCTGCCGCCGCTGGCGTAAACTGGGTGTAAACAGGGCAATTCGAGCCGGGCGCGACTGAACTCGTGCAACCATTCGACAGGATTGGAAACTCTGTCGAATTGTCGCTCTGAACGTTCGTAATCGTGATCGGCACATCACCCGAGTTGTAGAACATGACTGCTTGTTCACTGCCAGTCGTACCGACTACCGTGTCGGAAAAGACGAGAGTGGTTGGGTTAAGGACGGCCACCTGTGTATCCGCAAGGCCGTTTCCTGAGAGAGTAATAGTCTGAGGACTCCCGGTGACACTATCTACGAAGGTTAGTGTTCCGCTGCGCGCCCCGGTCTTCGTGGGCACGAATTCCACATTCATATAGCAAGGGTTAATGTTCGTAACAACAGTGCCGCTGCATCCGTCGCTGGTGATATGAAAATCCCCGCCATTGTCATAGACGCGATAGAACGTGACCGGGCCGTTGCCGACGTTATTAATCTGAATCGGTTCCGGGAGTGAGCTGATGGACCCGACTGGCGTGTTTAGATAGGTCACGCTGGTTTCGCTGAAGACCAGCCCTTGCGCCCCCGACACTCCCACTCCCGTCAGGCTCACCGTCACAGGCATTGTGCTGAGACTGCTGGTGATGGAGACGGTACCGGTGCGCGCTCCCGTCGCGGTTGGGGCAAATTGTATATTTATATTGCACTCGCCTTGGGGAGCGATCGAAAACGGCGGCGCCCCGCATTGACTTGAATAGATCTGGAAATCGCCAGAAATTGTGATGTTGTTAACAGTGATCGGGACCGTGCCGGTATCTTGAAGGGCTATATAACTAATGGCGCCCGCCGCCGAGGTGGATCCGACCACGGTCGACGGGAAACTCATAGCGCTGCTGCTTACCGTAAATCCCGGCGCTCCCACGCCCGTTCCCGTGCCAGTAAGTGTTACGTAGTTGCTGGTCAAGTAGTCGCTGACATTCACCGAGAAATAGGCCGAAGTCGAGACAAATCCAACGCTGACCGGGTTGAAGATAATATTCGCCGTGCAGCTTGCACTCGGCAGCAGGATACTCGGACAATTATTCGTCTGACTGTAAGCGGCCGGAACGGAGATGTAATTGAATTGCATGCTCGCGCTGCCGACGTTGGTTAACGTAACCGGCAAACTGCTGCTGCTGTTCAGCGTCACCGATCCGAAATCCAGTTCCGTTGTGCTGAGCTGCAATACCCCCGTGCTGTTTCCTGTGCCGCTGAGTTGCACCGCAGTCGCAGAGTCAGACGCATTCGAGTTAACGGTCATAGTTCCGTTGCGCGGTCCACTCTGAGAGGGATCGAACTCGACCTGAACCTGACAGGTTCCGCCCGCCGCCAATCCGCCGCTGCAGTTATTCGTCTCAGAAAATTCGGGGTCGCTGAAAATGATGCTGCTGATGGAGAGCGCAGCCGATCCCATATTTCTTAACACGACAATCTGATTCACATTCACGTAATTGTTGGGCGGTGGAACAGGCGAGGTGCCAATGCCGACGGGTTGCGAGGGAAATGCCAAGGTGCCCGGAACCGCCAGCAAGAAAGCAGCGTTGCTCGGACTTATTTTTGCGATGTAGCTATACGGGGAGCCCGCTGTCCCCGTAGTCACCGGGAAGTCCGATGAAGTGTCATAAAGCGCGGTATAGATGTTACCTAGTGAATCGGCGGCGAGGAAAGGGGCGCAAGTGGTGTCATCTCCGCAGTTAGCGTTCCCCCCCCCGTTCGAGCCGCCAAGATAAGTTAGAAAGTTCGCCTGGGTTCCCGTGGCATTCAGTTGACCGAGAAATGCAACGTTCGTGTTCGGGTTCGTGTTTGGATTCAGACTTGCCGCCTGGATGGGGTTTTGCACCGGCATGTCTGCGGTTGTCGTGTAACCGCTGAAGTACACGCTGCAATTTGAACCGCAGCTTGGGTTGAGAGCCAAATTTGTCGGAGTTATGTTACTGAAGGTTTCGCTGGGACCGCTGAGAAATGTCGAATATAAAAGAGTGCTGCCGCTTCCGCTGATCTTGCTTACGAAGCCTCCGGGGTAGTTGGCATTAAAAGCCCCAGTTATCGTCGGGAAATCATAATCGCCGGGCCGGCCTGCTACGTAGGCAGCTCCGCCTGGTTCAACGGCGATCGCAAACGGAGTTCCTGGACCTACATAGGCGATGTAGCCTGGGGTCCCGGAACTATTCAGTTGCTCGACATAAACACCGTTCGGCGATCCCAGCCCGCCATAATTCAAGGCCCCCGAAGTTGATTGCAGCGCAGAGCTGAAACTGTCAACCAGGACATACAAATTGTTGGACGAGTCAAGCCCCGCCGCCAGCGCATAAGCGTTACTAGTGGCAAGAATATTGGAATACACCAGCGAGGCAACGCCAGACTGCGACGGATCCATTTTTACTACGAATGGCTGATAGCAACCTGTGCCGAGAGGCGCGCCCATGGTCTGCGGAAAATCCACGGAGCAGGTTTCTCCCATAATGTAAGCTTTGCCGCTCGCGTCTGCTGTGATTCCTTCCGCGTAATCGCTGCTGCTGCCCGCGAGATATGTCGAATAAGACACGTGCCCGGTTGCATCGAGTGCGGTGAAAACAACGTGGGTTCCCGAACCTACATTCTGCTGATAGGCAGTGGTTGTCGTGGGATATCCCGGCCCGCTATAGGCACTCAAATAAGCGCGCCCACTGGAATCAATCGCGAATCCTGCCAAGCCAGGGAAACTGCCGGAAATAGTAGCTGTGTAGAGGACGGTCGACGCATCCGAGGCTAGTTTTGTGACTTGCAAGGCTCCGTTCGCAGTATTTTGTCCGGGAATATAGATGTTTCCCGAGGAGTCAACCTGAATACCTCGAATCGTATCTGTACCCGGAGCAGCCTCGGCATAGGTCAAAACCGGATCAATCACCAACGTGCGAGACCGGTCGTAACCGGCTATCTGGAACGCGACCTCGGTGGTCTTGCGGCCACTCTCGAGCACTTCGTGGATGCGGTAAGCTCCGGCAATGGATCGCTTCGAATTCCCGCCCTCAACCTGATAAACATTGGGTTTCAAAATACCAACTTTACGTCCTGCGGTCACGACGGCGAGATTGCCCTCGGAATCGAGAGAAACTGAGTCGGGACCGGACAAGCGCAGGACAATCCGCTCAGGATCTGCGCCCGGTTGAAGGATAAAGTCATATTCGAGTTGCCCTTCATTCCCGTAGTAAACCAGGTCGATCCCCGGATAGACCGACTTAGCGCGAACTTCGGCATACGTAGGAATGTCAGTCAACCAGGTTTTCTGATCGGAACCGAGATAATAATGGGCCACGCCGGGTAACTGCTTTACCGGTTCCATCTGAGCGGGCGCATTTCCCACCAACAACAGTTTTATTTCGCTCTCTGGTCGATCGCCGAAACGAACCGCAAAACCATCGCCGCTAACCAGGACGCGGTCGCGTTCGCCTCGGGCTGCAAATTTGACGTTCCGAGATTCCTGGCCGCGGTTGGGCTCAAAAGCCAGGGGTGTGCTTGTCAGTCGCAATTGAGTGTGCCCAGTGGTTGATAAGTTCACCACCTGGCTTGGCGGGGCGACGCTCAACGGTGTCGGCGACAGCTCAACGGCAGGAGAGCCGCCGGTTTTCTGTGAAGAATATTCCGAAAGTACTGGCTTGGACGGCTGGCCAGCTTTTGTTGCTTGCTGGCAATAGAGCGGTTGAAGAGCGACGGCAAGAGTGAGGATTGCGATCGCAACACCGACGCGCACCCTAAATCTATGATGACCCTGTTTGCCTGGAGCGAACGATGTCTTGGCAGTCATTGGTAGTCTTCTCCCATCTCACCGGACTCAAGGCCCAGTTTCACAACCGCTTCTCACTAACGGGGGAAGACTAGTGCGATATTCTTAGGATGTGTTCGTACTATCTATTGCAGGCATCCATGCGTCAGAGTCGGAAAGCGAACCGCAAGAGAACAATCTAAGGTAAGGAACAGAGCGCAAACACAAGAGCTGTGGGGCTCTCAAAAGGTACTCTGCATTTTGCCTTTGTCAAGGCTGAATCTTTTTGCGACCGTATGCAAGCCCTTGCGACACCGATGATATTTGGCGGCAACGCTCGGACGAACCGGTACCTACCAGTCCAAGTCACGGTTGTCGACGATGAATAACTCGCTACCAGTAGCATTTATCCGAGTCAGCATCTGAGTTAAACTCCGCGACCTGATCCACGCCGCGGGATCGACTTAGAAAGATAGGCAATTGCTTGGGCCACGCTTCTTATGGGCTCTCCACGAGAAAGTGACGAAGTAGGCAATTTAAGCGGCTTTCTCGAAGGTGATGAATTCGGTCTTGGTAGCGGCCAGTCGTTGTGCCTTGAGCAGGAGATAGTGGATGTCACGGTAGCCCCGGCCTCGGCGAAGGATCGCCTTGATATTTCCGTTGATAGCTTCCACCACGCCCAAAGGAATTTTATTCGTGCAATAGTTCAGGATTCCATTGAGATGCTTGACTAACATGTTGGCCAGCTTCTCCATGGGTTGGAGACGCTGCCAGCGTAGCTGGTCCATCCATTGCAGCAGGTAGCGCGTCATGGCTCCTGGATAACGATAGTTCCATAACCGATCCAAACTCTCCTTCAGCAAGTAGGCCTTCATCAAGCGGCGATTTAACCCGAGCAACTGCTGCAGCATCTGTTTCTTGCCCCTAGTCAGATTGACCCAGCGGGTCAGCAGCAGCCAGTGTTTGCCCTTAATCAATTCCCGTGCGGCCCCACCCTTGCGGAAGAATTCCGCGCGCCTCACCTCGGAAACAGCTTCATTGGCATGCTGCATGATGTGGAATTTGTCATAGACCAGACTGCACCGTGGCACCCAGTGTTCCAGACTCAGGCGAAAGGGTTCGTGCATGTCCACGCAGGCCGCTTCGATCCTCTGGCGTTGCCGAGCGCTCAGCTCGGCCACAAAAAACCGGTCTAAGGTTTCCTGCTTCCGCTCCCAACCAAACCACAGCGGTTCCCCGCTTTGCAGATTGCTCACCACGGTCAAAAACTTCTGGCTTTTGCCCAGATAGATTTCATCCACCCCCATCTGCCGCAACGCCGGCTTCCGTCGTCGCTTGGCCCAGCGCTCCAGATAGCGCAGATCGAGGGCCCGCACCGTGCTCTCGGGCAGAGCAAACTGCCGCGCCACACGCCGCACCGGGGCACTCTCACAGGCCTGCCCTACCGCATCTTCGAAGCGCTGGCTGAACGGAGCATTGCTGGGCAGCGCTTCGATCTTTTCCGTCTTCACTCCGCAGTCCGGACAATCCACCCGATACAACTCGATCACCACGGTGGTCTGAAACTCGAAACAGGGCAGATCGCGTATCTCACGCTCGTAGATCTCGTGAATCCGCGGCACCCGCTGCCCACACCCGGAACACACCAGCTTGTGGTTGCCCGATTTCCGCCGCACCCATAACTTCAGGGTCTTGGCCTGCTCGTTGATTTCCTGCTGATAGACCCGATAGCCGGGCCAGCCCAAGATTTTCGTCCAGTCTCGATCTCTCATATCTCCCAAGAGTAGGGAAACATCGCCCTCTCAGCAAGCGTGACCAGAGCGCTGCTCGGAGCAAGTTCGCTGTGGAAATGACGCGCGGGGGAAACCGTGGAAAAGTCCTACCCCCGACTTTTCCACCGTTCCCCCCGCGCTTGGAAATCCCGCCAACGACGCGGGATTCCCACATTCCCACAGCGACGACGACGGCTGGATTACTCTCGCCCAGAACCGAACCCCCAAAGCCTCAAAAGCCAAACCCCAGTAAAATCAAGGGTCCCGTCGGTTTCTCGTGTAGAACGTTCTTTTGTACAGGGGGTTAACCGCGAAGGGTTTCGCTTCCAAGCCTGGACTGCCATTCGTCACTTAAACACCTTGTCCCCGTCATGCCGGTGATATCGCTGATACGTGGTGGAGTTGCAGGTTCATCTGATCCAGAGCCTTTTGCATGTGTGCACGTGACTCGACCCCATCTGCACCAGGCTGTCTCAGTGACGGAGGATCGATCGCATCGTGCACACTGCTTGTTCCGGCCGAAACAACCCGCGCGGTAAGCCCACCGCATGCAGATTCTGCAGCCATTGGCAGTCGGAAACATCGGATTTGCAGCCCGGAGGATTCTTTACGGGATGGGCGTTGACCAGCAAAACGACGAATCCCCGATTAGGGATTCACGGAAGATTTCGTACCAGTTTCGCGGACGAGGAGCCACCAGTTGGGCTCGCAGAGGAATCCTGGCGCAGAAGTTCCTCTTCGGAACCTATAAATCCCCACGCGTTCCAGGCCTCGCCCTTCACCACGTTTTTGAAAAGGACTTCTGCGCCGGAGCGGTTGTGATGATAGAGATACCAATTCCCGACGCCATAACTCACCGTGTCGAACGCTAGCTCGCCTTCAAGATCCGCTGGTCCTGCTGGAGGAAGCGGCAATACCGCCTCGGCGGTAAGCTGTCCCTGATAGAAGTGTAGGAGCCGCAAATAAAAGTACAAGTGGGGCTCGGTATTTTTAACTTCAGGCGTAATCCGCATCAAAACCTGCGCCGCCTCTTGCTCCTTGCCTGCACGACGGAGCGAAACATAGAGCCAGTTGGAACAATCGATCAGGCTGTCGTTCGTCTTCGCCAGCTCTCGCGCTTTATCGAACGAAGATGCCGCCTCGCCGAACTCTGCTAAGAAGTAATGCGCCAGTCCCAGGTGATAATAGGCATCCAGCATCTCCGGAGCGAGCCGGGCTGCCTGCTCCAGATCCTTTACGGCTTTCTTGAATTCGCGCAGTCCCAGTTCCCGATGGCCCCGTTCCAGATAAAGATCTGCGTTCTTGGGAGCAAAAGCTAATCCCTCGGTAGATGTCTCAACCGCCTCTCTGTACTGCCGCCGTGCCGCCTGCGCTTTTGAAAGTTGCAGCACGCGCTCGATATTCTTCGGATCGGCCGCAAGATTCTTGCGAGCCTCGATAACTTTCTCGTCATCCGGCAACGCATAGAGCTTGCGTCCAAGCGCGGACCTCACTTGGAAAGCACCTTGCCGTGCTTCGAGGCCGGTCTGAGACGAGAGCTCAGCCATCAGCGCGAAACTGGCCACGAAGAAAAACGCGCTCAAGCTTATATTGCATCCCGATCTCCATCCGATGCTCCACTTCTTTCGGCTCATTTGCAGTGTCTCCTACGGTTAGAAATACGTCCTACCTGCAACGCGAAACGAAATAGCCACTCTGGCACCGCGTCACGCCCTTTGCGCAAGGAACTGGCTTCTCGTCGCACAAGCGACTCGGCTGGCACTTAGGAAAATGTGTCACATCGCCAGGTAGCCGCCATCTACCGGCAAAGCAGCGCCAGTCACCCAGGACGATTCATCGCTTGCCAGATAGACCGCCAACCCCGCAATATCCTCGGGTTGGCCGAGTCTGCCCAGGGGATGCGCAGCGGTCCTTTCTCGTCGAACTGCAGCTGGATCCGGGGCCTTGTCGAGGACAGCCGCAGTCAATTCGGTTTCCACGAACGACGGACAAATTGCGTTCACGCGGATATTGTCGTGGCCGTGATCGATGGCCATGCTCTTCGTCAACAGGACAACTGCACCTTTGGAAGCCGCATAGGCGGCGCGGTTGCGAGCGCCGACCATCCCGAGCGTAGAAGCCACGTTTATGATCGAGCCGCCGCCGGCCTCGCGCATCGGCGGCAACGCCGCCCGCGAGAGCAGCCAGACGGCACGAACATTCACGTTGAAGGTGTGGTCCCACTGTTCTTCGGTAATCTGCTCGGCGTTTCCAACATGCAAGACTCCCGCGTTGTTTAACAGAAAGGTCAATCCGCCAAAGCGACTTAGGGTTTCGTTTATCAATCGCCTAATTTCACCTGGCTTGGAAACGTCCGCCGCGATTGCCAACGCAGAATCACCAATCTCCTCGGCGAGTGACTCAACCCGATCCTTCCGCCTGCCGACCAGCGCTACTCGCGCGCCTTCGCTCGCGAGGGCGATCGCGCATGCGCGTCCAATTCCGCTCCCTGCCCCGGTAACGATCCCGATCTTGCCCTGCAGGCGTTCGCTCATGATGAATTAGTTTAGTGGAAGCGCACCACACCCAGCGCGGTGCATGCGACCAGTTTCCTTCGTGTGCTAAGCCAATGCGTAGAGATACTGGACCATGGAGCCGACCGCTTGGTCGATCCCCTCGACTTTCGGATTGGTGGAATCGATGAGATAGTACTCATTCGGGGCGTGCGCGCCCGTACCGTGCCCCAATCCAAAGTGTCCGGCAGGAAGATGAAGAGGTTCGGAAGTGAAGATGTATCCAGGCCAGGAGCCGGCCGATCGAGGCCACAGCAGAGGATCCAGGCCGAGCTTGCGGTAAGTTGCGATTTGCGCCTGGATCAGCTTCGTGTCCTGCGAGGTCTGTGTCGGATCGTATCCGCCGCTCATGTTGACCTCGATGTCCCCAAAGCCGCGCTTGGCAAGATGCTTTTGCAGAAGCGCCAGAGTGCCGGCCGCTGTCATGTCAGGCACCAGCCGCATGTCAATCTTCGCAACCGCGCGATGCGGCAGAACGGTCTTGCCGCCGGGACCGGTGTATCCACCCACCAGACCTTCAATGTTGATGGTGGGCTTTGACTCGAGCAGCACGAGAGAGTCAAACCAGTTTTTATCGTGCACCCAGTGCTCGACTCCAAGCTGCTTCTTCGCCGTGGCCTCACTGCGCCGAGCGGCGACATCCTGAATCATCTTCATCTGGGCTGCAGTGAGCGGCTTGGCTTTGTCGAAGAAGCCCGCAACCGCCGGCGTATGTCCGTCCGCTTCGATCAGCGAGTTGAGCGCTTGCACCAGATGCCACGAGGGACTGTCAACCTGCGCTTCAAGGCTGGAATGAACGTCATGTTTGGGTCCGCGTCCCCAGTGCTCTCCGCTGGAAATCATCTCCAGCTCAACCACACCTTTCGCTCCCAGGGATATCTCTACGGTTCCATCCAAGTCCTGGCCAGCTGTTGGCATGAATACGCCAATGCATTTCTTTAACGCGGCGGTGACCTTGGGTTGGCGGACAACCTCTGGAAAGTGCGGCGAACCAATCTCCTCTTCGCCTTCCGAAACCAGCACGAGATTTACAGGCAAGGTCTTTCCGGCTGCTTTAAATGCATGAAGCGCACCGAGAAAAGCGGTTTCAGGACCCTTCTGATTCACCGCGCCGCGACCGACGCACACTTTGCCCAGCCCTTCTTTATCCACAATCCTTCCTTCGAGCGGTGGCGAAGACCACTCGGCGGGGTCAAACTGTTTGACGTCATACATGAAGTAAATGCCGACGGTGATTCGCGCCCCTGCATCGAGAGTTCCGAAGACTCCCGGCTTGCCCGAAGTGGGCACGATTTCGACATTCGCGAATCCCGCATCGCGAGCCAGTCGGGCCATATACTCAGGCCCCTGCGGATAGTTGCGGTTCTCGGCTGCGATCGAGGGCAACGCGATCCACTCCTGCAATCGCTTCACATTCTCGTCATGCATCTTCGGGATTTGACTCAGCACCGACTGAAGGTCATGGTCATCCTCAGAAAATGCGGATATTGGCAATGCGGCGAGCGCGGCTCCAGTCATTGCAGTGTGAATGAATTCCCGGCGGTTGAGCGCGTTGTGATTCGACTCAGTCTCAGTCAATGCATCCACCAGTGCCACGGACAAATGTTTGCTCGTGGTGATCTCGGAGCTAGCTCTGCAAGCAGAACCCGGTCCGATTTTTGTCGACGGTAATGATACCAGTTGATGTCGCAAGCGCCAGTAATCTTTTCCAATAAAAGAAAAGGGCGGCGGCTTTCAGCGAATCGGCGACAAAGGGAAACCGGGATTCCATCTCGCCGGCAAAAAAGGTAGGCTATACGCGGTACGCCTGGACAGCAAGCACGGCCCTTTCCCTCCGCGCGACCGCAAGCAACCTAACGGCCTGGACGCTCACGCTGGGGGTTCAATGAAACGAGTTCATGACTAGTACTAGCGATAGGAGAAATGTGGGTCAATGCTCACTCCTTTCGTCCCGACTTCTTGGGGAATGGGCAGCATTCCGTAGACATCGGTTTCGAAGACTTCACGTACGGCGTGCCTCTCTCGGATGGATGCCGAATTTTCTTCGGCTTGGGATAAGCTCTGGCCTCGCGCTCACTCTTTCGCACGGTCACCTCCCGCCCACATTCGCCCAGTCCCGGCAAAGTTACGGCTTTCAAAATCGGCTTCCGCGCGCGCGCGTGACAGACCTTGTCTGTAGTTCTTCCGCTCTGGCTAAGGCCCGGACGCAACTCGACATAGTCCTGTTTAAGCTGGGGAGCCAGTCGATCTCGTAAATAGAATCGCGTTTTCTCTGAATGGCGAGATTTACCCGGGCTCAGGAAGGAGGGGTTGAAATTGACCGTACCAGGGGGATAAGCTGGTTTCGCTTTTCCAGGTAAACGATTACTGCAGGAGCCAGTCAGAACTGTTCAGCATTTCACGTGTCGTGTAGGAAGCGCTAGCGCGGACAGCAAGGATTTATGGGTTTTGCCTATTCCTTCGCGAATCCTGGCGCCGCCTTCTCCATTGCTTCACGCTCAGTGAAAGGCGGGTGTTGCGGTTGCCGGTATTCGGTCTTGAGTATTGCTTCAACGTTCATGCTTTCGACCACGAACAGACTTGAAATTCGGTATTCTGAACCGGGGAGTGTATGGCTGAGAAAACAATGACGATGGGCTTGGTCGTGGGTAACCGGGGCTTCTTTCCCGATCATTTAGCGAAGAGCGGACGGGAAGAGATGCTCGGAGTGCTGCAGGCGGCGGGCATCGAAGTGGTGGCCCTCACCCCGAACCAGAGCAAGCACGGAGCCGTCGAAACCCGGGAAGAATCGCGGGGTTGCGCCG
>Ga0210406_10004007_pt1 | contig 15965 bp, 20 predicted proteins | sample IncBWC30MmetaG_FD_155454 | JGI IMG/M metagenome (GOLD analysis project Ga0210406, IMG submission 155454) | Forest soil microbial communities from Barre Woods Harvard Forest LTER site, Petersham, Massachusetts, United States - Inc-BW-C-30-M | ecosystem: Environmental > Terrestrial > Soil >... | reverse complement strand
CCGGACGTGAAGACGGTGTCACGAATCAGATTCGCGAGTAGGACGCGCGTAATAGCCCGCGCTGGCCACTCCCTCCACTTCGCCTTGTGTTCGCCAAGCGTTATACTCTCAGGTGGGTAGTGGGCCACTTAGGAAATCTGACATGTTAAGAGACAACCCCCTCAGGGCAACCCGCATCAACCATGCGGCACTCCTCTGTCAATAGGATGGCACATCCCCATGCCTGCCCCCGATCCTCTGGATACCGTTCATCGCCTCAAAGAAGAAATAGATCGCCTGACTGAGGAACAAATCGAAGCCATGAAAATGGCTACTTTCGCAGGGTTGACTCCCGACGAGGCGAAAGAGTACGAGGACCGTCGCGCCAAGATTTTGGAACTGGTAGAGCAGCTACGTCTGCTGGAAGAAGCCGCGTAAACGCACTCCAGCAACCAAAGCCAAGATCACGAGACTGTATTCAATGTCATCGCCCGTCTGCAGGGTGTGATCCCAGACGTCGAATGTTTCAGCAACGGGCCACAGACACAAACCAATAAAAGGCACAACGCAACGAATTGAAGAAGTCGTGACCGCACTTTACCCTCTGATGCCATTTCCAAGGTCGGCGTGCGAAAAACCCACGTAGCCCGACCCACTATACTGCCACTTCGTGCCTGAAGACACCCTGAAGGTCTATAGCCTATCGTGATCGCGAAGGTGCTCTCGGCAAACCGTCCGAGTCATCTGGCCAAATCTGTTACAAGTAGAATTCGGGTCTGCTACAATTCATTCACGGGGCAGGGACAGCTGCTCTGGGTTGGTGTTTGCCTGCAGCACAGTTTTGGACGCGGTTTTGCTTGGTGTCCATGGTGTCCATTAACCTCGGAATTCGGTTCTACGGGGGTTGAAACAGGCGACGCAGGCGAATCGATTGAACCTGAGGAAAGCCAGTAAAGACGCGGGTTTCCGATAAAGGTAAGAAAACAAAGTTGGGGACGTAGTTCAGTTGGTTAGAACGCTGCCCTGTCACGGCAGAGGTCGCGAGTTCGAGTCTCGTCGTCCCCGCCATTTCTTTTCAAAGAGTTACCGGACGTGACACCGGAAACTCCAACCCACAATCCAACCCACATCTACTGCACCGTTACATTCATCCCCACGGCCGTCAGGAATTCACCCTGCGCCGCCCTTGTCTCGTCGCTGTCTTCCTGCGTGTACAGATCGAGGGTCGTTTGAATCTTGCTGTGACGCAAGAGTCCCTGCACGGTCTTAGGTTCGACTTTCGCCTTGTTCACCAGCCAGTTGCTTAAGCTGTGACGCAAGTTGTGAAGCCCGAACCGTTGGCCGTCCTCGATGTGTACTCCGGCTTTCTTTGCGGCCGGTCGCAGATGGTCGGCGACGAATACGGAGGAGCAGAGCGGTTTCCTTCCCTCGGCTCTCATCGACGGAAACACGAAGTCGGTTGCCTTCGCATGCGGCGTCTGTCTTTGCCACGCGCGAAGATGCCCGGCCAGGACCGGATGCAGCGGGACGTAGCCGTCCGATGCATCGGTTTTCGTTTCTCCGTCTTCGCCCTTGCCCCAGCGCTTCGATACCCTAATCCTTCCTTGACCCCACAGCACGTCCGCCCAGCGCAGCGCCAGAATCTCCGACGAGCGCAGCGCGGTCGCCGCACAGGTGAGCACCAATGCGTAGTGAAGCGGGGACGGGAGAGATTTGAGTATGGTCAGCGTTTGGGCCGGGGTGATGATGATCGCCCGGTAAGTGGACTTGGAACGCGTCTCGACGTGCAGCACGGGATTCTTCGCGACGTGTTCGTGACGGAGGCCGATCTTGTAGATGCGGAGCATGAGGCCCCGTATCTTCGCAATCGTCGTCCAGGCAAGTCCATTGGTTTCGTTGAGGGATTTCAGCCACTTCTGAATTTCAAGTGGTTTGATGTCCTCCGCGATATTTTCACCGAATTTTTTGATGAGGTAGTCACGGACGTAATGCTCAACGATGGGGATGGTGTTTACCGATTTCGGCCGCACTGCATCCGCGCCGAAATCGGCCTTCAAATAATGTTCCGCCAGAGAGTTAAACCGGATGCGACCGACACAGGGATCTTCGTTGATTCTGACGGGCAGTCCGAGTTTGTTCACTTCATGCCATGCGTCTTTTTCCTTCGGGAAATCCCGAACCAGACCCACCTGCATGATGTTTTCCACTCTTCTACCGTCCGAAGCTGTAACCCGGTAACGCAGCACCCAGGTGGCTCCTTCCTTGCGTTTCACTGCTTTCAAACTTCCTCGCTGATAAGCCATGTTTCCTCTTTTCAGCGGGGACTGCCAGATGCAGGATCGCACAATTCCCGCATTTTGGGATCACTGTTTTTGCCCGCAATCGCAGCCGCCAGTTCCGAGAGCCGAAACACCCAAACTTTCCGAACGGTCCCCGTCCCGAGCGCATATGCCCCCGCGATGCCATTGCGCGCGAGCGCCAGTAGATAGCGGTGCTTGATGGCAAGGAAGCTCGCGGCTTCGTCAGCAGATACAAACGGTTCAGTAGACATTCCTCTCAGGTACGGAGATTGCGATCGAGCAATCCGACTGGGCTGGGTCGACATTGTAGTCCTCTGTAGGGCAGGACACGGAGGTTCCGAACCGACCAATACCGTTTTCAGCTGGTCGAGTCCGTGTGCAAGCGATAATTGCTCCCAATCTGCTTCATTTCTGCCGCCGCGTCTAATGAAATTTGGGGAGTCTGTTATTCCCTGGAGGACTAATAGCTTTTCGAAACAGGTGCATTCCGTCAGATTTTCGTTAACCGGGCGGCTTTGTGGAGGTGTAGCTTGATGAAATGGCGGAACTTGCGGAAACGACAAAAATCCCGGAGAGCGTCAAAGAATCTTGATACAGCGGTGGTGCCTGGGCTCAGTTCCGAGGCTTCCAATGCCAGTCAGAGCATTCGAGCGGGGCATCCAGAGGGTGTGTGGGTGAGCGAAGAGTTAACGAAATGACCTTGGATATATCTTTTGTTCATCGGAGCATAGAGATTCTTTCTCTCTGTCTCGCCTACGAGTTCACCCGCCAAAGCACAATCACGACAAGCTATTAGTCCTCCAGGGAATAACAGACTCCCGACCTTTCATTGGACAGCGAAATCGAGTGCGGTTACTTTTGCGCCACACGCAGCAGATTTTAGCTGCTCCTGGAGGCGCAGACGTCATCACGTTGGTTCCAAGTCCGTCTTATCCGCCCAGTCCAGCCCCTTGCTCGGTCGAAGTGGGCGCTTCCGACCGCGGCTATTCTCGCCCTGCTTTTTCTCATGTCTGGGGCCGCTCTAGCGCAGGGCGGTTCACCGTTCGACACCGGCTTTACGGCTATCCAGACCCTTTTCACCGGCACCATTGCGAAGGTCGCAAGTCTAGTTGCCATCGTGATCGGCGGCTACGGGTTCGCCCACGGCGAACCCGGCGCAAAGAAGGCGCTCGCCGGCGTTGCCGCCGGAACGGGAATTGCCGTTCTCGCCGTCAATGTCCTGAGCTGGCTCTGGGGCGTTTAACGACCTTTCCAGCTACCTTCGACCTCTATCACTCAACACGCTTGGTCAGGCGAGGGATTTATGGCAAACAGCGACAGCATGAAGACGTTGTTGCGCTCGCATATCGAGCACGATGTTCGGCGCGTCGATCAGTGCGTGCAGGCATTTGTTCGACAACTTGCGGACTTCATGCAGATCGAGGTCTTGGATCGGCAGGGACAGTTCACATTCTTTCGCCGCCTGCTAAATTACGACGACTGGCGCGTTGCCGGTAAGCCCCAGTCCACGCAGTTTCTCGACTATCAGGTCGTGAACTCGAACATCGAAGCCGAACGCGATCATCTACGTGTCGGCGATCACATCGTCCGGGTACTGACAATGAAACGGGCCGTCAGCGAGACGCGTCCCTTGGAGCTCGATGCGCTGCTGAAGATCCCAGCCAACTTCCGGGTCATTACGGAATGGACGCCGCTCGCAGCGGACAAGGCCCGCAAGCAAGTCAACAAACGCCGCCGCCACTTCAATATGTCGAAGACCGGGTTTGTCTCGCAGATGGGCAACGACGCCACGAAGACGAACCCGCGTGATGTGCTGGTGGACGAATCGAAGCAGGCCGACATTGAGAACCTTGGCGACTGCCTGCGTGCTCTGGGCGATGGTCAATTGCGAAGACTTCCGGCTAGATATTCTGGCAGCGGATGCCACCCTATCCCGTTCAGTCGCACTGCGAAAGCATGCCTCGAACCACACCAATTCCGAGCGCGATTGGGCCTGGGTTCGGTGGACGAACTTGCCCAAGGAAAAGACGCCGCGAAGCTGACGCGAAAGCTCGCTTCCCGCCGCGGCGATAAACCGAATCCGCTGTACTACGCACTGCGAACCGTGGATGTCGCATCGGCGAGACTCTGGCTGATCGAAGGAATTCCTATAGACGACGTGGCCACCATGATTGAGGTTCGCCGCCGCTTTGAGATTCCCATTGTGCTCTGCCGAGCTCGTGCACGAGAGATTGCCCAGACGGCGCAGCGGATGATTGCCCGGAGAAAGGTTGCCTAATTCAACCTCGATAAAGGAGACCAAATGCCCCTACTTGAAATCAACTTAAGCCGGTATATCAGCGCGTCGATTCGGCTGGACGAAACGACCGCCGAGCAGGTCGATCAATATGCCGCTTTCGTCCACGCATCCGCCGACGATGTGGTGGACAAGGCGCTCAACTATGTCTTCTCGAAGGACCGCGACTTTCAGGACTTTCTGAAGACGCCTCAAGCCAAGCAGGGTGCCTCCACATTGCGTATCCGTAGAGGCCCAAGCAGGGACGGGAAGGACGCGGCGGAGCAAGCGGCGAAGAAGCTTTCAGCCGGGGTGGAATCCACGACTGCTGTGCGTGTGGTGAAGGCGTGATCCGGCATTCGATTCCGTTCTGGAGCCAAGACGATGCTTCGCATCGGGTTAATCTTGACACTCCACCCCTCAGAGGGTCGTGCTAGGTACACCTGGGTACACGTGTGGCCGTACTCATGAATGCAATAACTTACGATTGCCAAGTTTACCCAGGTACACCCGAGTACACCTAGGTACACCTGATAAAGAGCGAGGAAATTATGTCACTTTTCAACGATCAAGAGCTTGCCGATGAGGCCAAAGCCAAAGCGGAATATCGGCTCGTCGGCGTCACGACGAAGCTCAGTCCGCAGGAGGTTGAGGACATCGAGCAGCTGGCGAAAAAGCACGGCCTACAGCGCAGCGAATTCATCCGGCAGCTCATTCTTAACGAGCTGGCCCGCGAGTCTGGAGAGCCGACCGTGAGCACAGAGCTGATCGAAATTATCGGTCTCCGGCTGATGCTAATGAACCTTCTGGAACCGGTGGCGACAGGCCAAAAGATGACGCCGGAAACCTACGCCGGGATTATCGCCGAGGTGAAAAAACACAAGCGAACCTTGGCGGTCCAGACACAGAAAGACTTGGAGCGTGCGTAATGGCAGCAATACAGTGTGGCCGCAAAGAGACAATCATCTTCCCGCCGCATAGCCCAATCTACAGCTATGGGGCGGTGTTCCTCGCGCTAGTGCTGAACGGCTTCTTTGTATACCTACGCTTCAGCTTCGGCCAGTTGCCTTTGCAACAGTCCTACACGCCGATTTACGTTCGCGCGGCAGCAGGTGGAGCCGTCAACAAGACGGACAAGTACCAACTGCTTTATGTCGGCGACGGCACGAAAGCAAGCCGCCTGGCGACCGAAGACGACGTACGAGAAGGCACGACGCCCACGCCGGGAGGAAAGGAACTTCCACTGGCGTTATCGCCAGCGGCCAAAGCGCAGGGCTACCGATTTCTCATTCGAGGAGCGCCGCAAAAGCGCTGTTTACAATGGCGACGAGTTCCGGGAAATCTACAAGCTTCCGCTCTTGTTCGGCCTGCTTTCGCTGCTGATGCAGCTTCCGTTCTCCGTCCGCAAAGACATCAAGCGTCGCAAGCAGATGAGGTACGGGCGACGGCTAAAAGGACCGGAGCGGCTGACGCCGAAAGAGTTCAACCGCAAGGTGCGGGGCGATGGAATTGGGATCACAACGGATGGTCTAACGGAGATGGTTCGCATCCCGGCGCAGGCCGAGGCGCAGCACGTGCAGATCACGGCTCTATGCGGAATTCCAAAGCGGACAATTTGTCAGTTTGAGCGAACAACAGCGAATTAACGTAGGTTACCTTTGTTGGACAAGAATCGCGAGGGGCATTCGGTCCGCTAATTTCGTCGACTCTTGAGATCACTTTCCGTCGCCGGCTCGGGCTATGTGCGCGTGGCGCTCTGGCATACGGGATCGTGGTTCGAGCGCTCGCTGCATATACCGCGCAACCTTTCGTCGCGCGCGTGCCAGCCGAGCCTTTACTGTTCCGTGCGGCAATCCCAAAACCTCGGCTGTTTCAAAGATCGAGAGACCGTCCACGACGCGTAGGTGAAATGTTCTTCGCAAGCTGGGCGAGAGCAGGACGGTACACTTTCTCAGGTGCGCGGCGAGTTCAGAGGTGCGACACTCATCTTCAGGGCTGGGCCCCGCGTCCGCCAGTCTTTCGTATAGGCAGTATCTTTGCTCCTCGCCAATCTGCTTATCCAACGGCATATGGATTTGGCGTGGCCGTTTGCGTAATTGCATCCGGGCGCAATTGCAGACAATCGCCGTTAGCCAAGTGGACATCTGCGACTGTCCCCTGAATTGGTGCTGATGTTTGTAGGCGGCCAACAGCGCCTCCTGCACCGCATCCTCTGCGTCAGCTCTATTCCCCAGAAGACGCAAAGCACAACGATAAAAAGACCGTGAACTGAGCGAGAGCATTCTCTGCAGTTCGCGGGCTGCGCTCTGATCGTCGGCCCGGTCCAGGTCTTGAGCAGTCTGTGTACGTGCGTCTGCGTCCGGCATGTTCGTTCGTTCCGACGAAAGGGAAAAGCACGTAACTGGCCAAAGAGTTTCGGCATCATGGCTCTGCTCTGCGTGCAAGCATGGGGAAAAAATGGGCCAAAAATGGTGTCAATGGAGTCTCCCAGTGACAGTGTCCGGAGGTTGACACTAAGCCTGGGAGTTCCTCGCTCGCCCGTGGACGTTCGCGGGACTGGCAATCGAACTGCTTGATTTCCCCAGCTAATGTGGGCGCTGAAGGCTTTCGCAAATTTGGCGCGGACCCCTTCTTTGGCCTGCATTCATGGCAAGTGCGCCAGGACTTCATTTCCAACCGCAACTCCTAGCGAAGCTTGACGGAAGTCTTGTTCCCCAGAATGTAACGTCTGCCGAGCGCGATGCACGACCTGAACTGGTGCAGTGCATACACTGCAACGGCCCTGAATTCCGTTCGGCCGTTTTGCACCTGTTAGGCCACTTTGGCATGTGACGTGCCTTTGTCATGTTGTCGGAGCAATGAAGTGCTTCGGAGGACATATGGCAAAGATAATCGAGTTCTACATACCGCAAGGATTTCGCAAGGTTTCAAAGTGGTTGACCCCAGCCGAACGTGGCAAGGTGCTGGCATTTCCTCAGGTGGTACGAAAATCGGCGTGACCGCTCCTGAAACGCGCACGGCGAAACTGAGATTGAGCAAGGTGAAGCAACAATCATGAGCAAGCAGAAGCCTTGCGGAGTTCTAGTGGCGTGCTCCCTGCTAGTGGCTTTCGCTCTAGCACAGGGGTCCGCGGCGCAAACATGAGACCTCCTTGGACATTTACACTTGAGCCCCTGTGGGAAGATTCGACCCACGTGTCACCCATTGGCAACTGTATCTGCATACTGGCAATCGTTGCCATCTCACAGTACTGTTACTGAATAGTAGAGCGGCATTCAAGTCCGGATTGAGCTTGCATGTAGGAGGCAATAGTGTCCGAACCGATCCAAGCAATCAAACAGTTGGTAGGAAATGACCTGTGTCATTACTGTGACAGGAAAGCCGAAGTCAACAGAATGACGCATTACGCCTTGCGGGCCTGACGTTCGGCGTTGACAATTAGTCCTTACCTCTGGCCTCCGGCGCTGGTCCAGTGCTCCTCCGCGTCCCGCTGTGTTCCGTTGTCGTCCGCCGCCTTGGCAGCCTTCCCAGGAGCAGAATTAAACTTCAGCAGACCAATTGCGGGAGACACAAAAACCAAGGAATTCGAAAACGTCGCGACGTGACCCGTGAAACGCTCTCTCTGTACATCGAATTCTCTCAACTGGAACTGCAGCATCCCCATATTGATGACATCCCCGGTAATGCCGGACACCTGTATTCGATCTCCAATTCTGATTCCACGCTTCCCCATCAATACGAGATAGCCGAGGCTCGCGAGAATTACATTTTGCAGAGCAACCGCCATTCCGGCCGTAAGAAGCCCAAAGTACGTTACCAACGAACTCAAATCTGAGGCGACGCTGAACAAGGCGACGACGGCTATGGCAAACAATGTCAGAAGGCGGTGGACCATGCTTATAACCCGTCGTCGGTTTGGGTCCTGAATACGGCCGAGTGCCAGCCGACGCGAAATCTCGCCCATTCCAAATAGCAGACCGACAATCAGCGCTACGATGAGTAGGCGGATCATCAATTTTTTCCATGCCTGCCTGTATTGGCTGGCTACCGCTGTTCGCCAGGGCAGCAGGTGCGACTCGTACTCTTCAAGCAACGCCTTTTGCTTATCGAGCGCCACGATGGCGGGAGAAAAGGCCTTGAGTTCGACTGTAAGCGCCTCAAGCTGAGATTTTTGTTCGCGCAACAATGAAAGATTGCTGGTCTGCAAATTGCTTGTGGCGGCCCTCTGAAGAACCCGAGTGATGAAGCCGGTCATTGGAGTCCGGATATCCTTCACAGAGAGCAAAAAGTTGTCAGTGAGACCAACCTTCCCGTCAACCACGCGAAGCTTGCGGTTTAGCGCAGAGACTTCCGACGCCAGCCCGAGAAGGCCGGTCTCTCGCCAGCTATTGCTGGTTCTGGAATCTACGTCTTGTCCTGGCAATTTCGACAAGGGAGTTGCCGGGCTGCTCAGCTCGGGTATGGATTGTGCAAGGTCGTCAATGGTCAAATCGAGAATTGCAGTGTTGGCTTTCGCCGTCCGGGCAGTCTGTACGAACTGGACTAGATCATTGACCCCCTGCGAAACAGCCTGCATAAGTTCTAATCGGCTCTGAGCATCGTCGAGAGCGGCTTTCAGCTTCTTGCGATCGGCTTTGCGAGCCGAAGCAATCTTCTCGTTCAGCTTTCCGATGTCCTCACTTGTTTGCTGGCTTAGCTGGTCATTTCGATTCTTCAACTCTATAAAGTGCGCAAGGTCCGCAGAAGCGGGGGCCGCCGGTGTCACAGGCGCGTCGTGCGGAGAAGGGGCCGTCTTTGCTAAGGCCACATCCGCCTTGGCAAATTCGAACGAAAGCTTAACAATCTGGCTTTCAAGGACTTGATTGTCATTTAGAAACACCAGGTCTCCCGGATCGCTTGCAACCTGCCGTTCGGTGTAGAGACGGCGATACCAGGTCACCGATTGCAGGAGATATCCGATAACTTGTGCGTCCGACGGGAGCTGATACGAGCTTTGCGTGGTGTCAGCAGAGAGCCCGCGGGATATTGCGATTGCGAAAATCGCACAACAGGTGGCAATGTGAGCGTACCGGTTCACGTTCTTCTGCCTTCCTTGGCGGCTTCAAGCACCAGGTCAGCTGACGCAAGCACAAGCAATATCCAGAGCGCATCGGCTACGAATAGATGGGCGATCTGGAGCCAAACGGGAGCGAGAAATAATACATTCGTCATCCCAATGACGACCTGCACGAAGAGAAGGATGATAAGAGCGATTGCGGATCGTGAGAATCGGTTTCGCCCGGTTGAACTTCTCCAGATAACCCACACAACGTAACATGCGGCGATCGTGGCTACCGCGGGATGGAGTAGCCGAACGCGCAAGAGGGTGGGTGTGCCGGAACTGAAATCTTGCGCCAATGACGAGGGCAGCGATGTTGCCGGATACAGAGTATCGGCCAGAGCAGCTACCGCCCCGGTAATCCCCGTAACTATAGTGGCAAGTAGGCCCAGTCCGATAGAACCTACTTCTCGCCATTTGCGGATGAGAGTGAAGCTTCTGTTGCCATTCGACAACCAGGCGGCAGTGAGCGACAGCGTCGCAAGAAGCACAAGTGTATTGCCAAAGTGCAAACAGAGAAAGAGAATTCGGCCGGCAGATTGGTCGTTGCCCACATGCTTCAACAGGACAAGAGCAGCTCCCAATAGCGCTTCATTTGCTAGAAGTGCTGCGGCGAGAACCGCCGAATAGCGAGCCCAGTCGCCTTTCTTTGTTACTCGCCAGCACCAGACAACGAGACCGGTCACCACGAGCAACGAGATGACACTAGTGATTCGGTGCGTGAATTCGACGATGGTTCGCCCGTTGGCGCTTGCCCCGACAAGGTCGCCATCGCAGAGAGGCCACCTATTGCCACAGCCGGCACCTGAACCCGTCGCTCTCACATAAGCACCCCAGAGGACGACCGCTACGTTCCAATACAAGGCAGTCCATGCAAAGCGAGCAACGTGCCTAATCTCGCAAGCTCGAGAGTTGGAGAAAAAGACTGCCTTCGGCAGGAACGTCGAGTTAGGAGCGTCAGCGTGGGCAGCGGACGCGTGAAGCCAAGGTACAAACCTTACCTGTTGATGACGAGATGCGGTGAACTTCATGCGTTCTTGGCAATGACCTCACAAAACATCTGGCTCGACGGGAACCGGCGCTTTGTCTTGCACGTTGTGATTGCTGTAAGTGATCAAACCGCTTTGGCTGGCCGTTAGTTCCGATTTGGACTGAAACGCCTTTCTGCGCGCCCTACTCCAGCGCGTCGGCGGTTTTGGTCGCTGCTTTCTTCATGCCCTTACTGTCAGTGGTGTGCGCCGCATCCTTCGTAGCCGATTTTTGTGGCGCGAGCAGCATCCTTAGAAGTCGTCTCTGTCGCCTTGCCTGCCTCTTGAACCCCCTTCGCAACATCGGTGGAAGCGTCTTGTGTCAATCCATTTGTGGCCAACCACAGTGTAAAAATCTAAACGAGTGCTCTGACCTTCATACCTCATTTCACCTTGCAGATCTCAATTGCAATCCATGTGCCACAATGCGTTGACTGAACGCATGAACAGAAACTTTAGCGTGGGACCGCAGGAGCGTATTTGGGAGGGCGCTCACTAGAAAGGTCTGCGGCCCCGCGCGTCAGATGCAGAGATAGTGAGCAAATGAGTCGCCAAATACCGCGCTGAGAATAAATGGCAAAGCGTAGTCGGCGAAGGCGTCTGCTTCGATGGAACGGAAAGTAAACGTGGAGGGTTCCCCGATTTCGCCAGTCAATCTTCGCTCGATCGCTGGACCAACTCCTCAAACTCGCGACCGAACACATAGTTCATTCCCAGCTTGCGGGCGATCTCTTCGGCGATATTTAGGCGGTGCGTGCGTCGTGCGTTGAGATCCACCTCCTGCAGGATCAAATGTCAGCATGTTACGCCGACGAGGAAGTCTGTCCTTCTGGATGCTGGTTCAGGTACGGCTGTATGGAAGAGCAGGCAGTCACACAGGAAGCCCGGGCTGTTCGATAAAACTACGGCCCCGCCCTGACCGCGAGAGTCACCGCGGTATAGTGCTCGATGCGGCGCAGAGTGAACTCGCCGACGCTCCCATGCAGAGAGAGGCCAGCGACTTGAGGCTGGGCCGCGTCCGGCGAAAGGACTTTCACCTCCCAGCGGCCCAGGTCCTGGACCAGCCCGTTCAGCTCCAGCCGGACTTTGACGTTCTCTGCCGGAGCCTGGTGATCGTAGTTGAGCAAGTGGAGGATCAGTGTCCGACCGTCGGGTTTCCGAGTCAACTGGCCCAGCAAGTAACCGCGCGGCTCCAAGCTGAGGCGAGGCCCTCCGGCCGCGGCTTCGGCACGCGCCGCAATTCCCGGCTCCGCCTTTCCGGCCCTGACGATGACGCCCCCGCCAGCGGTGAACGTATTCAACCGGGCCTGTTGGTCGGCGCTGAGTTTGGGCAGGTCAGCCGGCATCACCAGCACCTTGAACCGGTCCAGGGGAACTCCCTCGTCTAGGTGCGCAAGCACTTTGGTCTCGAAAAAGACACTCTGCTTGAGGAATTCGTCGGCTAGCGGGTTCAGCGGCTCCGCGGAGATCAAGGCAACCCGCGCCACAGGCGCCGCCTGGTGATATAGCTCCCGGTGCTCGACCAAGAAATGGTTGTATTGAGCGATGGCCTTCCAGGCCTCCTGAGCCTCCGGCTCGCCCTTGATCAGCGCGGAGAGGAATCGACCCTCGATGTTGCGCGAGGTGGCCGCGCCGAACGCATAGGCCTCGGCGATGGAAAGCTTCTGCTCGGCCGGGCTGGGGATGCAGCGCTCGCGCGGGCCGCAGTGGTAAAGGTCGTTCTCATACTTCAGGGGCTGCCAAGGCTGCTTCTCGCCGCTCAAGAATTTGATCTTGCGCGCGTTGTCCACCTGCCATTTACCGTTCCACACCCCCGGAGTGTCCTTGCCGTCCTCCTCCCAGATCACCTCGTTAATGTCGTTCATCGCAAACCGGTCCGGCGGAATATGAATATTGGCATAAACCATGACCTTAGGCCGCCCGGTCTCCCGCGCCCTCCGCTCCGCCATCCGCTGGGTGTCGTCGAGCAACTGGGCCAGGCCTTCGTTGTAACCGATCATGTTGTCCCACATGATCGCGTCCACTCCAGCGTCCACAGCCAGCTCCGCCTTCTTCAAGAGGTAGGCCCGCCAGCCAGGCTTGCGAGCGTCGGCCAGCCGGCGCTCCCAGGAGATATGCAGCTCGGTCTTGGTCGGGCCGGCGTAGAACATGGGGATATCGTGCATCCACAGGCCGTATTTCTTCGTTTCTGGGTCGTCGCTGTAGGCGCTCTTGCGGAACATGTTGGAAGCCGAGAGGTAGGCCGAGACATGAATGCCGTTCTCATGGCAGCGGGCGATTACCTTTTTCAGGTTCTCCCGGTTCTCGTCCTCGCCCTTAAGCGACCAGCCGCTGCTCCAGGTGACCCAGATCCAGTTGAACTCCGCCTGCTTGAGCAAGCCGAGCATTTGCTCGAAATCGCGATCATAGATGTGGGTCAGCACGTCCTTCTCTTCGGCGCTGAACTTTTTGCCCCACCAGGTCCGCTCGGCCTTCCAGCTCTCGATTCGTCCGCCGTCCAGCCGGATGAAACGAAAATTTCCCTGTTCCGCCCACGGCGGCACGTCCTCTGGCTTGGCCCGATACAGTCTCGGCGCCGGCTCAAAAGACTGGGAGGAGCAGAGAAGCAGGGTGGTGGCGACCAAACTAACCAGACCAATGTTTCTTACGATTCGCACCCGCTGCAGGATTCCCTCCCTTCGAAACGACCAAGGCCACCACGGTGGCCATATCATTGGACGTGGCAGGCGGCACCTGGATCAACAAATCTCCGCTTTCAGTTTTGCATGGCCACGAGCTTCGCTCGGGGCTTCCAGGAGATAGGCGGATTGGGAGCCATGTCCTCACTCTTCGGCAGCGTTGGCGCATCGCCGTATGCCGACGACGATGCCGCATAAATGAGGCACAGCACTTTCGCATCGCGCGCGGCAACCAGCAACGCCATTGACTCTCCTTCTCTAACGCATACGCACAGCCGACCGAATTCGGGCGACTGTCCGACTTGCACCTAACCACGTCGGGACCATCCAATTACACTCTCTCGGATAAAGTGATCTGTCGCGTGAATACCTTATTGGTGCTTATGCTTGCTTGTGAATTTGCCCAAGATAAACTCCTGGGCCAGACCGAGGGCGACGTGGAGCCCCATACTAGTCCCGAAATTTGTGAATACAAGCCCAGGACCGCGCTGCGAGTCTGGGTAGTAGGTATTGGAAAGCGCAGCTGAAATCAAACTGCCACCGACTTGGGAATAATTCGGCTGCGATTTGCCGTTGTCTCCTTGACAGACAAACGGAGCCAAGATTGCGTGCCAAGCCCGAGACCCCTTTGTCCCGGAACCACGATAGAAATAGCGAGGGTCCTGATGCAGGAGCGAAGGCAGAATAGCGTTGGCAAACAAGGCTTCGCTGGTGCCGCTGGCCAGGTTAGCGCCGAACCGCTCGCCATATCCTCTTGCACCTTGGCGATAATCGGTCGTATCAGTGGCCTGCTGAACGCCGGCCCATGCAGCCTCGAAGGCGAAGAAAGTTGGGTGGGTGAGACCTTTGTAAGCCAGGTGAAACTTCATCTTTGCAGTGAGGGGCTCGGGGTGAGGTTCGTAAGTGACAAAAATATTAGGTATAAAACCAAGAACGCGCTGCTGCTCTTCCGCCTTGAGCTGCTGGGCAGCAACTTCCTCCGAGGAATAACTCACAGTAACCGCCCGCTGCACAGCCAAAATGCGGAGTTTGATATCGGTTAAAGTTTTCTCCTGCCCGGGTTCGACGGTAACCGACGAGCTCCAGCCTCCATATCCTTGGGCTTTTATAGTGAGCTGATAGGCAACTCCTGGAGTGAGATCGTGGAATGCAAAGGAGCCGTCGTCCATGGTTACAACGGTGGCATGATCGCCATCGGGTCTTTGAAGCACTACGCTGGCATTGGCAACTGGATCTTGGCTGACATCGAGCACCTGACCGAGGACAGTTCCTGAGTTTGTATTGGCAGCTACGGTGGACTGTGCGGAAGCGGATCCTACAAGTACCATTCCACTCAGGACAATCAGCACCAAAATATGTGTCGTTTTCGAGAGTACGTTCAAAGGCAGGTTAAGGTTCGCATGTGTGTTGCTGCGCATCGTTAATATCCCTAACTTCCGGAGAGTGTGAAATTAATTGTGATCTGGGAGTCGACTTCAACCGGCTCTCCATTCAAGAGATACGGCCGGTAGCGCCATTGCTTTACTGCTTCGATTGCGGCCTGCGCGAGCACCGACAAACCGCTTTTGACGCGAACATCCTCCACGCTGCCATCCTTGGCGATCACGGCCAACAGCACTACCGTCCCTTCAATCCGCGCGCGGCCGGCCTCAGGCGGATACTTCGGCGCAACGTCGTGGATGAGGTTCGCCTCGGCTATCCGGGCGGGGACACGGATTCTCTTTGGTGTAGGGGCGGGAGTTTTCGCAAGGACGGGCGCACTGCCCGTGCTACGCAGCACTTCGCTAAGCACTCCACCGGGAATTCCTCCGACTACTCCGCCAGGAACTCCCCCAACTAGTCCGGCCGCAGTATCCACCGGAGGCGAAGGGGGTGCTTCTTGCGTCGTATGCACTGCAAAAGGAATCCTCATATTTGTCGGGGTGCTTCTGGAAGTGGATGTTGGCACTGGAGGACTCGTGACATTGGAAGCCGCGGCAGCCGGCGGTACATATAACATCGTTAGTGTCTCCCGCCTGGGCAGCGTATCCGTGTGAAACAGCGGGATGACAACTAGTGCCAGCAAGAGGAGCGACAGCAGGGTCACCGATCCAACTGCCGCCCAGGGATTTCGCGGTCGTGACTTCGCACCCGACACAGCTAGACTGTCGTAAAATAAATCCCCTTCTCGCAGGCTGGAAGATACGGGACGCTGTTCTTTCTCGTGCTCCGGAAGTGCTGCAACCCGTGAATCAATTCGCAACCGTGGCCTCGGGAAAGCCGGGTATGCAAGGCAATGATCCGATTCCAAAAGACTGTCGTTATAAGTAGCCATAGCAAAGTGATCCTCCTTAACGCAGCTGCGTTCTCCCTTCCATAAACTGCTATGTGGATTCGGCGCCAAAGTCGAGTTACTGTCCATTCGAGGACTTCTCCGCCACATCAAAAGCTGGATTTAAGTTGTGACTCTGTGTGATTTGATATTCCCCATATTTGATAGTCAGGACTGCACTGCCAAAAATCCGCACCTTCGTCTCGCTCTCGTTTGACTCGGGCAGCCAGAAGCTGCCGATTTTCTGATAGCTTCGTGTGAAGTCGGTCTTCACCGTCCACCACGAAGGATTGACG
>Ga0210406_10004006_pt1 | contig 15966 bp, 17 predicted proteins | sample IncBWC30MmetaG_FD_155454 | JGI IMG/M metagenome (GOLD analysis project Ga0210406, IMG submission 155454) | Forest soil microbial communities from Barre Woods Harvard Forest LTER site, Petersham, Massachusetts, United States - Inc-BW-C-30-M | ecosystem: Environmental > Terrestrial > Soil >... | reverse complement strand
TTTCCGACACCGAGGAAGCGATCGGCGTGGTCGCGACGTCGGGCAATCCGCTCGCCTTTGCGATCATCAGCGCGTTGCAGGACGGCCGCCTGATGGCCGATCCCGACAGCAAGAAAGTCTACCTCACCGGCCCCGACGGCAAATCGATCGACGCCGCAACCGGCGCAGCCGTCGCGAGCGTTCCCGACAGCACCAGCGCCGTGCGGCTCAATAACCGCCTGCGCCGCACCGTCGAGGCTGCGCTCGGCGGCCTGACGCTGCTGTCACCGGATCCCGCCAAGCGGATTGCGGCGGCGCAATCGGTCTTCAAAACCCATGACGAGGCATTCCTGCCGGTCGTCGATGGCGCGCTGGACAAGGAAACCAACAAGGCCGCCAAGCTTGCTTTCTCCGAAGCGCGCGCGGCCATCCTGCTGTTCAAATCCGATGCCACCGACGTCGAGAAGTTGGAGGCCGTCGCCACCATCAAGGCGCGCGGCGACCAGGAGGCGCTGGCACTGTTGAACGACATCGGCAGCGATCAGCCGCCCGCGGTTGCCAAAGCCGCGGTGGCCGCGATCGCCGCGATCCAGAGCAATCTTTCGCTGTGGTCGGCGGTGCAGAATGCCTGGTACGGCCTGTCGCTCGGTTCGGTCCTGCTGCTTGCGGCGATTGGTCTTGCCATCACCTTCGGCGTGATGGGCGTCATCAACATGGCCCATGGCGAGATGGTGATGATCGGGGCCTATGTTACCTTCTTGGTGCAGGAAACCATTCGCACAAGCTATCCCGGCCTGTTCGATTATTCGCTGCTGATCGCGGTTCCACTGGCCTTCCTGGTCGCCGGCGGCATCGGTGTCTTGATCGAGCGCAGTATCATCCGCTTTCTCTACGGCCGCCCGCTGGAAACGCTGCTCGCGACCTGGGGCCTGTCGCTGGTGCTGCAACAGGCCGTGCGTACCATGTTTGGTCCGACCAACCGCGAGGTCGGCAACCCCTCCTGGATGAGCGGTGCGTTCGATCTCGGACAGATCACGATCACCTACAACCGGCTCTGGATCCTCTGCTTCACGCTCGCGGTGTTCGCGATCCTGCTTGCGATGCTGCGCTTTACCGCGCTTGGCCTTGAGATGCGGGCGGTGACGCAGAACCGCCGGATGGCGGCGTCGATGGGGATCGCGACCTCGCGCGTCGATGCGCTCACTTTCGGTCTCGGCTCCGGCATCGCCGGGATTGCAGGCGTGGCATTGTCGCAGATCGACAATGTCAGCCCCAATCTCGGCCAGAGCTACATCATCGACAGCTTCATGGTGGTGGTGTTCGGCGGCGTCGGTAATTTGTGGGGCACGCTGGTCGGCGCCTTCACGCTCGGCATTGCCAACAAATTCCTCGAGCCGGTCGCGGGCGCCGTGCTCGGCAAGATTGCCATTCTCGTGCTCATCATCCTGTTCATTCAGAAACGCCCGCGCGGCCTGTTCGCGCTGAAGGGGCGGGCGGTGGAAGCATGATATCGCACATGCTGACGCGCTCGCTCGATCGCGCCGCGACGATGTTCGTGCTGGTCGTCGCCGCGTTCGGCGTGCTGATCCCGCTGTCGAACCTGCTGTTGCCGTCGGGTTCGGCGTTCCACGTGCCGACCTATCTGGTGGCGCTGTTTGGCAAATATGTTTGCTACGCGATTCTCGCGATCGCGATCGACCTGATCTGGGGTTATTGCGGCATTCTCTCGCTCGGCCACGGTGCGTTCTTCGCGCTCGGCGGCTATGCGATGGGCATGTATCTGATGCGCCAGATCGGCAGCCGCGGCGTCTACGGCAATCCGATCCTGCCTGACTTCATGGTGTTCCTGAATTACCCAAAACTGCCCTGGTACTGGAACGGTTTTGATATGTTCTGGTTCGCCGCGTTGATGGTCGTGCTGGCTCCGGGCCTGCTCGCATTCTGCTTCGGCTGGCTGGCATTTCGCTCGCGCGTCACCGGCGTCTATCTCTCGATCATTACGCAAGCCATGACCTACGCGTTGCTGCTGGCATTTTTCCGCAACGATTTCGGTTTCGGCGGCAACAACGGCCTCACCGATTTCAAGGATATTCTCGGCTTCAACGTGCAGGCCGACGGCACCCGCGCCGCCCTGCTCGCGCTGAGTTGCCTTGCGCTGATTGTCGGCTTTCTGATCTGCCGCGCGGTCGTGACCTCGAAACTCGGCAAGGTCCTGATCGCGGTGCGCGATGCGGAGTCGCGCACGCGCTTCCTCGGCTACCGCGTCGAATCCTACAAGCTGTTCGTCTTCACGCTGTCGGCCTGCATGGCGGGTGTGGCCGGCGCGCTCTACGTGCCGCAGGTCGGCATCATCAATCCATCCGAATTCGCGCCGGGCAACTCGATCGAAGCGGTGATCTGGGTCGCGGTCGGCGGCCGTGGCACGCTGACTGGCGCAGCGCTTGGCGCTATCGTCGTCAACTACGCCAAAACCTATTTCACGTCCGGCCCATTGGCGCCCTACTGGCTGTTCATGCTGGGCGCGCTGTTCATCCTGGTGACGCTGCTGTTGCCGAAGGGCATCGTCGGCACCTTCAATGCCTGGTGGGCGCCGTGGAAGACGCAACGCCTCTTGGTGAACGCCGAGAGCGCGGCGCGCGAAGACGGCGTCAGCGAACCGAACCCGGCGGAGTGAACGCATGAACGTCATGGACAGCCGCGCCACTTCCGCACTGCTTTACCTCGACGGCGTGCACGTATCGTTCGACGGCTTCCACGCCATCAACAATCTGTCGCTGGCGCTCGAACCCGGCGAGATGCGCGCCGTTATCGGCCCCAACGGCGCCGGCAAGACCACGATGATGGACATCATCACCGGCAAGACCAGGCCGGACGAGGGCACGGTGCTGTTCGACGGCGTCACCGACCTGACCCGGCTCGACGAGACCCGCATTGCCGAACTCGGCATCGGCCGGAAATTCCAGAAACCGACAGTGTTCGAGAGCCAGACCATCGAGGACAATTTGCTGCTCGCGCTCAACGTCGATCACGGCGTCAAGGGCACGCTGTTCTGGCGCGAAAGCAAGCCTGAGACCGAACGCATCGAGCGGGTGCTGGAAACCATCCGCCTCACCGGTGCGCGCAACCGCCTGGCCGGAAGCCTGTCGCACGGCCAAAAACAGTGGTTAGAGATCGGCATGCTGCTGGCGCAGGATCCGAAACTGCTCCTGGTCGACGAGCCAGTCGCGGGCATGACCGACGTCGAAACCCATCAGACCGCGGAACTGCTCAAGGCGATCAACAAGGAAAAGACGGTCATGGTCGTCGAGCACGACATGACCTTCGTCCGCGAGCTCGGCGTCAAGGTGACCTGCCTGCACGAAGGCACCGTGCTGGCGGAGGGAACCATCGATCAGGTCTCGTCGAACGAGCGGGTGATCGAAGTGTATTTGGGAAGGTAGCGAAGTAGCGAATAGTGAGTGGCGAATAGCGAATAGAATTTGGGGTCCAGAAAATGACGGGTGTGACAATTCCAACTATTCGCTATTCGCTATTCGCCATTCGCGCGACCGGAGGTCGCACATGCTCGATGTGAAAGATATCAACCTCTATTACGGCGCGGCGCAGGCGCTGCGCGGCGTCTCGCTGAAGGCCGAGCCCGGCAAGGTGATGTGCGTCTTGGGGCGCAACGGCGTCGGCAAGACCTCGCTGCTGCGCGCCATGGTCGGCCAATATCCGATTGCCTCCGGCTCGATCACCTTCGACGGTGCCGACATCACGGGCTTAAGGCCTTATGAGCGGGCGCGAAAGGGCATCGGCTTCGTGCCGCAGGGCCGCGAGATTTTTCCGCTGCTGACGGTGGAGGAAAATCTCAAGACCGGGTTTGGACCGTTGAAGCGCGACGACCGCTATATTCCCGACGACGTGTTCTCGCTGTTTCCGGTGCTGCAATCGATGCTGGGACGCCGTGGCGGCGACCTGTCCGGCGGCCAGCAACAGCAGCTTGCGATCGGTCGCGCCCTGGTGATGCGGCCAAAACTATTATTGCTCGACGAGCCGACCGAGGGCATTCAGCCGTCGATTATCAAGGACATTGCACGTGCGATCTCGTATCTGCGCAATCTCGGCAACATCGCGATCGTGCTGGTCGAACAATATCTCGACTTTGCCTGCGAGCTCGGCGACAGTTTCGCGGTCATGGACCGCGGCGCGGTGAAATATTCCTGCGATCGCGCTCAACTCGACGCGAGCGAAATCAGCCGCCAGATGGCACTATAACCATCCGAGACGGCCGGCGGAGGTCGCGCTACTCGCGGGGAGCTGGATGACGGCTGAACTTTCAAACGCATCTTCAAAGGTGTTCGCGGCCAACCGTGCGCGGGGCGCCGTCGCATTCGACGTGCAGCTAAAGGACGGCGTCACGCGGCGCCGTCATCTGCACGAGTCCGGCTCGCTGCGCGTGCGCTTTCCTTCCCCCGAAGAAGCGGGCCTCGCGGCGGTATTCGTCAATACGGCGGGCGGCGTCGCCGGCGGCGACCGCTTTGATATCGATATCGCGGCCGGCGAAGGATCGCGCCTCGTCGTCACGACGGCGGCGGCTGAAAAAATCTATCGCGCGGCTGGCCCCGCCGCCGAGGTCAATATCGCGCTGAAGGCGGCTGCCGGCGCGCATCTTTCCTGGCTGCCGCAGGAAACCATTCTGTTCGACCGGGCGCGGATATCGCGGCGCATCGACATCGACCTGGCAGAGGGCGCCTCGCTGCTGCTGTGCGAAATCGTGGTGTTCGGCCGCGCCGCGATGGGCGAACGCATGACAAGCGGCGAATTCGTCGATCGCTGGCGGCTGCGGCGCGGCGGCAGGCTGGTGTTCGCCGAAACCGTTCGGCTCGAGGGCGATATCGGCGAAAAGCTTGGCTGTCCCGCGATCGCGAATGCCGGTGCGGCGGTCGGCACGGCCCTGATCGTGCCGGGTAACGAGGCCATGGTCGAGCGGATCCGCGAGGTTTCCGACACTTTCGCCGGCGAGGTCGGAATCTCCGCCTGGAATGGATTTGCAATGGCGCGCTTGTGTGCCCAAGATGCCGCGCGGCTTCGCTCCGACATGGTCGCAGTGCTCGGCCGCGTCTCGGGCGTGCGGCTGCCGCGGCTTTGGCTCAATTAGATCGATCGATCAAAATCATTCGAGTGCGCGCATGAATCTCTCCCCCCGCGAAAAGGACAAGCTGCTGATCTCGATGGCGGCCATGGTGGCGTGGCGACGGCTGGAGCGCGGCGTCAAGCTCAATCATCCCGAGGCCGTCGCCATTATCTCCGACTTCATCGTCGAGGGCGCGCGCGACGGCCGCACCGTGGCCGATCTGATGCAGGCCGGCGCGCAGGTCTTGACCCGCGCGCAGGTGATGGATGGGATCGCCGAGATGATCCACGACATCCAGGTCGAGGCGACGTTTCCGGACGGCACAAAACTCGTCACCGTGCATGAGCCGATCAGGTAGCAAGCATGCTCATCCCCGTGTTCATTTCCGCTCCATCTACGGAGAATTTGAATCCGGAACAGAAGTCTGTGTACGACGCCATCATTGCCGCAATCGGCGATCTGGGACTGGAAGAAAGAAGGCTCGGTCAGTCGGACTATCCCGACGAAGCTCCGCTCAAGGAAGTTATTCAGATCGCGCGGCGGTGTTCCGGAGGAATCGTGCTCGGTTTCACCCAAATGATGGTGCAGGCCGGAATCTCGAAACCCGGTGTGCAGGACAAACCGATGAACGATGTGCCGTTTCCGACACCATGGAATCATCTAGAGGCCGGGATATTGTTTTCGCTGCGGCTTCCAGTCCTGGTCTTTCGGGAAAAGGGAATTTCGGGCGGCATCTTCGATGAGGGAGTCACCGACGTCTTCATTCACAAGATGCCGAGCGTTGCCGATTTCGAAAAGAAGGCCGGTTCGGTCCGGCAGGTTTTGATGAAATGGCAAGCGAGAGTGCGTAGCCATTATTACGAATGGGAGGGCTGATGATTCCCGGCGAACTCTTCATCAAGGACGGCGAGATCGAACTCAATGCCGGCCGCAAGACCGTGACCCTCACGGTGGCCAACACCGGCGACCGCCCGATCCAGGTCGGCTCGCATTATCATTTCTTCGAGACCAACCCGGCGCTCAAGTTCGACCGCAAGAAAGCGCGCGGCATGCGGCTCGATATCGCCGCCGGCACCGCGGTGCGGTTCGAGCCGGGGCAGACCCGCGACGTACAGCTTGTAGCGTTAGCGGGAAAACGCACCATCTACGGTTTTCGCGGCGACGTGATGGGAAAGCTGTGAGCCGATGTTGCCGGCGCTGCGCCTCGTCTCCGAAGCTGCCGAGCTTGCGGCGCGCCGCCACAACGGCATGACGCGAAAGGGCCGCGGCAACGAGCCTTATATCAACCACCTTGCCGAGGTTGCAAACCTGCTCGCGGCTGCGACCGATGGCGCGGATGCCGAGCTTGTCGCCGCCGGCTGGCTGCATGACACGATCGAGGACACGCAAACCACGCGCGAAGAGCTGGCGCAAGAGTTCAGCGCGCACGTCGCAGCGCTTGTCGTCGAGGTCACCGACGACATGACCTTGCCCAAGAGCAAGCGCCGGCGGCTGCAGGTCCTGGATGCCCCGAAGAAGTCGCCAGGCGCCAAACTGATCAAGATCGCCGACAAGATCAGCAATATCCGCGCCCGCATCTTGCCGGAGCCGACGCCGGAGCAGCGCGAGGATCTCGCCGATTATGTTGCCTGGGCCGAACAGGTCGTCACGAACTGCCGTGGCATCAACGCCTGGCTCGACAAAACCTTTGACGAAACGGTTGCGGTAGCAAGGAGCACGCTGTGAGCACGAAGATAAAACGTTCCGTCTATGCCGACATGTTCGGGCCGACCACCGGCGACCGCGTGCGGCTTGCCGACACCGACCTCATCATCGAGGTCGAAAAGGATTTCACGACCTACGGCGAGGAGGTGAAATTCGGCGGCGGCAAGGTGATCCGCGACGGCATGGGACAATCGCAGGTCACCAACAAGCAGGGCGCGGCCGACACCGTCATCACCAACGCGCTGATCGTCGACCATTGGGGGATCGTCAAAGCCGACGTCGCGATCAAGGAAGGTTTCATCAGCGCCATCGGCAAGGCCGGCAATCCCGACATCCAGGGAGGCGTCACCATCGCCATCGGCCCCGGCACCGACGTCATCGCCGGCGAAGGGAAAATCCTCACCGCCGGCGGATTCGACAGCCACATCCATTTCATCTGCCCGCAGCAGATCGAGCACGCGCTGATGAGTGGCGTCACCTCGATGCTGGGCGGCGGCACCGGGCCATCGCACGGCACCTTCGCCACCACCTGCACCCCCGGCCCCTGGCACATGGGGCGGATGATCCAATCGTTCGACGCCTTCCCGGTCAATCTCGGCATTTCCGGCAAGGGCAACGCATCGCGGCCGGCCTCGCTGGTCGAGATGATCAAGGGTGGCGCCTGCGCGTTAAAACTGCACGAGGATTGGGGCTCCACGCCGGCAGCGATCGACAATTGTCTTTCGGTTGCCGATGATTACGACGTGCAGGTGATGCTGCATTCCGACACGCTGAACGAGTCGGGCTTTGTCGAGGACACGATAAAGGCCTTCAAGGGCCGCACCATCCACGCTTTCCACACCGAGGGTGCCGGCGGCGGCCACGCGCCGGACATCATCAAGATCGCCGGCTTGAAGAACGTGCTGCCGTCCTCGACCAATCCGACGCGCCCCTTCACCCGCAACACCATCGACGAGCATCTCGACATGCTGATGGTGTGCCACCATCTCGATCCCACCATCGCCGAAGATCTGGCGTTCGCCGAAAGCCGCATCCGGAAAGAAACCATTGCGGCTGAGGATATCCTGCACGACCTCGGCGCGCTCTCGATGATGTCGTCGGACTCGCAAGCCATGGGCCGGCTCGGCGAAGTCATTATCCGCACCTGGCAGACCGCCGACAAGATGAAGAAGCAGCGCGGTTCGTTGCCGCAGGACAAGGGCAACAACGACAATTTCCGCGTCAAGCGCTACATCGCCAAATACACCATCAACCCGGCGATCACCCATGGCGTCTCGAAGCTGATAGGTTCAGTTGAGAAAGGCAAGCTCGCCGATCTCGTGCTTTGGTCCCCGGCCTTTTTTGGCGTCAAGCCCGATTGCATCATCAAGGGCGGCTCGATTGTGGCAGCTCCCATGGGCGATCCCAACGCGTCGATCCCCACCCCGCAGCCGGTGCATTACCAGCCGATGTTCGCGGCCTTCGGCAAATCGCTGACGGCGTCTTCGGTGGTGTTTACTTCCAAGGCCGCTGTTACCGGCGGGCTAGCGCGCAAGCTCGGCATCGGCAAAAAACTCTATGCGGTGCAAAACACCCGCGGCAAGATTTCCAAGAAGAGCATGATCCATAACGACGCCACACCCGAGATCGAGGTCGACGCCGAAACCTATGAGGTTCGTGCCGACGGCGAGCTCCTGACCTGTCCGCCGGCCGAGGTGCTGCCCATGGCGCAGCGCTATTTCCTGTTCTAAGCTCGATCCCGGCCGTCTGAGCCAGGACAAAAAGCCGGGAGGATTCTCGTGATTTACGTTGTTGCCACGCTGACCGTGAAGCCTGAAGCGCGCGCCGAATTCATTGCGGCGGCTACCGCCTGCATCAAGGAGACCCGCAAGGAAGTAGGCAATATCGCCTATGACCTGCATGAGAGCGTCACCGATGACGCCAAAATGGTGTTTGTCGAGCAATGGGAAAATGCCGAGGCGCTGGTGCCGCACCGCGCCGCTGAGCACATGAAGACTTTTGGCCGGGTCGCAGTGAAATGCTTCTCAGCTCCACCAAAAATCGAAGTCATCACACCCGAAAAAGTCGATGTCCGCTAATCAAGGCTCCGCATGATCCGTGCAACGCGAGTTCAAGCCCAGCATCGCTGGACGGAAGCCCCAGTCGATACCGTCGTGCTTGATTTCGACGACCGGCACCGGCGGCGGATGGCGATGACCGGTACGCGCGGACTTGCGTTTCTGCTTGATCTCGAAAACGCGGTCGCGCTGCGCGGCGGCGACGCGCTGGTGCTCGACGATGGAAGGCTGATCGAGGTGGTGGCGGCGCCGGAGCTGCTGGTCGAAATCCGAGGGTCTGATCCGCATGATCTGATCAGGGTCGCCTGGCATCTCGGCAACCGCCATTTGCCGACCCAGATCATGGCCAAGGGCCTGCGCGTTCGGCGCGATCATGTCATCGAAGCCATGGTGAAGGGATTGGGCGCGCGCGTGATCGAGATCGAGGCGCCGTTCGATCCCGAAGGCGGGGCCTATGCAGGTGGTGGACATGGCCGCACGCCCGACGGTGACGCGCATCACGCCGCGCATGATCGTCCGTCGCACGATCCCGACGATCACCATCACGATCACGGCCATTCCCACGCTCATGACCGCAAATGAGCCGCAGCCCGTTTTGGATCTTGGCGGGATGACCGAGAGCGAGGCAGCGGCGCTGTACCGGCTGATGACCTGGCTGTCGCCGTCGTTTCCGGTGGGCGGGTTTGCCTATTCCAGTGGCATCGAATGGGCGGTGGAGGCGGGCGATATCAGAGACGCCGCCTCGTTACAGAATTGGCTTGCCGCGATGCTCGCGGATGGAGGAGGGTTTTGTGACGCCGTGTTCCTGGCGCAGGCGCACCGCGCCACGGAGCTTTGCGACGATGCCAGTTTGCGCGAAACTGCAGAGCTCGCGGCAGCGTTCGTGCCGTCGCGCGAGCGGCAGCTCGAGACCTCGGCGCAGGGACGGGCCTTCATCGAGATTGCGCGCCATGCTTGGAATTGCGACGGCCTTGAAGCGATGATCGCGCGTTGCGGTGGCGTGATCGTCTATCCCGTCGCAGTCGGTATCGTCAGCGCCGCGCATGCGATCAGGCTTGCGCCGACGCTGCACGCTTTCCTTCACGCGCTGACGTCGAACTGGATATCGGCCGGCAGCCGGCTCATTCCGCTCGGCCAGACCGACAGCCAACGCGTGCTGGCCTCGCTCGAGCCGGTTGTCTCAGCGACCGCCAAGCGGGCCATCGCGGCAACGCTGGAGGATCTCGGCAGCGCGACGTTTCGCGCCGATCTCGCGAGCCTGCGGCACGAGACGCAGTACACGAGGCTGTTCCGATCATGAGGGTATCAGCGATGCGCAAACATAGCGGAAAGATAATCTGATATGCCCAGTTCTCATGGCCCGCTTCGTGTCGGCGTCGGTGGTCCCGTCGGATCGGGAAAAACCGCGCTGATGGATTTGCTCTGCAAGGCGATGCGGCAGCGCTACGACATCGCGGCGATCACCAACGACATTTACACCAAATGGGATGCCGAGTTCCTGGTGCGCGCGGGGTCGCTGACGGCGGACCGAATCACGGGCGTCGAGACCGGCGGCTGCCCGCATACCGCGATCCGCGAGGACGCTTCGATGAATCTCGCGGCGGTTGCGGACATGTGCGCGAAATTCCCCGATCTCGATCTCGTGCTGATTGAATCCGGCGGCGATAATCTCGCCGCCACCTTCTCGCCGGAATTGGCCGATCTTACGATCTACGTCATCGACGTCGCGGCGGGCGACAAGATCCCGTCGAAAGGCGGCCCCGGCATCACCCGGTCGGACCTTCTGGTCATCAACAAAATCGACCTCGCGCCGCATGTCGGCGCGTCGCTTGAAAAAATGGATACCGACGCGCGACGCATGCGTGGCGAACGGCCGTTCGTCATGACCAATCTGAAGAAGAGCGAGGGACTGGACCGCATCATCAGCTTCATCGAAACCAAGGGCGGTCTCAGGGAAGCGGCGCCAAAGCAACCTTCAAAGTAGCCTTGAAGCGAGCTTGGTTAAGCGAAAGCGTTAACGCGCTTGTGGTTGACAAGCCCAGCGCCGCTGCACGCGACATTATCGCGCCATCAACCGGAACAAAATCGCTTGCGTGCGATTAACATTCTTGGGCTTTCGACGAGAATCGTGCTCATGGCGGGCACATTAAGCTTCACCGGCGAGTTTAGTTGCGTGCCGCAAATCGCTCCTCCATTATCTCAATCGGTTGGCCTTCATTCCGTTTGGCTCGTGACCGTGCGCGGAACTCGGATGCTTCCCTTGTTTTCTCGCCAATCCCTCATCTTCTGAGTAAGCGAGTGGTCCGGCTGGGTTTCATCATAGGCTTTATAGCGTTGGTCGGAGTGCTGCTCTCCGGCCTTGCGGCCTATCGCGTGCACGATCAGGAATTGACCATCGACGGGATCGCGCTGGCGCGGGCGATCGACGTCCACGCCAGCCTGGTTCAGGACCGGCTGACCGAGCGCGAACTCCTGGCCCGCGTTGCGTCCGGCCTGTTCCGCACGCCTTCGGTGATCAGGGCCAACATGCTGGAGCCGCTGCGCTCCTCGATCTACGCATTCAAGACCGACTTCGTCGTCGCAGGCTGGGTCGCGCGGCTCAAGCCAAACGAGCTCGACATCGCGCGGGGCGAACTTATGAGCGCCGGATTCTCCAACCCGACGATCCGCAATTACGATGACAAGCCGCTGGATCCGACCTCGCTCAACAGGCCGATCGATGTGCTGATGGACGTTGAACCGCGCAATGCCGAGACCAGGGCCTTCCCCGGACGGGCGTACGACCAGCAACCGGTGATCGGGCCGATGCTGACCCAGGCCATGGCCGCGGGGAAACCGGTCGCGTCCGACCCGACCCCGCTGCTCCGTCCCAACGGGCCGATCGGCCTCGTTCTGGCGGCGCCCGTGGTGCCGCCGCTCGCTTCGGCGCCGGCGGGCTTCGTGACATTTTCCTATGAAATTGCGCCGCTGATGTTGGCCAATGATGATCTGTCGCTGTTTTCGGTCGTGCTGAAGGACCCGCGCAGCGGCGATGGCGAGCTGGTCGCCAACGAGCAGGGCGCCGTCACATCGCGCAAGGTTGCGTCGGACGCCTCGCCGCCTTCGGCGACGCGGACGGTGACGTTCGGAAACCGCGACTGGTCGCTCGGCTATTATGCCAAGACCAACGCGATCAGGCGCGCGGAGCAGACGGCGGCGATCGTGGCGGCCATCGGCCTGTCGCTGACCGGCATCGTCTGCGGGCTGTTCGGCTATGTCGCCTACAACAATTTGCGCCTCAGCCGCGAGATCCAGGTGCGGATCGGCTTCGAGCGCCGGCTGACGGCGGTCATCGACGAACTCAACCACCGGGTCAAGAACATCCTTGCGGTGATCCAGTCGATCGTGACGCGAACCTTGCGTCACGGGTCCGACATCGACGTCGCGCGCGAGCTGTTGATCGGCCGCATCCATGCCATGTCGAACGTGGTGTCGCTGCTCAGCGAGAGCCAATGGCAGGGCGTGAAGCTGAAGGGTCTGTTCGAAGCGCGCGCGATACCGCACGCCGATCGTATCGCGGTCAGCGGGCCCGATGTCGCCGTCAGCGCGCGTGCGGCCCAGAGCCTTTCGCTGCTGTTGTTCGAGCTGGCGTCGCACTCGGACGAGGGCTTGTCGCTGGTCGGCAAGCATCCGCACATCACGGTGACATGGGAAGTGACGGGCGAAGAGCTCGAGATGACCTTTCATTTTCGCTGGGAAGAGTTCAACACCAGCGAGGCGACGCGCCGGCCGGACAGCGATTTCGGCGTCATCCTGCTCGATCGCGTCGCCCCGGAGGCGCTCGGCGGAACGTCGAAACGCTATTTCACCGAAGCGAGCTACGTCTACGAACTGATCGCTCCGATGGTGACGGTCGTCGACATGAGCGAACGCGACCGCACCGAACAATTTTCAGCGCCGGTGCGGTAATCATCTTCTTCAAACCTGAGACAGTCATCGCGAGCCAACGGGTCGCGCCAATGCGCACCCCGTTGGCTCCTCGCAGTGACGTTCTAGCCGTTGCCGCCGATCACCGCGCGCACGGTTTCGTCGGGGCCGAAATCTTCGGCGCCGTCGACATAAAGCAGCGCGGCGAGTTTCGACCGCGCGCGGTTGACGCGGCTTTTGATGGTACCGACCGCGCAGCCGCAGATCGCCGCCGCATCCTCGTAGGAGAAGCCGGAGGCGCCCACCAGTATTAGCGCTTCACGCTGGTCCTGGGGCAATTTCTCGAGTGCGACGCGGAATTCCTCGAATTCCAGATGCGCGTTCTGCGCCGGCTGGGTCTTCAAGGTCTTGGCATAGTTGCCCTCAGCGTCCTCGACTTCCCGCCGCCGCTTGCGATAGTCCGAGCGAAACAGGTTGCGCAGGATCGTGAAGAGCCACGCCGGCAGGTTTGAGCCTGGCTGGAACGAGTCGATATTTGCGAGCGCCCGCAACAGGGTTTCCTGCACCAGATCGTCCGCCCGATCGCCATTACCGCTCAGCGAGATGGCAAAGGCGCGCAGGCTCGGTACCGACGCAAGAATGTCGTCGCGAAGGGATTCCGTGAGAGGCATCTACTCCCTCCCGTTCTGTTCGTTTGATCCCCCGTTAGTGCCCACTTGGGATGTGTCCTCCCGGACATCAAGCTTTCGAATAAGTTCCGCGAACCGCTCCGGAACCCCCTGGCGCACGACGTCGTCGTACATGGCCCGAAGCTGGTGGCCGATCCTGGACTGGATTTCGGCATTGAGGCCGCCCTTCCCGGGGGTCGTATTCTTGCTTGCTGGAGACTTTACATCTTTCATGACCTGTTCCACGTTTCCCCGAGCGTTAAGTCCCTGTGGTTTCAAGCGTTATTCTCGATTGTGAGGCCGCGCCGGTAGGAGCTAATTCGAAGTCGGCGGAAAAGTTCCGGCGGCTTGGGAACTTTTCTCGGAGTTCGGAGTAATCAGCCGATCAGGGGAACTCGGGCCATCCCCTTTAGTACCTGGCCCTGCATATGGATGGAGTGGGGATGTCCCGATCACAGCTTGTTGCTGAACATTTACCGCTGCTGCGGCGCTATGCCCGCGCCCTGACCGGAAGCCAGGCCTCCGGCGACGCCTATGTCGGAGCCATGCTCGAGGCGATGTTGCAGGATCCGTCCGTGCTCGACGAGCGCTACGGACCCCGCGCCGGCCTGTTCCGGCTATTCACCCAGATCTGGAACTCAGTCTCGCTCAATGACGATACCGGCGTGGCAACGCTACCGATGCCGCCCGAGCGCCGGCTTTCCAACATCACGCCGCTGCCGCGCCAGGCTTTCCTGCTGTTGTCGCTCGAGGGTTTCGCCGAGGAGGAAGTGGCCTTCATTCTCGGCACCGACGTTGCCGAGGCCCGGCGGCTGGCCGACGCGGCGGGACGGGAGATGGCAGCCGAAATCGCGACCGATGTCCTGATCATCGAGGACGAGACCTTCATCGCCATGGACCTCGAAAGCCTGGTCAAGAACCTCGGTCACAACGTGATCGGCGTTGCCCGCACCCATTCGGACGCCGTGGCGCTGGCCAAGAACAGGAAGCCGGGTCTGATTCTGGCAGACATCCAGCTCGCCGATGGCTCTTCCGGGCTCGATGCCGTCAACGAACTCTTGCGGACCTTCGAGGTGCCGGTGGTGTTCATCACGGCCTACCCCGAGCGTTTTCTCACCGGCGAGCGTCCCGAGCCGGCGTTCCTGATCTCAAAGCCGTTCCAGCCGGCGATGGTCTCGGCGGTGGCGAGCCAGGCGCTGTTCTTCCAGCGTAACTCGCGCAACCGAAAAGCGCCGGCGGCGTAAGACTTTAAAAGCTGGTTGGTCGAACTGATCCGGCGCGCTTAAGGCGCGCCGGGTCGTATTTGAGGTGCGGAAAAAGGACCATTACATCCGCGTGTGCGCAACCCAGTTTTTCTTGAAAGGCGCACGTATCGCGTTATTCGCTGCCACCTCCGTCAGGATGTGGCGCATATGCGTTGCAAATCGCTCCGTGTCCAATCGCAGCACCCGCTCAGGTCGTGGCCCGAACTTCACGTACGGCTCCAATTCCGGCTCAACAGCATATCCGTTTGGTCGGTTATCCAAGAAGGCCTTGATGATCGCCGCGTGCGCCGTCCCGAAATCCTTCGCGATCGTCTCGTCCAGGGACCGAATGACGGTGGCGCTGACCATCAGCTTGTCCAACAACGGCTGAGTCACTTTCCACTCTGCGCGCAGCAAGATGGTGCTGGCCGTGCAGGGGGCATGATCGCGACGCTGCCGCGTGCTCGTCATTAGCCCGATCTTGCAATCATGCGTATCTCCACCGCCGTTGTCATGGTCCATGACGATGATGCGCGCGCGATCATACTCGCGTTGGGCCGTCTTCGGTTCTACGTTCGTGCCGACGAGAACCGCAGTACGGCCCACCAGCAGAACTGGGCCTTCATAGAAGTGAACCGGGCCAATTTCGCCGCCGGACGGACTGACGAAGGACATCCTGAATTGAAGAATAGAATCGTTGTTCCAGATCTGGACGACCTCGCGAGCCACATCGCCCGTATCAATGAAATCAAGGCTGTACCGATAGGCAATATGGACTCCACAAAGCCAATTCTGCAGCGCCGCGGCCATGGTGCGATAGTCCACTGGCATCGTGAGCGGGATCACGCTGGACTGAGCACGTTGTGCGTTGAATTCTGCAACGGAAGGGCTTGAAAGCCAAACGGGCTGAATATGCGGCACGGCGACACGGTTGAAGAAATCAGCCAGTTTCCTTCGCGTGTTTTCGTTGATGCGCGCGGTGCTGCCATTGAGAATGCCGAGCAATGTGCCCTGCGCCAGCCTCGTTTCCTGCGCGATGTGGGCTGCGATCTGGTTGTCGCCTGCCGGAAGGCGAAGCGCGACGCCATATTCGCTGATCAATAGGCGCAATATCGCCTGCGTGGTCATGCGGCGTTCCAAACTCAACAACAATCAATTTTGACACAGAAACACACCAAAAACCATACAGCATTGGCTTCATCCTGACCGGGCGCGAATCAGCTGATGCCAGCTGCTCAAGAACTACAATGTAAAAGCGAGTTGCCATCGAGGGCGGTTTCCTCGACCTTAAG
>Ga0210406_10004004_pt1 | contig 15967 bp, 10 predicted proteins | sample IncBWC30MmetaG_FD_155454 | JGI IMG/M metagenome (GOLD analysis project Ga0210406, IMG submission 155454) | Forest soil microbial communities from Barre Woods Harvard Forest LTER site, Petersham, Massachusetts, United States - Inc-BW-C-30-M | ecosystem: Environmental > Terrestrial > Soil >... | reverse complement strand
CGTAGACCCGCGCGTGGCTGTGTCCCTGATAGTTGTCGGCATCCTCGTCGCCCCCTCAAGGCCTAAACCTTACTCGTCTCATCAAACTTCGACGATTTCGGGCCCCAGATGTCCCCGTTATTCTCAAGTCGTTGCTCAGCCCGAAAGCGAACGCGACGCAAGTACCCGGCCGCGGCTTGGACACGAATTTAACAGTGTGTATCAGTCCTCGCGTCCGCTGAATTAGCACGCGGTGATGAAGCTTTTCCTCCTGCAAGGCTGCTATCTCGCGCGAACCGCGTTCCTTATCACGAGGTAATTTTTTGGCGAGGCTCCGTATCACGAGGTTAATTCTTCGGTAATCAGTTCGACAGGGGACTGGGCAAATCAATTCGTCTGCCGCTACGGCTAGGAGATGCAACGTCCTAGCCCTCATGTAGCCAACGCCTCCCGCTCCCGCTTCGCCCGCTCCAGGGTTTACGAACGGACGACTACCCGCTGGCATAGATGGCCGCAGTCCCGCCGCTGGCGCGATCTGGTGCGCGCCTACGAGCAGGAGTTTGAGGGCCACGTCGAGCTTTGATCGCGGCCTGATCAGCATGGCGGCCACGCTGGCCCTGATCGAAGCCGGGCTCGACAAGCTATACCGAGCCCTCAGCGCATGAGCACCGCGGAGAACGCGCCGGCGCCGATCGCATAGGACTTGCGATCGGCCTGCCCTTTTCGAGTCGGGATTTTCGCCGCCGGAGACAGGGGCCCCGAAAGCGACCTGAAGACGATATCTCCGAACAGAGACCGGAATTCGGAGACTACTACGCGCGAGAAATGGCCGCAAAAACGGCCTTTCTGCTAGCGAGCTATCAGTTGCGGGTTTCGGAAGACCGAACCTGGGACCCGCTGATTAAGAGACAGGCCGACCTGGGCTATTGGATTGAACAAGCGCGTGCTTCTGCACCTCAGCCAGAAACTCGCGCGTCCTGAGGAATTGCATGGATACGCCGGGGATCTATCGGTACCGAGTTTTTAGTAGCGCGTAGGGCGGATTCGCGTAACGTAATCCGCCGCACATCGCCAAGGAGTCGGCGGGTTGCGCTGCGCTAACCACCCCTACTAGTTTTTGCTATTGCGCGGCTTTAGACTCGTCGGTCAGCGACCGGTGCCGGTGATGACGGCCGTCGCGGCGTTCCGTGCCGACGCACGGGTCAGCCGGCACAACGGGCCAACGATTCCCGTGTCGTCGCCGCGCACTGCCAAGTCCTCCTCTCGCAAGACGCATGTCAAGAAAAAGCAAGAGCTTCCTCCCTCGCCTTCGCCGCTGGCGGCGAGGCGCACGTTGGGCGCGACGGAAACTCGCGAGAGCACCGTGGGCGGCTCGGATCGTTGGCGTCGTGGCGATCTTGCTTACGGTCGTCGCGCTGACGAACCTCGTCTACCACGTGATCCACAAGCCGACCGAGCTGTTTGCGTTCGTTGGCAACAGGCTCGACAAGGAGCCGGCCGAGACGTGGCGGCAATACGGGCCGCTCTTCCGCGCCTATTCCACCAACACGATCACGCCCGAATTGCTGGCCGCGCTGGCGCAGGTCGAGAGCACCGGCAATCCGGTGGCGCGCACCTACTGGCGCTGGCAATTAAGCCTGAATCCTCTCGCTGTTTACCAGCCAGCCTCCAGCGCCGTCGGCCTCTACCAGATGACCGATGCGGCCTACGCCGAGGCCGCACGGTCCTGTATCCGAGGGAATGCGGTCGTGGATGCCGGCTGCGGGTTCACCAGCCTCTATATCCGCACGATCCCCAGCCATGCCATCGAGCTGACGTCCGTGTATCTGGACCGCAATGTCGCGGCGGTTCTCGTCCGCGCACCGGAAGCGACGGCAAGCCCGCAGCAGAAACAGGATCTCGCTGCCTTCATCCATCTGTGCGGCGCCGGTCCCGCCACAGCATTCGCACGCCGTAATTTTCAAATGATGGCCGGCGAGCGGTGCGGCGATCACCTCGTCGCCGTCTATCTCGCCAAGATCAATGCGATGAAGCGGCAATTCCTACGCCTTGCGGCCGATGGCAGGAACTAGCGTCAATCGATGTGTCATGTTGCCGGTACGCAGGTCGGGTTGAGCGAAGCGATACCCATCGATTGCAGCCTGCAAGGATGATGCTCGACCGACGCGTAGAATGCGTCCATGTCGATATGGATGATCTTGTGGAGCCAGCCCGTCCTGTCAGCAATTTGATGTCGGCTTTCACCCGAAAGCAACCTGATTGCTGCGCGGCAGCGAAACGACGCGAAGGGCCAGAAGCAGACTCATGCACCGCAACAAGGTGACCTATTCGATCACCTCGTCGGCGACCGCCAGCAACTTGGCCGGCAGGTCAAGACAAGCCGCTGGGCGCGCCGTGAATGGTCATGCAACAGGTATGAGAAGACACACGGAGGTGACGCACATGCAAGACCGGTTTCGTTCGCTGACAGTTGCGACGGCGGGTGCGCGCGTGGAAGTCGTTAGTAGATTTCAGGCACAAATCGCTGAGCCGTCATTTTCGGACGCTTGTAGCCAGTATCAGCCTGGCGTCGAGGCAACTCGATTTCAACCGGTCTCAGATCATGATACGGGACCCTAGACAGCAAATGGGCGATGCAGTTGAGCCGGGCCCGCTTCTTGTTGTCGGAGTTTACGACGTACCACGGACTCACCTTAGTATCCGTTTCGGCGAACATAAGGTCCTTGGCCCGCGAATAGTCGACCCAATGCTGGCGTGATGCTATATCCATGCTGCTAAGCTTCCATCGTTTGATCGGATTGCGCATGCGGTCCTGGAAGCGTGCTTCTTGCTCCTCGTCGTTGACCGAAAACCAATACTTCACGAGGATGACGCCCGAGCGAATCAGCATCTCCTCGAAAAGAGGACACGAGCGCATGAACTCCCGATATTCATCGTCGCTGCAAAAGCCCATGACGCGCTCAACACCAGCGCGGTTGTACCAGCTGCGATCGAACAAGACGATCTCGCCGGCAGACGGCAATTCCGCCACATAACGTTGGAAATACCATTGCCCGTGCTCCTTCTCGGTCGGTGTTGCCAGCGCGACGACACGGCAGACTCGTGGATTGAGCGGATCGGTAATACGCTTGATCACTCCGCCCTTACCCGCTGCGTCCCGCCCTTCGAATAAAACGCACAACTTGTGGCGGTTGGACCGCACCCACTCCTGCATCTTGATCAGTTCGATCTGGAGGTGAGCAAGCTCCTCGACATATTTGTAGTCCTTCGGCGGCTTGCGTGGCTGGGATCGTTTGCCCAAAATCCAATATTGCTCGGTCTTTGCGGTCTCCTCGGCCAACTCCAAAACCTCACCGCCGGACAATCGAGATTTGCTCTGCTTTTTCACGACATTCTCTTCCAAAAAAGCTATGAAAAAACATGCCGAATGGAAATTGCGGCGGCGAAAGGCCAAATGTCACGTAGCTTGATGTTTTCAGTTAATCACCCAAGTTTATTTGGCGTCCTTCACCTTCGCAAGGCGTGCATCGCCGTATCTGCGCTAGCGGCCGCGTGAGGAGCAGCCACCTACGGCGCTTACGCGCCAAGGCCGGCGGCACGGACCATCTCAACGGCGCGATCCGTTGCGGAGTTAGCGAGGCCTTCGGCATCCCGCCAATCCGATTGCGCTTCCTTCACGCTTTCAAAAACGTGTGGCACGCCCCCCCGTCGCCTTCCACCTTTGGCCACCGCGTGGGGAGGTTCCCAGGATTCGCCGTATGTCGCCTATGGGTCATTTGCGACCCGGCCAGCCCGCGTTGCCAACCATCGGATGTCCGCTTTGCACTTGTGTTGCGTCGACCGGTTGAGCCGGGCCCCCGCCGCCTCATGGGAAGTCTCCCGTGCCGACGCCATCGAGTGCGTTGAGACTATCACGGGACCTCTTTGTTGTGCGCCACAAAGCGGACTCGGAGCGGACATCGCGCCATTTCCGCTTTGCGCCCAACAAGAGACAAACCGTTGGCGAAGGCCAGCCATTGCGCTAGCTTACTAAAACCGAGTGACCGCTGGCTTTTGAGGGACTCGAACATGGACCGCATCACTCGCCGGCAGGCGATCCACGGCGCGGCTGGGGCCGCTGCCGCTATGACGCTGAGCGCGCCGTCGGTCCATGCTCAGAAAGACCGGCAGACCCTTCGCTTCGTAGCTGAAGCCGATCTGAAGACCCTCGATCCCGTTTGGACGACCGCCTACATTGCGCGCAATCACAGCTTTCTCGTTTACGACACTCTCTTCGGCACAGACGAGAACCTTCGGATCAAACCGCAGATGGTCGATCGGACGACCGTATCTCCGGATGGCATGAAATATTCATTCACGCTGCGTGATGGACTCCGATGGCATGACGGAAAATCGGTCCAGTCCGAAGACTGTGTCGAATCGTTGAAACGGTGGGGAAAAAAGGATCGTTTCGGCCAATTTCTTATGGCGCATACCGGCAAGATTATGCCCGTCGACAAGAACACGTTCACGCTCGACCTCGTCGAGCCCTTCGGCCCGGTGCTCGATGCTCTGGGAAAGACTGGGCCAAACGTGCCCTTCATGATGCCGGCCCGAATCGCGTCTACCCCACCTGAGGAGCCGATCAAGGAGGTGATCGGCTCGGGCCCATTCAAGTTTGCGAGGGAAGAATGGCAATCGGGCGAGCGAGCCGAATACTTGCGTAACGGCGAGTATGTCCCGCGCGATGAGCCGCCAAGCGGATCGACTGGCGGCAAGAGGGTGTACCTTGATAAGGTAGTCTGGAGGTACATCGCTGACCCCTGGGATGCGGCGGAAGACCTTGCTGCGGGTGAAGTGGACTGGTGGCAGCAACCACCGCTGGATTTCATACCCAAGATTGAACAGAACCCGGATCTCCGGACGTTTCTTGTCGACCCTCTTTGGCAGCAAGGCTGGCTCAGGCCAAATTTCCTCCACCCGCCATTCAACAATAGAAAGGCGCGCGAGGCATTGCTGCACGCGATGGACCAGGAGGCATATCTCTATCTGTCTATCGGCCAAGCGAAATATTACCGAACTTGCTATTCGGTTTACGCCTGCGGCGGTCCCTACGCGACGACGGTCGGCGCCGAGCCGATCATGCAGCACAACCTCATGAAGGCAACCCAGCTCGTGAAGGAGTCCGGCTACGACGGCACGCCAATCGTGGTGCTGCAAATCATCGACCGACCGGATCTCAATGCTGCCGCCTTCGTAACGCGCCAACGGCTCGAGTCCATCGGCTTCAGGGTGATCCTCAAGGCAATGGATTGGTCAACGTACCTGATCGTACGGGCGCGCAAAGAGCCACCCGATAAGGGGGGCTGGAACCTGCTCTTTACGTGGTTTTATGGCGCGGACGTCATCAATCCCGCCGTCCACTTCGCACTATCGGGCGCGGGCCCGAACGCCTGGTTTGGCTGGCCGAACATCCCGCAGCTAGAGAAGCTCGGCACCGACTGGGTGCGCGCGACCGATCAAACGAAACGCAAGCAGATCGCCGATGAGATCCAGAAGGTCGCTCTCAGCGAAGTCGTTTACGTTCCGTGGGGGGAATGGGTCCAGCCTACGGCCTTTCGAAAGAACGTCCGGGACATCCTTAAATTCGCAGGACCGATTTTTTGGAACGTAAAGGTCAGATAGGCCACTCCTTACGGCGTCTTCGTATCAGTTCTGAATTGGATGACCGGGCGAGACCGCACTGAGCCAGAAACGACAACACCCTGCCTCAAATCTCAGTCCTATGTCCGAGTCGGGTCATTCGCAACTTTGCCAGCCGGCCCGCCTGCCACTTGATGTCCGCTTCCCTCCGAATGCGACCGAAGCGCTGACTTGCAGCGAAATGACGTGAAGGGCCAAGAGAAGAGACCTTTCTGGCGCGCAGAAAACTCTATTTGATCCGCTCCCAAGTAAGCTGATTGTCGTTTTCCAGCGGCCGCAGAATCAGTTTGTCATCGCCGACAAATTCGTATCGTCGAACAAAGTCACCCATGGCTCCTGGGTTGATGTTGCCCTCCCGATGATGGATGACGGTCTTGGCCACCGGATCAACGGAGTAGGTGCCAAAATATGCTATGTAGCCCAATAGGGCCGCTTGTGCTTCCTCAGGCGTCGCTTTGTTGACTTCAAATTTGGGGCGTTCCCGATCAGGCATGATCTGCGCGGCCATATTGCCATATGCGTCGTACATTATGAGGCCCCTCGGATTGGCACCGCGCAAGGGATCCTTTTCGCCCTTAGCATTCACCATGGAAACCAGACGCCATGTTCCGACAAACCGTTTCGCCACCTCGGAAGCCTGACCGCGGGCTGAGTTGAAGGGCGACGCAAGCGCGACCAGTGAGACCAGTGAGACCAGTGAGATAGCGTACCGTTTGGATAAAGACATGTGCTCCCTCCCCAAAGCCACGCTGCTTCCAAAGCAATGAATAGCATGTAATCTCGATTGGCGCCCTATTCTAAGCACGTCCGATTAGGGTCTCATTCGCTACCGTGCCAGCCGGTCCTGGCTGCCACTTAATGTCCGCTTCGCCCCCAAAAGCGACGTGACGATTTAGCGTGTGCAAAATGTCGCGATGGGCCAACAGCCGACTCATGCCTGCAACAAACATTGTGTGGGTTGCAATAATTATTCGATCACCTCGTCGGCCCGACCGAGCAGCGAAATCGGGACCGTAAGGCCGAGTGCATTAGCTGTCTTGAGATTGATAAACATCTCGACTTTCGTGGACTGCTGCACTGGTAGATCGCCTGGCTTCTCTCCCTTGATAACTCGGCCGGTATAGATGCCAGCCAAGCGGTAGGACTCCTCGAGACTTCCGCCATAGCTCATCAACCCGCCAGCAGCGACAAACGCACGATACTGGTAAACGGCCGGCAACGCGTGTCGGACTGTCAATGCAGCAAGCTGTTCGATGCGGGAATTGAAAAAGACGTCGCTGCCGATGACGAGCCCGCCTACTCGTAGTTGAGGCAAATTTGCAAATACTGAGCTTAACTCGCGGTCCGTGGTCGCTTGCAGCACGCGGAGTTGCAGCCCGAAACTGTGAGCAGCCGCATGTGCGTCTCTTGACAGAGTCTCGGCAAAGGGCGCGTTCGGATTGATGAGGAAGGCCACGACGGTCGCGGCCGGGACAAGCTCATGCAGCACCTCGAGCCGTTTCTGCCCGACCTCCACAGTTAGACTGGTCACACCCGTGACATTGTCGCCCGGCCGGTTAAGATTCGTGACAAGCCCGAGTGCGATGGGGTCGGCCCCGATCCTGAATACGACCGGAATTGTGCTGGTTGCTGCTTTTGCCGCGAGTGCCGACGCACTTCCATCGATTGTGGCTATCACCGTCACCTGGCGGCGAACGAGATCGGCCGCCAGTTGCGGTGCTCGGTCATATTGGCCGTCCGACCACCGATATTCAATCAATACATTCCGGCCATCCACATAGCCGGTCTCGCTGAGGCCTTGATGGAACGACCGCAACAGGTTCGGGTGCACCTCTGGCGCAGTGCTGTCGATAACTCCAACCACCGGCATCGGCTGCTGCTGCGCGTACGTCCTGCGCGGCCATGTAACCGCTGCGCCAACGACAACAGACGCCATAAAATCGCGCCGCCTCATCTGGATCCCCGGTGGAAGTCGCTTTCAATCCTAGCAATCCCGGAGGACAGGAGCCTGTGACACGATGTCCGTTAGGGGTCATTCTCGACTGGGCCGCCGGTCTTGCGTTCCAGTTGATGTCCGCTCCGGTCCGAAAGCGACCGAAGCGCTGCTTTGCACCGAAATGACGCGAGGGGCCAATAGCGGCCCTGGCTCTGCGGTACGTTTTCGCCATCGGATCATTGTGAAGTCGGTCGCAGACCCGCCCGTGGGGGCGTAATATCCTGCACCGTTGCAAATCGATCCCGTCTTTGGGAGCAGATCAAAATGGCAATCGGCATCGACAAACGCGGGTTCTTAGTCGGACTTGGCGGCACGGCGCTCGCGTGGCCGCTGGCGGTACGGGCGCAACAGCCGGCAATGCCAATGGTCGGCTTTATCGGCGGTGGGTCGGCCGATACCTCCGCGCGTCTTGTGACCGCGTTCCGCAGGGGCCTCAGCGAGCTGGGCTATGTTGAAGGCCAAAACGTGACCGTCGAGTACCACTGGCTGGAGGGTCATTACGATCGTCTGCCAGCACTCATGACCGGTCTGGTTCGACGACAGGTGGCTGTCATCGCGACGCCCGGCAGCAATGCCGCCGCGCTGGCGGCCAAAGCTGCAACTGCAACAGTCCCGATCGTCTTTGGTGTCGGCGAAGACCCGGTTCAGCTCGGTCTTGTCGCCAGCCTCGCCCGGCCCGGCGGCAATGCGACGGGGATCAACGTTTTCAGCCAGGAGGTGACGGCCAAACGGCTACGGCTCCTTCATGACTTGGTGCCCAAGGCTGCCCGCATTGCCGTTCTCGTCAATCCGGCCAACGCATCGGCCGCCGAGAAACAATTACGGGACGTGCGGGAAGCCGCCACCATCATGGGGCTGCAAATCCAGATACTCAACGCCACGACAATCGGCGAGATCGATCCGGCCTTTGCCGCTTTCGTCGGCGAGCGCCCCGATGCCCTCTTCGTCGCGGGCGACTCGTTCTTTACTAGCCGTGCCGTGCAATTTGCCACCTTGACTGCGGCGAACAAAATTCCGGCGATCTATTCGCAGCGTGACTATGTCGCGGCCGGCGGGCTGATGAGCTATGGCACCGATTTTGCGGAAACGTTTCATCAGGTCGGCGTCTATACCGGCAGCATCCTTAAGGGCGCAAGGCCCGCCGACCTACCGGTGCTGCAATCGACCAAGTTCGAGTTCTTCATCAATCTGCAAACGGCGCGAGAGCTTGGCATCGAGGTGCCGCCAGCGGTGCTTTCCATCGCCGATGAGGTAGTTGAATGATGCGCCGAATGTCCGCGTAGGGTCTTGGTCGTGCAAAAACGCGCTGGCGGTAGGGTTGACGCCGTCGACCGCCCTGGGCGGTTCTGCAACAGCCCACGAACGGGTGTGGGCGGCAGCTACGCCCTCATCGCCGCTATTAGCGGTTTGGTGCCCATGATGTTCATGACGCGCGTCATATTATAAGGTCATTCGCGACCGAACTGGCCGGTCTGGCCAGCCAGTTGATGTCCGCTTCTCACCGAAAGCGACCGAAGCGCGGCTTTGGAGCGAAATGACGCGAAGGGCCAACAGGCGACATTGGCAAATGAAAGAGGCCGCCAACAAAGGTGGCCTTACTCGCGCACGCCTCTGATCGAAGGCTGTATCGAGCCGGCTGCTATCTAATGTCTCAAAGGCCTCGCCGCAGGTCACCGCACCCCTTTTAACATAAGGAGGTTTATTCCGGGAACCGTTCGACCGCGTTGGCCAGCCTGACTAATACGCGCCGCGCGCATTCTCACGAGGTTGCGGTCAACCGCGAACCACCGAGGCGATTGTACTCAGCGAGAAAATTGTCATTCGGCAAACGGCCGTCCCCACTGCGCGAATATTCCGTCTTTAGGCCGTTGAGAAAGAACATTTCGTGCGCGCGTTCGTGCTTGGCCTCGATGGGGCCGCGCGGCTCCAGTTCGAACAGCCCCTGGACGTGTCCGGCCACAGTTTCCGAGACATTAATCCGCCCCGCGACCCCAAACTCCTCCATGAACCACGCGGTGTTGACCGCATCGCCCCAGATATCGAAGGTCAGCCTGCGGTTGCCGACGACGCCGGAAATCACCGGTCCAGTATGGATGCCGATGCGCAATTGCACGGCGTATTCCCCAATCGTTTTGCATCGTGCATTGAAGCGATCGACCAGGATCTGCATCTCCAGCGCCGCCAGGCATACATCGATCGGGTGTCGTCGATCGGCCGAAAGCACGCCGGCAACAGCCATATAGGCGTCGCCGATGGTCTTGAGCTTCTCCAGACCATAGCGGGTGCCAATTTCGTCAAGGGCCGTAAAATACTCATCGAGGAGGTTGATCAGCCTCGCCGGCTCGGTGCGTTCGGCCAACAGCGTAAAGCCTTGGATATCAGCGAACAGAATGGTTGCCGACCGCGCGTATTTGGGCTGCACCCTGCCGCTCCGCTTTAGCTCCTCCGCGATCGGTGCCGGCAAGACGTTACGCAGCAGCTCTTCTGCGCGCGCTTTCTCGGCAGCTGCCTCGAGCCGCGCCTGGTCCAGCTCCCTGATGGTCTGATCGTACTTTCGATCAGCTTTCCGGCGGAGCTCCAATTGCGCCAGCACCTGGCGCGATAGCCTTCGGAGCGATTCGGTCTGCTCGAAGGAAAGCTGGCGCGGTTCGAAATCCATCACGCAGAGCGTTCCGAGCGCATAGCCCTCGTCGGTGATGAGCGGCATGCCACAATAGAAGCGGCACGGCGGCTCCTGCGCGACCATCGGGCTGTTCTCAAAGCGCGGGTCCAGCTTCAAGTCGGGAATGACGAACAGCTCCGTACCGCAAATCGTGGTCGCGCAGACCGCGTTCCCGCGCGGCGCGTCGGCCATTCCAGTCGGCAGACCATACCTTGCCTTGAGCCAGCGCCGTTCGTCATCGATGAAACTGATATAGGCGACGGGGCAGGCCCGCAGATTTGCGCCGCGAGCTCGGCGATATCGTCATAGGCGGCTTCTGGCGCGCTATCGACAATGTTGAGTGCGCGCAGGGCAGCCAACCGATCAGTTTCGTTTCCGGGTGTCGGGAACGACGCAGCGAATCTCCGAGGCGAAAAACCTGGCCGGAAGCCTCTTCCGTACCAAACCGGACTTACGGCGATGGGATGATCGGCTCCAGCCTCGCCGACAATCGTCGCGACGCTCGTTGGCTTTGTATCCATGGTGGTACTTCCTCTCGGCAGGTGCCTGCGTGGCTCGAATGTCGGGAGCCGTTGTTTTGCGACAAATACAGGATGAGAGAACTGTTAGTCGGTCTATCACCTGCCTCGTAGGCCTTACCTTGTGAAAAGGCTTCGCGCGGCTGCGGATTGCCCGCTTATTCGACGGTGACAATCAATTTGCTGAAGCCGCGCAGGATGTTATTCAGCACGCGCACTTCGGCCTCGATGTGGAAGCGTTTGACCTTTTGCGCAAGCGCCGTGAACAGGGACCGCATCTCCAGTTTCGCGAGGTTCATGCCAAGGCATCCATGCGGCCCAGCGCCGAACGCCATGTGACGCCCAGCATTGTTGCGCCGGACGTCAAAGCGATCGGGATCCGGGAACTGTCGCGGATCGCGATTCGCGGCACCATAGAAGACTATCGCGCGCGAGCCTTCCGGCACCAAGACACCGTCCAGATCATAGTCACGCGCCACGTAGCGCGAGAAACCCTGAACCGGCGCCTCCATCCGTAGGATCTCGTCGATTGCAGCGGGGATTAGCGACGGATCGTTGCGCACGAGATCCCACTGATCAGGATGCTTAGCGAACAACCACACGCCGCTGGAGATGCCGAAGATCGTCGTGTCGAGGCTAGGCCCCATGTAATCGATCATCATCACCGGTACCGCCTCGGACGGCACCTCGCCGGCGGCGGCGGCATGATGGATCGCTTCGGCCCAGCTTCCGGGCTTTAGTTTGCCCAGAACGGCTTGAGTTTCGGCATATGCCATCATTTCGGAGAGCACCGGCATGGCGCTGCGTGCACGCTCGTTCATCGGTCCGAAGCAGTTGAACATGCCTATGCTCCACTCCATCATCCGCTCGCGTCCTTCCTCGGGGAGACCTATTGCGCTGGAGACGATCGTCACCGGCAAATAGGTTGCAAGCTCCGTCGTCGCGCAAAATTGTCGCCTGGCGCAAAGCTGGTCGACGATCGTTTCGGCCTCGCGTTCGACCTCTTCCTTGAGCGATTTGAGCGCGGCCGGAGTCACCGGCCGGATTACGACGCGACGCAATCGGCTGTGGGCGTCGCCGTCGCTACACAGTGTGTTGCCGCGTAGCAACTGGTTCATATCGTCATTCATCATGACACCGAACGATGACCGGAACGCTTCCCAATCCCGGAGAGCTTTCACGACCACGTCATAACCAGTGAGGGCAAACATTCCGTATTTTTCCAGCCAGACGACTGGCCGCATCTCTCTCAGCTCGCGGTACAGCGGCCAGGGATTCAGCAGGGCTTCGTCTGTATAAGGGTCCAGGGTCGAGATCGGCGCCTGCTGCGTATTGGTCAATGGCGCTGTCGGTGTCTTTAACATCTTGGCCTCCTCTGCGAACGCACTCGGATCGATGTTGGCGAGAGGCTAGATCGCTGGGAGGTCGGATGTCGTGAGCCGACGATGCACTTTCGGTGGTACGAAAACGCCCTTTAGCTAGGCGTGATCTCCAGCGTGCGCCGCTGGTGAGTGACCGAATCGATGGCGAAATTTCCGGGCGAAATTTGTATAGTCGCGAAAGCCACAGGCGTAGGCCACTTCGCTGATTGGCAGGCCTGGGCTTAGAAATCTTCGCCGACGCAAAAGGCGCGCGGCATGATCCAAACGAAGCATATATATGAACTCACTGCAGGTCGAACTGCGTTGACTGAATAGCTTCTGCAAGTAACGCAGCGAAATCCCTGCTTCGATCGCCACCTCGCACGGACCGAAGTCTGGATCGACAAACCGGTCCCTGATGATTTCGCAGACTCGACGAAACAGCTTGTCGTTATGAAGCGACGCGGGCACTGCATTTGACGGAGCAAATAGCGCTCCGAGGAGATCATAAACCGCCAGCTGCATATACTTGTCGGCGGTCGCGGACATTAAACTATTGTCTTCGGCGCCCTCCAGAATGAGTTGGTTGAGCAGGCGCCCTGCACGCGTTCCAGGGCCGCCGCGAAAGCCAGCCTGCGGTTCGAATCCAAGATGGGAAATCAGGGACCGGCGCGGCAACTGCAGAGATAGCCACTGTTCGCCGCCATCATTGAGGTACGTCACGGGGCGGGCAGAATCGATGAGCGTGACCTCGCCTGGAGCCAGTGTTGCACCCTGATCATTCTGAATGATTGTTGATCGTCCAGCAATTTGAAATACGGCATAGTAGTGGTCAACGCCGTCAAGGCGAACATCCCTTTGCGACCGCTCGCAACGGCGAACATTGTTGCTGATATCCGATGCATTAAGTCCGCAAATGCGGCGAGAGCGCACCCTTCCGGCAAAGCCTTTGGGGTTGTCTGGAGTGTAGAGCCCCCAGTTTGGGCGCAGCATATCTCTCCACTCTTCGTAGCTTAACTCAAGCGTGCCGAGCAAGTCCGCGCTTGAATGCATCGTCGCCTCCATTTTTTTGCGTCTCACGTAAGCAGAGAAGACCCTCAAACCAACTCCGTCCAGAACCTCGCAGTCAAATCTCAGAAACGTGTTCGATTGTGATGTCAAGAAACCGCCAAGTGCGTCAGATTCCCGTGGCTGCAAATCAAATTCGGCAACATGGCATTCTCTTACTCGCTTCCGACTCGGGCGGATGTCCGGGCTGGGTCATTCGCGACCAAGGTCGAGCCACCAACAAGCGCGGCCATGTCCGCTATGCCCCGAAAGCGACCGCACTTCGCGGCGCAGGGAAATGTCGCGATGGGCCAAACTGAGACATCGTCGCGCCTGGCTTGGCTCCAGTTTTGCCGCGGCGACCGGGTCGAGTGGCATTCGCTGCCGCCCTGAAAGGTATGCTATTCTGGGCCCTTGCAGCCAACCGGAGGGTTGCATGGAGGCTGAGCGCAGGCACGTTACTGTCCTCTTCGCTGACATGGTGGGGTTCACACCTTTTTCCGAGCGGTGGGGAGAGGAAGCCGCCTATTCGTTGATGCGAAGCCTATCGAAACTTATGGGCGAAAGCGTCAATGAGCAGGGTGGCATCGTTGAGAGCTTTACCGGCGATGGCATCATGGCGGCCTTCGGCGCGCTTGAGGACGCGCCTTTGCGGGCTTGTCGAGCGGCCGTCACGATCCTGGAACGTCTCAAGGAAACCGGACCTGACCTTGAAGCTAAACACGGCATACGGCCGGAGATACGCATTGGCCTCAACACAGGTCCAGCCGTGATCGGTGAAGTGGGGGGGTATGCCCCCGCCAGAAGCTCACTTCACGGTGATACGATCAACTTTGCTGCCCGTTTGCAGACGCTCGCCGAGCCCGGCTCCGCGATCATGAGTGAAACGACCCACCGGCTCGTTCAAGGCATGGCTGAGAGCCGCTTCGCCGGCGAGCATTGGATTAAGGGTAAGGCTAAACCGCAGCGGGTTTTCCGGCTTGAAGCCATCCGTCAATCCGCGGCGCGCTTTGAGTCCGCGCTCAGCCGCGGACTTACGCCCTATGTCGGTCGGTCCTGCGAGCTTGAGACACTTAAGGAGTCTCTTGCGGAAGCGGGCATGGGTCTCCGCGTGCACAATGTCGTTGGTGAGCCTGGCATTGGCAAATCGCGGCTGCTTTACGAGTTTCGTCAGCATGTTGGTCAGTCGCGCGCTCTCGTGCTCACCGGAAACTGCTTCCCTGACGGTCAACAGACGCCTTTTTTGCCGCTCATCGAGGTGATGCACGGTTTATTTCGCATTGCTGCCGGGGACGGTGAGGCAATCATCGCCCGCAAACTTGATGACGAATTGAGAGCGCTGGGACTCGCTTCAGCGCAAAACTGCGGTTTGCTGCTACACCTACTCGGCTGGAAACCGCCGGAAGGCTCACTGCAAGGCCTCGACGGTACCCTCATCGGCCTGCGCACGCGCGATCTCCTGCAACAGGTATTGAGCGCGCGCTGCTGGCTCTCACCGGTGCTGCTGATCCTAGAGGATTTACACTGGATTGACCGCGCATCGGAGGAGGTCCTCGCTAGAATCGTGGACGGAGACGACCGCCTGCCATTGATGATCGCCTCCGCGCACCGGCCCGAATATAGAGCGCCGTGGGCCGGTCGTCCGGCAGTGCGCGCGATCTTGCTCGAACCACTCTCCAGCGGAGATACGTTACGGATCGTTGAAGCACGGCTGGATGCTCCGTCCCTGCCCGATGCACTGGCCCAGCTGATTGCCGAAAAAGCGGAGGGAAATGCACTTTTTGCCGAAGAGATAGCGAGTTTTCTCATCGAGCATGCGATCGTCCGTCGTGACCGCGGCGGGCTGGAGTTCGACGCAGCGGCAGTCGCAAGAGCGTTGCCCGCAAGTGTGCAATCACTGCTGAATTCGCGCATTGATCGCCTTCTCTCTGTCGATCGAACGGTCTTGCAGGTCGCGGCCGTGATTGGCCGGAAATTCGATCCCGATCTCATTGCAGCAGTGACGGGCAGTGATCCACAAGAATCGCTTGCTACTGCTGAGAAGCTCGATCTTGTGCACAGGACCGCCGAAACTGGTGATCACATCTTCAAACACGCTTTAATTCGTGATGCGCTTTATGAAAGCTTGCTCAGCGAGTCCCGGGCTGCCCTTCATCTCAAGGTGGCCGAGCAAATCGAGTTCCGGAGCGCCAACAGGCTCGGCGAGGTGGCGGAAGTACTCGCGCATCATTATGCGCTCACACCGCGCGCGGATAAGGCCTTTCGCTATCTCGGGCTCGCCGGACGAAAGGGTCTGGACCGGTATTCCGTGGAGGAGGCGCAAAGATTTCTCCGCAAGGCTTTGACCTTATTCGCGTCCAACCCGGATTGCGCCGACGACGGTGCCGCTGCGACGGTCGTTGTTGATATGCTCGAAGCTTTGTTTCTTAAGACCGATCTGCCCGAGCTGATGCTCTTGGCCAATCGCTACCTGCCAATGCTTGAAGCAATGGGGGATACGACACAGCTTGCAAGTGCCCTATTTTTTCTTAGTCACGCGCAGTGCATTGGTTGCGACTTTCGTGTAGCCGCTGCTACAGCGCAGCGCGCTCTCGAGGTAGCCAAGCGAATCGGCGATGCAAAGGCGATCGGCCGTGCCAGGACTGCGCTGCTCTTCTGTGTCTCTGCTTTCGCAGAAACTCCACTCGATCTTGCGCAAAAAGAGGCGCGCGAAACTTTGGCC
>Ga0210406_10004003_pt1 | contig 15971 bp, 16 predicted proteins | sample IncBWC30MmetaG_FD_155454 | JGI IMG/M metagenome (GOLD analysis project Ga0210406, IMG submission 155454) | Forest soil microbial communities from Barre Woods Harvard Forest LTER site, Petersham, Massachusetts, United States - Inc-BW-C-30-M | ecosystem: Environmental > Terrestrial > Soil >... | reverse complement strand
GCATCCAGGGAAAACTCCTACTCGCCGGTTCGGACAGAGACGCGGCTGAGGCCGCGTTCCGCGAGGCGCTTTCGATCGCACGCGCGCAGCAAGCAAAGTCGCTTGAGCTTCGCGCCGCGACGAGCCTCGCGCGGCTTTGGCGCGATCAGGGCCGGCGAACCGAGGCTCGCGATCTGCTTGCGCCCATATATAGCTGGTTCACTGAGGGCTTCGACACACTCGATCTGAGAGAGGCCAAGGCATTGTTGGATAACCTAGCGTAGGCGGGCGTGGCACATACGGCAACCTCATAAAAGCCTGAAATGTCTCTTCAGAGTGCATGACGGGCCTTGGATCATGAACATCCTCGTAGTCGGCTCAACCGGCCCTCAGGGGCGGGAATTCATAGCGCAGGCGCTGGGTGCGGGGCACGCCGTCCGCGCCTTAGCACGCAATCCATCCGCCTTGCAGTCTGCTCCAAGCCTTGAGGTAGTCCGCGGCGATGTCTTCGATCCGCCCTCGCTCGACGCCGCCGTCCACGGCCAGGACGCCGCGGTAGTGATACTAGGCGTCTCCTTCGCCGCCGCCCGCAAGCCCACAAACGTCTTTTCTCAAGGCACGCGGAACCTGATCACAGCGTTGAAGGCCGCATGCGTTCGCCAGCTCATCGTTGTGAGCTCCTTCGGCGTCGGGGACAGTGGGCGCGACGCGGGGATACTGGAGCGCGTGTTCTTTGCTCTGGTCGTGCGGGGGGCCTACGCGGACAAGGACTTGCAGGAGCAGGCCGTTCGCGAGAGTGGCCTCGATTACACCATCGTTCGCCCGACCCGCTTGACAATGGGCCCAGGCACCGGCCGCTACACTGCACGCGTCGGCCCTGGTCCGATCCCTTCGCCGATTGCGCGAGCCGACGTCGCCCGATTCATCTTGGATGCGCTCCGCACCCGCGAGTACGTCGGCAAGACGGTCTCGCTCGGGAAGCCAGAAAAGGGCCGCTAACAGCGCGACTTGCCTGAGCGTGTAGCCGATCTCGACGTGAGCCTCATGTGATCAGGCTGACACCGCCGGAAGGCGACCTCCGGGCGGGCGGGCGCGGCTCTGCTGAAGCTCATCAAATCCGAGCAGGCCGCCTGAACTATCGGGTTGCCCCTGATAGATCTGTTGGGCAGGGGGCACGTTATGCCAGCGGGGAATCCAGCCCCGAGTCGCGCTCACCGGGAGTTGGCACTACCGCTTCGCGGCCACAAGGATCGGCCCCGATTCGACCGCCCGCACGATTGCGGCCTCGGCGAGCTCGGCTTCGCTGGCGGGCACCGGGAATATCGCCGCCTCGCCCCGCCACTGGCCGAGAAGGATTGCCACGGCGCGGCCTCAACAGGACGCCTCAAGCGCCCGCCCCCGCCGCCTGCACGTGCGTTACGAGCGCGCAGGTCGAAGAACTTTATTTGGCCGCCGCGCGGGCGGCGCCAAGATGACGCCCGATCAGATCGTCGAGGCGCAGCGGTTGGCGCGGGAGCGGAAGCCGAGGTGACGATGCAACGCTGGTCGGTTGAGCCTTCACCGAAGGCGGACGCGGTTCCCTCTGGCCGGTGTAGTCGCCCCGGCCCGACTTAATTTGCGGCCCCAAAGACGGGGGAGAAGAGGCGGGAAGTGGGGCGAGCGGACCCGAAGACCCCCGGCCTGAAATTCTAGGCCATATTGGCCGGGGGCGCGTCGCATGACGCGGGGAGGAGGTCGCGTCTCGGTCCGTCGCAGCGTGCAGGCTGTCAGCGGCTTCGTGATTCGTCAACGACCGCGCGTTGGCTCAAGAGCCGTTATCCCCAGCCCTCGCTCAGTGTAGACCACGGTGACGAGTGACCAAGCGACGTCGCTATGGTGAGCCGTTTCTCGAAGAACTTGCTGCCGATGATCCGCATCGCGATCAGCGTCGAGGCGTTCGAGGCGATCGCCCGGACGCTCCCGCTTGGGTCTGTGGGCTACGAGAACTCGACCAACGAGCAGGGCCAAAAGCTCATCTGGCTGGACAGGGCGGTGATCGACCGGCTGCGTTCGCTGGGCGAACCGGGGGAGTCGCACAGCGACGTGATCCTGCGGGTCGCCCCTGACATTCTCGCCAAGTTGCGCGCCATGCGCGGGTCTGGCGAGGATTTTAGCGATGTGATCCTGAGGCTGGCCGCGCGGGGGCGTGATCCAATGACTTTGTCATAGCGAGACGCGGCTGGCCATTTGGGCCGCCGCAACCAAAGTGCAGGAAGGTCAGAACGACCATCCACGCTCGCGCAGGAAGCCGTCGAGTTTCATGCACGACAACCCAAAGTGGCCACAGGCGGCGGGAATATTGATTTTTCCGTTTACCGAGCTTTCTTCGCTGACGACCGTGCCGCGTAAGACCGCAGCGCGGGCAATAATGAAGGGGTCTGCGACGGGAGTGCCGAGCAGCATCTGCTTTTGTCCGATCAATTGACGGAATTGTGGAAGAGCGAAGATTTTAGCGACGAACGCTGTCTCTTGAGCGTCCGGGACCGGGAAAACAGATGCATTCCGGCCGCACCATTCGAAGACATGATTTTGAGGGCCGTTCGTCAACTCGCGGAAGACTTCGCGGGTTGACGTTACTCTCCGCCCGCAACCGCATTTTCGAACGCCAACCAGAACGTTTTGAAAATATCTGGAAAATAAGGGCTCATCGCAGAAAACGTGTTTGTATCGAGAACATAAATCATGCCGCCGCGCCTCGCAGCGCAAGATCTTCGAACCGGTCGAAATTGCGAGGCTTAACGCCGATCAATTCGGCTCCCTCGTTTTTGGTCAGGAGTCGTCGTGCGTATCGAGAGACGACCTCTCGTAAGAATCGCTCGCTGATGTAAGTTCCCTGCGTAACGTAGTAGTCTCCACCCGACCCGCCCTCGCGGCCCTGTTCCGCCCACGCGAACCCTGCCGTCAAACTCCGCTTCCATTAATATCGCGTGACATCTGGGCATTTCCCGCCGTGAGGCCACCATCAACGACAAGACTTGCCCCGTTAACAAAGGATGCATCCGCGCTCGCCAGAAAGATGATGGCCGAAGCGATTTCTTCCGGTTGTGCGATCCTGCCGAGAGGATACCATTTCCGCAATGTCTCTAAGACTTCGGGTCGCTCTTTGATGCGCCAATCCCAGGTACCGGCTGTTTTGATCGTCGCCGGCAGAACGACGTTCGAACGGATGCCGTATGGACCATAATCCGTCGCCAATTGCCGGGTGAATTGCAGCAATCCGGCCTTCGCCGCGCTGTAAGCGGGATTGCCCACGCTGACCAGCGCATTGACAGAGGCGACGTTCACAATCGCGCCAGCTCTTCTTTCGACCATGACCGGGAGCGCCGCGCGCGTGACGATATAAGAACCGGTCAGATTGAGGTCGATCTCCGCTCGCCACCGTTCGACGTCGAGGTCATCGAATGTTTCGAATCGGGTACGGCCGACATTGTTGATGAGAATATCAAGCGGCCCAAGTGTCGAAGCGATATCCGCGACGGCGGCCTGCACCTGACGTTCATCGAGTACGTCGATAGCGAACGAAGCGCTGCCCTCGAAGGCCGCCGCCGCGCGAAGCAAAGCGGTCTCGTCCTTGTCGATTATCGCCACCCGCGCCCCCTCCTCGCGCAAGCGTTCGACAACGGAATAACCAACCCCGGCGGCGCCGCCGGTCACGAGAGCCACTTTCCCTGCCAAGCCTCGCATGATTCCTCCGTCGCTCCCTGTAAGATGATCCGCGTTGAGAACGCAGTGCCGCCATGAACCTGTTGTTGAGCGCCGACCGGAACGGCGGCGATCGAAGGTTCGCGCAATCTCTGAGCCGATTTGGTCCTTGGGGCTATTAATGTCGCTTGCGTACTGCCTTAACGTCCGAGTTAATTTGCAGGGATGGATGGACGCTTGCTATCGATCGACGACCTGCGTTTCTTTGCGACGTTGTCGCTCTGCCAGTCTCTGGCTGCAGCAGCGCGCGAACTAGGCGTTACGCCTCCCGCGGTGACGCAGCGGCTTCGACTGCTCGAGGCCAAGCTCGGGTTGCGCCTTGTGGATCGCTCCACGCGTCGCCTTCGCCTGACCGATGAGGGTCAACTCCTCGCTGAAGGCGGACAAAGAATCGTCGAGGATATTGCACAGCTTGCCGATCGCTTGGCGGAGGGGAAGCGAGATGTCGCGGGGCATCTTAGGATCGTCGCTTCATTCGGGTTTGGTCGCCGCTATGTGGCACCGGTCGTCGCTGCCTTCCGGATCGAGAATCCAAATGTGAGCGTTACCCTTACGCTGTCGGAGAGCCCCGTGCGGCTCAGCGCCGACTCCTGGGACTTGCTGGTCCACGTCGGCGAACTGAAAGACTCGTCGCTGATTGTCCATCGATTGGCGCCCAACGACAGGCTGATTTGCGCGGCGCCGAGCTACCTTGCGGCGCGCGGGCATCCGGAGCATCCCTCCGACTTAAAGGGACATCAGTGCGTCGCCTTGCGGGAAAACGACGAGGACGTCACCCTCTGGCCAATCGTCGACCCCGCCGGCAAGGTTGAATCGGTCCGAATTACTCCGCATCTCGCCAGCAATGACGGCGAAGTGGTGCGCCGGTGGGCGATCGCCGGTCTCGGCATCATCATTCGCTCCGAATGGGACGTCGCCGAGGACCTGCGGGAACGTCGGCTGGTCCCTGTGCTTCCAGACTATCGCCTCTCGCCGGCCGACGTCGTTGTCTTGTTGGGTGCGCGCGAGGGGCGTACGGCCCGGACAGCCCGCTTCCTCCAATATCTGACGCGGGCGCTGAGCTCCCCGCCCTGGCGCCTCTAGAGTCGAGGTTCCGCGGCCCTGAGGTGGTTTCCACGCGCTTCAGGCCGCTCTCCGTAGCACCCGCCCCGATCGAGCTTGCTCCACGACACCGTCGATCGCCGCAGTCTTGCCGTTCACAAAGACCGCCCTTATGCCGGCCGCTCGCTGCCGCGGCGCCTCGAATGTCGCCGTGTCGGCGATCGCAGTTGGGTCGAACAGTACCAAATCCGCGAAATTCCCGACCGCGATGCAGCCGCGATTCTTCAGCTTGAACGTCGTCGCGGGCAGGGTGGTCATTTTGCGCACCGCTTCCTCGAGCGGGAAGAGATTAAGATCGCGGACACAGTGTCCCAGAACACGTGGAAACGCGCCCCACAGCCGTGGGTGCGGATGCTCGTCATGCGGCAGTCCATCCGAGCCGATCATCGTGGCCGGGTGGGCAAGAATACGATGGACATCTTCGTCACTCATGTGGAAATAGATCGCGCCAGCGGGCGATAAACGCTCAATCGCGTCGTTGACGCTGCAATCCCACTGCAGGGCAATGTCGGATAGGTCCCGTCCTCTGATCTCCGGATGCGGTTTGGACCACGCAATGAGGACGCGAGACGATTTCCTGACCATGGCGTCCATCAGCACGGTGGACCCCGCGACATAAGGATATGCGTCAAGGCCCACCGCCTGCCTCGTTCGCGCCTCGTCAATCAGGTTGAGGGTCGAGACGCTACGCCCGTGATTTTCGCTCCCCATGCATTTGTGATGAGAAATCACGAGCGGCACACGTCCACGCTTGGCGGCGTCAAACGATTCGAGAAGCGACAGCTCGACGCCGTCCTCTTCGTCCCGCATATGGGTCGTGTAGATCGCGCCGAAGCGTGACACAAGTGAGAGAAGATCGATCACTTCTTCGGTCGGCGCGGCGCGGGCAAGCGGATAGTAGAGACCGGTGCTGAAGCCGATTGCGCCGGCCTGGAGCGACTCTTCGAGAAGCCGGCTCATCGCCCGAATCTCGTCCGGTGTCGCCGCGCGGTCGAGCGAGTCCATCGTGGCGACCCGCAATGTCGTATGGCCGACCATCGGCGCAACATTGCCCGCCGGCGGGTTCGCCTCGATCTCGGCGAGATAGTCGGCGAAGCGCGCATACCGATAACCTTCCCGATCGCCCAGCAGGTCGAGCGGAGCGGGAGGCGAACTATCAAGCACCAATGGGGCGAGACTGATGCCGCAATTGCCGGTGACGACGGTGGTGACGCCTTGAGACACCTTCGGTTCCATGGCGGAGCCGCCGAGCACCAGCGCATCGTCGTGCGTATGCGCATCGATGAAGCCTGGGCTGAGGACCAAGCCGTCGGCTTCGATATTCTGCCGCGCCTGAGCGCCGGCGAGATCGCCTATCGCTGCGATGCGGTCGCCCGAAGTAGCGACGTCGCCGATCCTTGCAGGCGCGCCGGTACCATCGACTATCAGGGCGTGGCGAAACAGAGTGTCAAAGTTTCCGTGGTCATCGATCATCACCGATCTCTTTTCAGGTTGGCGCGGGAGTCAAGTGGAGAGGCCGCCATAGGCTTGGAAGCATGTCGCGATGCGAGCGCGCGGATAGTCTGCGGCGAGCAACAGTGTGAGGAGCAGCCGCACCTTCGCGGTCTGCAGCCACCCCGCGAGAATGACGCCACGCCGGAGCAGATCGCTCTCTGAGCCGACGAAGTCGTAAGTCCTCCTCAGAACCTCGCCACCGGGGATGCGGGTCGAGAGCGCGACCGGAATCTGCGTCGCAATCCTTCCGAGACGTTCAGCGAATGGTTGGGGTACGTGGCCCGCGCCCATACCCTCCACGACCATGCCGGAATACCCTAGCTTGACGGCAATTTCCGCGAGGTCGCCGTCGTCGCCCATCGAGGCCGAGACCGTCGCGACACGCGGCAGCGAGGCTAGTTTCTCGATCGTAACGCGATCAAGCGCGACGGCGGGATAAAGCGCGAAAATCGGGAAGCCTTCGCTTACCCAGCCGATCGGGCCGGTTGGTGTGGATCGAAAAGCGCCGACGTTCGAGGTGCCGGCCTTATGAACGAAGCGAGCTGCATGGATCCACCCGTCGAGCACGACGATGACGCCGGCCTTTGCGGCGGCACCGCTCGTCGCGACGGCGATGGCGTCGCGCAAATTGGCCGGACCATCGGCCCCGTAGGCGTCAGCGCTGCGCATCGCTCCCGTCACGACGATTGGAATTGCCCTCGTTGCGAGGTGGTCGAGCGCGAACGCTGTCTCTTCGATTGTATCGGTGCCTTGGGTAACAACGACGCCCGCGTAGCCATCGGCGTCGAGCTTGTCGATATCAGCGGCAAGCTCGACGAGACCTTGAGGCGTCAGGTGAGCGCCCGGCAGTTTCTTTAGGGTGATCGGCTCGATTTCGAGGTCGAACTCCGCGAGAGCCAGCGTGGCCAGCGGGTCCTTGCTGGTCAGCGAGGGAACGACGCCGCCGGACGCTTGAGTGGTCATCGTGATCGTACCACCAAGAGAGACCACGGCGATTCGCTTTCTGGAACCATGGCGGTCGATCACGGCGGTGTCCTTGCAAAGTACGTCGCGCTGGGAGTCGCGAGACGCAGACGGAGGGGGCGAACTCGCGGTCACGGCGTCGGTGGCACCGTCCTCAACCAATGCCGGGCGATGTCGATCCGTCGCGCCACCCAGACGCGTTCCCCGAGATCACGCAGATACTGCATGAACTTTTCGAGCGCCCAAAGTCTGGCTGGCCGTCCGACAATCCGAAGATGCAGGCCGATGTTCAGCATCTTCGGTTCGCCCCGCTTGCCTTCGTCGAGCAGGAATTCGACCGCGCAACGCATATAATCGAGATATGCCTGGGGGGAGCCCCACGGGTCACCCGCGATGAACTTGAAATCGTTGCTGTCGAGCGCATAGGGAATGACGAGCATTGGGCCGCCGGGTAGACGAACGTCATAGTAGGGCAGATCGTCATTGTAGGCGTTGGAGTCGTAGACGAAGCCGAGCTCCTGTAGGATCCGACGCGTGTTGAGGCTTGGCCCCCACATGCTGTAAAAGCCGAGCGGACGCTCTCCGGTCACTCGCTCGATCGCCTCGCTCGCTTTCTGCAACTCGACCTTCTCGGTCTCGTAATCCTCGAAGTGAGCGTGGCAGACCCAACGGTACCCATGCGACGCAGGTTCGTGACCGCGCGCGACGATCTGGCGGGCAAGTTCCGGCGAGCGTTCGACCGCGCGCCCGCACATGTAGAAGGTGGAGCGGCGGCCATAACGCTCGAAGAGATCCAGAATGCGCCAAACTCCGGCCCGCAGCCCATATTCATGGAGCTGTTCCATGGCGAGGTCGCGCATGCCGTCTGGCAGCGAGGAGACAAATTCGCCGAGCTTGTCGTTCGTCGGCTGACCGTCCTCGTAGGCGTTCTCCGCCCCCTCTTCGAAATTGACGACGAAGGAAATTGCCAAATCGGCACCGCCGGGCCAGGCGACCTTGGGCTTGGCCGCGCCATAACCAAGGAAATCGCGTGGCCGATGATCGGACATTTCGTCCATGGTGGCGCTGCCTTCACATGTCAGAACATCACGTCGCCGCCATTCGGCGACAAAGTTTGGCCCACGTAATAATCGCCGTCGCTCGAAGCCAGCAGAACAGCAGTTGGGCTGATTTCCTCGGGCTTGCCGAAACGGCCGAGAGGAAGCTGAGATCGCTTCCAGGCCCGATATTCGTCGCTGAGCGTCTCGTTCAGCCGCGTATCGACTGGGCCAGGGGCGATCGCGTTGACGAGAACGTTGTGCGGCGCGGCCTCGTGAGCGAGCGCTCGCGTGAAGCCGATCAGAGCCGCCTTGGCCGAACAATAGTGAGTGAGACCGGGGGCGCCCTTGTAAGCGAGTTGCGAGGCAATGTTGATAATTCGTCCCCAGCGGCGTTCGCGCATGACCGGATAGACTAACTGAGCGGCATAAAATGAAGCCTTGACGTGGACGCTCAGCATCCGGTCGAGGTTCTCCGGCAGTATCGCCTCGAAGGGCGTATCGCCGCTCACCCCGGCGTTGTTGACAAGTATATCGGCCGGCCCGAGCGCCGCCTCGGATTTCGCGACGAAAGCGCTCAATGCCGTTAGGTCCGCGACATCACATCGTTCCGACACTCCGCTGTGGCCGAGGCTGCGAATCTCCTCGACCAGCGCGTCGGCTCCGTCATCATCGTCATCATGGCAGATCGCTACGCTGGCACCCTCGCGAGCGAAGGCGAGAGCGATCGCCGCGCCGATCCCCCGGCTGCCGCCGGTTACAATGGCATTGCGACCGAGGAGGCGAAATGGTTTCGGGAGGATCGGCATCAGACGTGGATCCGCGCTTCTCGCCCGTAGATCAGCATCATGACGAGGATGATGATCCCATAGATAATCCGACGATCGGCGTCCGGGACTTGCGTGACGGAGAGCATGCTTAGGAGGATGGTGACGAGGAGACCCCCAATCGCAGCCCCGGCCACTGTGCCGCGACCACCGAGGACATTGGCGCCGCCAAGCACGACGCCGGCGAAGGCCGGCAAGAGATAGGGGTCGCCCATCGCTTGGTAGGCCATATTGGAATATCCAGCCAGGAGCACCCCTGAGAGGGCGCTGCACATGCCCGACGCGGCGAAACAGAAGATCAGGATCATGCGCGTATCGACCCCTGAGAGATAGGTTGCACGCTCGCGGTTTCCAATCGCGAAGATATAGCGGCCGAGCGGCGTCAGTCGCAGGACGAAAGCAGCGACGAACAGGAGAAGGAGCCACACCAGAGCCGCGCTGGGCACGCCAAAGACGGCGCCAACCGCAAGCCAGTGCATGAGCGCGGTCGCGCGGTCCTGCGGCGCGAAGCCGCCCGTGTACAGGAGCACCAGACCCTGAACGACCGCATTCACGCCCAATGTGAAAATCATCGAGGGAATACGTAGGAAAGCGACGCCGATTCCGTTGATCACGCCGACGAACAGCCCGCATAACAAAGCGAAGGGAATGGCCAAGGCCACCCCCCCTTGGCCGAAACCTCCTGCGGCTGTCGCCATCATGCCGCCCATCGTCACCACCCACGGGATCGACAGATCCACATGCCCGAGGAGCACCACCATAAGAAGGCCGACGGTGATCACACCCAGGAAAGCGCCGATCTGCAGCTGTTGCAGGAGGTAAGTCGGGGAGACGAAATTGCTGGAATAGAGGCTGCCGATCAACAGCAGCATGACGACCGCTCCGCTGGCGATCAAAGACGGGCGATCGACCTTGCGGCGCAGCGCAGCCAGAAGAGTCATTGGAAACCGTCCAAGCGGTTATGCAGACGAAAGATGCGCACGGCGCCGAGGCTAACAGCGCAGAGCAGGACGAACCCTTGGAATAGGGGCTGCCAGAGCGGCGGCAACCTGAAGACGAGCAGAAGATCGTCGATGGTGCGCAAAGTGAAGGCTCCGAAGATGGACCCGATGGCGCCGCCCACACCGCCATAGAGGGAAGTTCCTCCGATCACTACGGCGGCGATCGAGTTCAACGTGTAGGTGCCTCCGACCGACGCCCCGGCATCGCCCGAATCGGTGACAAAGGTGACGAAGAGCCCGGCTATTCCGCCGAGCAGCCCGGCCAGCGTGTAGGCGACCAGCTTTGCGCGACCGATTGGCACGCCAGACATGTAGGCTGCGGATTCGGCCGAGCCTGCCGCGTAACAGTAACGGCCTATGACCGACATGCGAAAGGGCACCCAAATCAGCACGATGATGGCGAGCAGCAGGATGAGGGACACCGGGATCGCTCCGAAGATGTCCGAAGTCATGAAGTCGGCAAGACTCTCGTTGACGCTTCCGCCGGGCGTCGGGCGGATCGACAGCGCGATGCCCGAGAAGATCGAGCCCGTGGCGAGAGTCACGATAATCGGAGGCAACCGCCCGAGGACGACAAGCAGGCCGTTGCACAGGCCCGCTGCGGTGCCCGCAAGAAGCACGCCGAAGATACCGAGTCCGACTTCGCCGGGCGAGCCGACGACGAGCGCCGAGGCGATGCAATTCGCCATGATGAAGATCATCCCCGCCGAAAGGTCCACGCCGCGCGTGATAACCACCAATGTTTGCGCCATGGCTACGATGGCCAGCACAACCGCATTGTTCGCCGCCGTGTCGAGAATGGCGACCTTCCAACCTGCCGAACTCTCGCCGATGTAAGTGCCGAACATGGCGGCGAAGACCACGGCCGTCAGAATCGGCGCGTAATTCTGGGCGAGCCAGAGGCGAACATTGCTCATTGGGCCGGCGTCTCTGGGTCACCATCGGCCGTGACTTCGAGAGCCAGGGAAGCCGAGATGATGTTGTGCTCGGTGATGTCCGCACCGCGAAGCTCGCGTCGCACCGAGCCATCATAAAAGATAGCGACGCGATCACAGCAGCCGATCAGCTCGGCATAATCAGTCGTGTAAAACAGGATCGCCGCGCCCTGGTCAGCCAGACGCCTTATCAAGGCATAGATCTCCTGTTTGGTGCCGACGTCTATGCCGCGTGTTGGATCGCTGAGAAGGAGAATCCGCGCGCCCGTCATCAGCCATTTGGCGATCAAGACCTTTTGCTGGTTTCCTCCTGACAATGTGTCGACCGCTGCGTCGGTGTTCGTGGTCTTGATCGCCATGTCTCGAACTTGCTGGTCGATCTCGGCGCATTCCGATTTCCGGTTGATCACCAGGCGTCGCACGAAGCGAGCGATCGAAGCGAGGGACATGTTGTCCCGGATCGACATGGGCAGTATGAGGCCTTCCGTCTTTCGATCTTCAGGGACGAGCGCAATTCCGACCGCCGCGGACTTTGCGGTGCGTGGACTGGAAATCGCGACGTCGACGCCGTTTACACGCACGGTGCCCGTAACGCCGCGCAGCACGCCGAAAAGGGCGAGCAACAACTCCCGCTGTCCCTGGCCGTCCAAGCCGCCGAGCCCCACGATCTCCCCGGCGCCGATAGAAAGCGAAACGTTTTTGACACGGTCCATCCAACTGAGACGATCGATCTCGATGGCCGAGTGGAACGCTCTGTTCGGTGCCCTTCTTTCAGGGAACACATGCTTGAAATCGCGACCAATCATCATCCCGACGATCTCGTTGGCTGTATGATCTCCATTTGCGAAACTCGCGACGTTGCGCCCGTTGCGGAAGACCGAGCACTCGTCGGCGAGATGGGCGATTTCGTGCATACGGTGCGAAATATAGACAATGGCCACGCCTTCCTTGCGAAGGCGTGCGAGGAGATCATAGACCCGATTGACGTCTTCGCCCGTTAGGGCAGAGGTGGCCTCATCCAGGATGATCAGGCGAGGTTTTCGGCCGAGCGCCTTTGCGATCTCGACCATCTGCCTTCGCGAGAGGGACAAGTTCCTGACTAATTCGCCGGGGTGGACGTCGACGCATCCGACGCGCTTGAGGAGCCCCCGCGCGAAACGCCGCTGAGCCGCGAGGTTGACAATACCTATGCGGCTCGGTGGCGATGTCAGACAGATATTTGCTTCCACCGAGAGATCGGGGATCAGAGACAATTCCTGGAAGACGCCTACGATACCCTGTCTCGTCGCTTCAGCCGGCGTTGCGAAACTGACGTGGTGTCCGTCGAGGAAGATCGCGCCTTCATCGGGGCGAACGACCCCTGAAATAATCTTGATCAGCGTCGACTTGCCGGCGCCATTTTCGCCAAGCACCGCGTGGACTGCCCCGCCGCGGCAGGAGAAATCGACTTGATCGAGCGCCGCCACGCCCCCGTAGCGTTTCGATATTTTGGATAGTTGCAATAATGGTGCTTGGCTAGGCTCAGACATACGCTTTGCGCCGCCATCGATGGCCCTCATGGCCACGAGCTCGTCAGGCTGCACATGCGGTGGGCATGGCAGACCTGTGCCTAGGATATTCGAACGAGCAAACACCATTTTGTCCACAATGTGTCGCCGCGGCAGCTGTTGCGAAGAACGCGAAAGTCGGAAAGCCGCAACGAGCGGAGACGAGGTCCGTTTCCGCCTCCGGACGGGCAATGCTTACGCAACGCCCGTCCGTCTTGTCGGGCGCGGACGCTTCAAATCGCCTGCTTCATAATGTCCTCAGCGCTCTGATCGACCCCACAGGCGGGATATGTGTTGTCGACAAAGAAGCTGCCGCCGAGTTTCGGGAAAAAGCTCACCCCTTCCTTGAAGTTCGGCGCGGTCGTGACCGGCAACGGCATGTCGATGTCCTGCGGCATCACCTTGCCTTGCAGAGCCGACAAGGCCGCTTTGATCGCGACGGATGAGATGGCCGGAGGAGCGGCCACCGCAAGGCATTTCAGTCCTTCGGGCTCGTACTTTGCACACATCTGATTGAAAGCGTTCTCGCCTTCACCGGCGATCGGGATCATCGGATGATGGGTATCGAGGAGGGCCTGCAACGCGCCATCGGAGCCGCCTTGGTCCGCGACGCCGTCGAAATGGCCCTCGACGGCGATCGCGTCGGCGGTCACCTTGTGCGAGGTGCCGGTGTCCCAGTTTCCAAACACTTGAATGATCTTGTAGTTCTTGCCGCTTCCCTCGACCACCTCATGGAAGCCCTTGCTGCGGTCGCGATCGGCGCCTGTTCCTGAAAGACCGCGAACCTCCAAAATCTTGCCACCCGGCTTTACGTTGTCCACGATCCAGCGGCCCTGTATGCGCCCCATTTCGAAGGTGTCCACGTTTACCTGGAGAATCTTATCCGAATCCGCCCTGTTATCGAAGTTGAGTAGGACAACGCCCGCGGCATTGGCGCGCCGTATGACGGGGGCGAGGCCGGCGGGGCTGACGGCATCGGTCAAGATCGCATCGAATCCTTGATTGATGTAGTTGTCGACCGCGGCGACCTGTGCCGCAACGTCCGTTCCCGTGCTGACAACATCGAATTCCTTGATCTGATCTTTTATGCCGGGCTCGGCTGCGAATGCCTTGGCGTTCTTGATCATTTGGATGCGCCAAGCATTGCCGACGTAGCCGTTCACCAACGCTATGCGATAGGGACCAGGCCTCTGCGGCCATTGAAAGAACTTTGAACTCGGGAAGGATTTGAAGCAATCCGGCAGATAACCTGGTCCGGACACCACCTTATAACCGTCTGCGGCGCTCGCCTGCCCCGCAGTAAGCGCTATGATCGACGCAAGAGCGACCGTGGCGAGGTATAGACTCTTTCTCATTTCAACCTCCTTGGCAAAACAAGTGCACCCTGTATTGAGTCGCGATCGATTTCCTTGGGCTATCCCCGCCAGCAGGTCAGGGTCCGCTTTGGGCTCTCTCAGCGACCCTCGCTGGCGCGCGTCTGACGGCGACGGCCTCGATCTCAATAAGAAAACCATCATAAAGATGCGGCACCGGCATGACCGACCGAGCCGGGCGGGCTTCGCCGAACGCCGCGCCGAAGATGCGATTGAACACCGGCCAATTTTCGATGCCGACCAAAAAGGCGGTAACCTTGAGCACCTGCTCGGGGCCGCTGTCCGCGGCGCGAAGGATCTCGAAAAGATTGCTTAGGGCTTGGTGCACCTGTGCCTCAAAGGCCCTAGATGATTCGCCGCCATCAGGACGTGTCGGTAACTGGCCAGAGACGAACACGAGGTCATTGTGCACCGTCGCCTGGGAGTAGTGCCCGGACGGCGCTGGAGCGGTTGCAGTTTGGATTCTTTCGAGCGTGTTCATTGTCACCATCCCGAAAAGCGTTCCCACACGTCCGAAAGTACGTGAGAGCCAGTCGACACGACGTGATACCGCTGATGCTGCGCCGCAGTGGCGCACGCATGATTTGGCAGAATGCGAACCATTGAGCCTATCGGAAGATTCGGTAAGCTCACTCGGCTGCCCGAACGCAGCGAAAGTATTCCATGCTCCTGGCTTGCTGCGCTCATTATGAGATCGGGAATAATCTCTCCGTCGAGATCGCAGATTACGCCGTAGCCCTGGTCGACGCGTTGACTTGCTGTTCCGAGATCGCGCGACACTGCCATCCAGCCCGCATCCACCAGTATCCGATGGCCGTCATGCGAGTGACCAATGACGCTCGCGAGCACGCTCAAGGCAATGTCTTCGACCGAACAAACGCCGAGCCCCGCCATGACAAGATCGGAAAAGGCGAAAACTCCGGCCCGCACTTCGGTGATGTCGGCAAAGTTTTCCGAGAAGCTGGCGGTCGGCGTCGAGCCGACGCTGACGATGGGGCAAGGGAAACCTGCGTTCCGCAAGAGTCTCGCGCTATGCACCGCGGCTTGCCGTTCGCGCTCTGCGACGGCTCGGATCTCATCCACGTCGCGGCATTCGTATGTGGCGCCGGAATAGGTGAGGACGCCCCGGAGTTCCGCCCCGCCCGCGTGCAATTCGCGCGCGATCGTTAGCACCTTCTCGCTGGCATCGAAGCGAACGCCGCCGCGACTGCCATCGGCGTCGATCTCAATCAGGACAGGAATAGGATCGCGATCGAGCCGCGCTCTTGCGGCAACGGCTTCAGCCTGCGACACGCTGTCGATCACAATCGAAAGATCAATTCCTCGCGATCGGAGCGCTGAGACGGCCTCGAGCTTGCTCGGTGCAATCCCGACTGCATAGAGAATGTCGAGTACACCCGCTTCGGCAAACTTTTCGGCCTCCTTGAGCGTCGACACCGCAATCGGGCCTTGAGGGCTCTTCATCATCCGCCGTCCGACCTCAATGCATTTTGCGGTCTTCATATGAGGGCGAAATATAAGAGCTTTCTCGTTCAGTCTATTGCGAACACGTTCTATATTATTTGACAGCTTTTCTTCGTTAAGAATCAAGCAAGGGGTATTAAGTTGATCAATATTCATATCTTTTGATGACCTGCAACTGTATATCACACTCATATTCTTTTTGGAAGCAGGGATCTAACACGTGCAGCTATCTTCAAACGTCTTTATGACTGCGCAATCCAATCTTGCGTCCGTCTGGCAAAGAGTACCTAACTTTGTGCAGCAGTCGATTCACAATCGATGTGTTCTGGATTAAGCGCGATGTTAATGATGACCGCGCGATTGTCGGACCGGCAGGCTGGTTTGTCGCTGAGCCCTTTCGCACTGGCACCACCTCATCATCTGCAAATGCGCACGGCCTGTGCTCGTCTTGCATGAGCGAAAGTCGCGGGTCACGCTCGCCGCGCGGCTCACAGGGAAAACCGCCGCAG
>Ga0210406_10004000_pt1 | contig 15980 bp, 14 predicted proteins | sample IncBWC30MmetaG_FD_155454 | JGI IMG/M metagenome (GOLD analysis project Ga0210406, IMG submission 155454) | Forest soil microbial communities from Barre Woods Harvard Forest LTER site, Petersham, Massachusetts, United States - Inc-BW-C-30-M | ecosystem: Environmental > Terrestrial > Soil >... | reverse complement strand
CGATCGACGTTGGCAACACCGACGGGCCGTGGCACCAGACCGCCTGCGAGGCGATGCGCGACCAATTGAAGGAGGCTGGCATCAACTTAAACGTCAATGTGATGCCGGCCGCCAAATATTGGGAAATCTGGGACAAGACGCCGTTCGGTTGCACCGCGTGGACGCATCGTCCGCTCGGCACGATGGTGATGTCGCTTGGCTACCGCACCGGCGTGCCGTGGAACGAGTCGCGCTATGCCAATCCGGAGTTCGACAAGGCGCTTGACGCCGCGGAGGCGACGCTCGACGTCGCTGCGCGCAAGGTCAAGCTCGCGGTCGCGGCAAAAATCCTTCAGGACGACTCGGTGATGGTGATGCCGATCTGGCGGCCGGTCTACACGATCGTGGCCAAGAACGTGAACGGGTACCAAGGGCATCCGACGGAATATCATCAGTTCAGCAAGATCTGGCTGAGCTGAGGGGTCAATCGCGCGCCGGCGAACGGCAGGACCGCGCGGGGCATTTGTTTTGCCGGGCGGCATCGGCGGGTCGGTTATAGACCCCCCGTCAGCGCGCGGGCTGACGGGGTGTCCCCCGCCAGAGGCCTATCCGACGCCATGGACGGAGCCGTCCCATGCTCAAACTTCTCGCCAGTCGTCTGTTGCAGATGATTTTCATCATGGGCGTCATTTCGCTCATTCTTTTTGCAATCTTCGACAGCGACAAGTTCAAGAAGCAGATCGCGGTCAACGAGCTTGGCGGCTTTGCGGTGTCCGCGCTCTCGGATCAGAACTATCAGGCCTGGCTCGAGAAGAAGGGTCTCCACGTGCCCTTTTATGAGCGCTACCTGAACTGGGCCGGCGGCGTCGCGCGCGGCGATTTTGGCAAGTCTTTCGAAAAAAATGAATCGGTGGCGGGCCTGCTGGCAACGCGCCTGGCCAATACCGGCCTCCTCGCCTTTTGGGTCTTCGCCTTGATGATCCCGTTGTCTCTCTTGTTTGGCGTCATCGCCGGGATGCGGGAGGGCTCGTTTCAAGACCGACTGACTTCGTTCATTTCGGTATTCACGACTTCGTTGCCGGAAATCGCGACAGCGATTATTCTGACCGTGATCTTCGCGCTGGGATTGCGCTGGGTGCCCTCGAACGCGGCGATGGTCAACGGTTGGGACTGGCGCGCGCTTGTCCTCCCCGTGCTGACGCTGGTGCTCTACGATTTCGGCTATGTGGCGCGCATGACCCGTGCCTCCATGGCTGAGGTGATGGGTTCGCAGTATATCCGGACGGCGGTGCTGAAAGGCTTGCCCTATCGGCGAGTGATCATGCGGCACGCGCTGCGCAACGCGCTCATTGCGCCTTTCACGATCATCGTGCTGCAGCTGAACTGGCTGCTTTCGGGCGTCGTCGTGGTCGAAGTGTTTTTCCAATACGCGGGGTTTGGCAAACTGCTGCTCGACGCGGCCCTCTATGGCGACATCTACGTGATCCAGGCCGCGACGCTGGTCGCGGTCTTCGTCGCCGTGCTGTCGCAGATTGTTTCAGATGTCGGCTACACCTTTCTCAATCCTCGGATTCGCTTCACATGAGAGGGGGCGCAAGATGACCGCCGCCGAAATCGCGCTCCAGCCGGCCCTGCCGCTCCGCCTGCGAATTCGCCAAGCCGACTCGATCGTCGCGCTGCTGCTGCTGATGTGGATCCCGTTGACGCTTTACGTGATGTTCGGATCCTATCTGGGTGCCACGCTCAAGAATATCGTGCTGTTGCCGGCGATTCCGGCGACCATCGCGCTCTATCTCATCGCCGTGACCTCATGGCGAGAGTCGCCGGTCGCGGTGATCGGCGCGACGCTGGTTTTCTTCTGGTTGTTTGTCGCCGTCTCGGCGCCTTATCTCCCGTTGATCGATCCGAACAGACCGATCGCGCCGTTCGCCGAGATCGGCGCCTTCAAGAAGGATCACTGGTTCCTTCTCGGTGCCGATTTCAAGGGCCGCGACATGTTATCGCGCAATCTGTGGGGCTGTCAGCGCGTGTTGGTCTGGGGGGTGTCCGCGACGTTGGTCGCCTACGCGATCGGGGCGTTCTTCGGTCTGATCGCGGGCTATCTCGGCGGCTGGTGGGACCAGGCGATCTCGCTGGTCTGCAACATATTTTTGTCGTTTCCAGTCATGGTCCTGTTCATCCTGATCCTGAACTATCTGGGACCCAGCGGCTTCAACATTGTCATCGCCGTCACTTTCGCGTCCGCGCCGGCCATCATGCGGATCGTGCGCGGCCTGACGCTCGACACAAAGAGCAGGGATTACATATTCGCCGCCCAGACGCGCGGAGAGCATCCGCTGCGGATCATGATCTTCGAGCTCCTGCCGAACGCCCGCGGTCCGATCATCGTCGACGCGTGCCTGCGTCTCGGATACACCACGGTGGCGATCACGACGTTGACCTTCCTCGGCCTGGGGCTGCAACCGCCCGACCCCGATTGGGGCCTGATGATCAAGGAATCGACCAAAGTCGCGATGGTCTGGAAGTTCTCCTACATGCTGTTGATTCCGGCCCTGTCGGTTTCCAGCCTCATCCTCGGCTTCAACCTGCTCGCCGACGGCTTGCGCGAAATGAGTCTGAGGGATTGATGTCGCTGACCGAAAAACCGATGCCGGAAAGAGGAACCGAAGCGGTGAGCGAGCATACGCCCGTCCTCGAATGCCGCAACCTGTGCGTCTCGTACTACACGAGGGCTGGGGAGGTCCCCGCGGTCGTCGATTTCAACCTGCGACTGATGCCCGGCGAGGCGCACGGCATCGTCGGCGAGTCCGGCTGCGGCAAATCGACCGTCGCGCTGGCGATCATGAACTACATGGGCAAGAACGGCGCGATCGTCGGCGGCGAGATCCTGTTCCAGGGGCGTGACATGCGGACCATGTCGCGAGAGGAACTGCGTCAATTGCGCGGTTCGAAGATCGCCATGGTCTACCAGGAGCCGATGGCCTCGCTCAATCCGTCGATGCGGATCGCCGAGCAACTCGCCGAGGTGCCGCAGTATCACGAGGGCGTGTCTCAGAAGGAGGCGCTGGCGCGCGCCGAAAGCATGCTGGCGCAGGTGCGCTTGCCGGATCCCAAGCGCATCATGAACTCTTTCCCGCATCAAATTTCCGGCGGCCAGCAGCAGCGCGTCGTCATCGCCATGGCGCTTCTGACCAGTCCGAAGCTTCTGCTCCTCGATGAACCGACCACCGCGCTCGACGTGACCGTCGAGGCGGGCATCGTTGAGCTGATCAAGGAGATAGCGGAGAAGTTCGGCACCTCCCTGATCTATATCTCGCATAATCTGGGACTGATTCTCGAGACCTGCGACCGGCTGACGGTGATGTATTCGGGCGAAGCGGTGGAGACCGGCGCCATTCACGACGTCTTTGACAAGATGCGCCATCCCTATACTCGCGGGCTGTTCAACTCGATTCCCGTCCCCGGAGCAGACAAGAACGCCCGGCCGCTCGTGGCGATTCGCGGCCAGTTGCCGCTTCCCTATGCCCGGCCCGCAGGCTGCTATTTCGCGCCGCGCTGTGACTATTTCGTCGAAGGGCGCTGCGACCAGCCGCCGCTGCCGATGCTCGACGTGAGCGAAGGGGCGGCCCACAAAGTTCGCTGCGTCCGCTTCGATGAGATCGATTGGACCCTGGCGAAACCCAAGCCCGACGGGCGCGCCCCGGTTGAGCGCGGCGAAGTCGTTCTGCGCGTCGAGGATCTGTCGAAACACTACGTGATCGAGTCGAGCGGCGTGGCGCTGATCGGCGCGAAAAAGATCGTCAAGGCCAACGAGAAGATCACGTTTCGCGCACACGAAGCGGAAACCGTGGCGATTGTCGGCGAATCCGGTTGCGGCAAGTCGACTTTCGCCAAGGTGCTGATGGGGCTTGAGCCGGCGTCAGGCGGGAAGGTGCAGCTTGGCGAGATCCAACTGGCCAACCTGCCCGTTCAGCGACGCGACAAGAGCACGATTTCCCGTTTGCAGATGATCTTTCAGAACCCGTTTGACACTCTGAACCCCAGCCACACGGTCGGCGGACAGATTGGCCGGGTCATCCGCAAATTTGGCGTGGAGAGCGATCCGAAGAAAATCGAAGCACGAGTCAACGAGTTGCTAGATATCGTCAAGCTGCCGCGCGATTTCGCCCAGCGCCGTCCTCGCCAGCTGTCGGGCGGCCAGAAGCAGCGCGTCGGCATCGCGAGGGCGTTCGCCGGCAATCCGAAAATGGTCATCGCCGACGAGCCGGTTTCGGCGCTCGACGTCTCCGTTCAGGCCGCCGTCACCGGCCTGCTGATGGACATCCAGCGGGACCACCGCACGACGCTGCTGTTCATCAGCCATGATCTTTCGGTCGTGCGCTACCTCGCCGACCGCATCATCGTGATGTACCTCGGCCGGATCATGGAGCGCGGCACGACCGATGAGATTTTCTCGCCCCCGTATCATCCCTATACCGAAGCGCTGCTTTCGGCCGTGCCGATCGCGGACACAAGCGTTCACAAACGCAAGATCGTCATCACCGGCGAAATCCCCTCGCCGTCAAATCCTCCGCCCGGCTGTCCGTTTCAGACGCGCTGTCCCTATATGATCGAGGGTCTGTGCGACACCACCCTGCCGCCATTGCGAGAGTTCGGACCCAACCATGTGATCGCCTGCCATTTGGAGAAGGAGACGCTGCAGAATATGGAGCCGGTGATCACCACCGAATCCGCGGCTTAGGCGCTGGCAGACGCGAATTCCGGCTGGCCGATACCGCGATCATGAGATGAAGCCTCGGCTGGACCAGCCGGTCAGCGCGCCAAGGCCCTTCGCGCCGGTCAGAGGTTTCTGGCGAATTCTAGATTTTCTCGCTTCAGACTCGGATCGGTTCCGAAGGCGTAGTGCTTGGACATGTCAGCCGAGAAGCGACTGGCTGGCGGCCGGCGGCCCAGAGCTTCGGCAAGCGCTCGAATATGGTGCGGTCCCGCGCCGCAGCAGACGCCGAGGTAGCGGATATTGGCCGCCGCGGCCTCGCGACCGAATTCGGCGATTTCATAGCGTGTCACTTGGAAAGGATCGAGCGCCACCGGGAAGGACCGGCCGTCCGGGATGCAATAGGCGCAGTTCACATCCTTCTCAGTTAAGGATTGGAAAGTCGGCTCCTCGCTGGTCGTTCGATAGGGAACCGGCAAGGCCGCGACATGGGTCGCAACGGCGTCGCGGATAATCCGGACATAAGGCATCATCGTCCGAGGCCCACGAGCGCAATTGAGCCCGACCACGTCAGCGCCCTTGTCGGCTATGCGCTTTGCCGCCTCGTCGACCGCGACCCCTTCGCGCATATGGCCATCCCTGTGGAGCGCGAAAGTGACGACGGTCGGAAGCTTGGTCTGCCGCATAACCTCAAGCGCGATCTCAGCTTCGCCAAGCCACGAGATCGTCTCCGCCACGATGAAGTCGACGCCAGCCTCGGCCGCCCATCCGACCTGTTCCTCAAACATCGCGCGCACCTGTTTCGCGCTAGCGGCGTCGCCGGCGGCGAACACGTTGGTGTTGCAGATATTGCCTGCAACGAGCGCGTCGCCCTCCGCCGCGACCTTTTTGGCCATAGCGAGCGCCGCGCGGTTCATGGGCTCAAGATCGCTCTCTCGGCCGATTAACCGCAGCTTTTCGCGATGGGCGTAATAAGTGAACGCCTCGATCACATCGGAGCCGGCGCGGAGGAAATCACGATGCAGGCTCTCGACTTGCTCGGGGAAATCGAGAACAACCTCCGGCACGTAAGCGCCCGCTTGCAGATAACCGCGCCGCTCCAGCTCGAAGAGGTAGCCCTCAGCGCAAATCACTGGTCCCGCGGCAAGCCGCTCGAGAAGACCAAGCTTCGCCATTGTTTCCTCCCTTTCGATGCTTCCGCTTTGCGGAGGAAGGCTGATCGCCGCCGCATGAACCTTCGAAAAACAGAGCTGAGATGAGCGCGTGGCCAAAGCATTCTGTCAAGAGACCGCGGCGCTCCAGACAAACGCCTACGCTTGTCAGGAGCCGCCATCCACGGAAAGGAAATGCCCGGACCGCAGTGCAGCAATCTGCTTCGGCAGCGCCGCACGCCGCAGTCGCCACAGAGCGCGCCGGTTGCCGGCGCTAGCCCAGATCGCGCCCCTTGCCATCGGCGCTCCAAGTTGGCCGCGCAGCTTCACAGGTCTGGGACAACCAGAATACGAGCGCCTGCACGAACTGCGACTGCGACCCTCGTCTGAGCGCTCGCCATCGTCTTCGTCTTCATGATCCTCGCCGCGCAATTGGCTCGCGAGGCTCGCGACGATTTCGTCTTGCATGCTGAAAAGGTCGGCGAGGGGTCTGTCAAAGCGGTCGGCCCACAAACGCGCGCCGCGTCGACGAGCTGCGCGTTATTCACACGTCCTTTCGCGCCCGCCGCTGTTCGCCCTGGGTGCGCAACTCGGTTCGCGTGTGCGCCGTTTGTCCGATCCTCCGCAACGGGGTTAGCCCTAAATGTCCTTCATCAGGCGGATCGCGTCGTAGACCGCGGCGTGGATGTTGCGGCTGGAGACCGCGTCGCCGATGCGGAAGAGGCGATAGCGCCCTGGCGGGTTGCGTACGATCGCCTGCGGCAGGTTCGCTAGCAGCGCTCCATGGTCGATCTCGCCGAGGTTGACGGAGCCTGCTTTGAGCTCGAAGTAAAGCTCGTCGACCGGCGTCGAGCCGCGTTCAACCACAATCTGGTCCGCCTCCTTCTCGATCCAGCGCTTGCCGTAGTCGTCGAAGAAAATGCCGGCGACCCGGTTGCCGCGCTGCTCGAGCCGTTCGAGTCTGAAGTTGATCACAATCGATACGCCCGCGAGCGAAAGCGCCCGGAAATACGCGGGGTAACTCGTCCCCCCGATGTCTGGGGCGAGCATCCGTTCCGGCGTCACGACTTCAAGCTCCGAGCCAGCGCCTGCGATGAACTCGGCCGCGGTCATGCCGGGATGCGCGCCGTTGTCGTCATAGAGGAGCACGCTCGCCGCGGGCTTCACCGCACCGGTCAGGATGTCCCAGGGCGAGGTCGCTAAGGCATCGCCGGCGTCGAGGAAGCTCGGGTTCGGCACGCCTCCGGTCGCGACGACGACGATGTCGGGGTCCTCGGCCGTCACGTCGGCCGCCTCGGCATAGGCGTTGCAACGGATCTCGACACCGAGCCGCACGCATTCGGCGAGGCGCTATTCGACGATGCCCATAATCTCGCGCCGCCGCCGGAGGCCCGCGGCGACCTTGACCTGGCCGCCGGGCTGCGCGCCCGCCTCGAACGCGACGACTTCATGCCCGCGTTCGCCGGCGACGCGCGCCGCTTCCAGGCCCGCAGGCCCCGCGCCGACGACGACCACCTTGCGCGTCGGCCCGGCGCTCTTCGCTATGATATGCGGGATCGTCGCCTCGCGGCCCGTCGCCGGATTGTGGACGCACACGGCCTCGCCCGAATAGATCGAATCGATGCAATAACCCATGCCGGCACAAGGGCGGATCTGATGCTCGCGGCCCTCGGCGACTTTCCGGGCGATGTGCGGATCGGCGAGATGAGCACGGGTCATGCCGACCATGTCGAGCTTGCCGCTCTCGATGGCGTGGCGCGCCGTCGCAACGTCCTGGATCCGCGCCGCGTGGAAGGTCGGCATCCGCGTCGCGGCCCTGACCTCGCCGGAAAAGTCGAGATGCGGCGCCGAACGCGAACCCATGCCGGGGATGACATGGGAGAGCGCCTTTTCGGTGTCGATATGGCCGCGGATGACGTTGACGAAGTCGATAAGGCCCGAGGCGGCGAGGCGCTTAGCGATCGAGACCCCCTCCTCGCGCGAGAGGCCGCGGTCCCGATCCTCGTCGCAGACCATGCGCACTCCGACGATGAAGTCCTGGCCGACCCGCTTGCGCACGGCGGACAGAACCTCGAGGCCGAAACGCATGCGGTTGCCGAGCGAGCCGCCGTAGGCGTCTTCGCGCTTGTTGGTGGCGAGCGACCAGAACTGGTCGACCAGGTGGCCGTAGCACTCGAGCTCGAGGCCGTCGAGGCCGGCGGCTTTGATCCGTTCGGCGCTGTCGGCGTAGGCCTCGATCACCCGTGCGATGTCCCAGTCCTCCATGATCTTGGGGAAGGCGCGGTGCGCGGGCTCGCGCACGTTCGAGGGCGCGACGACCGGCAGCCAGTCCGCCTTGCTCCAGCTCGTTCGCCGGCCGAGATGCGTCACCTGGATCATTACCGCCGCGCCGTGCGCATGGACGTCGTCGGCGAGTTCGCGGAGCCAGCGAACCACCTCGTCCTTATAGAGGAGGATGTTGCCGAACGCCTGCGGGGAGTCCGGCGCGACTACCGAGGAGCCGCCGATCATGGTCAGGGCGATCCCGCCCTTCGCCTTCTCCGCATGATAGAGCCGGTAGCGCTTCTTCGGCAGACCGTCCTCAGTATAGGCCGGCTCATGCGCCGTCGACATCAGGCGATTGCGGAGCAAGAGATGCCTAAGCTGGAAAGGCTGCAGCAGCGGATCGGTCGACATGATTGCTCTCATCCTCCGGGCACCCGAGTTTTCGGTTCACGGGATTGGGGGCGCCACGGCCTCATCAAGCTCCGTTAACGGCTTGACGATCAAGGCCCCGCCGGGTTGATACGCTCTCAGGCAGACATCAGCCATAGGTCACGTGGGCTTGCCGACGGACGGGAGAACAGGATGCGCTCGCGAACATTTGGCCGCACGGGGCGGAAGGGCGGCGAGCAGCCGAGGCTCGACGCGGCTGTGGACCAGGAGCTCAACGCGTTCATAAGCCGCCGGAAAGCGGAGCGGCCGGTCTAATGGCGTTAGGCCGATGCCCCTTTCGACGGCCGTTATCGCGTTCGAGAGCGAGGAGGCCGCGAGGCGGCGGCTCGAAGGCTTCGGCTACGCACCGGACGTCGCCGCGGAAATAGCTGTCTATCTCGCACAGTCGACCGATCTCCCCGGATTCGTGCGCGAGATCGCAGACGCGCTCATCGGGCACGGGATCGAGGCCCGCTTCACCCCGCTCGACGACCTTTCATTGCGATTGCGCGATCTCTCTCCGCGCCGCGACGAGACCATCTTGTGGGCGCTGACCGACGGCGTGCGCTTCTATCGCGGCTCGTCGGTCCCCGCGCTGGCGAGGCTCGAAGGCTTCCCGCGTTTCGGCAGTCCTTCGACGGCGGCGCATCTGGCCCAAGACAAGTTCGCGAGCCTCACGCTCGCTTCGGCTTGCGGCCTCGACGTTCCGCCGACGCTGCTCGTGGCGGGCGAGCGCGAGATCGCTGCGCTGGGCCGGTGGCCGAGCGCTTCAGGACTGCTGTTCGTTAAGCCCAATACGCTGGGCGCCAAGATCGGCATCTTCGCCGATAGTCTTTGCCGGACCCTCGCCGAGGCGAAGGACCGCTCGAGGCGCATCCAGGATCGGTATCGCGACCGGGCGCTGATCCAGCCGTTCGTCGAGGGCGACGACGTGCGGGTGAGCTTCATCGAGCTCGGCGGCGATCTGGCCGATCAACTCGGCGTTGTGCGCATTGTCAAGAATCCGGCGAGCGAGGCTGGCGGCGCCTTTCTCACAATGAAGGATAACGAGACGCTGTCGGGGGCGATAGATACGGCGGGGAGGCGCGGCGGCTTCGGCCTCCGGCGCAAGGCCGCCTTCGTTCCGCGCATGGCCGATTTGCGCGAGCTGGGTGACCAACGCTCGAAAAACGCCGTCGCCAGGATTCTCGATTGTTCTGGACGGCTTGCGCGGCTTGTCGGATTGCGCGACTGCTTCTCGATCGACTTTCGCATCGACGCGGAGGGTCTGCCGACCTTTTTCGAATTCGAGGTCTGCCCGGCCGTTACCATCTATGACTTCCAGAATTACCTTACCCGCCGGGGCATGACCCTGGGGGCCGCCCTGGCGAAAGCGATGCGGATCGCCTTCGCGAGGCGCTCCGTGATGGACGAGGCCTAGAGCAGGGCGCGCCGTTTCCGCGCCGGTCACCGGTTCGGTCGATTCGGCCATTCGCGGCGACATGCTGTTGTTCGTCGGGGGCGAAGACGCCGACATCGAAGCCGTACGGCGGGTTTTCCACACGATGGGCGAGACCCGCCGGGTCGGCGCCCACGTTAACGGCTAAATCGCTAAGCTTAGCAACAGCCAGTTGTGGACAATCCATGCCGCGGCGATCGGCGAGGCGATGGTCGCGGCCAGCGCGTGGGCCTCGAACCCGACGTCTGGTGGCGCGCCATACACGCGAGGCGGCCGACAGCCTTCGTCCTGCGCCACGACGTGCCGTCGATCTTCGCCGGGCATTACGATCCTTCGTTTCCGATCGCGCTCTACCTGAAGGACCTGAGCCTCGTCGACGAGCTGACGGTGGAGACTGAGGTGCGCAATGAGCTCACTCGGGCGACGCTTGAACGGTTCAAAGAAGCGGGTGCCCGCTATGGCGCAGGGGCGTGGGAGATGACGCTGTGCGAGGTGATCGAAGCTGCGGCCGGCATCTCCCTCCGCGTTGCGGACGACAGGGTCAATCCTTGGGAGATGAGGCATCCGAACGAGCGATAGCCCCATGACGTTTGGATCACGCCGAGCGGCTGGTGGAGCGGAGGGGATTCGAACCTCTGACCTACGGAGTGCAGGCACCCGCGCGCTTAACCGGTAGCAGCCTCCCGTTCCTCCGCGGCTCGTCGGCGACGTCGGCGACAGCTAGAGCCTGGCCTTAGCCCAAAGCCTGTTCCAGCGCCCGCCGAATGTGACCACTCTGCCCCGCGATCCGCGATGGCCGCTTGGCGCAACTACCGGTCATTCGTCGGCCACACGGCAAAGGCGCAAATTGGATTCTGGGGTATCCGGCAGTTCGACATTTGTTGCGGGTTTCGAATGTGCGCCGGTACCACATCCGTAATCCTCTTGCCCGGGCTATGTTGGTAGTCCTGCCTGCTCCAGCCGTTCTTGCAAGGTCTGCCGCTTTTTGAGATCACGATACGATTCTTTGGTCATGAACTTTGGTGTCGTGAGGGCGGGGTTTCCAGCAATAGCCTGTTCCACCAGCGTGCGCGCTTCATCACGACGGTCGAGTGCGATCAGCACCGCGGCCCGATAAAGACGCGAGCGATAGGTCTGGAATACCAGCCTTCCAAACGCCTCGAGCGCCTCTTGATACCGTTCGAGCGCATAGAGGGCAACGCCACGCTCCTCAATGCACCAGACCGGGAGGAGGGGATCGAGCGCTTCGGCCTCATCGAGCAGCGCGAGCGACCGTAACGGCTCTCCGACGTAGGTCATTACGGCGGCGCTACGGGCTTTCACATAGGCGTCCGTCGGGTTCATCTCCATCGCTTTGAGGCTGAGCGATTTTGCTTGCTCAAAGTTGTTATTGAGCAATTCGATAAAGCCCAAGATGCGGTTGGCTTCGGGATCGCAAGGGTCTAGTTCGAGCGCGCGGCGAATATCCCTTTCTCCCTCGTCGAGATCGAATTCCGGTAGCCAGGAAGCCGCGCAAATCCTCCAAGCATATGCTGCGGCATAGTTGGGATCAGCCTCGATCGCCCGACTAAACCACTTGACCGCCTCTCGGGCATTATCGTCAGTCACCCCTCCGAGCCGATGATGATCGATCCCCCGCAACACGCACTCGAAAGCGTCGATATTGCCAGGCGGCCTTCGTCTTGCCGCCGCCATACTCGCGTCCTCCATCCGCCCGGCGACAGTTGCGGCAATCTTCGACACCGTTACATCGAGCATATCCCATAGATCCTCGAAGGGACGGGCGATCTTGTCGCTCCAAACCACCGAGCCTGCCTCGGTCTCGGAAAGCGTGAGGCCAAGACGGAAGTCCTTCCCAATCTTTCTGACTTGGCCGTCCAGCACGTATCGGACGCGAAGGGCCTCGCCAACGCTCACCGGGTCCGAGTTCGAATCCAGCGCGAAGCTTGCGCTACGGGAGGCGATGTGGAGGCGCTTGAAGCGGCCCAATTCAACGATCAGCTCCTCGGTCAGTCCCTCGGCAAGGAAGCGTTGATCCTCGTCGCCGCCCGAGACTCGAAACGGCATGATCGCCAAAGACGACGGCCTCTTCCCCCTGTCGCTCGAAGATCTGGTCGGCGCGGACTGAAGCCTGTGCGCGCCCATTTCCCCGCGAACTTGATAGACACGGATTGGCTCAGAGAAGTTCTTGAATTGGCGCTCGCCCAGATCGTCGAAAGCGAATGGCGAGTTGCGGCGGATGTGGTCGAACAGCACTCCGCTCACCCAGACGGTGCCGGGCGCAGCTGCTTGCTGGATACGGGCAGTCAGGTTAACGCCGTCTCCGATTAGATCGTCTCCGTGCACACCCACGTCCGCGACATGGACGCCGAAGCGCATTTTCAGCGGTTCGACGTCAGACCCGTCGATGCCGGCAAGGGCTACGCCTATCTCGACCGCGCAACGAAGCGCGTTGATCGCACTTGGAAACTCGGCCAGCGTCGAATCGCCGGCCGTGTTGAATATCCTGCCGTCGAGTGAGGCAACTTTCTCTGAGGTCAGAGTCCGGCAAGTCGTGAGACGCGCGATGGCTCTCTCTTCCGACTTCTCCATCATCGCGGAGTAGCCGACGATATCGCCAACCATGATCGCGGTCATTCGACGCTTCATGGGAAAGCCTGCCTGCATCGAAGCTTTTGCCGACTTAATATTGTCGCTTTTAGCCCAGGCAGGCAAATTCAAGACGGACGCGCTTCGTGAAGGCAGCGTTGTTGAGGGTCGAAGGGCTTTGTCACGTCGGCGGTAGCTTGTTGGATGTACGTACGCGCTGTAGCCGAGGCTATGAGGAAAATCAGCTACGCCGGATATCGGTTCCCGCCAGAGGTCATTGATCAGGCGATTTGGCTCTATCTCCGGTTCACGCTCAGCTTTCGTGACGTCGAGGATTTGCTTGCGGAGCGCGGGATCGCGGTCTCGTACGAGACCGTGCGCCGCTGGGTGAACCACTTCGGGCCGATGATCGCCGCGCATCTGCGCAAGCGCCGTCCGAAACCGCATGCGACCTGGCATCTTGACGAAGTCTGTCTGAAAATCGATGGGCGGGTGGTTTATCTATGGCGCGCCGTCGACACCGAGGGCGAGGTTCTCGACGTGCTGGTCCAATCCAAGCTCAACAAGCACGCCGCGCTGAAACTGATGCGCAAGCTTCTAAAGAAGTATGCCTTCGCCCCGGAGCGGTTGGTGACTGACGACTTGCGGTCATACGCCCCAATGGCCCGCGATCTCGGCATCGAGCACCTGCATGAGCGCGGCCGGTGGAGGAACAATCGGGTTGAGAATTCGCATCAGCCGACCCGACGGCGGGAGCGCAAGATGCAGCGCTTCAAGAGCGCGGGCTCCGCGCAGAGATTCCTCTCAGCCCACGCCGCCGTGTACAACACTTTCAACGTCCAACGCCATCTCACGTCAGCTCAATCACACCGCGTGCTCCGCGCGGCGGCGATGACCACGTGGCGCGAGGTCGTCGCGGCCGCATGAAAATCCGTACCCCTTATAGTCCGCTCGCGCTCTTCACGCGCCAACGTGACGATGCCGACCAGCTCGAAGCAACAACGGCGCGGTCGCGATGTTGTGTTTGCGCAGCATCGCAATGGCTTCTCGTGCGGCGAACCCCGTCGTCGTGGGTAGCCCTCGCTGACTCGTGTCCTCTCCCACGGTTGCCGCTCCCGTCATGAAGATTGGCAGGACTTGACACCTTTTTGGTAGAGGCAGGCAAGCAGTCTCGGTCCACAGTGAACACGGGGCTTCACGAAACGCGGCGCGCGGGAGCTTTGCCCCGGAGTTCCGCCGGGTTGGCGAAAGATGCGGTCGAGCGGGGCCAAGCCGACAACCGCCCCAAGTGGGTCAAGGCTCAGCACGCTCATGCCGCAGCGCAGAAGATCAAGGCTCCTCGTCTGCCGCGGCCTCGGCGGCAGTTTTCCATAAACCGCTGGTCTTGGTGTGGCGAGCCGGAATTGCTCTAAGCCCAGACCATAAGTCCGCGATGAAGAGGAGGATGAGTCTGGCTCCGTCCATTGTGTCCTCCTACTCAGCTTGGTGGTGGAGGTCATAGGCGAGCCTGTCACGAGCGGCGCACGCCTTGCAATTGTGTTGGGGCTTTGCACATGTGGTCCATGCGAATGCAATAATCGTTGAGCGCGTCTGGCTCTCGTATGCCTCACCTTCCCGTGGGGTAAATTCAGGGAGGCAGCTTGCTGCGTGGGCGGCCCCGGGCGCGCCCAAGGCGAACGCGACGGCGGCGGCGGCAAGAAAGCGGGTCATCAGCGCCATTCCCATTGTTCGAGGGCGCCCGGGACTTGGATTTGGCCTCCACCGACGACGCAAAGGCGTGATTGGTAGTAGCCCTTCTTGCCCTTCGGCTGCTGGCCCATCATCAGGGCGCGCCAGCTTGCCGAGCGCTTTGAGGTTGAATGCGTTGTCGCTTCGCATGTCCTTTACAAATTCTGCTCCCCGTTCACATAGACCAGCAATCAGAAGCAGTTCTCGAAGCATGAGCGAACGAGCGTCAGACACTCCATCGCTTGGTTCTGGCGCGCCATGGTGAGCGCCCCCGTGAAATTGGAGACCGAACGGCAGAGAAGCGCGAGGCCGAAGGATTTCGGGCTCCGTGCTGCGCCTATGGCGATGACGTCGGGGATGACAGTGTCGATAAGGTCATTCGCTAGCTTGAGGACATCCTCAGCTAACGCAAAGGCGCTCTCCTCCTTGGCGGTCAGGCGCGGCGAAAGCATCAACCGACCTCTATCGAGGCCAGCCGCAGGATGACGTCGCTGTAGCTCTCGCCGGGGCCGCGCGTGGCGTCGACGCGGTCAACGACGGCCCGCTCGAGCCAAACCATGCGCTCGAGCCCACGGAGCCGAGCAGAAGCGTCGCGGGGATCGCCTCGAAGGCGGCCTCGGTCATCGCGATGCGGATCATTTGGGTAACCAGCGAAATGCGCTATGGCCGCCCATCGTCGCCGCCAAGCTCCTGCTCGATGTGTCGCTCTCACGGGGCTTTCGCGACAGCCATGCGGCTCATGCCGTCGTCCGAGTAAATCTAGTGGGTGAGGCGAGGGTCAGGCGGCGGCCAGTTCCAGATCAGAGCTTGCGCCGCCTGATGATCCATTCCCCGCCCTCGCCGGGCCGATCGTCCTTGTCTCTCGGCGCTCTGAGCCAAGCGTAGGATTCTCGCTCCTTCTCCGGGATGCAAAGATTGTCCGGGACATAAGGGTTGCCGGGGGCGAAAGGACTGGCGCCATAGCCTTTGCGCTTCCTCATGGGGCGGCCTCCTCAGGCTTGCGCAGGGCGATGCTCGCGCATTTCTGCGGCGAGGCCTTGGACGGCGCCGTCGATACGGATCACCATCTCGGTCAAGACGGTGAACTGGTCCTCGATCGTGCCGATGCGGTCGAGGATGCGCTCAAGCCGGCGGGCGAGGAAGTCGATGGTGACTTCGGTCATCGGCGCGACCTTGCCGTGAATGCGGATGGGTGTCTCACGCGGCGGGCCTGATGGCGATGCGGAGCCGGATCGCCGGGCGGTTGGCAGGGAGCATTGCTCCCGTCGGCCGGCAAGGTCCGACAGCAGCCGGATTATTTTTGTTCGCCTGTCTATGCGTAGGATCTCGATCCACCAAGTTATCTCAATAATATCATAAGCTTAGAACATATTCTGGCGGATGCGGTGGAAGCGGCTCGGCAGGACGTGCAGGAGAAAGCGGCGGATGAACTCGGCGGTGTCGAGCGTCATGGTCCTGAGCCGGTCGCGGCCTTTGATCCGGTAGTCCTTCCACTTGAAGGTGACGCCCTTGTCGTCGAGCGCGATGAGTCGGGAGTTTGAGATCGCGATGCGGTGGGTGTAGCGCGCGAGATAGGCGAGCACGGCTTTCGGTCCGGCGAACGGCCGCTTGGCGTAGACGACCCATTCGGAGCGACGCAAAAGCGCGAGCGCGGCGTCGAAGGCGCGGTTGTCGGCAAGGGGCGCGA
>Ga0210406_10003999_pt1 | contig 15981 bp, 17 predicted proteins | sample IncBWC30MmetaG_FD_155454 | JGI IMG/M metagenome (GOLD analysis project Ga0210406, IMG submission 155454) | Forest soil microbial communities from Barre Woods Harvard Forest LTER site, Petersham, Massachusetts, United States - Inc-BW-C-30-M | ecosystem: Environmental > Terrestrial > Soil >... | reverse complement strand
TTGTGAGCCCGGCAACGCGCCGCCCGGCGGATTGCTGCCGTTGTGACAACCCGAGCAGATCGGCGTGAACACCGAGGCCTGAATCTGCGAGAGCGTGACCGGCGGCGCGCCGTTGCTCACCGTGACATCGGCCGCGACGATGCCGACGTTGCCGTCAACGTCGGTCGCCTTGGCATTGAGCGCGACCGTGCCATTGGCGACCGTAGTCGTGTCCCAACTCGTGGTGTATGGCGCGACCGTCACTGCACCGAGCGATGTACCTGCGGCGAAGAATTCCACCTTCGCAATGGCGACGTTGCTCTGCACGGTCGCCGAGACATTGACCGTTCCGGACACGGTTCCGGTGGGCGCGGTCAGCGTGACAACGGGGGACGCGTTGAGAATGGGCGCCGCACCCGCATCGATGCGACCGAACTCACCGTTGGCCTGGTCATTGACGCCGGCGGAGAAGAACAGCGTGTTGTGCGGCTGGTTGCCCGTGTCATTGCCAAATGCGATGCCCCAGAGGCCCGGTTGCGCGAATGCAGTGCCATTCGAGTCGGCGATCGCGCCGACGAAGGCACCCGTGCCGGTCGCAAACGCGTTGATTTTGCCGTCGCCGAAATTGCCGATCAGTACGGCATTGCTCAAGGTCCCGAAATCGGCCGGCGCCAGCGCGACACCCCAGGGTGCGTTCAGCAGCCCGCCGGTGGCAACCAAGCGGCTGACAAATCCGCCGTTGGTGTCAAAGATGTCGACCAATCCTAGGCCTGCGCCGTTGGTCTGATCATGGTTGTCCGTTCCGTTCTGCTGCGCGTAGGTCACGTAGATCTGCGTCGCGCCGGCGGCACCGGTGCTGAGTGCCTGGATGCCGAAGGGCGCGTACCCGGCCGGCAGCGTCGGGTCCACGAACGCAAACACCGTCGCCGAGGTTATCTGCCTGGTGAAATGCGTATCGAACACATCCACCTTGTTGCCGTGAAAGTCGGTGGCGTACAGAAAATTGCCGGCGCCGTTGTTCGCAATCGCCAGCCCCTTGTACACCGCGCCGTCCGCAGCCGTGAAGGCCGTGATGGCATGCGTGCGATCCACACCCGGCGACCAGCCGGCGATCATCCCGCCTTCGCCGGCGAAGATGAAATGCGATGCGCCCGAGGCGGTCGCGCTGACCACGAAATCGCCCGAGGCGTTGAAGACGATGCCGGTCGGATTGAATGCCGCACCGGCCGCGCTCGGCGCGAAATTGACCACGAGCGGCGTGGCCGTGGGCTGCGCCTTGCCGTTGCCGTCGTATTGCGTTGCCGTCGCGGTGCGGTTGTTGGCCACCCATATCGCCGTCGTCGGCCCAAGGGCAATTCCCCAGGGATTGACGAGATGCGCATCGGTGGTGAGCGCCGCGGTGCCGGCGGCATCGGCCACGAGACTCGTGACCGTAAAGGCGGTCGGCGCCGTGACGCTCAAGGTCGTTGATTTGGCGGTGCTGCCGGCGCTCGCGCCATTGCAGGTCAGCGTAAAGGTGACTGACCCTGCGCTGGTCGGAGTGACGACGCTGCTGCCGGCCGTCGCTTCGGCGCCGCTAAAGCCGCCACTCGCCGTGCAGCCGCTGCTGTTCGTCGAGGACCAGGTCAACGTTGCGCTCTGCCCGAGCACAATGCTCGTCGGCGCAACCGACAATGAAACGGTGGGTACCGGAGTGGCGCCGCCGTTATAGCTGCCACCGCCACCGCCACCGTAGCCGCCGCAAGCAGCGAGCAGCAATGCGAACAAGCATGCTCCGGCCGCAAGGCGCGCCTTGTTTGAATTCAGCACAAACTTCTGCGACATGATCGGATCCTCGTCAAAGTAACTGCACGCCGAAGAGCGCGCTTGCGGGGAATGAGTAACTAGACGAGTCGCTGAAGTTTCGGTTTCGACGACAAAGAAAAAATGAAGGCGCATCGAACCGAAGTGCGCTTAGGATGCACGTGCGTGCAGGAGGACAATAACCGCTGCATGTCGGGGCGCTGAATCAGCCTAATGCGGGCGACGTGCCACGCGTTTGTTCAGACCGCCAGCCGCCCGATCAATGCGACGATTTTGTGCCAGGTTTCGCCAACCACGATTGACTCGCAGTCCTCGACCTCGTGCGCCTTTAAATCCAGAGTTTCTGAAGCTCCATGCGCAACTACCGTGAGTCTGGCAACGCCGGGCGGCGTTTCGGTGCCCCCGGAAACACAGCGAATCGACTGGGCCACGATACCCGCGCGGTCCAGTTCCTCACGCACGTGACCAACAATCTTAAGCTTGCCTAGCTCAAATGGAGTGAGTGCCAAATTATTCTCCGTTTGGCCGGGCTGTTCGACCGCAACGCTCCGGCTCCCTCGTTACAACAGCGCCTTGACCGCCTGTGGCAGATCGAAAATGGAGTCGGCAAGCGACGCATAACTCACAGTCTTGTAGGTAAATGTCCGTCGATGGTCACCGCTGCGGGAAGTAATCTTTGTTGCTACCAACGGTCCGCCAAAGCGCTTGTAGTTCTCGAACAGCACGACCACGATCGTTCCGGATGAATCATCCGCCTGAAAACGGTACCCTTGCAGCAACCCGGTTCGGACATCATAGAACTGATTATTGTCCTTGCCCCAATGCGTGGTGCCGTGAAGCCAATAGCAGGAACGGCCTTCAAAATCGGTCACTCCACTGAATTCGAGCTTTTTGAAATATGCCGGTTGATGAAGCGCGTACTGTAAATCGGCGTCCCGGCGCACCGCTTCAATGGCAGTGTCCTTGTCGATACTCGCTCCCTTGGCATCAACCGACCATGAAACGCTGCCGTCAAATCCCGCCGTGACCTTGCTACCGTCCGCACGTGTGATCTTTATGAGTGACTTGAACGGTTTGGCGAAGGACACAAAGTTTGATTTCGCGGTCATACCCGTACCATCAATTTCCCCGTAGACGGTTTCCGATTGCACTTTTGCGATGGAATCCGCACCGCCGAGTGCCTGCTTATATCGGTCTAAAACTGCGTCGACACTTTCAAGCGGCGCGCTATGCGTCCAATTCGGCGCTAGAGAAAGGATGGCAATGGCGAGTATCAACACGCTGATCGCATTTGATCGAATCATGAGCGGCTCCTTACATAGATACTTTAACCGCGACGCTTAGGAATCCTGCCTTTCTGAAGGACGATCCGTACAGTATGGCCCGCCTCGGCGGCAAATCGCCAGCACAAAGCCGCCGTTCGCGTCCTGAACCGGCGACTCTGTCGCTAACCGCGCGACAGCGGGTTCCATAGTGGTACGATCCTGAATCAAGGGGAGACGCGTATGATTCTCGTTGGGCGCGTACGAATTCTGTTGATTGCGATCCCCACTTTCGTGGCCGGTTGCATGCATCCCCGGCCGATGCAAACGCCTGAGAGCGTTCAGCTCACTCCATTGACGACAATCCCAACGATCGAAGCGCGCGTCATGTTGGCTCTTGCGGGAGTCCAGGGCATTTCCGTCAGCAACGCGGTGGACTGTTATCGAATGCAGTATTCGATTCAAGACAACGGCAAAGTTATTCAGCTCAGTGGATTGTTGGCGCTGCCGCGCGGTGTCGCGCCGCGCCGATTGGTGAGCTTTCAACATGGGACCACGACGACGCGAACTGCAGTGCCCTCGCAGCCCGACGACACGGGCATTGCGGTCGCCATTGCATTTGCCGGCAATGGTTATGCCCTGGTGGTGCCGGACTATCCGGGTCTCGGCGAGTCTGAAGGTCGGCATCCTTATTACGTTGCTGACGCAATAGGTCCTGCGGTTGTCGGCATGATCGAAGCTGCGCAACGACTGGATGGTGTGCCCAGCTCGCCGGTGTTTCTGTCAGGTTTCTCCGAAGGTGGATGGGCGAGTCTCGCGGCGCTTCGCATCATGGAAACCGATGGCAAACAAGTTCTTGGCTCAGCCCAGGTTGCGGGGGCGTACGATCTTCGGCACGGGTCGTTGTCGGCGGCACTGAAGGGTGGTGCGCCATCGGATTCGCTCTATCTCGCCTACGCAGCGTGGGGACAATCAGCTTACTACAGCCATCCGCTCGACAGCGTGCTGACGCCGGAATACGCTACGCTTGTCGAAAGATTGTTCGCGGGCGCGAAGCCGCAAGAAATTCTCAAAGCACTGCCCGAGAACCCACGGACGATGTTCAACCAGAACTTCCTCGATGCGTTCGATCATGACAAGTCTCACTGGTACTTGGACGCATTCACCGTCAACAGTCTTGTCGATGTGGTTCCTCGTGCACCGCTGCGACTCTATTATGGATCGATGGATAGGGATGTACTGCCAGACGAAGCATTGAACGCATCCCGAATAATGCAAGCGCGGGGAGCCAATGTAACCGCCATCGACGTTGGACCAGTAGGGCACGACGCATCAATGTTGGCCGCCGCGCCGCGTATTCTGGCGTGGTTGCGCGAGCTTGAGACTGCGGCGGCGAAGTCGCGGGCAACCACGCGTCCGCCGGTCAAGGAAGCTTCGCTGTTGGCCGCCGGGACAGTCTCGCCCCTGTGAGGGACGAACTCGATACGTCCGGCCGGCGCCTCGACGATTCAAACTGTACTAATAGGCATAGTCCCGACAGGGAGATGGCGCCTGTCGATTAGCGCCTGGCTTTCGGGCATGGAGATCGCTGGCGATGAAGGAATTGAAGCACGGCGAGATGGCCGTCGCCTGCGCGGCGAGCGTGGCGCTCGCGTCTCTCGCGCTGTTTGTTTGCAGCGTTTGGTTGTTGAGCAGTGCGTCACTCATAGAATCGCTGGCATTGACTGCCATGAGCGTGTGGGGATCGGGGGTCATCGCATTAATGGAGTTCAGATCGTCATCGGTGCGATAATGGGGATCACTCAAACGCAGTGGTGAGGTACTCGGAACATGTCGCCCTGACGCTGATGACGGTGGGCATATTTTGGAATATGGCTGCCGATTTGCTCGCTGGCCGTGACAATGATTTTCTGCTGACGAAAAGCATCCCCGACATTTATCGCCGTTTCAGGGCTTGCGGGCAGATCCAAAGCTCACCGGTTGAGGGGGGTACTTGAAAACGGCGCACTGGTATTGATGCTGGTAGCCATCGTCAGTCTCTTTAGGATTACGACTTGGTAACGAGCCTCTAGTGGTCGAACGCGTGCGTTAAGCCGACCTATGACCAAACCTACAGTCCGACGCCTACCGGCTCTGTTCATTTCGCACGGCGGGGGCCCCTGGCCCTATGTCGACACGCTCAAGCAGATGTACGTGCGAACGGAGAAGGAATTGCGGCGACTGCCCGAACGGCTTCCGGTGCGGCCCAACGCGGTCCTGGTAATCTCCGGTCACTGGGAAGCGCCGCAATTTTCCGTTTCCACCAATGCGCGGCCCCCAATGGAGTACGACTACAGGGGCTTTCCGCCGCACACCTATCTGATCCGCTACCAAGCGCCGGGCGACCCCGGGTTGGCCGGGCAGACACGCAAACTGCTCGCCGCGGCCGGCATCGAAACCACACCGGACGATGGCAGAGGCTTCGACCACGGCGTCTTTGTACCGTTGGGACTCATGTACCCAAACGCGGACATGCCCATCGTGATGGTTTCGATAAAGTCGAGCTATGACCCGGCGGAGCACTTAGCGTTGGGTCGGGCACTTGCGCCCTTGCGTGACGAAGGCGTACTCATCATTGGCAGTGGTCTTACGTATCACAACATGCAGGGTTTCGGACGCGACAGTTCCACGCCGGATGCGGAATCGTTTACGCGCTACTTAAATGAGGCGATTGCACTCACGGACAACAGGGCGCGCGACGAGAAACTGCTCCACTGGGAGAGCGCACCAGGCGCGCGGCTCGCACACCCTCGTGAGGATCACCTGTTGCCTCTCCTGGCGGTCGCGGGTGCCGCGGGAAGCGATTCCGGGCGAGTTCTTTTCGCCGAATCCGTGATGAAGATACCGATGACCTCATACGCTTTTGGCAATATCAGTGTCGACTAGTCCCGCAAGCGATGGCGGCGCCCGAGCGAGAAGGCATCTGCGCCCGCGCGCGTCGCTCTCACGATTACTGGGAGAAAGGATACTTCGCCGGTCTTGTATACAAGTAACTCCGCGCACCCGCTCCCGAATTAGAAGTGCATCCCTGGATAGCGATGGAAAAAGATCAGCAGAAAATCCAGCGTATCGGTTATTCCATGCGCGATTATCGGTACCGCCAATCTTCGGCCGCAGGCCAAATAGAGCGTCCCGAGAATCGCGCCATCCAGAACATTCTCCGAGATGCCCGTAGGGCCTTGTTGAAAATGTGAGATGCCGAACGCCAGATTGCCCAATACAAGCGCGACAGCCCACCCGACGCGCGCATTGGAGAATAGGCCAGCGACACGATTCATCAGGTAGCCGCGAAAGACGAGCTCCTCCCCGAACGCAAACAACGTCCAGGTGAGCGCGAGAGAGCCCGCGAGCCAATTGAAATTGCCTTGCACCCGAGCAAATGCGGACAAATCGGGCATTTCATGAAAAACGCTTGCCAGGAAGGGTTGCGTACAGAACAGTTCAGTCGCTTCGATGCCAACGCCGGCAAGGACGCCAAGGGCTATCGTCGTGGGCCAATTCAGAAACCGGGCGAACCCGACATCACGCCAGCGCAGTCCCCTCACACGCAATGACAGCCAAGCAAGCGCAAAGAGATAGGGAGTCTTGCTTATGTAAATGTGATGAGACCAATCTGCCAGGTAAACGCCCGCAAAGACCGCGAATTCCAGGCCAACAAGTATTGCACTTTGTCGCCAACGCTCGGTTCCGCGAACAGGGTCGCCCATATTTGTCCTCAGTGATTCTCGGCTGTCGGTGGCCCCTAGGTCCAAGCATCACACTGCGCGTTCTTGCCCATTTGCAAAGAACTCGAACACAACACGGCAAGGAGATGAAAGTTGCAGCCGAAGCGGCGACGAACCCCCGCACAGTTGGCTCCAGCCACGCTGAAGGATCAATTGACATGCAAGTAATTCCTTGCATATGATATTGGAATCGTGGAATCGCTTTGAAGTTTTGTCGGGATGTGTTTTCGGACACCGTCACTAGGGGTTTTTAGCAGTGACCGATGCTGACAATGTGTTTAAGGCTCTCGCCGATCCAAGTAGGCGAAAACTGCTCGATGTGCTCAATGCACACGATGCGCAGTCGTTAAGTGAGCTTTGCGAGCATCTTGACATGACCCGTCAGGCTGTAACGCAGCATTTGGCCATTCTGGAATCGGCACGTCTGGTATCAACCCACTGGAGAGGGCGGGAAAAACTGCACGTTCTCAACGCTGTGCCATTGCAGACAATTTACGAACGCTGGATCAAGAAATTTGAGCGATCAAGATTGCACGCGTTGCACGAGTTGAAACGGCGCCTGGAAGCGAGCTGACTGTGACCAAGTCGACTTTCAAATACGAAATATATATTGCAAGCACGCCAACGAAGGTTTGGAAGGCTTTGCTAGAGGGCGAGTTTACCCGGCAATATTGGGGCCACACCAATGTGTCTGATTGGAAAGTGGGATCGGAGTGGGAGCATCATCCGGCCGACGAAGCCCGCGGGGTCGCGATTGTCGGGCAAGTGCTCGAGGCTACTGCGCCGCACCGGTTGATCATTACTTGGGCTGATCCCCAACATCGCGGCGATCGGGCTCGTCATAGCCGTGTGAGCTTTCTCATCGAGCCGATAGCCGACATGGTGCGGCTGACGATTACTCACGATGAGCTGGAGTCCGGCTCGGACATGCAACGAAAGGTTTCCGCCGGATGGCCACGCGTACTGTCCAGTCTCAAGTCGCTGCTGGAGACCGGTCGGGCACTCGATACGTGGGCGAAGCCGAAGAATTGAGAGGCATACGAGGACTGCGCACATGGCAAAACCCCCAAAAACTGTATCGGAAGCAGAATGGTTGAGAAAACGTAGAAAGCTGCTGGCCAAAGAGAAGCGATTTCTTAAGCTACAAGATGCGCTGAGGGCTGAGCAACGCGCGTTGCCGCGCGTCAAAGTGACCAAGCCCTACGTATTTGAAGGACCTCGCGGCGAGGTGAGCTTGGCGGGGCTATTCGACGGTCGCAGTCAGTTGATTGTCTATCATTTTATGTTCACGGCAAGTCAAAACGCCGGCTGCCCCCATTGCTCATTGCGCGCGGATGGATTCAATGGCGTGAATATTCACTTGAATCAGCGCGACGTGACGATGGTCGCTGTTTCCAGGGCGCCTTACGCCAAACTCGCCGCCTATCAAAAGCGAATGGGCTGGTCCTTTCCCTGGTTCTCGTCCGGCGATAGCGATTTCAATTTTGATTACAACGTGTCATTTACCCCTGAGGCCCTGGCCGCCGGTACGACGGTCTTTAATTTCGCCAGGCAGCCTCCGGGAAATGCCGAGCGCGAGGGGCACAGCGTGTTCGTCAAGGACAAGCGAGATCACGTCTTTCACACCTATTCGTGTTACGCACGCGGCAATGAGCCTTTTAATCTGCATTATCACTATTTGGACTTGGTGCCGAAGGGCCGTAATGAGGGCGGGCGCGGGCCATCTTGGGTGCGTCGCCACGACGAGTACCCTTCGTAGGCTACCAGCCACTACGCCCCTTAAGACTTCCGTAACCTCGAATTCGTCCCTGCTTTGAACGGACTGATCCCACGTGGACTGTCTCGAGGCGCGCGCGGGAGCAAAGGCGGTTCAGTAACTGCAACCAACTTAAGCCTCGCTGTGTCCGACCTGTCCGCGGACACTGTCCGCGGTCACTCCCCCCCGCCATCCCGCTGAAAATAGGCTTCCAAACGACCTTTTCTCCAGGTCTTTGCAACTGGCACGGCCCTTGCTGTGTTATGCACGTAAGGATCGATGACAGCAACTTACTGGAGACACACATGACTACCCTCTCATCTAAACTGACCGCTCTCGCAATGGCCATAACTGCAAACGGCCTGATCATGGGCGCCGTTGGGTATCTCTTCGAAATTCAGTCGCACCCGCACCTGTCCGTGATTGCGTTCGCCCATAAGCTCGCTGCGCGTCAATGGTTCACCTAGTGCGGCGCCTTCGCCGTGATGTCCTGCAATGCGGTTGTTCGTCATCGCGGGCATCAGTGGCGAAGATGACTGCCAGGGTCCGCGCTCGTCCGGCGCAAAGATTTACCGGCACATCGCCTCCAGCTCCTTATACGGCTTGGAGTTCGCCGGAAACTTGAGCTTCTTCTTTTGCATCATCAGTTCCAAAAGCGTCCCTCCGCTCGGCTCGCCGATATCGGGATCGTCCTGATACGCAGGATCCGACATTGCATTCGGCAGACTGATGAAATGCACGCCCTTCGCACGGTAAAGCTTCAGGAGCTCCGGCAACATTCGCGCATCGAATGCCCCCACGTGCATCAGCAGCACGTATTTCACATCCCGCCCATAGAGCAACTGCGCGAGTTCTCGAGAAACTCCGTAGTACTGATCCGCCACGGCCAAATAACTGTCGTGAAGCTTCGCGATGGATGCCTCATCGTGCTTCGCCACGCAGCGCGCGTATGGCTCATTCCAAAGATAATCCTCGAAATCCATACTGACTTCAGCGATCTTGTAGCCATGCCCCGACAGCCAGGTACGCACTTCTCGCCGCTTCTCGACCGTGTCACCTTCATGCAGAAACGGATACCGCAACCAATGCCAGTCCTCCTTTCCCATCAAACTTCGAAGCAAAGGTTCGTTCTTCAACACCTCAGCCCCAAATTCCTCTGGGCTCTCCTTGTTCAAATCCAAATGCGCCCAGGTATGATTTCCTAACGGCTGACCCGCCGCACGCCATGCCTCTAAGACGGAAAGCGAGTTTGGATCCTCTTGACCTCGCCCACCGTTAATGAACCCATACACCGGCGGCAATTTTTCCCGCTTCAGCGTCTTAAGGATCGACTGTGCAATCTCCAACCGCGTCATGCCCGGCGGCATCGCCCCATGAACCGGAAGATCGTCGAACGTAACCGCCATCGGTTGGCCCCACCCGAGGCCCGCGCAAAGCACCAGTGACCCTGCAAGAACAATTCTCTTCATCGAATTCATCGGCATTTTCCTCAGCAAGCATTAGCGATCGACGTTCGTCATTTTCTATTGCTGGGCTCCGAGAATTTTCTTCTACGGGCCTTTTATCAACGCGTCGATTCGCGGTTGAATGATGCTCTTGCCGTAACGGCTGACCAACGCGGCATAGATCACGAACACATACGAGACCATGCATAGTGCGAATGCCGCTATTCCTGCTAGGTTGAGCACATGGATGCATTTGACGCTTTGCGTCTCCGCGATATCGTGGGCATACGGAATAATGGCCACTGAACCCGTCATCACCAAAAACGTCAGCGAAACCGCCAACCAGAACGTCCATGTAAGAAACCGATGAAGGCTCTGCCCGGCGCGTAGGCGTGTCTTCGTCGCCATGACTTCAAAGCTCGGCACTTCGTTTGCTGCAGTCATTCTCGCGATTTGTGCGTCGATTGCCTTGTTAAGTGATGGCCAGACCGAAAGACCTCGCAAGGTGTCGTAGGTTTCCAAATCTGCCGGCGTTTTCCAGATCGACCTCAATCCTCTTGATGCATTCAACATGGAGGCATCCAAGGACTGAAACCGGAACAACACAAAGGCGGAAAGAAGCGCGAATGCCCCGCCCAGAGCTTGGGCAATGGTGCTGAAGGTATATAAAATACTATTTTCCATCGATTGGGTCTTTTTGCATTTGGTGCTATTTAGGATTCTCGACCGTAAACTTCTGCCTCGCCCATCCCGCGCCATGCATCACGGACGGCAATTCCATATGAGCGCCATCATCCAACACTTTCAGTACAGGAGCACCGCCTCGCGCTCGCCGCGCCAGCGGACCTCGTCGCGAGCCGTCAGCGCCTCCAGATCGGCCGGAGTCGCCGCCGGATCGTCAACCCAACAACGCAGCAGATCGCTCCCGTTGATGACGTCGATCGCGGGCCTGTCCTTCTCATACTCGTAGGCAAAGTCGCGCCAAATCTCGTAATCCGGCCGCAGCCTGCGGAGAGCCTTGAACGCGAGCGCGAACAATCGCCAAGGCCTGAATCCTTCGTGGTCATAGTACGCGGCGTCTTCCACATGCACCTGGACGCCCGCGCAGAGCTTGCCTACGTGCTTATGAAACGTAGGCTCGAACCAGCAAGGCCGGAGCTGACAGCCACTCATCCATGGCGTCGCAAGCAAGCGCATCTCCGCCAACAATGCCGGCACGTCCAGATCCGGCGCACCAAACAACTCGAGCGGTCTCGTGGTCCCACGACCTTCCGACAACGTCGTGGCTTCCAACATCACCGAGCCTGGATAGCAGCGGGCCATCCAGAGATTCGGAGCGTTGGGACTCGGATTGACCCACGTCCGCGCGCCGAGCGGCCATCCATATCCCGGTGCAGCGTTCGGCTCCCAACCCTCCATCGGCACGACGCGCCAGTCGACGTCGAGATTGAGAGTCCCGACGAACCACCGTGCAAGCTCCCCGAGTGTCAGGCCGTGTCGCATCGGCATCGGGCCGGCGCCGACAAAGCTTTCGCAACCCGCCTTGAGCATCAGTCCTTCCACCGGCCGCCCCACAGGATTCGGGCGATCCAGAACCCACACGGCCTTGTGCTCCTTCGCAGCCGCTTCGAGCACGTAACGCAGTGTGGTGACGAACGTGTAGATTCGGCACCCGACGTCCTGTAGATCGACGAGCAGAACGTCAAAGGTATCCATCATTTCAGGTGTCGGCCGGCGTACTTCACCGTAAAGGCTGAAGACCGGGATGTCGTGCACGGGGTCGGTGTAGTCCCGCGACTCGACCATGTTGTCCTGCTTGTCCCCGCGTAACCCGTGCTGAGGGCCGAACGCCGCGCTTAAGGTTACGTCGCCGAGCATCGCCAGCGCATCGAGGGAATGGACGAGGTTGCGTGTTACTGAAGCCGGGTGCGCCAACAGAGCCACGCGCCGTCCTTGAAGCGGCTTGCGCAGCTCAGGCTCTTCAAGCAATCGGTCGATTCCAAATTTCATGAGCGGGCAAATTCCAGTGCGAATCCGTTTGGGTGGTGGAAATCGGGTTTGCCGGGCGGATGCTGCAGCCCCAAGTAGGAAAGCCTACCGTTGTCGTCTTCGATGACCGCGGCCAGAGCGATCCGCAGGTGACGAACATCACGCAAATCAGCCAGGTGCGCTAAGCGCACAGCCGACGTGAGCTCGAGTCCACCGTCAACCCGGCGCACGGAGATTTCCGGAACTCGGCCAATCTCGGCGGGCGACATCCCCTCACGGTAGGCGCTGAACCGGTAGATGGCCCAGTCGAGCGAGGGTGAGAAATTGAATTCGTGGTAACCGGGTGCATCTTTGGCGGCGACGAATGCCTCGAAGCATGTGTGCTCCCATAGGGCGTCGGCCCTTTTACCAGCGCCGGGCAGGGGTACGCGTACACGGGACATGTCCGCCACCAGAGAATACTGGAACACGAGAATGTCGGGCTCCTCCGTCCACAGCCGCACCTCGAGGCTGCGCACATCGTCGTTAGGGGTCGAAGGGTGGGCAGTCAACGCGGCCGATCTCAGATCAATGGAGGACATGCCGCAATTGTATTCGTGCGCCACCCACACGTCACACGGAGTTCGGTCGCAACTGAGCATAAGGCTTACGAACCCTCAGCCCATGTTCTACCCATGAATCGGCCGGCCGCGCCAGAGAGAACGTGGAGGGCCCTAGAAAGGTTCCGGCCCTGCGCGGCTGGAGACTTAAGACGCGAGAAGTAGCGCAAAATCTCTTTTTTGCGACTCGGGCTCAAGTCTAGCCAGTTCTCCTTCGCTTGCGGATTCGCCGCGAGCCCCTGTCGGAACCATGTGGGCATCGAATGCTGAGGTCCGTTTCTATAGTTCGCGTCGAAGTTAATCTCGATTCGGACGCGATCCCCCACGGAGGTACGGGACGCTCTTCGAATATCACCGTGTAGGTATAGATAGAAGTCTCCATTACCAACCGGCATCATGTTGATGCGCCATTGGCGAGCGGGTTTGCCATTGACGCGTACAAGGACCGGAATCGGCTTGCGCCAGCCTGATTTTATGGTGTTGGCTCGGACCGCACTCACGAGGATGTACGGATTAACGTTGCGAATCTTTATTACCGCAGCGAATATAATTTTCATGCCGTCACAACTGCAGAAGTCAGTGACGCGATGGTTCGCCGGGTCCTGATAAGGCCGCCGAATGAGTCGACAATTTCAGTCCCGTTTGAGCGCAAGTGTTTCCGCAAGTTCTTTTTCCGTCACGCCGTCTATCTCCAGCACCTTGCGCCTGCTTGCCCCTCCCGAAACGATCCGCACCGAGCGCTTTGCAATACCCAACTGATCCGCGACAAACTCCACCAACGCCACATTAGCCTCATTCTCAACCGCAGGCGCTGCGATTCGAATCTTCGTGACGCCATCATGCATCCCCGCCACTTCCGACTTGGAGGCCCGAGGCTGTATGTAGACTTCAAGACGCGCGGTACACATCGGTGCAATCGTCAACGGCGTGCCGCATCCAACTCCGGATAGTGTCGGAAGATGCCGTCGTTGTTGAAGGGGATACGCCGCGGCGAATTAAGATACGCGGCAATTCGCGGCCGCTCCTCAATTCTCGAATGCAGCGCAATGAGCCGCGGATAGTTGCGCGCGGCCTTGAGTGTCGCGTTCGGAAATGCGTAGCGAAGGCCGGCTATGACCTGAAATATCGAAAGGTCCACGTACGTCAGCTTGGCACCCAGCATATAGCGCTTTCCAGAGGCGTTTTGCCCCAATACTTTCTCAAAGTAACTTAAGTACTTTGGCACACGGTGCTTAAGAAAATCCGCCGCGCGGCGGCGCGCTTCCTTCTTCTGATCTTCGTAATAGAGGCCACCGGCAACAGGGTGATGAGTGTCGTGAACCTCGACCAGAAAATCCGCAATCGTGAGTTGAAGCTGGTGCGTCCAAAGCCGACCGGCCTTTGAGCTTGGCGCCAGCCCAAGCCGCGGACCCAAGAATTGCAGAATATTGGCGGTCTGTCCTATAAGGAGCCGCCCTGCCCTTAAGATAGGAGGCGCGAACGGCGGCGTCTCAAGGTCATTCAATAGGCGCATCATTGCCGGGATTCCCGCCCCTTTGCCGGACTCACGCGCGACATCTCGGTAGCGTGCACCGCTCTCTTCCATCGCCAATCGCACAAATTCGCCGCGACCCTGAACGGTGGGCCAATAATAGAGTTCATAAATCATCAGATGTTCCTTGTTTTCGGGCTGGCCCAGTCACGCATCCCTCCGGTCAGCCGGCATCGGCGAGTTAAAGGCGTAGCCGCCTCAGTGCGTCATCGAAACACTTGGGTCAAGCGTATACGCTGGCGTCTTCCAGCGCAGGGTTTTTCGTGGTCGTGAAGCGTTGCGGACGCGAACGGCCCGACCAGACGAAGGAGATTTATTCGATCTTCGACTGGGCACCAGCGGAGAGTTTGGTCTGCAACACTTGACCCGTGTCGAGCAAAACCACGGTATGCAAACGGCCGCCATGAGAGCCATCGCTCATCGGGTTGCAAAGGACACTGACGCGGTCGCCGATTCAAAAAGGAGCCAAAGAAGGCCCGTGTTTCTTGAGGTCCGGCATAACGTGCGCCCCAATCATAGTTTGAGATATTGACGGACTTCCGCGGCGGCGCGTGCGCCGCTGCGAAGCGCGCCCTCGATGTAGCCTGCCCAGATGGGAGAACTTTCGGTGCCGGCGAAGAATATGCGTCCGATGCTTTCGCGCAAGGTGGGTCCGAATTGAGTCAGCGCGCCGGGCCCGAGAGTGCCGGTGTAGCAGCCGAGGCTGTAGCGCTCTTGCGTCCAGTTTTTCTCGATGTACTCGAGAGGCGCTTGGGCTTGCGCGCCGAAGGCGCCAGTGAGGCAGCGAATAACTTCGGCGCGACGTTGCTCGCTGGTGCGTGCGCTCCATTCGACGGAGTTCTTGGCGTCGAAGAATCCCGCGAGAATGCCCACTTGGGTGCCTGGGGGTGTGACGTCGAACGCGGGGCCAAAGGCGGCCACGTCGCTGCTGAAGAGGCCACTGAATCCGCGGGCGCGCCAAAAGGGTGTGGAGTAGGCAATCCAGATCTTGATTACCGATCCCATGGGCATCCGCTGTGCCAGCGCATCGCGCTTATGGGGCAACAAGGGAGAATAGTTGATCCTACCGGCCAGAGCCGGCGCGATGGCGATGATGAGGGTCTTCGACCTGAAGCTCGCGCTGGGGCAGGTCACCGTGACTCCCTCTGTATCCTGTTCGATATCAGTGACGGGCGAATTGAGCAGCAGGCGCTCGCCCAAGTTGTCCGCCATGCGTTGCGATAGTTGGTGAACGCCGCCTGCGAAGAGCCGCTGCTGCGCGCCGTTACGAAACGTAGTGAGCTCCTCGAGATTGCCGCCGGAGCGCAGATAAAACAAACAGAAGAGGAACGAGAGATCGCCTGGCTCGGCGCAAAATACCGATCGAATGAGGGAGACCATGAAAGACATCGCGCCGTCGGTGTGCGTGTGTTCATCCAGCCAGGTCTGCAGGGTCATGGCGTCAAACGCATCCGCCTTAGGATGTGTCCAGGGACTGTCCGGGTTGATCGAATCGGACAATGCCGTCAAACGATAGACCAGCTGCATGACATCGAGTTTTACGGGAAGCGACAGCAGCGCAAGATAGTCTTCCCCTTCCGAGGAGTGCCATTTGCCGTTCAATTCGATGGCACTTTTGCCGGTGATGTACTGAGGATAGGTTTTGACGCCGTATTCGCGCGCCAAGGCGTCGAGGGCTGTCTGGGTCGGGCCCACCCACATCCCACCGAGATCAATCGTCAAACCAGCGATCGATCCGGGACAGGTACGACCGCCGACGCGGTCACGTGCCTCGACAAGTAATGGCTCCGCGCCGGCCGCGCGCAACGCCTTGGCAGCAACCAGCCCAGCAAAACCGGCGCCGACGATGATGA
>Ga0210406_10003998_pt1 | contig 15981 bp, 14 predicted proteins | sample IncBWC30MmetaG_FD_155454 | JGI IMG/M metagenome (GOLD analysis project Ga0210406, IMG submission 155454) | Forest soil microbial communities from Barre Woods Harvard Forest LTER site, Petersham, Massachusetts, United States - Inc-BW-C-30-M | ecosystem: Environmental > Terrestrial > Soil >... | reverse complement strand
GCATGGGCGTATTCCTTCACCTGATCTGCTTGGCGCAGCAGCAGAAATTGTTCGAAGCGAAAGCGATCGATTTCCCTGGCCAACTCTGACCGCGCCTTGGCTAAGGCAGCAGGCTTTCGCTGGATCAAATCCTCGGGCCACTCGAGGTAATAGGAACCGTTAAACTTGTTCTTTAGCGCCCGAAAAAGCGCATAGTCTTCCAGCCAAGTTTCCTGTGTTGCGCAGAATTCCTCATAAGCAGGAAGAAGATCACTGCGTTCGCCGGACGTGAATCTCTTCCATGCCTTTTCGAGCAGCCTCTCTTTGAAAGGAATAACGGAATCATAGTCGACCAGATCGGAAGGAAATTGTGATGCGCAGTCACTCATGTTGAGCAAGCCGTCTGAAGTCAAGGCCTCGGGGCTGATGAGCAGACCATTGCCTGCAAACGAAGACACTGACTGGTACGGCGAATTTCCATAACCGGTGGGCCCAAGCGGCAAGGCCTGCCACCACCCTTGTCCAGAGTGGTGGAGGCGGTCGACCCAGGAAAACGCGGATGGCCCGAGGTCGCCGATGCCATGCGGCGATGGCAGAGACGTAACATGCAGGAGCATGCCGGAACTGCGGTATTCAGACGGAAACGGCGGGAGCGTTCCCGCCTCGCAACTGGCGCTCATTGGCGACCCGCTGCCCGACGAACGCAATGCGTTCTTCACTACGGTATTGGGCATGGTTCTACCTTCCAGATGTCGCGAGCATATTCGGCAATGGTGCGGTCGCTCGAGAATTTTCCAGAGCTGGCTACATTCAGGATGGCTTTGCGTGCCCACTCACTCGGATTTGCATATAGCGCTCCGGCGGCTTCTTGTACCCGGCAATACGAGGTGAGGTCCGCCAAGTGCATGTAGTAATCGCCGTTCAGAAGTGTGTCGCGTAACGGACTGAAAATTCCCGGTTCATTGCGGCTGAAATAATCGGAGAAAATGAGATCCAGCGCTGCTCGTGTCTCCGGCTCATTGTCGTAGTGCCAATGTGGGTTGTACCACCCGCGGCTGTTCTCCACTTGCTCTGCGGTGAGGCCGAACAGGAAGAAATTCTCTTCACCGGCTTCCTCGGCCATCTCGATCGTCGCGCCATCGCGGGTCCCCACCGTCAGGGCTCCATTCATCATGAACTTCATATTGCTGGTCCCGCTCGCTTCAAATCCGGCCGTTGAGATTTGGTTCGAAATATCGCTCGCGGGAATCAACTGTTCGGCGAGCGAGACATTGTACTCGGACAGAAAAACGACTTTGATCCTGCCGCGCACAGCGGGGTCGCCATCGATTGTTTCAGCGAGATTATTGATGAACTTGATGATCAGTTTTGCGAGCCGATAGGCTGGCGCAGCCTTCCCCGCAAAGAAAAACGTGCGCGGCACAATCTCGATGTTTGGATTCGCTCGCAGCCGGTTATAGACGACTATGATCCTCAACGCGTTCAGCAGTTGTCGCTTGTACTCATGGATGCGCTTGATCTGGCAGTCGAAAACCGTATCTGGGTCGATGTCCTGTCCTGACGCGGACTTCAGCCAATTGGCAAACTGCACTTTCGCTTCGCGCTTTGACGCGAAAAACACGTCGCGAAAGCTAACGTCCTCGGCAAGTGGTCTCAACGCTTTTAGCTCGCTCAGGTTGGTAATCCATGCTTCGCCGATGGCATCCGAGATCATGCTGGCTAGTTTTGGATTGGCTTGCAGCAGCCACCGCCTTGGCGTCACCCCGTTGGTCTTGCTGTTGAAGCGCTCCGGGTACATCTCCGCCAGATCCTTAACGGTGGTCGTGCGCAAGAGTTTGGAGTGGATTGCGGCGACGCCATTCGTGCTATGCGAGCCGACAATTGCCAGATGAGCCATGCGGATTCTGCGTTGGCCGCCCTCTTCGACAAGGCTGATGCGAGCCGTGCGATCGTCATCGCCGGGGAAGCGAAGTCGCGCCTCGTCGAGAAGACGCCGGTTGATCTCGTAGATGATCTCCAAATGGCGGGGAATAAACATCTCGAACAACTCGACAGGCCACTTCTCAAGCGCTTCAGGCAATAGCGTGTGATTTGTGTAAGCGAGGGTCTTTTTCGTCAAATCCCACGCCTGGTCCCATCCCAGGTGGGCGTCGTCCAGCAAAAGTCGCATCAGCTCGGCGACGGCCAAAGACGGATGTGTGTCATTGAGCTGGATTGCCGCCTTCTCGGGCAGTTGCTCCCAATCTTTATTGAACCGTTGGAACCGCCGTACGATGTCCGCGAGTGAGCAGGCCACCAAAAAATATTCCTGGACGAATCGCAGTCCCTGCCCCGGAGTTGTTGAATCGTTGGGATAGAGCACACGTGTGAGCGACTCCGCCCCGAGACTTTCGGCCAGCGCGCCGACGAAATCACCGGCCCCAAATTCCTGAATATCGAAGTAGTCCGGTGCCGCCGCAGCCCACAGCCGTAGGGTATTAATGGTCTTTCCGCCGTAGCCTACTACTGGTCGATCGAACGGTATGCCGAACCACGTTGACGGTCGAGCGGGGATCAGTTGAAAGCTGCCCCCGATCAGCTTAAATGAGCAACCCAACTTCACTTCCACCATCTCGACAGGTCGCGCGACCTCCCAGGGATCGCCCCAGCGGATCCAATTGTCGGGATTTTCTTTTTGCCATCCAGCAACAATGGATTGCTTAAACATGCCGTACTCATAGCGTAGACCGTATCCCGTGGCCGGCAGGTGCATCGTTGCCATTGAATCCAAGAAACATACGGCGAGGCGGCCGAGACCTCCGTTACCGAGGCCCGCATCGGGTTCTTGCTCAATCAGTTCAAGCCAATCGAGTCCTTTCTCCTTTACCGCGTGTTGAACCAGAGGACTAAGCAGGAGGTTGGTTATGTTGTTCGTCAGCGAGCGGCCGATCAGAAATTCCATAGAGAGGTAGCAAACGCGTTTGGCGTTTGTCTTCTCATATGTGCCCCTGGTCAGCGCCCAACGCTGGGCGAGGACGTCTCGAATCGAATGTGAGAACGCCTCGAAACGCTCTCGCGCAGTCGCGACCTGCGGGTCAATGACGCGGTCGAAAACCAAGTGCCGGTCATAAAACGCGGATTCCGAACCGACAAATGCAATCGGGCCGCACCCGTACTGATTGAGAAGTTCCGAAACGCGCCATTCTTCTGGCGTTCTAGGGGAGACCCGAACGCCTTCCGCGGTTTTAACAACTTTTGTGCTCATTGGAGGTCCTTTTGATCTGAGTTATCTGAAATCGGTACTATCCAACATCCAAACCCTCAATTTCTCGCCGAACGATTGGGGCGACTCACGCGGCCACGTGACGATCGTCATTCCAAAGCCGGATCACCGGCTGGGAAAGCTTGTGCTCATAGCCGAGCGCGCTCAGGCTCGCCGTAGTCAAGAGAAAATACCTGCCCGCTGGTTCCGGACCGAGCGCCAGCCAGCGGGCGGCAAGAACTCGAATGAAATGTCCGCTGGAGAAGAGCAGTACGTTTCCCGGAACTGTGCGGACACGCTGGACCACACGGTCCGCCCGCTCGCCTACTTCTGCTGGCGATTCGCCTCTTGGACAGCCGTCTCGGAACAGTTGCCAGTCTGGGCGTTCCGCAAATATCTCGGCCGAGCGCCGCCCTTCATATTGACCGTAGTTCCATTCCACCAGGTCAGGATCAGTTTCGGCCACGGCGCCAAACCCGGCCAGTTCACAGGTTCGGGCCGCGCGCTGCAATGGGCTGGCAAACACCCTGGCAAATGTCATGCCCTTGAGGCGATCTCCGAGCCGCCGGGCGTTGCGCTCGCCATTTGGAATCAGAGGTAGGTCGGTAAGGCCCGTATGCTGTCCCGAGAGACTCCATGCTGTTTCGCCGTGACGTGCCACATACAACGCTGGAAGTACTTCGCCCATGCTGGTTCTATCCTTTTTCTGAATTAATTCATGCCCAATTCGCTTGCCGCTCTCCCGCCTTGTCGAAGGGACTCTTTCTGGGCAACACTCGCGGTTGTTGTCCCCGCTCGTGTGCCTGCGCCAGCTTCCAACATTCTTTAGCGATAGCCCAATCTTCCTCAGCCCGAATCACCAGGACGCGCACACTTGAATCTGCCGTAGAGATTTCCTGATCGAGAGAAGGTCGTGCGTTCGTTTTACTCTCGAGTCTGAGGCCCAGAAATTCCAATCCGCTGCAAGCCGCGGCTCGCACCTCGGGGGAGTTCTCGCCCACCCCGGCGGTAAACACCAGGGCATCAATTCCTCCCAACACGGCGGCCATACCACCTATCGCTGCTCGTAAACGGTGCACATAAATGTCGAATGCCAACTTCGCTCGCTCGTGACCTTGTCGGATGCCGGCGAGGATGTCGCGCATGTCGCTCGAAAGACCCGAGATACCGAGTAAGCCCGATTTTTGGTTCAGCACCTTGTCGATGTCCTGGCCATCCAACTGGCCCTGGCGCATCAGGAAAGTCAGAATTCCGGGATCCACCGACCCGGAGCGTGTCCCCATCATCAGACCCTCCAACGGTGTAAAGCCCATTGTCGTATCAATGCTCTGGCCGTCGCGGATCGCGGTGACTGAACAACCGTTCCCAAGGTGGCAACTCACAATTCTTAGAGCCTTCACATCCGCTCCGAGCATCTGCGCCGCCCGCTCGGCACAGTACTGATGATTGATCCCGTGGAATCCGTAGCGGCGAATCCCGCTCTCAAACCACTCATAAGGACCAGGATAGATCGCCGCGAATGGTGGTATTTGGCAGTGAAACGCGGTATCGAAGACGGCCACTTGGGTAACTGCGCCGAAAAGCTCTTCGACTATCTTCATGCTTTCCACTTCGGCGCGAATGTGCAGTGGCGCGAAAGCCGAGAGGCTCTCAATGGCCGCTCGCACTTTGTCCGTGATTACTACGGGGTTCTTAAAATGCGCGCCGCCATGGACCACACGGTGTCCTACCGCGTCGATTTCCAAAGTCGAGGCGATGGCACGCGCGTTCCCATCACGCGCGGTGCGCAGCAGGTGCCGGATAACTTGCTCACGCGAGCAAACCGGCAATTCTTCTTTGAAGGTGACACCCTGCGAGTTTTTTACAAGGATCGCCGCGGTGTCGACACCCCACTCGATTTTCCCCTGCCACAAGGGGATGGGCGGATGATGCGGGACCGTCTCGCCAATTTCGTATAAGCAGGCTTTTTGGCTGCTGGAACCCGAGTTGAGTACGAGAATTTTCATATGTTGATAGGCCAGTTCAGTTTTTTTTGTTCTGCGGGACCGTTTCTCACGCCACTGTTTGGGTCACCTTGGAGAGCGCGTAGTCTTCCAGGTGGCGGGCGTCGCTGTTGAACTTGCGGATGCCCTCGGCAAGTTTTTCCGTCGCCATGGCGTCCTCGTTGTGCATCCAGCGGAAGGTCTTCTCGTCCAGGTGAATGCGTTCTTCCTTGCTCACCTGCGCTTTTGCCGGGTCGAGTTTACGCTCCAAAGTGCCATCGGCCTGCTCCAACTGGTCAAGAAGGTCTGGACTGATGGTGAGCAAATCGGATCCGGCCAGGCGGACGATCTGATTCACATTCCGGAAACTTGCCCCCATCACCTGGGTCTTGTAACCGAATTTCTTGTAGTAATCGTAGATGCGAGTGACGGACGCAACGCCAGGATCTTGGTCCGCTGGAATCTCCGCCACGCCGCGCTCTTTCTTGTACCAGTCGTAAATGCGGCCAACGAAGGGCGTCAAGGTTACTCCAGCTTCGGCACACGCGACCGCTTGAGCAAAACTGAACAGAAGTGTGAGATTGCAGTGGATGCCTTCCTTCTCAAGAAGTTCGGCTGCCCGGATGCCCTCCCACGTGCTGGCGATCTTGATCAGGATGCGTTCGCGCGCCACGCCATTTTTCTCATACAGCGAGATTAGCTTTCGCGCCTTGGCGATCGTCGCCGTGGTATCGAAGCTCAAGCTCGCGGCGACCTCCGTGGAGACACGGCCGGGCACCACTTTGAGAATTTCACATCCGAACAAGACAAAAAGACGATCAATGAACTCTTCCGCCATCTCTTCATGGCGGCCGCCGCTCTTGAGGGCAAGCTCGGCAGCCTCTTCCACCAAGTGCCTGTAGACCGGCATCTGGGCGGCCTGAAAGAGAAGCGAAGGATTGGTGGTAGCGTCCTGCGGCCGGTGCTGGGCAATGGCCTCAATATCACCGGTATCCGCTACAACGGTCGTGTATTTCTTCAGGGATCCTAACAATGTCATTGTGCTCTCCTATCGTTCAGATCTGAAACTTTGGATTTACCTGCCATCGCGTGATGCGGCCATCTTGCTAGCTTCAAACTGAGTGACCTTGGCCAGCCGGCGACGATGCCGATCGGCACCGCCGAACCTGGCGTCGAGGAAATTTTTCGTGCAGTCCCACGCGACTGCGATACCCATGGTGCGGCCTCCTAAGCAGAGGATATTCAGGTCATCATCCTCTACCCCCTGGCGCGCCGAAAAGTCATCGTGACAGAGCGGCGCGCGTGCGCCAGTCACTTTATTGGCGGCTACCGACGCGCCCACGCCGCTGCCGCACACCAGAATGCCGCGCTCCACTTCTTGACTGGCCACAGCCCGAGCGAGGGGGAGCGCAAAGTCCGGGTAGTCATCGTCGTTGTTATAGACTTTGTTGCCGAAATCGACGACCTCGTGGCCTTCTTTGCCAAGCAACTTGGCGAGTTGCTGCTTCATTTCGAATCCGCCGTGATCTGCGCCTATGCCCACTTTCATGCGGTGCTCCTGTTCAGCTCTGAGCTCGCTGTTGAGCAATCTGGCTCTTCGCCGCAGCTATAATTCTTTCCGCGCTAAAACCGAACTTCTTCAACAACTGCTTAAGAGGTGCCGAGGCTCCAAAGCTTTCGATACAGACGTTGTGCCCCTCGGAGCCGGTGTATTTGCTCCAGCCAAAATCGGATGCCTCCTCCACTGACACCCGTGCCTTCACGTGTGGGGGCAGAACAGATTCCCGGTAATTCCTGTCCTGATCGTCAAACAATTCCCACGACGGCATACTGACCAGGCGTGCCCGCACGCCCTCCTTGCTTAATTGCTCGTAGGCTTCCAGGCAGAGAGCCACCTCGCTGCCGGTGGCGATGAGGATGACCTCAGGGTTGCCGTCCGGGGCATCCGCGAGAATGTAGGCCCCGCGGGCCAGGCCCGAGGCCGGGGCGTACTTCCTCCGGTCGATTGTCGGAACGGCTTGGCGAGTGAGCACCAACACCGCCGGCTGGTGGTGCAGTTGTAGAATGACCTTCCAAGCCTCTCTCACCTCGTTCGCGTCCGCCGGCCGGATCACAATCAGGCCACGCATGGACCGCATATGGGCAAGCTGTTCGATGGGCTGGTGCGTGGGGCCGTCCTCGCCAACTCCAATGGAGTCGTGAGTGAACACATAAATCACGGGGAGCTCCATCAAGGCGCTCAAGCGCATGGAGCCCCGCATGTAATCGACGAAAATGAAAAATCCCGAGCCGAAGGGCCTGACTTTCACCAGGCTCAGTCCATTTAGTATGGCGCCCATGGCGTGTTCGCGGATTCCGAAGTGAAAATTGCGTCCGGCATGGTTCTCCGCCGAGAAATCGCCGGCGCTCTCCTGCGTGATACGAGTCTTGGTGGAGGGCGCGAGATCTGCGGATCCTCCGATCAACCAGGAAATGTTCTTGGCGGCCGCGTTCAGCACTTTAGCCGAGGACTCGCGAGTCGCCAGTCCTTTCGGGTCCGCAGGAAATTCGGGCAATTCGCGGTCCCAACCCTCCGGGAGTTGGCGGTGCTGCATGCGGAATAGTTCTTCGGCGAGCTCGGGATACTGCTTGCGATACTCCCCGATTCGCGCGAACCACGCATCGCGTAACTGCTTGCCGCGCTTTCCGATGCCTTGACGGAAATGGTCGTAGACGCCTTCCGGCACAAAGAATTTCTTGTCTTCCGGCCAGCCGTAGTTTCGCTTCGCGAGCCGGACTTCGTCCTCGCCGAGGGGTTCACCGTGAGCACCACTAGTATCTTGCTTATGGGGCGCGCCGTATCCGATGTGGCTGTCCACGATGATGAGTGTGGGGCGATCCTTGGTGTTATGAAAAGTGCGGAACGCACGGGCCAACATGTCGAGGTCGTTTGCGTCTCCAACCCGCGTCACGTTCCAGCCGTAACCGATAAAACGCGTGGCCACGTCTTCCGTAAACGTCAGGGAAGTGTTGCCTTCGATCGTGATGTGGTTGTTGTCGTAGATCCAGCAGAGATTCGAAAGCCGCAGGTGTCCAGCAAGAGAGGCAGCTTCGCTTGAGATGCCTTCCATCATGCATCCATCTCCGCAAAGCGCGTAAACGTTGAAGTCGAAAAGATCCTCGAAGCCTGGGCGGTTGTAACGCGCGGCCAGCCATTGCCTGGCTATCGCAATGCCCACGCTGGTGGCGACGCCTTGGCCGAGCGGCCCTGTGGTGGTCTCCACACCCGATGTCCAGCGGTACTCCGGATGTCCCGGGCAGCGGCTATCCAATTGCCGAAACGCTTTGATGGCATCCAGTGGAACTGATACTTCACCGAGAGTTTCGTAGTCTTTGCTCACAGCGCGGACTTCGGTCAAGTGCAGCAGAGAATAGAGCAACATGGACGCGTGCCCGATCGACAGCACGAAGCGGTCACGGTTCGGCCACACGGGATCTTGCGGATCGAAGCGAAGGAACTGCTGCCAGAGACAGTAAGCCACCGGCGCCAAGGCCATGGGAGTCCCGGGATGCCCCGAATTAGCGGCCTGGACCCCATCCATGGAGAGTGTACGAATGGTGTTGACACAGGTCAGATCCATTGTTTGCAGCAGGGGAGAACTGGGGGAAACCGTTGCTATACTCATTGAGAATCAGAATCCTTTCGCTGCCTCTCTTCGGCGGTCCACTCTGTACCAAACAAATCCAAGGCGGGGGTTCACTCGTGCGCAGCTATCCCTTCGATTCGATCCGGGCTGACTGTTGGGGCCAGCGCCATCCGGTAATCTCGGGGCTGTCGATGCCATGCTTGTAGGCGTAGGCCCGGCAAGCGATCTGGGCGTTGCGAAAGTTCTCCTTGGCATGGCCACCGATGTTCTGCAACCGCGGGACGCGGTCGATGGCGTCGATGGCCAGGCTGAAGCGATCGGTCTCGTTGTTAATAGCCAGCTCCATTGGTGTGTTGATGTTGCCCTTCTCCTTGTACCCGCGCACGTGTATAGCCTTGTTCTTACGCCCGTAAGTGAGGCGATGGATCAGCCATGGATAACCGTGAAAATTGAAAATGATCGGTTTATCGCAGGTGAAAAGAGAGTTGAAGTCCGCGTCGGACAAACCGTGCGGATGCTCGGTGCTTGGTTGCAGCTTGAAAAGATCGACAACGTTAATGAAACGGATCTTGATATCAGGAAATTCCTGCCGCAGCAACACCGCTGCAGCCAAGGCTTCCTGCGTCGGAATATCTCCGGCGGAAGCCATGACCAGGTCCGGCTCGCCACCCTGGTCGTTACTGGCCCAGTCCCAGATGCCGATGCCCTTGGTGCAGTGCTCGATCGCAGCATTCATGTTCAGGTACTGAAGATGCAGCTGCTTGTCGGAAACGATCACGTTGATGTAGTTCTCGCTCCGCAGACAGTGATTGGCCACCGACAACAAACAGTTGACGTCCGGCGGAAGGTAAATGCGCGTGACCGCGGCGCTCTTGTTCAGCACCACGTCCAGGAACCCGGGATCCTGGTGCGTGAAACCATTGTGGTCCTGCCGCCAAACCGTCGAAGTGATCAGCAGGTTCAGCGAGGCGATCTTCTGACGCCAGGACAGATGGTTGCAGATGGACAGCCACTTGGCGTGCTGGTTGAACATGGAATCGATGACGTGGACAAAGGCTTCGTAGGAGGAGAAGAAGCCATTGCGCCCGGTGAGCAGATAGCCCTCGAGCATGCCTTCCATAGTGTGCTCGCTGAGCATCTCGATGACCCGTCCGTCCGTCGCCAGTTCGCCGCCATCCTGGTCTTCGGGGAAGTATTCGGCGATCCAGAATTTCTTGGCGGCCTGGTAAACTGCTTGCAGTTTGTTCGAGGTGGTTTCGTCCGGACCGAACACGCGGAAGTTCGTCATGTTCGTCTTCATCACGTCGCGCAGGAAGTTCCCCAGGGGTGGCACGTTCTCGGCTTCGATGCTTCCCGGCCGGTCCACCTTCAGGGCGTAATCACAGAAATCAGGCAAACGCAGCGTCTTCCTGAGGACGCCGCCATTGGTATGCGGGTTGGCGCTCATGCGGCGGTTCCCCGTGGGCGCGAGTTCCTTGAGCTCCGGAATCAGCTTGCCATTCTGGTCAAACAACTCCTCGGGCTTTTGGTCGCGCATCCACTTCTCGAGGATTCGCAGTTGTTCGGGATTTTTCTTGACGTCGGTCAAGGGCACCTGGTGGGCCCGCCAAAAGCCTTCGAGCCGGTGACCGCCTACTTCTCGTGGTGCGCCCCAGCCTTTCGGAGAGCGCAACACGATCATCGGCCAGCGCGGCCGCTTGGCCACGCCGCTCGTGCGGCATTCCTGCTGATGCGCCTGGATCTCCCGGACGCAATGTTCCACCGTAGCCGCCATGGCCTGGTGCATGCTGTCGGGATCCGAGCCTTCGACGAAGTAGGGCGTCCAGCCGTACCCGCGCAGGAGGTTCTCTAACTCTTCGTGGCTGATGCGCGCCAGAAGAGTGGGATTGTTAATCTTGTATCCGTTCAAATGCAGGATGGGCAGCACCGCACCATCGCGAATGGGATTCAGGAATTTGCTGATGTGCCACGAAGTGGCCAGCGGTCCGGTTTCGGCCTCGCCGTCGCCAACCACCGCCGCGACGATCAACTCTGGATTGTCGAACGCTGCGCCGCAGGCATGCGAAAGCACGTATCCCAGTTCGCCTCCTTCATGAATCGAACCGGGAGTTTCTGGCGTGCAGTGGCTCCCAATGCCGCCGGGGAAGGAAAACTGCTTAACGAACTCGAGCAGACCAACTTCGTCCTCGCTCTTTTCCGGATATATTTCGGAGTATGTACCCTCCAGATACCCCGGCCCTAGAACCCCTGGCGCCCCGTGTCCAGGGCCAGCCATGAAGATCACGTCGAGATCGCGCTTCTTGATGAGGCGGTTTAAATGGATGTACGTGAAAGCAAGGCCGGGGCTGGATCCCCAATGTCCGAGCAGGCGGTTCTTGATGTGCTCGGGCTTCAACGGCTCTTTTAACAACGGATTCGCTTGGAGATAGATCATCCCGAGCGCCAAATAATTGCACGCCTGCCAGTATGCGTGGGTCTTCCTCAGTTCCTCAGAGGTCAACGGTGTTCCTTGCACCGTGGAGCGCGCTTTCCCATATGCACTCAGCGACCGCGGTGCGGGTTCTTCAATTAGTACTCTCGACGTCATTTTTGGGGCTCCTTACATTTCACTCTGCGTGAGGCAGATCGCGATTCTTCCGAAAGCACCCTCACGGTCGGTTTGGAACATAGGCCGTGCGGATCGTGCTCAGTAGTATTTACCGCAAGCGGGGTGCCATTCGCGAACAACGAGAAAAGAGGAGCTTCCTGCACTTGTGCGGGTATTCGAGTGCCCGCATGCAGGCAGCATGCCCGGAATCTGGCTCTCTCGTGATGCGAAAGGATCTGCTGAGTCCTCCTTATGTTTCTTGCGGAGATGCACTTGAGCGAACAGACCGAGCCGGGGATCCGATGGCCACTCGAATGCATTTCCGGCAGGAGCATTGCCGATTAGAAAGGAATTGCAATCAGACGCTCGATTCTTGTCCTCGGAAAACCGTTTTGGCTGGCCCTGGCAGTACTGCTTTGCAGCTTTGCCGGCTGGTCTCAACAGGCTCCGCTAGACCAAAGAGCGACGAGTGCACTCGCTGACCCTCAGGACACACCGGCTTCCGCCGGTGGGCAGCAATACACTCAGCAACCAACGGGAAGCATAAGCGGCAAAGTGATTGATCAATCCGGAACCGACATTGCCGGAGCCGTAGTGACACTTAAGCGTGAAGGCCAATCTTCGGAGCTCGAGGCAACTTCGAATGGGGATGGGCTGTTCGCGTTTACCGATGTCCCTCCAGGCGTATTCCAGCTCACCGTTTCATCCGAGGGTCTCGCGCCGCAAGAGTTCTCCGGGACTCTGCAATCTGGGGAGCCTTTCGTCACGCCGCTGATCATGTTGGTCATTCCCACGCAGGTAACCGAGGTGGTCGTTAGGCTAACGCAGCAAGAGCTGGCAGATGTGCAAATCAAGGAGCAAGAGAAACAGCGAGTGCTCGGGATCGTCCCGAATTTCTATGTCAGCTACGAGCGAAATGCAGTTCCTCTTTCGGCGAAGCAAAAATTCGAACTTGCTTGGAAATCGGCTAGCGACCCGGTCGCGCTTGCGGGAGTTGGGTTTATGGCCGGGATTGACCAGGCCGCAGATCGTTGGGGAGCGTACGGACAGGGAGCGGAAGGATACGCAAAGCGCTATGGCGCCACTTATGCCAATGTTTTCACTTCTACATTTATCGGTGGCGCGGTAATGCCTTCGCTTCTCAAACAGGATCCACGGTACTTCTACAAAGGAACCGGCAGTACGAAATCGAGGATTCTCTACGCTCTGGCGAGTTCGGTGATGTGCAAAGGGGACAATGGACGCTGGCAGCCGAACTACTCGAATGTGATTGGAAGTTTTGCTGGCGCAGGAATGCAGGCTCTCTACCTTCCCGCGAACGATCGCCGCGGATCCGGGTTTGTCGTTTCATCGGCGCTGATTAGGCTTGGTGAAACGTCTCTCACGGGTGTCCTTCAAGAGTTCGTTTTTTCGAAATTGACGCCGAACCGTCCGAGGCGGTCGACATGGCAGCCCTGAGTAACCTGTAGAACAGATCGTAAAGAATCGGGAGCGCAGCTTCGATAGCCGGAACCGATACTCGATTTCGGTTCATCAAATCTCCCACGATGACACTTCGTCGCAGTTCACGACTTAATGGCCAGCAAGGTTCTCGTCGTTGTGCTTTCCTTGGTCTGCGTCTTGGTCTCGCCTAAGACGCTTGGAACGGAATTGAAAGCAGCTACTGCGCGGGCTTTCCAGCAATATGTGGATCTCACGGAGGCGCGGATTCGGGGCGAGATTGCGCGTCCGAGTAGGTTCCTGCAAATCGATGCGCTCCCCGAGACCCAAGAGCCCGAGGTACGTTCTCGGTTGCTGAAGGGCGAGATCTTCATTCAATCCATGGCGACCAAGGAAGACGGATCGCCCGTCGAGGTCCGTGGGATCGTTCATTCTGAGCGACTTCCCGATCATGCGTAGGGGACTTTGGCTAATTGCTGAAGGTCGCTTTTGTAGTGAACTCAAGACTCTCCAATGTCTTGCGCAACTCCCTTCTTCCATGGAAGACCCGTGCCTTGACGGCGGCGACCGAAAGACCCATTCGTAGAGCCGTCTCCTGTGTAGATAGCTCCCCAAGCTCCCGTAACTCAATAACTGTCCGCACCGGGGGCGTCAACTTGTGCATCGCGGCCGACAGAATTCGTGCTGCCTCCCGCCGCAAACAGCTGGCTTCGGGGTCGGGACTGAGATCAGATAATTCCAGATCGCGTGAGGTTTCTTCTCGGTTGCTCGATTCGTCGATCGATACTTCACGGAGCATACGGCCGCGGCGCAGCAACATCAAAGCTTCATTGATGGCGATACGCGTTAACCAGGTAGAGAAGGAGGATTTTCCTTCGAACCGATGCAAGTTGACGAACGCTTTTTGGAAGGTCTGCTGAACAATGTCTTCGGCGTCTTCACGGACTCGTACGTAGCGTAGCGCAAGGGCTAGTATTCTTCGGTGGTGCCGCTTGATGAGGACTTCGAATGCCTGTTCGTCTCCATCTTTGGCGGCAGCGACAAGCACCTCATCGGCACCTGGACCACCGGCGGAGGCAGTGGTCACGTCTCGTTTGTTGATCTCGTCGACGAAGCAGGAACCCATCTTGTTGCACCTCACCTCTCGTCTGGCTTCTCGTTTTGTGCGGCGTTTATCAGCATTCGCGCACCGCAGCGGTAGCGTCACGCTCAATGCTGTCCGCCGAATCGGGGGAGACTCTTTCTTTGTCGTTCGGCGGGTCTGTTCTTGATTTGCACGACGGTCCTTTCCTCATGTGAACCTCGGTGCCGCTGCGTTTAAAGGAGACCTCATCCATCGCGAACTTCATGAGGTGGATGCCCCGGCCGTGTTCCGCCTCCAATCCCTGGGACGCCAGAGGATCCGGAATGGCAGTGGGGTCAAAACCATTTCCATGGTCCTTAACGATCAGCCAGACTCCCTTTCCTCGTTCGCACCGGCAGCGAACCTCAACTAACTTGTCGGGGTCCAGTTCGTTGCCGTGGATGACTGCATTGCTCAGAGCTTCCCGAAGGGCCATTTCGACGGCGAACTCGTTGCCCTCGATGCAGCGCCACGGTTCTATGATTCGCATCAACTGCTCCACCGTTGGCGAGATGGCCCCGATTTCGCTCGGCATCCAGGCCTCGAGTTCGAGCAACGAAAGGCTCCGCTGTATGCCGGCAAGCATCAGTTGCGAGGCCCGTTTGTGATTCGAAGAACATGCTGTATTCATGGCGGAGTGTCCCATCAACTACGCGCCAGCCACAGGCCGTAGCGCATGGAGTCGACGAAGCCGAATGCCTTGCCGTACCGCAGTACGCGAGACCACCGGACCCACTTGCGAACGAACATAAGAGTCATCGACATAACACCTCTCCCAGCACCACCGTTGTGCTCTCGCATGTCTATGGGCAATGAGGGTGCCAAGCCACGATCTTCGCAAGTCCTTGAGGAGATGGCACGAGTGTGACACAGTCGGGAGTGGCGTTGACCGCATGTGGGCACTACAGCGATTTCGGTCAGCGGGACAGCATCGTGTCCATGGCGAGGGGAAGTTTCGCCTTATCCTACGGCTATGGACGCGCTAACGAACTGGCCGTGGCAAAGCAAATTCCCGCGAGTTGCAGAAGTTCATCGAACGCGCGGTGATTCTCTCCCAAGGTGAAGAGTCAAAGGTTCCTATCTCACAACTGAAGGGCGCTCAAACGCAAGCTGACCCTACAGCCACAATCTTCGCACAGGCGGAACGCAAGGCACTCATCGATGCTTTGAAGGATGCCACAGGTCAGATTTCGGGCGTGGTGGCGCTGCCGAGTGGTTGGGCCTGAAGCGTACAACCCTGCAAAACAAAATGAAGCGATTGGGTATCGAGAAGAAGAAAGACTACGCGTTGATTGACACCAACGGATTGTGGCAGCTCCCACCCTAGGAGCGCGTCTGAGAATTGACTTTTGAGGGTCGTTCCTTGGCGCGAACGAGCCCAGATAGGGCTGTGCGCTACCGTGCGCGTCGCTTAATGATAGAACTGCTCCTGTGATTGGGATGCTTTGGAGCATCCGTTTTCAGCTTCCCATAGCCATTTAGTATTTCTTCCTCGCCTTACCCGTAACATATCTTGTGAAACTTCAAGAGATTGTGAGTCATGCAGATCAAAGCCCATTCCCCTCGTACTTTGTGCAACCCTCGTAATAGAAACTGCCGGAATCCGCGTGCCTGCTTGATCTGCCCGAACACCGGTTCAACCATACATTTTCGTCGCGCGTAAACAGCCGCTCCCACCTTCGTCTTCAGCTTTCGCTTCATGCGCTCCACGCGACTGGCATCTTTCGGTATGGGTCCTCGTTTGCATGGCTCGTTCCGTTCACCGTGTTTCTGTTTTTCCGTCGCGATGAACCCTGCCATCCTTCTCTTCGCCAGGTACTTCAGATTTTCCTCCGAGCAATACCCACTGTCCGCCAAAACTTCTTTTGGTCTCTGCCCCGATTGTTCTTCGATGGCCTCAATCAGTGGCACCACCTGCTGTTTATCGTTGGCGGCTTGTGTCACCGTCTGCCCCACAACCAATTGGAAAAGCGGCTCGACCGCAACTTGCGTGTTGTAGCCTT
>Ga0210406_10003997_pt1 | contig 15982 bp, 17 predicted proteins | sample IncBWC30MmetaG_FD_155454 | JGI IMG/M metagenome (GOLD analysis project Ga0210406, IMG submission 155454) | Forest soil microbial communities from Barre Woods Harvard Forest LTER site, Petersham, Massachusetts, United States - Inc-BW-C-30-M | ecosystem: Environmental > Terrestrial > Soil >... | reverse complement strand
ACGCATCCAGGCAGACGTGGAAGACGTAGCGGAGCTGCCTCACATGTCACCTTGAGCGGCGGGCTGCGTTCCGATCGGGGTTACCATCAGATGGTACTGGATAAAAGAGTGGAAGGCTGCATCAAAACGCGCGCTATCCAGAGATGGCGAAGCGCATGGCGCGATGTTATGTAGCAGGGATGGCTCTTTTTCTCAGTAAGTTCGTCCTTCCAATCGCGGTCGCCGCCGTCGCGCTGGTGCTTCTGCTCGGCCTTGTCAACATGATGCGGGGCGGTTCGCCGAATCTGTCACAGAAGCTGATGCGCTGGCGCGTCGCGCTGCAGTTTCTTGCCATCGTCATAACCATGCTCACGGTCTGGGCCATGGGACGGTGAGTCTTGGGGCGTCTTGAGGCGGTGAATCTTGGGACGGTAAAGAGGTCAACATGGTCGTTCTCAATCGCATCTATACGCGAACCGGCGATGACGGCACGACCGCGCTCGGCAGCGGCGAGCGCCGGCCGAAATATGATTTGCGTATCGCAGCCTATGGAACCGTCGACGAGACCAATGCCGCAATCGGCGTGGTCCGGTTGCATCTGAACGATGCGCCCGACCTCGACGCCATGCTCGGACTGATCCAGAATGACCTGTTCGATCTCGGCGCCGACCTCGCAGTGCCACAGCGCGATGGCAAGGCGGAACGGCTGCGCGTGCTGTCGAGCCAGGTCGAGCGGCTTGAACGTGACATCGATGGCTTGAACGCTGGCCTCGCACCGCTGACGTCGTTCGTTTTGCCAGGCGGAACGCCGGCCGCCGCCTATCTGCATCTGGCGCGAACGATATGCCGCCGGGCGGAACGGGAGATGGTCGAGCTGGCAGCCAAGCCGGACGAACCGGTGAGCGAGGCTGCCATTCATTATATGAACCGCCTGTCGGATTTCCTGTTTGTCGCCAGCCGCGTCGCCAATAATAATGGCGCAGGCGACGTGCTCTGGGTGCCTGGCCAGAACCGCTGAACGGCCGGCCAGGTACGACTTTTTGGCCAGCGCGCGTTGACCGCGACTGGCCGGAGCTTTAGGTTCCGCGCCAAACGGATTAAACCCTAAAAATTCCAAGGGAAATTCCAAGGGAAATTCCAAGCGAGAATTCCGAGGAAAAATTCCAAGGAAAAATTCCAAGGGAAAACGATCGATGAAGGTTCTGGTGCCGGTGAAACGGGTGGTCGATTACAACGTCAAGGTCCGGGTCAAGAGCGACGGATCGGGCGTGGAACTCGCCAACGTCAAGATGTCGATGAATCCCTTCGATGAAATCGCGGTCGAGGAAGCCCTGCGGTTGAAAGAGGCTGGCAAGGCGACCGAGGTCGTGGTGGTGTCGATCGGCCCCGCGCAGGCGTCCGAGACCATCCGGACCGGCCTTGCGATGGGCGCCGACCGCGGCATCCTGGTCAAGGCGGAGGGTAACGTCGAACCGCTGGCGGTGGCGAAGATCCTCAAATCTGTCGCCGACGAGGAAAAGCCTGGCCTGGTCATTCTGGGCAAGCAGGCGATCGACGACGACTCCAACCAGACCGGCCAGATGCTGGCCGCGCTGCTGGGCTGGTCACAGGCGACTTTTGCCTCGAAGCTCGAAGTCGATGGGTCCGATTTCAAGGTGACGCGCGAGGTGGATGGCGGTCTGCAGACCGTCCAGCTCAAGGGGCCGGCGATCGTCACCACCGACCTGCGCCTGAACGAGCCGCGCTATGCGAGCCTTCCGAACATCATGAAGGCAAAAAAGAAGCCGATCGCCGACAAGAACGCCTCCGACTACGGCGTCGATCTCACGCCGCATCTGGAGGTGCTCAAGACATCGGAGCCGCCGGGCCGCAAGGGCGGCGTCAAGGTGAAGGACGTCGCCGAGCTCGTCGCGAAGCTGAAGAATGAAGCCGGGGTGCTCTGAGATGACCACGCTGTTGATTGCTGAACACGAACACGGAACCCTCAAGGACGCCACCAACAAGGCGCTGACCGCGGCCGCGCAACTGGGCGGCGACGTGCATGTGCTGGTCGCCGGCGGCGGCCAGGGCACCAAAGCCGCGGCGGAAGCGGCGTCCAAGCTTGCGGGCGTCAAGAAAGTGCTTGCCGCCGAAGGCGACGCCTACGCCCACGATCTCGCCGAGCCCTTGGCGGCCCTGATTGTGTCGCTGGCGCCGTCCTATGACGCCATCGTCGCGCCCGCGACCTCGCGTTTCAAGAACGTGATGCCGCGCGTCGCCGCGCTTTTGGACGTGATGCAGGTGTCCGAGATCATCAAGGTGGTGTCGCCCGATACGTTCGAGCGGCCGATCTATGCCGGCAATGCCATCCAGACCGTCAAATCGAAGGATGCCAAGAAGGTCATCACGGTCCGGACCTCGGCCTTTGCCGCGGCCGGTGCCGGCGGCAGTGCGCCGGTGGAGTCCGCCGCTTCCGCCGCCGACCCCGGTCTGTCCAGCTTTGTCGGTGAGGAAGTCGCAAAAAGCGATCGTCCCGAATTGACCTCGGCCAAGATCATCGTCTCCGGGGGACGAGCGATGCAGAGCCGCGAGAATTTTGCCAAATATATCGAGCCGCTTGCCGACAAGCTCGGTGCTGGCGTCGGCGCCTCGCGTGCGGCGGTGGATGCCGGCTATGCGCCGAACGACTGGCAGGTCGGGCAGACGGGCAAGGTGGTGGCGCCAGAACTTTATGTCGCGATCGGCATCTCCGGCGCAATTCAGCATCTCGCCGGCATGAAGGACTCCAAGGTCATCGTCGCGATCAACAAGGATGAGGATGCGCCGATTTTCCAGGTTGCCGATTATGGCCTGGTCGCGGATCTCTATCAGGTGGTTCCCGAACTGACCGAGGCGCTTGGTAAGCTCGGAAAGTAACGATAATTCCACTGGCCGGATGCGCAAGCTCCGGCCAGAGTTTATTGAAGGGGAAGGATGGGCAGGCGCGGTCCGCGCGCCGTTCGGTGGATGACAAGATGGCGATGATCAAGAAGGTCGGCGTGATCGGCTCGGGCCAGATGGGCAACGGGATCGCGCATGTTGCGGCGCTGGCCGGGCTCGACGTCGTGCTGAACGATGTATCCGCCGATCGGCTGAAATCGGCCATGGCCACCATCAACGGCAATCTGTCGCGACAGGTCGCCAAGAAAATCATCAACGAAGATGCGCGCGCGGAGGCGCTGTCCCGGATTGCGCTTTCCGAAACGCTCGACGGGCTGGCCGATTGCGATCTGGTGATCGAGACCGCGACCGAGAAGGAAGAGGTCAAGCGCAAGATTTTCCACGATCTCTGCGCGGTCTTGAAGGCGGAGGCGCTGATTGCCTCCAATACCTCGTCGATCTCGATCACGCGGCTTGCGGCCGCCACCGACCGCCCGGAGCGCTTCATCGGCATTCACTTCATGAATCCGGTACCGCTGATGGAACTGGTCGAACTGATCCGCGGCATCGCGACCGACGATTCGACCTTCGAGGCCGCCAGGGAATTCGTCACGCGACTCGGCAAGCAGGTTGCGGTGAGCGAGGATTTCCCCGCCTTCATTGTCAACCGCATCCTTTTGCCGATGATCAACGAGGCGATCTATACGCTCTATGAGGGCGTCGGAAATGTCGAGGCGATCGATGCGGCCATGAAGCTGGGCGCCCATCATCCGATGGGGCCGCTCGAACTTGCTGATTTCATCGGCCTCGACACCTGTCTCTCGATCATGCAGGTGCTCCACGAAGGGCTCGCCGATTCGAAGTACCGGCCGTGTCCGCTGCTGGTCAAATATGTCGAGGCCGGCTGGCTCGGGCGCAAGGCACAGCGCGGCTTCTACGACTATCGCGGCGCCAAGCCGGTGCCGACGCGCTGACGCTTGCCGGCGCACGAGCCGCAAGAGGCCGGCGGACCCCGCCCGTCACCTTTGGTGCCGACCGAGCAAGGGTTCATGGTGCGCGCCCTGCGCGCTGCACTTGTCGTTAACCCCAACCGGCTAAGGTCCAACCCGGACTTTGGGGATACGCGTTATGGATATGAGTTTGGTGGCGTCCATTCTGTCGGCTCAGGCGGGCGCGGTGCAGCAGCAGGTCGCAACAGCCACCCTGAAATCCAACCTTGATTCGCAGAAATCCGCCGTCGAGACGCTGCTGGGGGCTGCCCAGCAAACCCTTTCGCTTACGAATGTCGGCCCCGGCGTCGGCGGCAGCCTCAATATCGCCGCGTAAGCTCAAATTCCGGCAGCCGCCGGGTTGACGGCGGCCTTGATCAGCTTGATTGCGTCCTCGCTGTCCCATTCTGCGGGGCCCGCGATGGTCGCGATCTCGCAGCCGGAGCCGTCGACGAGCACCGAGGTCGGCATCCCGAGCGCCCGGCCGATAGACTTAAGGTCCTGAAAAACTTTGGCATTTCTGTCGTTGAAATTGCCGAGCCGGGTCAGCCCGGCGTCTTTGAGGAAATTTCTCGGCTTCTCGGGATCGCGGGTGTCGATATTGATCGCGACCACCTCGAAATTCGGGCCCGACAGCTTCTCTTGCAGGCCCTGCAGCGCCGGCATCTCCTTCCGGCAGGGCACGCACCAGGTGGCCCAGAGATTCACCAGCACGGTCTTGCCGCGCCAGTCCGAGAGCTTTCTTGGCTTGCCGTCGCCGTCTTCGAAGGCCAGGTCCGGGAGCTGCAACGGGGTCGTGGCCATGGTGAGGGCTGCGACCTCGCCATGCGCCAGCGGCGCGATTCTTTGCGCGGTATCCACGGCGGCGCGGCAGGCGGGATCGCCGGCAGCGGTGCGCTTCAGCCCGCCAAATCCATAGATCCCAGCAGATCCGATCACCGCGCCGGCCAGCACCGCGCCGATGGCCAGGGCGATCCGGCGCGAGGGGGACGCCGGGACGGATAAGGGGCTTTCAGGCATATCGTTTGTCATTCGCTACCAGATACGGCTATGCAGGGCCCTTATAGCGTTTTCGAGCGAAGCATGCCCTCGGACTTGATCCGGGGGTGGGTACCGGTTCGCATGAAGAAAACGCGTCAAAACAAGAGACTAGAGCCTCCGTTCCGATTCAATCGGAACGGAAAAGGCTCTAGTAACGGCCGAGGCAGGCAAAGCATGAGCGGCAAGTCGTGAGCAACAGGTCATGAGCAACAAGATGTGGGGCGGGCGGTTTTCGGAGCGTCCCGATGCGATCATGGAGGAAATCAACGTCTCCATCGACGTCGATCATCACCTCTATGCCCAGGACATCGCCGCGTCCAAGGCACATGCGGCGATGCTGGCCGCCCAGGGCATCATCACGGCGGACGATGCGAAAAATATAGGCAAGGGTCTAGACACAATCCTGTCAGAGATCGGCAATGGAACGTTCGACTTCAAGCGGGCGCTCGAGGACATTCACATGAATGTCGAGGCGCGGCTCGGCGAGCTGATCGGCCCGGCCGCGGGGCGGCTGCACACCGCGCGCTCGCGCAATGACCAAGTGGCGACCGATTTCCGGCTGTACGTTCGCGACACGATCGACGAGGTCGATGCGGCGCTGGCCGCCTTCCAGCACGCGCTGGTGCAACGGGCGATCGAGCATGCCGGCACGGTCATGCCCGGCTTCACGCATCTGCAGACCGCCCAGCCGGTGACGTTCGGGCATCATCTCCTAGCCTATGTCGAGATGGCCGCGCGCGACCGCGGCCGCTTTGCCGATGCCCGCAAGCGGCTCAACGAATCGCCGCTCGGCGCCGCGGCGCTTGCCGGCACCTCGTTTCCGATCGATCGCGACGCGACCGCCAAGGCACTAGGCTTCGACCGGCCGATGGCCAATTCGCTCGACGCGGTGTCCGACCGCGATTTCGTGCTGGAAACCCTGTCTGCGGCCGCGATCTGCGCGGTGCATCTGTCGCGGTTCGCCGAGGAGATCGTGGTCTGGACCTCGCCGCTTGTTGGCCTCGTGCGGCTCTCCGACAAGTTCACCACCGGCTCATCCATTATGCCGCAGAAGCGCAATCCGGATGCGGCGGAACTGGTGCGCGCCAAGACCGGCCGCGTGATCGGCGCGCTGACGGCGCTTTTGATCGTAATGAAGGGGCTTCCGCTCGCCTATCAAAAGGACATGCAGGAGGACAAGGAGGGCGCGATGGAAGCCTTCGCCGCGTTGTCGCTTGCGATCCGGGCCATGACCGGGATGGCGGCCGATCTCGTGCCGGACGAGGCGCGGATGAAGGCCGCCGCCGGCGACGGCTACGCCACTGCGACGGATCTTGCCGACTGGCTGGTACGGACGCTGAAAATGCCGTTCCGCGATGCCCATCATGTCACCGGGCGAATCGTCGCCAGCGCGGCGAAGGACGGGGTCGCGCTGCATGAATTGCCGCTCTCCGCCATGCAGGAGATCGAGCCCAAAATCACCGCCGATGCGCTCCGGGCGCTCTCCGTCGAGGCCTCGGTCGAAAGCCGGACAAGTTTTGGCGGGACGGCTCCGAAAAACGTGACCGCGCAGGCGAAAGCCTGGGCCAAGCGGCTCGAAAAACAGCAAAAATCAGGCTGATCGGGTAAATTTCGCTGCAATTGAGTGGTTTTCCGGCACTCGCCAGAGCGGGCCAACCTTTGTATGGTGCGGCCCGTATTGGGGACTCTCTATCGTGAATCGTAATCTGTGCCCGACGTCTTCGGGATGGGCCGTCATCCTCCTCGGCATGGCAGCGCTGGCGCTGGCCGGATGCGGCCGCAAGGCAGGGCTGGACCTGCCGCCGGGCGCGGCGAACACGCCGACAGCCTCTGTCGCCGCGGCGCCGACGGACACCCAGACGGAGGCGGCCTCCAAGCCGAACCTGTTCAATTCGTCCGGACCCGACGTGCCCCCGACCGCGCCCAAGGGACCGAAGAGGCCGTTTATCCTCGACCCGCTCCTGGGTAATTGATACCTCTGAGCCATGAATCACTTCGACTATCGCAACGGCGTGCTGCACGCCGAGGCGGTCAGCCTTGCTGACCTCGCGCAGGCCGTGGGCACGCCGTTCTACTGCTATTCCACTGCAACGCTGGAGCGCCATTATCGCGTGTTCAGCGAGGCCTTCGCCGGGGAAAAGGTCGTGGTGTGCTACGCCATGAAGGCCAATTCCAATCAATCGGTGGTGCGCACATTGGCCAGGCTCGGGGCCGGCGCCGACGTGGTCTCGGGCGGCGAGTTGAAGCGCGCGCTCGCGGCCGGCATTCCGCCGGGCAAGATCCTGTTTTCCGGCGTCGGCAAGACCGAGACCGAGCTGCGCGCGGCGCTTGCGGCCGACATTCTCTGCATCAATGTCGAATCCGAGCCTGAGCTGGAATTGCTGTCGCGGCTTGCCGCCGAGACCGGCCGCATCGCGCGGATTTCGGTGCGGGTCAATCCGGACGTCGACGCCGGCACGCACCACAAGATTTCCACCGGCAAGTCCGAAAACAAGTTCGGCATCCCGCTGTCGCGCGCGCGCGAGGTCTATGCGCATGCCGCGAAACTGCCGGGCATCGAGGTCACCGGTACCGACGTGCATATCGGCAGCCAGATCACAGATCTGAGCCGGATGGAGATGGCTTTCCGGATCTTGTCGGAGTTCGTGCAGACGCTGCGGGCCGACGGCCACACCATCTCGCATGTCGATTTCGGCGGCGGCCTCGGCATTCCCTACTACCTGGACCGCAAGGCGCCGCCGGCGCCCGACGCCTACGCGGAAATGGTCAAGCGCGTGACGCATAATCTCGGCTGCACGCTGATGTTCGAGCCGGGGCGGATGATCGTCGGCAATGCCGGCATCCTCGTCACCCGCGTGATCTATGTGAAGCACGGCGAGGCCAAGAACTTCGTCATCATCGATGCCGCGATGAACGATCTGATCCGCCCGACCCTCTACGAGGCCCATCACGACATTCTGCCGGTGGTGCAGGCGAAGCGCGATGCGCGCACCATTATCGCCGATGTGGTCGGCCCGGTCTGCGAAACCGGCGACTATCTCGCGCTCGACCGCGCGATGCCCGAGCCCAAGGCCGGCGAACTCCTGGCGATCATGACCGCCGGCGCCTATGGCGCGGTGCAGTCCTCGACGTACAACACCCGCCCGCTGGTGCCCGAAGTGCTGGTCAAGGACGATCAATACGCGATCGTCCGCCCGCGCATCGACGTCGAGGCGCTGATCGCGCTGGACAAGCCCGCGCCCTGGCTGTGATGCGTCAGGCGTGAAGCCCAAACTCTGCACCACATCAACCTGCGCCACATCACTTGCCCCACATCAACGGTGTCGTCCCAGCGAAGGCGCGCGGAGGCGGGGACCCATAACCAGCAGGCCGATATTGTTGCATTCGCTTGTTGCCACGGCCTTCACAAAACGAAAACCTGCGGCTATGGGTCATGCATTCGCGGGGACGACAGGGGCGTCACTTCGCCGCGTGAGCGCTCTCGCTGCCGCCCACCACGACACCCGCCGCCTTGTCATGCGTCAGGGGCTTACTCGCTCTCAACCCTTGTCGATTTCGGCGAACACGTCGCGCGCGACGCGGAAGCTGTCGACGGCTGCCGGCATGCCGCCATAGATCGCGACCTGCATCAGGATTTCGCGGATCTCCTCCCGCGTGACGCCGTTGGTGAGCGCGCCCTTCAGATGCGCGCGCAACTCGTGCGGCCGGTTGAGGATCGAGATCATCGCAATGTTGAGCATGCTGCGCGTCTTGCGCGGCAGTTCGTCGCGGCCCCAGACCGCGCCCCAGCAATATTCGTTGAGCAGGTCCTGGAACGGCTTGTTGAAGCTGTCGACACTTTTCATGGTGTTGTTGACGAAGGCCTCGCCGAGCACCGCTTTACGAATTTCCAGTCCCTTGTCGTGCGTTTTCTGGTCCATGTCGTCTCCTTAAGGTCTCCCTGGCGCATCATGCTCAAACAATGGGCGGAAGCGCGATGAAATCGATCGCACTCCAGGTTCCGAGGTTGGCAGCGGAATTTAGGAACTTGCTGCGGCCTCGTCACGTCTTCGTGCTATGCAGGATTTAGGTGGGATCCCGTAAGGGAACGGGTGCCTCACTGTCGCCAATGTGCTAACGTGCAGTGCGGTGAACTTGGAGAGATGATTGAACGGCGCATTTCCCGAACCGCCGGAGCAGGCGGGTGAAACCAACGCCCTTGCGCGGCTGAAGCTGACGCAGGCTCTGCAGCGAGCCAAGTATGCGATCGCATGGGAACGCGCATGGCCGCATCTGGCGCGCCTTCTGACGGTTGTCGGGCTGTTTCTCGTGCTGTCGTGGGCAGGTGTGTGGCTGGCGCTGCCCTTCCTGGCGCGCGCAATTGGGCTTGGCCTATTCGTGCTGCTGGCGATCGCGGCGGCGTGGCCGCTGGTGTGGTTCCGCTGGCCAAGCCGTGAACAGGGACTTGGACGACTTGACCGCGGTTCCGGCATCCGGCACCGCCCCGCCACCGAATTGACCGACACGCTGTCGACGCAGGACCCGGTTGCGCGGGCGCTATGGCAGGCGCAGCGCGAACGTACGCTGGCCTCGCTCAAGCGCATCCGCGCCGGCCTGCCGTCGCCGCGGCTTGTGATCCATGATCCCTGGGCGTTGCGCGCTCTCGTCATCGTGATGCTGGTGGCGACCTATTTCGCCGCGGGCGACGAGCGGGCGCTTCGGGTTGCGGCCGCGTTCGATTGGAACGGTGTGCTGTCGCCGGCCAATATCAGGGTCGACGCCTGGGTTACGCCGCCGGTCTATACGGCCAAGCCGCCGATCATCCTGTCGGCCGCGAACAAGGAAGGCACGGCGCTGCCTCTGTCAGGGCCGCTGCCTGTTCCGACCGGCAGCACGCTGATCGTGCGTTCGAGCGGCGGAAGCCTCGACATTGTAGCGGGCGGCGGCGTGACTGAGGCCGCGCCGACCGAGCAGGCGCCCCAAGGCACCAACGAAAAGCGCTTCACGATCGCGGGCGACGGCACCGTGCATGTCCGCGCGCCGTCCGGCCAGCCGCAATGGAAATTCACCGCGACGCCCGACCGCGCGCCGACCATTGCGCTCGCGAAAGATCCGGAACGGCAGGCCCGCGGTTCGCTGCAGATGTCCTACAAGATCGAGGACGATTACGGCGTCACCGAAGCGCAGGCGCATTTTGCCGCACGGGCGACCGACGCGCCGCGGGATGCGCAGCCCTTGCAGGGAACACAAGCCCCGCAGGGGGGACAAGCGCCGCAGGGAGCACAGGCGCCGCGGCCGCTGTTCGAGCCGCCGCAATTTGCGCTCGTGTTGCCGAATGCGCGAACCCGCAACGGCATCGGTCAGACCGTGAAGGATCTCAGCGAAGATCCCTATGCCGGCGCCGACGTGACCTTGACACTCACCGCCAAGGACGAGGCCGGTAACGAAGGCAAGAGCGAGCCCTTCAACATGCGTCTTCCGGAGCGGCTGTTCACCAAGCCGCTCGCCCGCGCGCTGATCGAGCAGCGCCGCATCCTGGCGCTCGATGCCAACAAAAATGCTCAGGTCTTCGTGGCGCTCGACGGGCTGATGATCGCGCCGGAATTGTTCATGTCCGACGAGACCGGGCGCTATCTTGGCCTCTATAACGTGGCGCGGGAACTGGAAGCCGCGCGCACCGACAATGCGCTGCGCGGTGTCGTCGCAAGTCTCTGGGCGCTCGCCGTCAGCATCGAGGACGGCGATATCAGCGACGTCGACAAGGCGCTGCGCGCGGCTCAGGACGCGCTCAAGCAGGCGCTGGAGCGAGGCGCGAGCGACGAGGAGATCAAGAAGCTTACGCAGGATTTGCGCGCCGCGCTGGATAATTTCATGCGCCAGCTCGCCGACCAGATGCGCAACAATCCGCAGCAGCTCGCGCGGCCGCTCGATCCCAACACCAAGGTCATGCGTCAGCAGGACCTGAACAACATGATCGAGCGGATGGAGCGCCTGTCGCGGTCCGGCGACAAGGAGGCCGCCAAGCAGCTGCTCGATCAGCTTCAGCAGATGCTGGAGAATCTGCAAATGGCGCAGCCCGGCCAGTTCGGCGACAGCGAGATGGAGCAGTCGCTCAACGAGCTGAACGACATGATCCGCAAGCAGCAGCAATTGCGTGACAAGACATTCAAGCAGGGCCAGGATTCGCGGCGCGATCGCACGCGCAAGCAGCAGGGCGGCGATCAGAGCATGGGCGACCTGCAGCAGGATCAAGAGGGGTTGCGCGACCGCCTGAAGAGGCTGCAGGAGGAACTCGCCAAGCGCGGCATGGGACAACAGCAAGGTCAGCGCGGCCAGAAGGGCGAGCGCGGGCAGCAGCAGGGTCAACAGGGTCAACAGGGACAACAAGGCCAAGGTCAACAAGGCCAAGGTCAACAAGGCCAAGGTCAACAGGGCGAGCAAGGCGACCAGGGCGACGGGGACGACGGTCTCGGCGAGGCCGACACGGCGATGGGCGATGCCAGCGGCCGACTGGGCGAAGGCAATGCCGACGCCGCGGTGGAGTCGCAAGGCAAGGCGCTCGACGCGCTGCGCAAGGGCGCGCAAAGCCTTGCAGAGGCGATGCAGCAGGGCGACGGTGAAGGGCAGGGCGATGGTCCGGGCGAGCGCATGGGCCGCCAGCAGGCCGGCGCCAACGGCACCGATCCGCTCGGACGTCCGTTACGCTCGCACGAGATCGGTGACGAACTCTCGAAGATGATTCCAGGCGAAATCGACGTGCAGCGGGTCCGCCGCATCCTGGAGGAACTGCGGCGCCGCCTTGGCGATCCGTCGCGGCCCCAGATCGAGCTCGATTACATCGAGCGGCTGCTGAAGGACTACTGATCTCGGCGTCAATTGCAGGCCGGTGGGCGCGGCCTGGACGGGCGGCCAAGACCAATTTCCTGCACCAATTTCCATAGGCCAATTTCCTGCACCAATTTGGAGAGCATGCGGGCAACATTGCCCCGCCGCTTCGCGTTTCGCGGCGGCCAAGACGGCCAGCGGAACTTGTCTGCCGTCAAGCCGTCTTTCGGGCCGCGAGCGCATCGGCGACCGCGATGCGGATGTCGGCCACCGAAAATGGCTTGGTGATCACGTCGTGCGCGATTGCACTGAGGTTGGAGGCGCGCTCGCGCTGATCGGCAAAGCCCGTCATGAGCAGGATGGTCAGGCGGGGAAAGTCGCGCGCCGCCGACAGCGCCAGCGCGATCCCGTCCATGATCGGCATCTGGATGTCCGTGAGCAAAAGATCGAAAGCGCCCTGCTCGCGGACGAGGATCTCCAGCGCCTCAGCGCCATCCTGGGCGGTAACTGTGTCGTGTCCGTCCATGGCGATCGCGCGCGCCACCAGGCGGCGCATGGAGTCTTCATCGTCGGCGATCAGGACGCGCGGCATGGGCAATCTTTCACGGGCGGAAACGCAAGCGCGGCGTCAGGCTCTGCCGCCGGCAATATCGTGCTTGTTGAAAAAGCGGATGTCGATGCTGCGGCCTTCGGGCGGGGGCGCCGCCAGGCGCGACTTGAACACGGCTTGGTCGCCCGGCTTCAGCACGTTCTGTTCCAATACGGTATTCCAGGCGTAAATCTCGGCGCCTTGCACGTCGCGCACGCTGAAGCGAAGCCGCGGCAAATCGGCGGGCTTGCGGTTTTTGCTGACGATCGTGCCTTCGATCACGAGCACCGGCCTTCCTTCCACGGTTTCGGTCGTGACCTTGACATCCTTGAACGCCAAGCCACGCAAGTTCACGTCCAGGCCGACCAGTCTGTAGAAATTTGCGGTCTGCGGCAACAGCCGCACCACATCCGCTCGCCAGACGATCAGCGCCAGCGCCAATGCGCCCATCGCCGCGCAGGCGATCGGAAGATTGATGATGGATTTTCCCGTTGCAGCGGACCGTTTGAGCAGGCTCTGCAACCATCCCGTGCGACTGTGGACGCCCTCGTCCTGTGTTTGGTCCTGCTGGTCGTCCCAGCTGGCCTCTTCTGAGTCACCATCCTGCCAGTCGCCCGCGATTGGCGGGCTGTCGACGTGTGGTGGCTCATCGCCGGCCCCGTCGCGGGCGAATTGATTCCATTCGGCGGCCGGGTCGGTATTCCCGCCCGCCTGGTCTGCCTCCGCCATCGCCGTCGCGGGGGCTTCCACCGCATCCTCTGGCCGCGCCAGCCAGACCTCCTTGCAGCGGGAGCAGCGCGCGTGACGGCCGGCTGCACCCAACGTTGCCATATCGATGGCATAAGCGGTCGTACAATAGGGGCAAACGATCTGCACGAAGCCAATTCTCCACCAGGACGTCGCGGGAATGCTACAAGGCGACCGTTAACGAACCGGAAACCATAACTGGAGGAAAAGCGGTTTATAACGCGCCGCAAACCTCCGGGTTTGGCCTTCCGGCCGGGCCCAATGTCGAACGGAGCGGAGCTTGGTTCGGTTCGAAAATGTCGGACTGCGATACGGACTGGGGCCGGAGATCCTTCGCGACCTCAACTTCCTGATTCCTGCCCATTCCTTTCAGTTTCTCACCGGGCCGTCGGGCGCCGGCAAGACGTCGCTGTTGAAATTGCTGTTTATATCGCTGCGGCCGACCCGCGGCCTGGTCAATCTGTTTGGTCAGGACGTCGCGTTGCTCAGCAAGGACGATGTCGCCAATCTGCGCAAACGGATCGGCATCGTGCTGCAGGACTTTCGCCTGCTCGACCACATGACCACCTATGAGAACGTGGCGCTGCCGTTTCGCGTCATGGGGCGCGAGGAAGCGAGCTACCGCAAGGAGGTCATCGATTTGCTCAAATGGGTGGGTCTTGGCGAGCGGATGGATTCGCTGCCGCCGATCCTGTCGGGCGGCGAGAAGCAGCGTGCGGCGATCGCGCGCGCGGTGATCTCGCGGCCGCAATTGCTGCTGGCGGACGAGCCGACCGGCAACGTCGATCCGACCTTGGGACGGCGATTGTTGCGGCTGTTCATCGAGCTGAATAAATCGGGCACCGCTGTGGTCATCGCGACCCACGACGTCACGCTGATGGATCAATACGATGCGCGGCGTCTGGTGCTGCATCAGGGGCGCTTGCATATCTATGAGTAGGGTCGACGAACATGTGCCGCTGGTGGATCTCGCCAGCGAGCGGCTGCTTCCGGCGCGGGCGCGCAACCTGTCGCCCATCGTGCCGCGCGCGTCGATCGCCGGCCGCGCGCTGGTCGCGGTCGTCGCCATCATGACATTCCTTGCTTCGATCACGACTGGCATGGTGCTCCTGGTCAGCTCGTCAGCCGCCGAATGGCAGTCGGAGGTGGCAAGCGAGCTCACCATCCAGGTGCGTCCGCAGGCCGGGCGCGACCTCGAAACCGACGTCGCCGCCGCGTCGGCCGCGATGCGCGCGCAGTCCGGCATCGTTGACGTCAAGACCTTCACCAAGGAGGAATCCGCCAAGCTGCTCGAGCCATGGCTCGGCAGCGGGCTTTCCTTCGATGATCTGCCGGTGCCGCGCGTGATTGTTGCGCGGGTTCAGCCCGGCACCGCGCTCAATATGACGGAACTGAGCAAGCGCGTGAGCCAGGTGGCGCCGAATGCCAGCGTCGACGATCACCGCGCCTGGATCGAGCGGATGCGGTCGATGTCCGGCGCCACCCTGCTTGCCGGCGTCGGCATCCTCATCCTGGTGATCGCCGCAACCATCATCTCGGTCTCGTTCGCGACCCGCGGCGCGATGGCCGCAAATCGTCCGATCGTCGAAGTCCTGCACTTCGTCGGTGCCGGCGATCGCTATATCGCCGACCGGTTCTTCCGGCACTTTCTGCTGCTTGGCCTCGAAGGCGGCGTGATCGGTGGCGGCATAGCGATGCTTGGCTTCGGCTTTTCCGAATCGATCGCGGGCTGGTTCTCCGGCACGCCGATCGGCGACCAGTTCGCGGCGTTGTTGGGTACGTTCTCGCTGCGCCTGTCCGGCTATCTCGTGCTGGCGGTGCAGGCGGTGATGATCGCGGCGATCACCGCCTGGGCGTCGCGCCGCACATTGTTTGCAACCCTCGATGAGATCGAGTAACGCACGCCCGACGAACGGACCCCACTTTGCCGCTCCAGAGCGCGACGAGATCAGGTTGTATTGGCATCGCGCTCTAGCTCTTTGTTTGAGCATGATCTTTTTCGGAAAACCGGCTATCCACTTTTCCGGATCATGCTCTAGAATTGCGGGAAAGAGGACCGCCAGCTATCACCAGCCACCGCATGACTTCGCAGTCCGACGATAAATCGCCGAATGTGCCGTTCCATGCGACGGTCAGGCAGATCTACGCGGCGTTGGTCGCGGTCACGGCGGTGGTGTTTGTCTTTGCTGTAATCGGCTTTATCGACTTTCTGTCGCAGCTTCGCGGTGTCGAAGCCCAGCCCGAACGCAAGGCCGACGGCATTGTCGTGTTGACGGGCGGCTCGTCCCGCGTGTCTGACGCGATGGAGCTGCTAGCCGCGGGATACGGCAAGCGGCTCTTGATATCAGGCGTCCATCCGACGAGCGGGGCAAACGACATTTCCCGCTCGGTGCCGGACAGCCAGGCGCTCCTCAACTGCTGCGTCGATCTCGACTACTCCGCGGTCAACACCCGCAGCAATGCCGCCGAAACACGGCGCTGGGCGCACGAGCGCGGTTTCAGGTCGCTGATCGTGGTGACGTCGAATTATCACATGCCGAGAGCCATCGTCGAATTGTCGCACGCAATGCCGGACATGTCGCTTATTCCCTTCGCCGTTGTCGGCGACAAATGGCGCGAGGAGCCCTGGTGGACGAGCAGTACGACCTTGCGGCTGCTGGTGTCGGAATATCTGAAATACGTCGCCGCCGTGGCGCGGGTTCATCTCGAAGGTCTCGGCCTGGACCTGTCCTTCGATGGTCCTGACCAGCCGGCCAGCTTGCCGCCGCCGCGTCGGCCGGCGACGGCGCAAGCCAACTCGCAAGCCAACTAGGTGTTTAGTCCCAAGCTTTGATGGTGCATTCTTATCGCACGATTCGAAGGATGCGCTATGGGACAAATTTTACACGGCTGCGCCACCACGACTGAGGCAGTCCGTCGAGCAATACAACATAGT